>Ga0310786_10001645_pt1 | contig 35944 bp, 30 predicted proteins | sample AusTroGonzalo_MG_FD_203881 | JGI IMG/M metagenome (GOLD analysis project Ga0310786, IMG submission 203881) | Bovine rumen microbial communities from tropical cattle in Woodstock, Queensland, Australia - Gonzalo_03 (v2) (version 2) | ecosystem: Host-associated > Mammals > Digestive system >... | reverse complement strand
CTTAAAAAACCGGATGGTGCAAAACACCAGAAAAATATGGCCGAATGCAAATCAAAAATGGAAGGCACCATCATAGAGTACATTCATGGTATGGGTGTTATCAAGATATTTGGTGGCACTAAGAATGCATTTAAACGTTTTAAAATGGATATGAATGAATTTACAAAGTCAGTACATGATACTGCATACTATAATGCAAACGGGATGGGTTTATATTACGCTTTCTTTGGCGCTCAGGTATTGTTCCTGCTCCCTGCAGCGATACTCATGCTGAATGGGGCTTCAAACTATACAGAGGTACTTCCGAAAATATTATTTTTCCTGGTAGTATGTGCTGGTCTAAAAGAACCGCTTGAAAACATGATGAATGTTTCAATAGACAGTACGAAGATAAATGTTGGTCTGAAACGCATAGACGATCTACTTGCCGAACCTGAGATAAAGCTTATAGGAGAAGGAAAGAAGTTAGATAAATTTGATATCGAATTTGATGGAGTGTCGTTTGCTTATCCGGGCAGCGGCATTAAAGTTTGCGATAAGGTTAGTTTCTGCTTACCGCAAGGGAGCTGCAATGCTCTGGTTGGTCCTTCAGGTGGAGGAAAGACCACCATTACTCAATTATTGATGCATTTTTATGAGATAGATGAAGGCACGATAAAGATAGGCGGTACAGATATCAGGGAGGTCACACATCCTGAACTTGTGAATAATATATCCTATGTTTTCCAGGATTCGTTTATCTTTGATGATACGATTGAAAATAATATTCGCATGGGAAATGAGACAGCTACCTTTGAAGATGTTAAAGCGGCTGCTGAGGCAGCAAATATAGCGGAAACAATAGAGGCGCTTCCTTTAGGGTATAAAACGGTTGTAACTGACAGCACAGGACTTTCGGGAGGAGAAAAACAGCGTATAGCCATAGCCAGAGCTATACTAAAAAATGCTCCGATAGTGGTATTGGATGAAGCTACCGCTTATGCAGATGCAGAAAATGAAGCGAAAATCCAAGATGCATTTTCTAAACTGTCTAAAGGAAAGACTGTCATAATGATAGCACACAGGCTTAAAACCATACAGAACGCTGACAATATTCTTGTAATGAATGGCGGAAAACTTGAAGCGGTCGGAAGACATGAGGAACTCATGGAAAACTGTGAAGTATACCTCAATATGGTAAATGCCAATGACAGACGCGACAGCTGGACCATGAGAAACTAGGGGTGGAAAGGAAAAATATGACAAAAAAAGAAAAATTCAAAAGATGGAAAGATATAGTCACTTACGGTGACAGCGGAAAATATGCAAAATTTATTGCGTGGCTTTTTTTTGACAGTTTTATAGCATCTATCCCGTCAAGCATACTGATGATCGCAGTTTATTACTTTTTGGCTCCTATACTGGATGATTCTTATGTCTATGAACAAAAGCCTTTCTGGATATTGGTAGGCATACTGGCTGTTCAGACGGTTTTGTATGCCATAGTCAGAAGGAAAAGCTATCTTGATATCTGTGTGGGGCATGTGTCAGCCCAGCAGGAAGAAAAACTTCGTTTAGGGGACAAACTTAAAACCCTGCCAATGGGTTTCTTTGCTACTCATGATGCAGGAGAACTTTCGACACTGCTTATGCGCAACTACGAAGAGATAGAGAATCTTTCTTCAAGTATTGTGGCAAATGGAGCCGTAATAGTTATAAGGCTTCTTATAGCTCTTGTAATCCTAAGTATTTTCAGTGTTAAGATGATGTTAGCTATGTTTATAGTGATACCGCTTGCAATACCTTTTGCTATCATAAGTTACAAACGAGTGGCTCATACAAGTGCGGAACTGATAGCCATACAGCAGCAGACTGCCGCAGAAACAATAGAGTATGCCGGGGGTATTACCACTTTACAGGCATATAATCGTGCAGGCAGTGCATTTGAAGGTTTGAAAAAAAGCTTTGCTAAGCTTCGTGATGACTCAAAACGCCAGGAAAAAGCAGGTGGGGCAGTTTCCATGTATGGCAGGGCAATACTTTTCCTAGGTATAAGCATTGTTATGGGTTTAGGTGCGTATTTACTTTCTATAGATGAAATAAGCCCGTTCTTCTATATTATGTGCCTGCTGGCAGCTATACAGGTTTATGAGCCTATAATGCAGCTCTTTGTATTTGTGATCAGTATGGCAAGGATGAACCAGTGTGTAGATAAACTTGCAAAGCTCAAGGAAGAAAAAGAGCTGGAAGTTACAGAACCTTCTAAAACTACGGATAGAAGTGAGATTTCCTTTAAAACCGTGCACTTTTCATATGATGCCGAAGAAGTCATTAAGGGCATTAGCTTCAATATACCGGAGAGAAAGTTCGTGGCTCTTGTTGGGTCATCCGGTTCCGGAAAGACTACCATAGCCCGACTGCTTGCCAGATTCTGGGATATACAGCAGGGTGAAATAAGTATAGGAGGTGTGCCTATAACATCTATGACTCAGGAGCATCTGCTCTCGAAGATAAGCATGGTATTTCAGGATGTATACCTGTTTAAGGATACCATAGCCGAAAATATCCGCATTGGAAAGCCTGATGCTAATGATGATGAGATATACGCAGCTGCGAAAGCGGCGGCCTGTCATGATTTTATAATGTCCTTACCTGACGGTTATAACACAATGGTGGGCGAAGGAGGTTCGACACTTTCGGGCGGTGAGAAACAGCGCATATCTATAGCAAGAGCAATACTTTCCGATGCGCCCATCGTATTTTTGGATGAAGCTACCGCAAGTCTTGACCCTGAAAATGAACTGTTGATACAGCAAGCTATAGATGAACTGGTGAAAAATAAAACAGTGCTTGTAATAGCTCATCGCCTGCAGTCAGTAATGAATGCCGATGACATAATAGTACTTGATAAAGGCAGGATAGTTGAAGAGGGTACACATAAAGAACTCCTTGAAAAGAACGGCAGGTATGCAGAACTATGGAAAGAACAACAGACGGCAGGAAGATGGAAGCTCTTAGAAGAGATTTGAGACATACTTAAGCATTATTAAAAAAATAAAATTTGTACTTGACAAGCTATGAACATCGTGATAGTATGTTCATAGCTTGTTAGCGTTTGCTAACAGAATTTGAGGCTAAAAACATAATGGTTATTTGAAGGATTGGGTGAAAAGATGGGTAAAGCATTTACAGAAAGTGAAAAAATAGAAGTACAGGAAAAATTAAGAAGAACAGGTTTAAGGCTGCTGGCAGAAGAGGGAATACGAAGGGTATCCATTAGGGAACTGACTAAGGAAGCCGGTATAGCACAGGGCGGATTTTATACTTTTTATAAGGATAAGGACGATTTTATCATAGATCTGATGTGTCTGAGAGTAAAAGAAAAGACAGATATTATGTATCAGGAAAAGGAGAAGACCCTTAAGGATCCCAAAGACTTTATAGTACAGATTTTTTATAAGGAAGGTATGCATCTTAAGAAGAATATGGCATTTAAGAATTCTGAAAGTGATACTATTTCGTTCTGGCAAAAGACATCCCGTAATGGGGATAATATGATAGGTAAAACATATCTTACTTTTTTGAAAAATATGATTTCATATTGGGAAGAAAACGGATATAAGATAGAATGCGATGCGGAAGGACTTTTAAATGCAGGTGCTGCTGCGGGATTGCTGTTTTCTAATGCCGATATGCTTGATGAAAAGTATTTTGAGGAGATATATAAGGTGTTTTGTGAAGCAGAAGTGGCTCGATTTTTCAAGGCAATCAAATAAAATGCTCAAAGAACCGGCCCGGTGATAGAGCGAATCAATGTTTCATAACAAAAAAGGTTTATATTATGGGAAAAATGGATGAGAACAAACGTGAGCAAAGGTACAAACTGCTGACTACAGGTAATCTGTATCCCCTGCTGATCAGGATGGCGATACCTTCCATGATAGGGATGATAGTCAGCACAGTTTACAATATGACAGATACCTATTGGGTAGGAAAACTTGATGATACTGCTCTTACCGCCTCTGTAGGCGTGGTGTTTACATTTGTATCCGTGATACAGGCTATTGGTTTTTGGTTTGGGTATGGATCCGGTAACTATATATCAAGGATGCTTGGAAGAAAAGATAACGAAAAAGCTGAAAAGATGGCAGCCATAGGCGTTGGAGTAGCCATTATCACAGGTATTATTATCATGATCATAGGGGTATTTTTGATAAAACCCCTTTCGGTTGTTCTGGGAGCAGGAAATGATGAAGTCCTTTTAGATGCAACAATTAAGTATCTGAGAATTACAGTTTTCAGTGTTCCGTTTATGCTGGTGTCTAATGTTTTGTACAATCAGCTAAGATTGTCCGGTGGTGCGGGCAGCAGCATGATCGGTTTGCTCCTGGGTATGGGGGTAAACATGATATTAGATCCTCTGTTTATCCTTGTTTTTGAAATGGGGATAGAAGGAGCTGCCTATGCCAGCCTTATCGGACAAGTGATCGGAGTGATGGTTCTTTTTTGGGGAACTTACAAACCGGGTAATGTTAAGGTGGATTTACGAAAAGCAAAGCCGGATCTGTTTCATATAAAGGAGATATTGGCCGGCGGGGCTCCAAATTTCTGCAGACAGGGTATAAGCAGTATATCTTCGGTTGTACTGAATAATGTTGCGGGGGGATTTAGTGTAAATGCATTGGCGGCCATAACTATCGCGACCAGGGTTTTATATATAGCTTATGCACTGGTTATCGGATTTGGACAGGGCTTTCAGCCGGTATGCGCCATGAACTACGGAGCAAAAAACTATGACAGGATAAAAAAAGCATTCAAGTTGACTCTTATCACGGTAACCGGATTCCTAATAATTTCTACTGTTGTTTTAATCTTTATGAAGACGACCCTAATTGGAGCATTCACCAATGAAGATGAGGTAGCACGCCTAGCAGGGAATATGCTTGAAAAATGGTGTATTATCCTTCCGTTTATGGGATATTACATCCTGATAGGTATGTTGCTTCAGAATATCGGAAGATTTGCTCTGGCTACTTCGGTAACTACTTTGGAAAACGGATTCTGTCTTATACCGGTGTTGTTAATATGTGGTCTTGTTATGGGAGAAGATGGTCTGTTATGGTTTAAGCCTATAGCCAGCGGAATATCTCTGCTGATATCAATATTTATCGGGACATATGCATGGAGAAAATATCTAGGAGGCGAGAAAAATGCAGTATGTAATACCATTTGAAGAAATCAAAAAGGAAGATGTTTTAACGGCAGGAGGTAAGGGAGCCAATCTTGGAGAGATGACTGCAGCCGGCATACCGGTACCAATGGGAGCGGTTGTATCCGCTAAAGGATATGATCTGTTTATGACAGAGAACAATATAGAGCCGGAAACATTTGAAAATGCATCCGAATTGCGTAAAGCAATAAAAAAAGGAAAACTCCCTATAGAAATGGAAGGAGAGATAAGAAACTATTATGCTCTATTGGGGGCAGGGACCAGAGTGGCGGTAAGGTCATCCGCTACAGCAGAAGATCTGGAGGATGCAAGCTTTGCCGGGCAGCAGGAAACATATCTTAATGTTATAGGTATAGATGTATTACTCCAAAAGGTTATAGAATGTTATGCATCTCTTTGGGGAGACAGGGCTGTAAGCTATCGAAAGACAGCCGGGTATGATAAGCAAAAGGTTTCTCTTGCAGTCGTGATCCAGGAAATGGTAGAAAGTGAAAGCTCCGGCGTAATGTTTACCAACGATCCTGCAGGGGATCCCGACAATTTACACATCAATGCTTCATACGGTTTGGGAGAAGCTGTCGTTTCCGGTATAGTGAGTCCCGACGAATATATATGTGACCGAAACGGGAATATCGTAAAAAAAATAATAGGCAGTAAAGAGTGCAAGATAATTTATGACAGCAATAACACAAATAATAGTGAAGATAATGGAAATAATATATCCGGACAGGGCGGTACAATTAAGGTAGATGTAGAGGGATCGCAGCGTTCTGCTCAAGTACTTAATGCAAACTTGATCAAAGGACTGGTACGTGAAGGTATAAGGATAGAGGAGCATTACGGACATCCCATGGATATAGAGTGGGCGGTAAAGGACGGAAAGATTTATATCCTTCAGGCAAGAGCTATAACTACTCTCAGAGAAAAAAGAGAAAAAGGATATGCAGATGCAGAAATGGCTGCATTACCGAAGGTTAAACCGGCTACCGGAAGGCTGCGTGAGAATGTTCTTTTTAACATGGAAAAGAATCCTACTCCGTACTATCCGTTGGATCATGACTTTGGTGGTATTGTAGGTGAACAGAAGGAAGTGCTTTTTGAGGAAATCGGTTTGAAATTCGGGGAAAGCATGTATCCGATAGATAAAGACGGAATTAATTATCTGAGTGAGTCTAAACCTAAGCTTACACGTAGGATTTTTAAACTTCCGCATTATCTTAAACTGGTAAAAGACATAGACGGAAATATTGAAAATTCAGAAAAAACATATAAAAAATGGCAGTCGAAATTTGAAGAGATACAAAAGAAAAATCTGCGTACTTTAAAGGACTACAGCAATGCGTTTCAGTATATGAGAAAACTGATCGCTAAAACGGCATATGACAGATTTCTGTATGCATTATTCCCGAATGCTATAGAGAGCATGAAAGTAAATAAGGTACTTAAAAAGCTTCCGGGGGATCTGAATTGTTATGATCTGCTTGATGGTCTTAGTTATGTGACGGCTGATATCAATCGTGAAATGGCGGAATTAGCGGAATGGATAAAAAAGAATGAAGAAATAAGAAAAAGTATTGAAAAAGATGGTTACAATACACTGACAGAGAAATATCCTGAATTAAAATCGAAGTTTGAAGCTTTCCTGGCTAAATATGGCAGCAAATCTGATTTTAACTGTTATTGCTTTATATCCAGGTCATGGCGGGAGGAACCGGATAGGTTCCTGAATGTACTCAAACCCATGATAAAAGCAGAAGATAATAAGACTCCTTCAAAAGAGGAGGGGCTGCAGAGATATAATAATATCTTGAAACAGGTTGAAGGCATATTGTCACCAAAAAAGTATGCTGATTTTAAGCGGAGGGCTGAAGCATTACGGCATTATCACTATATCAGGGAAGCTACACAGTATCTGTGGGAGTCAGAGTTTGAATACTGTCGTAAGTTGCTCAGAGAAACGGCAAAAATATCCGGGAAAAGCTATGACGATTATCTGTATCTGTTTGCAGATGAATTTATTGATGCTTTGGATAACGGATGGAGTCAAAAGATTTCAGAAATAGTTGGTCATAGAAAATCAAAAAGAGCTTTGGCTGAAAACTACTGGATAAAAGCGAATGAAGATGCCCTTGCAAACGAATCCGGAGAAGTAACCGGTATATGCGGTTCGTCAGGAAAAGCGAGAGGAGAGGTATGTATAGTACAGTCTCCTAAAGAGTTCGATAAACTTAAAAAAGGTGATATATTGGTATGCACCTATACCGATCCGGAATGGACACCGTTGTTCTGCCTTGCAGCAGGTGTAGTGGTAGATACGGGCGGAACCTTGTCGCATGCGGCTATAGTAGCACGTGAATATAATATTCCGGCAATACTTGCATGCGGTGATGCTACTAAGAAACTCAAGGATGGAGATACGATATTGGTAGATGCCGATCAGGGAAAAGTTATAAAAATATGAAAGAAGGAATAGAGTTATGCCGGTAATATTTGATAAAAGGGTAAAAGTTGTTAAAGCACCTGATGCGCAAAAGAATGTGCTGTATAAAATGACAAAAGGTATTGTAAAAATGGCAAATATAAGGAATAGTCTTGTGGGTACAAAAGAAGAGGTGCTTGCAAAGGCAGCAAAAATGAATGCAAAGGGTCGATATTTTGTAATGCCCAAAGATAAAAAGGCGAATTATACTGATCATCTGATACAGGGACAATATCATTGCCTGGAGGTAGATATAGAAAACATCCGTCGCCAAAATGCTGTCATGCTTGTGTTTGGCGGAGGTATGATACTGGGATCTGACAAAGGTGATGTAGGACTTTCAAGAAAAATTGCCAATGAAACATTTTCAGATGTGTGGTTCCCTTATTATCCTATGTGTCATGACCACGATATGATGGAAAATGTACAGATGATATTCGAATGCTATAAGGAAATGTTAGAGCATTATAAACCTGAAAATATTGTATGTGTTGGATTTTCATCAGGAGCTGCACTGATCCTTGATCTTATTACATATATCAATGAATTAAATGATAAGGGAGATAATATCCCTATGCCGGGACTGCTGATACCGGTTTCACCGGGAAGTGTTCCTGTAACAGAAGAGGAAAAGAAGGCTATTAAAGAGTTGGATCAAAAAGATATAATGATACCGGCAGACTATATGAATACTGCCAGGGATATCATGTTGCATGGACATGACATACCTGAAAAATATCTGGCTACAGCACATGGGGATTTTCGTAATGCTCCCACAGCACATTTTTATTACGGCAGTGCGGAAACATTGTACGCATTTGCTCCGAGCTATGCTGAATCGTTCCGAAAAGCAGGTGCAAAATGTGTTATACATGTCGGAAAAGATATGCATCATTGTTATGCACTACAGTATTTTATCCCCGGATGTAAGCCGGCGTTTAATGAGATAATGAAATTAATAAACAAATATTTTACGAGATGAATGTTGTTATAACGAAAAAGCCAGACCCTTCAGGTTTGGCTTTTTATTTGAATCCAGAGATTTAGAGGCCTGAAGGTATTGATTTTTCTTTTGGAAAGTGATATAAATAGTTAGCACTGACTAATCAGAGGAGATAGTAGCGTTATGAGATTTATAGAACATGGTGATAAAACGAATAAATCGTTATTACTGATACATGGAATGGCAAATACTTCAGATCTTTTTGACCCGCTGCTTCCGTATTTGAAGGATTATTATGTGATTGTTTGCGAACTTGACGGACATTCCGAGAAAGAGCAAGGATTATTTATTTCTGCAACTGATTCAGCACAGAAGATTGAAGAATACGTGAAGGATAATCTTGAGGGCAGATTATATGGTCTTCTGGGTTTTTCGCTTGGAGGTACAATTGCAACAGAACTGATCAGCAGAGGGAATATAGAAGTGGAAAGAACTGTTCTGGATGCTGCGTTCGTAATAAAGATGGGGATCATGACATATCCGTTTAAGTTCCTTTTTCAGGTAGCCATCGGATGTATAAAGAAGGATATTCACATTCCCAACGCATTGATAGAAAGTATTATGGGCAAGGGGAACAGTGGTATTGTGGATACTCTTTATAAAGGCGTATCTCTTAAATCCATAGGGAATGCAGCGCTTTCATGTTATACATATACGATAAAGGATGGTATTAGGAATTATCATAATCCGATTGTATTCTGGCATGGGGAGAATGAGCCTTATCCGGTGAAAAGTGCCAGATTGCTTAAAAAGTATATCCCACAGCTCAAAAAGCGTGTTTATAAAAATATGGGGCATGGGCAGATGCTACATGAACATACTAGTATTTATGCCAAGAGACTTATAGATTTTTTGGACTGACGGCTTGTGTTTACTGTTATACCAGCAAATATTTCGGATGTCAATATATTATGGATGTTCGGTTTTGCTGTTGGGAAAACGCAGAAGGCGTTTTCAAGGTAATATTGAATAGGGTATAAAAATCCACGTAAATGCGAATATCGAAAGGAGTAGTTTTGAGTAGATTATAAGAGTGGATTTGGAAGGAAGGATCATAAAAATGCGTAAGATAGCGATATATGAAGAGCAAAAACTCGACATGATCGCAGTATATAAATGCTTATCAGCAGATCGCGGACACTATGAGGAGAAACGCGATTACTCGGATACCATAAATAAGATCATCGCAAGACAAGAGAAACTTTTTGGATATATACTTAGCGAAAATGTTATTTTTGCACATCTCATACAGTACCCTTCATAGGGTGACCAAAATGGAATTTCGACATTTTTTTGTTCCACGCTCCGGAATGATAGAACATTACAGACATTCCCATAGCGACTGTCCAGCCAAGCGGCCAGGCAAGCCATATACCTGTTGTCCCGAAGAATACGGACAATATCTTAGCAAATACAACACGAAGTATCAGGTCGGTGAATGTCGCAGCCATAAACTGCTTCATCATTCCTGCACCCCTCAGTACACCGTCGGAAACGAGTTTTGCGGATACAACAAAGTAAAACGGCGACAGTATCTGCAAGAACCTTATGCCTACCTCCATTGCTGTTCCTGTCGGTTCGTCAAGGAAGATATACACAAGATATTTCCCTGCGAGCAGATAGGCAGCCGTGAGCGGTATGCACAGCACCCATACGAGCTTTATGCCTGCCTTGAAGCCTTCCTTTACTCTCGGCAGCTTATTTGCTCCTATGTTCTGGGCAGTAAAGTTAGATACGCCATTCCCCAGAGTTGTGAGCGATGTGATGACGAGGTTGTTCAGCTTTACCGAAGCGGCATAGCCAGCGATAACGCTCGATCCGAAATCGTTGATAATGCCCTGAATGATGATGTTGCCGACAGATATGAAGCTCTGCTGCAATATACTCGGAACTGCTACCGCTGCGATCTTGACGAGCAATCTCCATGAGAAAGGCTTGGCTTTTCCCTCCGTCTCTATTTTTGCAAATCTTCTGAATACAACAACCATTGCAAGAATACAGCTTATTCCCTGACAGATGAAGGTAGCCCACGCAACTCCCGAAACGCCCATGTGAAAGGCGGTAACGAACAGTATATCTGCACCGATATTTGATACTGATGAAGCCGCAAGGAATATGAACGGCGTTTTTGAATCGCCGAGTGCGGAGAAAATGCCGGTTGCCACATTATAAAAGAAAACGAATGGAAGTCCCCATATATATATGTCAAGGTACAGCTTTGAATCCGACAGGATATTATCGGGAGTGTGTATCAGCCTTAGCAGACCGTCAGAAAAGACAAGCCCTCCAATCATAAGCGTAAGACACAGAACACCGCCCGAGATCAAGGTGGTATAGACAGCCGTTTTCATATCCTTCAAACATTTTGCACCGAAAAGCTGGGATACAATCACCGAACACCCGATATTGCAGCCGAACGCAAAGGCTATGAATATCAAAGTGATTTCGTAGCTGTTTCCAACTGCCGCAAGAGCATCCTCACCTACAAATTTTCCCGCGACAAAGCTGTCGGCGATGTTGTAAAGCTGCTGGAAGATAATACTACCAAACAACGGTAGGCAAAACTTCCACAGCACCTTATCCGGTTTTCCAACAGTAAGATCTTTGGTCATCAAACAACACTCCTTAAAAATAATACTTGACTTGGCTCAGCATATATATTATATACATATAATTAGATATGTAAAATGTATGTTTAATATATCATATATATCATAAAGGTATGGAGAACAATATGAATATCAGCTATGACCATTACAAAATATTCTACTATGTGACCAAATACGGAAGTATAACGAGGGCTGCTAATGCTTTAACGCTCAACCAGCCCAATATTACAAGAACGATCAAAACCCTTGAAGCAGAGCTTGAATGTACCCTTTTTGAAAGGACAAACAAGGGCGTTCGTCTGACTCCAGAGGGTGAAAGGCTCTATGAGCATATCCATGTAGCAGTTGAGCAGATACAGGCAGGCGAGGAGGAAGTGTCCCTGAATAAAAGCCTGCAAAACGGCATTATATCCATAGGAGCTACCGAAGTCGCTCTTAGGTGCTTTCTGCTTCCGATACTTGGAGCTTACCACAGCAAATATCCAAGCGTTAAGCTGAAAATATGCAATTATTCCACACCGCAGGCGATCACAGCTTTACAGAAGGGCTTGGTCGATCTGGCAGTCGTTACAACACCTGCCGATGAGATCGGCTCTCTTAATGCTCTAAAAATATGCAGTTTTCGGGAAACTGCAATATGCGGTCATGTATTTGAACATCTTGCAGAAAAAGAGGTCAGTATAAAAGAAATAGCAAAATACCCGTTGATAGCTTTGAGCACTGGAACAAAAACATACGAGTATTACAGAGATTTTTTCTCCGAGAACGGTCTGCCTTTTGAGCCTGATATCGAAGCCGAAACAGCCGACCTGATACTTCCTATGGTGCAGAACGGTCTTGGCATCGGATTTGTGCCTGAGCCGTTTCTTGACGGGAATGCTGATAATATCTGCCGCCTGAAGCTCAAGGAGGATATGCCGACACGATATATTTGCCTGATAAAGAACAACGAATATGCTTTGAGCATTGCGTCCAGGGAGCTTGAAAGGTCTATCCGGGACAAGTGCAGAACAATGAGCATGAAAGGATAGTAAAGGAGCACTACGGAAAATGCGCCATGCTCAAAGGCATGAATTTTGAGGAAGGGGCTACCACACGCGAGAGAAACGGACAGGTGGGTGGACATAAAGCCTGAACGGGAGGCGGAACGAAGTGCGTGATAAAAACATACAGGCTCATGACGATTATATAGATATCATAAATCTTCCGCACCATGAGTCCAAAACCAGGAAAAAAATGTCGATGGAGGCAAGAGCAGCACAGTTCTCACTGTTTGCCGCTCTTACAGGTTATGACGAAGAGATAGAAAAAACAGCACGTTTAAATGAAGAACGTTCGGAAAACGTAAAATGATCATTTAACATTGTTATTAGCTTTAAGGTATTACCATAATTTGTTTTTGCATCGCAATAAATAAGGTATTATCTTAGGGTCTCACGTTTCGATCTTACGAGTTCTTCTATGAACATATTGTCGAGAGGAGTCAGTTTATAATTCCTGCGATGTATTAGAATATCTTTATATATACGTTTATTATCCACACATTTTCTCTCTATCAGTCCGTATCTGTCAAGCAGTAACTGCGGTACGGGAGAAACCCACATATATGTATTCGGATCCCTGGACAGCAGTTCAAACTGGCTTCCTCTCTCAAATACAAAAATCCTGTTACCCTCATGCTCAGGAAGTTCTTCTTTTTTTACTTCGGATAGCGGGAGAGATGGAACATAAGGATCCGCATGAGCTATTTCCGTATAATTATTTATATCTTCAAATGTAATGGTTTTAAGGTCTTTCAGAGGAGAATCCTTACTCATGATCAGAACATAGGTGAACTCGGCTATCAGTTCGCCGATCAGTCCTTTCTCAAACATCATAGCTTTGTAATATTCATCATAACGCTCGCTGTAGCGCAGGATCCCGAGTTTGTAATCCTCTTTTATTATATTATTTATCACACGGTAAGCATTGGTTTCTTTGTAAAAAAGTTCAGCTTTCTGACCGGGCGTTACCTTTTTAGAAAATTCCGCAAACGCATCGGCAATATAACTTGCCCTGGGTACGGATATGGAAAACTGAACCTTTTGCGGGGAACCGTCCTTAAAAATATTCTCGATATCATCTATCTGTTTCAGTATCTTTTGAGCGTAGTTTATAAACAGTTCCCCTTCCGGAGTGAGGAACATTCCTTTTGCGCTTCTGTCAAAAAGTGTGACTCCGAGACCTGTTTCAAGTTCTTTTATGGCGCGACTCAATGCGGGAGCGCCAACAAACAGCTCCTCCGCAGCCTTATTGATAGAATTTGTCTTTGATATCTCCAATGCATACTTCATATGTAAAATATTCATGATGATCATCCTCAAAAATCAGCTGGTCAATGCAACCAAAAGTATTCAGCATTTCCTTAGGGAAAATTTTGCCCTGCATCCCATTCATTTTGTTACATTATAAACTACACATGAAGATATTTCAAGAATAAAAACCGTCGCACTCTACCCAACTTTTCTGATAATTTTTGTTCTCCAAAAGTATATACAATAAAAATCTGATTAAGTATATACGAAAAAATATATTCTACAAACATATTCGATAAAACCTATATCGATAAAAGGTGTTTCGATAAATGCAATACCTAATTGCGTTTTATGCAATTCACAAAGAAATATTACTGTGTTAAATATATTAGTGAAGACAGCGAGATACTGATACAAACAAAAGTTACTGATAAAACAAGAGGTACTGATACGAACGCGAGGTGCTGATGTGAACAAAAGAGAGATATCAAAGTCAGCTTTGGGCAGGATTCCACTTTACATAAGTTATATAGAGTCCATGCCGCAGGAGGTCGAAACAGTTTCCGCAGCCAAAATCTCCAGAGATCTGGGACTTGGAGAAGTACAGGTTCGTAAGGATCTGGCGGTTATATGTAAAAATGGAAGGCCGAAGATAGGATATAACAGAAAAGTACTGGAAAGCAGCCTTAAAGATTTTATGACAGTGGAAAACGGCGGTGCCGTTATCGTGGGTGCAGGAAAAATGGGAAGGGCACTATTAGAATATGGCGGTTTTGAAACATATGGAACAAAGATACTTGCCGCATTCGAAAAAAATATCGAGCATCCCGTGAACCTGCCATCAGGCAAAAGAATTCTTCCTATAGGATGCATAAACGAGTTCTGTGCTGAAAATGATGTAAAGATCGGTATCATCACCACACCACCGGAATCAGCACAGAGTGTACTGAACCTGTTATGCGAATGCGGAATAAAGCTTATATGGTGTTTTGCGCCGGGCAGACTGTATAAACCGGCAGACGTGGTAATACAATATGAAAATCTGGCATTATCGCTGGCACATTTAAAACTACAAAATAGATCAATAAACGAAACGGAGGACTAATCATGGAAAGAAAAGTAGTAGACAGTGTTGAGACATTGGAAGAGACCCTGGTAAGGGTAAAAGCAGCACAAAAAAAATTTGCTGAATATACCCAGGAGCAGGTGGACGAGATCTTCAAGGCAGCGGCCATAGCAGCCAATATGGCACGTATCCCTCTCGCAAAAATGGCTGTAGAGGAAACCGGCATGGGCGTAGTAGAAGATAAGGTTATCAAGAATAATTATGCGGCTGAATATATCTACAACGCATACAAGAATGTTAAAACCTGCGGAGTCATTGAAGAAGACAAGGCATTCGGAACCAAAAAGATAGCTGAGCCTATCGGCGTGATCGCGGCAGTTATCCCTACGACAAATCCTACATCAACAGCTATATTCAAAACACTTATAGCTCTTAAGACCAGAAACGCCATCATCATTTCTCCCCATCCCAGAGCTAAAAAGTCTACTATAGCAGCTGCCAAAACAGTACTTGACGCAGCTGTAAAAGCAGGAGCTCCCGAGGGTATCATAGAATGGATCGATGTTCCGAGTCTCGATATGACAAACCTTGTAATGAAGGAGGCGGATATAATCTTGGCCACAGGCGGTCCCGGAATGGTAAAAGCCGCATATTCCAGCGGCAAGCCCGCACTCGGAGTAGGCGCCGGAAATACACCCGCGATCATTGATGAATCGGCAGATATCATACTTGCAGTAAATTCCATAATTCACTCAAAAACATTTGACAACGGAATGATCTGTGCTTCGGAACAGTCCGTTATCGTCCATAAAAACGTATATGATGCGGTATGCGAAGAATTTGCACGCAGAGGATGTTATTTCTTAAAGCGTGACGAGATAGAAAAAGTAAGAAAAGCCATACTGATAAACGGTGCCCTCAACGCCAAGATAGTAGGTCAGCCGGCTTACAAGATAGCAGAGATAGCCGGAGTGAAGATCCCTGTGGGATCTAAAGTACTGATAGGTGAGGTTGAAAGCGTGGACATTTCGGAAGAATTTGCTCATGAAAAGCTTTCACCCGTACTTGCGATGTATAAAGCAAAGGATATAGAAGACGCGTTTGACAAGGCAGAACATCTGATAGCAGACGGCGGATACGGTCACACATCCTCCATATATATCAACACCGCGACCGGACAGGAGAAACTCGATGAGTTTGAAGCACGTATGAAGACCTGCCGTATTCTGATAAATACACCTTCTTCCCAGGGCGGCATCGGTGATCTTTACAACTTCAAGCTTGCCCCTTCGCTTACGCTCGGATGTGGTTCATGGGGCGGAAACAGTGTATCTGAAAATGTTGGAGTAAAGCACCTTATAAATATAAAAACAGTAGCCGAAAGAAGGGAAAATATGTTGTGGTTCAGAACACCTGAGAAGGTATATATCAAGAAGGGATGCCTTCCTGTTGCACTCGATGAATTGAAGAATGTAATGGGAAAGAAGAGAGCATTTATCGTAACAGACAGCTTCCTGTACAATAACGGATATACAAAACCCATATCGGACAAACTCGATGAGATGGGAATTGTTCATGAGACATTCTTTGATGTTGCACCTGATCCTACACTTGCGTGTGCAAAGGCCGGAGCAGAGCTCATGCGTTCATTTAAGCCCGATTGCATTATAGCGCTGGGCGGTGGTTCAGCTATGGATGCAGGCAAGATCATGTGGGTTCTGTATGAGCATCCCGAAGCAGATTTTATGGACATGGCTATGAGATTTATGGATATCCGCAAGCGTGTATATACTTTCCCCAGGATGGGTGAAAAGGCTTATTTTGTAGCCATTCCCACATCAGCTGGTACGGGTTCCGAAGTTACACCTTTTGCGGTAATTACAGACGAACAGACAGGCGTAAAATATCCCCTGGCAGATTATGAACTTTTACCCAATATGGCTATCATAGACACAGACTTCCATATGTCAGCACCCAAAGGACTTACCGCGGCATCGGGAATTGATGCAGTATCGCATGCACTTGAAGCTATCGCTTCGATAATGGCCACCGATTATACCGACGGACTCGCAGTTAAGGCATTACAGACCATCTTCACATATCTGCCCAGAGCTTATGACAATGGACCTGTAGACGTAGAAGCACGTGAAAAGATGGCAAATGCAGCCACTATGGCCGGTATGGCCTTTGCCAATGCTTTCCTCGGAGTATGTCATTCCATGGCTCACAAGCTTGGCGCATTCCATCACATCCCCCATGGTGTAGCAAATGCCCTGATGCTTGAAGAAGTTCTAAGGTTCAACGCTGCGGAAGCACCTGTAAAGATGGGTACCTTCAGTCAGTATGATCATCCTCATACACTTGCAAGATATGCTATGGTAGCAGATGAGTTAAAGCTTGGCGGAAAGAATGATGAAGAAAAACTCGAAAAACTGATCAAGGCTGTAAACGATCTGAAGGCAAGAGTAGGTATTAAACCGGCTATAAAAGATTATGTAACTGATGAAAAAGACTTCCTTGACCGTCTCGATGCCATGACAGAACAGGCATTTGACGATCAGTGTACCGGCGCAAATCCCCGTTATCCTCTTATGAGCGAGATCAAGCAGATGTATCTGAATGCATATTACGGAGAGAAACACTTCGAAGAGCCCGAAATGCCGGAAAAAAATATTGGTGAAGAAGTGGATGACGTACATAATTTCAAACAGTCATACCGTAGAGCAAAAAGCGGTCTCAAGAAAAACTAAAGGAGGGAAAACGAGATGGAATTAAACAGGATCATAGCAGTAAGAAACAATAAAACAGTATATCGTGACGGGAAAAAGGTATACAAAGTATTTGACCAGTCTTATTCAAAGGCAGATGTATTGAATGAAGCATTAAATCAGGCAAGAATAGAAGAAACGGGTCTCAATATCCCGAAAGTGCTGGAAGTTACCGTGATAGACGGGAAATGGACGATCGTTTCCGATTATATCAAAGGAAAAACACTTGCATCTCTTATGAAGGAAAATCCCGAGAAAAAGGAAGAATATCTGAATCTGTTTGTGGATCTCCAGCTCACCATGCATTCAAAGGTCTGCCCGGGTCTCAATAAACTGAGAGATAAAATGAACCGTAAGATCAGTGAGACCGATCTGTCCGCTACAGCACGTTATGACCTTCATACCAGACTTGATTCCATGCCGAAACATAATAAGGTATGTCACGGAGATTTCAATCCTTCAAATATCATCATAAAGGATGATGGAACACCCTATATTCTGGACTGGTCCCACGCTACCCAGGGAAATGCTTCAGCTGATGCAGCCCGTACATATCTGCTTTTCTGGCTGGACGGGGATATTGACGGAGCAAAAAAATATCTGGATCTTTTCTGCAGGAAGAGCAATACGGCAAAGCAGTATGTTCAGAAGTGGATGCCCATAGTTGCGGCTTCACAGATGGTAAAAGGTAATGCACATGAACGTGAATTCCTGCATTCATGGATAGATGTAGTAGATTACGAATAAAAACAAAGCGGAGGTTAATATGAAGGTAACGGTATGTATAGGATCTTCCTGCCATATCAAAGGGTCTAGGCAGGTGGTTGAACAGTTGCAGTATCTGATAAATGAAGCAGGCGTTGGCGATGAAGTGGAGCTTGCCGGAACATTCTGCATGGGAAAATGCCAGCAGGGTGTCTGCGTTATGGTTGAAGATGAATTCCATTCGGTAACACCGGATGGCGTAAAGGGATTTTTTGAAGAAAATATATTAAAAAAGGTGAGATAAGATGATCGTTCAGATTTGTGTTGGTTCTTCCTGTCATCTGAGAGGATCCGAAAAGATCATCGAGAAATTCCAGAAGGCCGTTTCTGACAATGATCTGGACAATGATATAACACTTGCCGGGAGCTTCTGCACCGGCCAGTGTAATCGTGTAGGGGTAACAGTTACGGTGGATGATGATGTATATACCGGGATCACACCGGAAAACTTTAGTGATTTTTTCAGAGAAAAGGTTTTGAATCCTATAAAAGAAAGTAAAGGATAATATTATGGAATGTTTGGTCCTCAAAAAATCTAATTGTAAGAACTGTTATAAATGTATCAGGCATTGTCCCGTAAAATCGATACGATTTTCAGGCAATCAGGCGTATATCATAGGTAATGAATGCGTTATGTGCGGACAGTGTTTCGTAGTATGTCCCCAGGATGCAAAACAGATAGTTGACGAGACTGAAAAAGTAAAGGTACTTCTTGGCAGCGGTTCACCTGTAGTGGCAAGCCTCGCTCCTTCATTCATAGCCAATTATGACGGAAAAGGGATAGAGGCGATGAGAGACGGAATGAAAAAACTGGGATTCTATGACGTGGAAGAGACTGCCATCGGAGCTACCATCGTCAAGAGTGAATATGAGAGGATCTGCGATCAGGAAGACAGGGACAACATCATCACTTCCTGCTGTCATTCGGTAAATCTCCTGATACAAAAGCATTACCCGAAACTTCTTCCTTATCTGGCAGATGTAATGTCACCGATGCAGGCACACTGTAAGGATATAAAAAGAAGGATCCCCGGCGCTAAAACGGTATTTATCGGACCCTGTGTTGCAAAAAAAGACGAGGCACAGTATTACGAAGGAATAGTGGATGCGGTTCTTACTTTTGATGAACTGACGGCATGGTTCAAGTCTGAAAAAATAGTATTGGAACAAAAGGTAGACAGTGAAGAACACAGCAGGGCAAGATTTTTCCCCACTACCGGAGGAATCCTGAAAACCATGGCGCTCGATAATCCGAAATACACTTATCTGGCAATAGACGGCATGGAGAATTGTATAGGAGCGCTAAAGGACATAGAATCAGGAAATATACATAATTGTTTTATAGAGATGTCAGCATGCTCAGGCAGCTGTATAGGCGGACCTGTCATGGAAAAATTCCACCGGTCTCCCGTAAAGGATTATGTAACGGTGGCAAAATATGCCGGTCCGAAGGATTTTTTAGTATATACTCCTTCAAGAAAAGAGATAGAAAAGGAATTTACTATAATAGATCAGAGAAATACAGAACCGAGTGAACAGGAAATCCGTGAAACACTTCATCAGATGGGAAAAATGAAACCGAGCGATGAACTGAACTGCGGGTCATGCGGATATAATACATGCAGGGAAAAAGCTGTGGCGATACTTCAGGGAAAAGCTGAAATCTCGATGTGTCTTCCTTTCTTAAAGGATAAAGCAGAGAATTTTTCTGATACCATAGCCAGAAATACACCTAATGGACTTATAGTATTAAACGACAAGCTGGAGGTACAGCAGGTAAATAAGGCAGCGTTAAAGATTCTGAATCTAAGAACGCCGTCGGATATTCTCGGCGACCAGGTGGTACGTGTACTTGAACCGGGTGATTTTATGTCAGTTTTGCTGAACGGAAGAAATATCCATAATAAGAGGGAATATCTGGCTGAGTATGAAAAATACGTTGAAAAGACCATTGTTTATGATGAGGGTTACAGACTGATACTGTGTATCCTGCGTGATGTGACCGAGGAAGAACTTCAAAAGGAGAGAAAGACGAAGATAAGCCGTCAGACAGTAGAAGTCGCAGATAAGGTGGTGGATAAACAGATGAGGATCGTTCAGGAGATAGCATCCCTACTGGGAGAAACCGCGGCCGAAACCAAGATAGCCCTTACAAAGTTAAAGGAGTCCATAGAAAATGAATAATCTATGTGCCGATATCGATTGGAAGAGTATTAATCATGAAGGAGAGCAGCTCTGCGGAGACCATATAGATATAGTCGAACAGGATGAGAATTCATCCGTGATAGTTTTGGCAGATGGACTTGGGAGCGGAGTAAAGGCGAGTATCCTGTCCACCCTTACTTCGAAGATCATATCTACCATGATGGCGGCAGGGATGAATCTGGAGGAATGTGTATCGACCATAGCGGCGACACTGCCCATATGCTCTGTAAGAGGAGTGGCTTATTCGACCTTTACCATCATACACCTGATAGAGAATGAAACTGTAGAGATCATCCAATACGATAATCCGTGTGTCATATTCTTGAGAAATGACGATATATATGATTATACGAAAAATGAGCTGAATATCTGCGGAAAAAAAGTTCTCAAATCAGTCGTAAAGCTTCAGGAGGGTGATATCCTGATAGCTATGAGCGACGGATGCCCGCATGCGGGTATAGGCATTGCATATAATTTTGGCTGGAAATGGGAAGATATAGCCGATTATATGAAGACCATATCACTTGCCGGTTATACGGCCAAAACACTGGCTACCATGCTGGTAGATCAGTGTAACAAAGAATACGGTTTTCATCCGGGTGATGATGCAACGGCATGCGTGGTAAAGATCAGAAAAAGAGAACCCATGAACATCCTGTTTGGACCGCCACGCAACAGAGATGACTGTGACCGCATGATGTCATTGTTTTTCTCAAAAGAAGGCAAGCATATCATATGCGGCGGAACCACTTCGTCAATAGCGGCGAAATATCTGGGAAAACCTCTGAGGGCCAGCCTGACCTTTGAACGGAGTGATGTACCGCCGATCGCGGAACTGGAGGGTGTGGATCTGGTGACTGAGGGCGTGATAACGATAAACAAGGTCATAGAATACGCAAAAGATGTACTGGATAAGAACGAGCAGTACGAACAGTGGAGCTTCAACCATGACGGCGCTTCTCTTATCTGCCGTATGCTGTTCGAGGAGGCTACTGACATCAATTTTTATGTGGGCAGAGCAGTAAACCCCGCTCATCAGAATCCCGAACTGCCTATAACATTCAATATAAAAATGAACCTGGTGGAAGAACTCTCGGCATGCTTAAAGCAAATGGGCAAAAGAATTAAAGTAAGTTATTTTTAACAGGAGAAAAGCAAATGTACAAATTCGATACGAAGGTTCAGCATTTAAAATATAAAGTTCTGCGTGAAGTGGCGCGTCTGGCATGGAATGACAATCTGCTTGAAAACGTGATGGATATCCCCAAAATGATAGTGCCAGGAAAGACTCCGACCATGCGCTGCTGCGTGTATAAGGAGAGAGCTATACTGGCTGACCGCGTAAAACTCGCAATGGGTGGCAACAAAGAAAACAAAAACATAATAGAGGTCATCGAAACTGCATGTGATGAATGTCCTATGGGCGGATATGAAGTGACAAATGCATGCCGGGGATGTCTGGCCCATCGCTGTTATGACGCATGTAAATTCGGAGCCATTTCGTTCAATAAGGATCATGAGGCTGTTATAGACAAATCGAAATGCAAGGAATGCGGTTCCTGCGCGAAGGTATGTCCTTATACCGCGATAATCAGCCGGAAAAGGCCATGTGAAAATGCATGTAAGATCAAAGCAATCCATATGAATGAGGACAAGGCGGCAGCCATAGATGAGGATAAATGCATAGGATGCGGAGCCTGTGTATATCAGTGCCCGTTCGGAGCCATCATGGATAAATCATTTATGCTGGATGTGATAGATATAATAAAAAGAAGTACAGGCAATTCAAAATACAAGGTATATGCGATAGTGGCCCCTTCGATATCAAGTCAGTTCAGATACGCCAAACTCGGACAGGTCATTACAGGTTTAAAGAAACTTGGATTCCATACCGTGATAGAGGCCGCATTAGGCGCGGATATGGTGGCTGATGCTGAAAGCCGCGAGCTCGTGGAAAAAGGATTTCTGACCAGTTCATGCTGTCCTGCATTTGTGAGCTTCGTAGAAAAGAATTTCCCAGATATGGTGCAGCATATCTCTCACAATATGTCACCTATGGCTACGCTCGGTAAATATCTCAAGGAGAACGATAAGGGCTGCAAAGTCATATTTATCGGTCCGTGCACGGCAAAAAAAGCGGAAGTTCAAAGAGAAAATGTAAAACCGTATGTGGATGTAGTTATGACCTTTGAAGAACTTCAGGCCATGTTTGATTCAAAAGATATAGACATAACAATGCTTGAGGAAAATGTACTGGACAATGCTTCGTATTTCGGCAGGATATTTGCACGTTCGGGAGGACTTTCGGATGCTGTAAAGGAAGCCATAAAAGAACACGGAGATACGGAGTTTGATCTAAAGCCTTGTTCCTGTGACGGAATAGAAGAATGTAAGATCGCCCTGCTGAAAAAGAGTAAAGGAATGCTGGACGCGAATTTCATAGAGGGTATGGCATGCATAGGAGGCTGTATAGGAGGCGCCGGATGTCTGACACACGGAGAGAAGAACAAGGCCGAAGTAGACAAATACGGACGTGAGGCTTTAGAAAAAACTATAAAGGATGCTATCGCCGTCTTATAGCCTTATAATATCATATAAGATCATTTGGGGTTTGATAACCAAATTTTGATTTGGTATAATGGTTACGATACTTTTGGCGAGAAAGATCCCGGTTTTGGGGTCTTTCTTTTTTATATTGATTTATTCCTTGAAATGTGATATAAATAGTTAGCACAGACTAATCAACAAGAGGTGGTAGAGTTGTTGATATGTATGATAAAGTAGTATGATGGAGAGAATAACAGATAATGAAAACTGCACTTATTATTGCACTTATAGGACATATCATCTGCGGAGTTACGGATTGCATGCTGGCATATACAAAAGACGGTCGTTTCGAGTTTTCTGATGTAAAAGACAATAAGAAGATGCAGAAGGTTTTCTCATCGATGTCATTAAAACAAATGGAACTTGCAATGTTAGTGGGAGTGTTTGCACTTTTTATGGCGAGTTTTGGGTATATTGAGATCAGTAGTTGGATTTCTGAATCATCCCCGGTTATCGGTCAGATAATGCTTATAGCAGCGATGTTTTTTATCGTCCTGATCTCAGCACACCATGTGCTGTGTGGTGCAGTGGAATGGTTTTATGTTAAACTCGGCATGACTGATGAGGCCTTGAAAAATGTTATTGACTTCTTTAAGAGAACTTCGATAGCCGCGATAGCCTATGTTGGGCTTTTAGTATTTGATATATTGCTGTTTGTGCTTGTAGTAACAGGCAAAACTGATCTGCCGGGCTGGGCATGTGTATTTAATACTATACCGGTATTTCTGCTCCTTGCACCTACAAAGGTACCTGCAAAGGGGAATATAGCTAATGCTTTTATGTTCTTAGGGCTGACATTCATGTTATAGGATGGAATTAATAAGAGAGATATTTTTGATTTTGGGATAAAAAGTTTTTAGGGGGGAGTTATATGCAGATAGGAAATAGTGAGCTTAAAAAGAAAACGATCAAGACTATGAAAGGCAAAAAAGCATTTAAGGATGAGATAATTACACGGTTATCTTCGACGGAATGCAAAAAGATATGGTACGATGCCCATAAGCGGCTGTATCGGATGTATGCGGATCACCAGGATCTTCCCAAAGGGGTAGCTATGCACACTGACGGGTTTATCTTTCCTGCAGCAGCGATTTATCTCGCTATGAAGGAAGTCGATCCTGATATGGCTTATGATGTGATGAAGAAGATCATGGCTGAAAAATCAACTAAAACCGGGCAGAAAATTGCTAAATGTTGCAAAATTCCCGGTTTCAAGAAGTTCTTTTTAAAAATGTGGGATTCATTGAGCCATAAGATGTTTGGTGAAACTGCTGGATTTAGGAATGTGTTTTATCCAAAGGAGAAAGGGTGCTTCCGTATGGATATCATAGAATGTCCGTATAACAAATATCTAACAGAGCAGGGATGTCCGGAACTGAACATACTGTTCTGTGAGAATGATGTTCATTCCTACGGCAATCTTCCCGGTCTTAAATTCAGCAGAACGAAGACGATAGGAGCAGGGGATGAACTGTGTGATTTTAAAATGGAGCTTGTAAAGTAAGGCTAAGGAGAAGCTTGTAAGAGGGCTTCTCTTTTTTATAGACCAACATATGAATAAAAAATTAAAATATTCACTTGACAAATGAATTAGCATGTGCTAACATGCAACATGTGAACGATAATAAATAATATTCATATAAATTTAGGAGGCACAAAATGTTTATTGAAGGAAAAAATCTTGTGAAAAAATACGGAAAGGGAGATGCCACGGTTTGGGCGTTGAACCATGCTGATTTTCAGATCGGAAAAGGGGAAATAGCAGTAATACTCGGACCTTCTGGAAGCGGTAAGAGTACACTGCTAAATATTTTGGGAGGTCTGGATACTGCTGATGAGGGCAGTATCACGGTGGATGGAGAAAAATTATCTGATATGTCGCAAAAGGCACTCGAGAAGTACAGAAGAAACGATCTGGGCTTTGTATTCCAGTCATATAATCTGACCCCGGACCTTACTGCTTTAGAGAATGTAGAGATGACAGCTGAACTGACTGCTGACCCGCTTAACACGGCTGAACTTATGGAAAAACTGGGACTGGGTGATCACCTGCATCATTTCCCGAAGGAGCTTTCGGGTGGACAGCAGCAGAGAGTCGCTATAGCGAGAGCTATGGTGAAAAAACCGAAGCTGCTGCTCTGTGATGAGCTGACAGGAGCTCTTGATTCTAAATCATCTAAAGAAGTACTGCAGCTTATAGAACAGGTGAACAGGGACTATGGGACCACTATCGTGATAATCACCCATAACGAACTGATAGCAGGTATGGCTGACAGAGTCTTAAGGATAAAGGATGGCAAGGTGGTTTCTGATACAGTGAATAATGCTAAAATAAAAGCAGAGGAGATGGAACTGTGAAGACGCTGAACAAGAGGATCAAGAGGAATATAAAGAATAATCTGTCATTTTACCTGATAAGTACTATCCTTACCATGCTTATCTCTGCATTTATTGTTGCGGCGGCCTCCACGGGAAACACATTGACAGATTTGATACAGGATTATATGAAAAGACTGAAGGTTGAAAATGCTGAGTTTTCGACCTACAAAACGATACCTGATGATGAGATTACAAGACTTGAAAAGGAATATGACGTACTTCTGGAGGAAAACTCCTATAAGGATATAAAGGAAGGGGAAAAGACTCTAAGGGTATTTAATAACCATACTAAAGTTAATTTAAGTGAGACACGTGACGGAATAGAACCTATCGGATTTTTAGAGGTGACCATTACAGAAAACTATGCTAAAGAAAATGGTATATCGGTAAATGATGTATATTCTTTTGACGGTATGGAGTTTATAGTAACAGGATATACTACAAAAGGAGACTATCTCTTTATGCTGAAAGATGCCGGAGATATGTTCAGGGATAATGTAAATTTCGGGATCATTAATGTTACTGCAGAAACATATGATAGAATTGATGCCGAAGAAAAAACATTCTATGCAGTAATCTATAACAGGCAGGATAATGAACTCAATTTCCGCAAAAAAGTAAATGCGGATTATATAATGAAAAGTTATATAGCAAAAGAATCCAACCCACGTATTTCATCACCTGAAAGCGAAGGTGAAGGAGTAAGCGGAATGGCCAAAAAGCTTTCTCCGATACTTTTTATAATAGTTATTGCATTGGTAGTCATGGTACTTGGAAGGATGATAAGGAGCGAACAGACTTTGCTTGGTACCTTTATGGCTCTGGGTGTCACAAGAAGTGAAATTATCAGACATTATGTAATATATGGAATTATACCGGGTATAGCTGGAAGTGTACTGGGACTGGGTCTTTCTGTACCGTTTACTAAAGCGTTCAGTGCGTTTTATATAGAGAATGACTATGAAAAGCTTATATATGAAACAGAGTATAATATCCCGGCTTGCCTGGTTGCACTAATACTTCCCAGCTTATTGTATGTTTTAACGGTTTTAATAGTCTCAAGAAAGCTTCTTAAGGCTTCGGCAATTGAATTGTTAAATAACACCGGCAAGGATACAAAAACTATAAATATCCTTAAGGAGAGACGTATCCGGACAGGACTGAAGTTAAAGGTCCGCAGTATAGTGGGGCATCCCGGACGAAGCGCTGTAACAGTGCTTGGAGTAATGATAGCTTCAATTCTTTTATTGCTTGGATTTGTAATGAAGACATTGATGACGGATATGGTGGAAAATGGCATAAAAGAGACCATAGGGTATGAATATCTTTATTATCTGAATTATCTTGGTGATATGGATACGATACCGGAGGGAAGTGAGGGAGCGTCCCCGGTTCTTACGGTATATTATGAAATACCGTCTTCAACCAACCAGGTAAATATCTGGGGGGTTGACAAATCATCAGAATATTTTAAAATGAAAACTATGGATGGTGAAGATGTTGATCTTAACGGGTATTATATCACTAATGTAGCTTCTAATGTATGGAAGGTTAAAAAAGGAGATACATTAACATTTTACAGCATTGCTGATCTGTCCGAGCATAGCGTGGAGATATCCGGTATAATAGATGACAACATGCATACCTATATGTATACATCTATTGAGAATGCCTCAAGACTTGCAGGCTTTGACGGAGTACACTATAATGCCATGGTAAGCGGTACTTCAATTCCAATTTCAGCTGATATAGTTGCAAGCACAGTGGTTATGAGCGAGCATAGCGCACTGTTTGAAGAGCTTATGGGACCGATAGATGCTGTAGTATATATTATTATAGTATTTGGTGCACTTCTTTGCATATTTATCATGTATCTGGTGATAAATATGATAGTAGGGGAGTCAAAGACGGGTATATCGGTCATGAAAGTTTTGGGCTTTTCTAAAAAAGAGATAGGAAGCAGAGTACTCGATGTAAATATGATACTTGTGATAATCGGTTTCCTTGTGGGGATACCCCTTACGTTTAAGGTTGCGGAAGTGGGATTTGCAGATACAATAGAGGAATTTGGCATATATTTTAAGGCAGAATTAAACTTAAGGACAGCTGTAGGCTTACTTATCGGATTTGTGATAATATTTATTGCTTATGAGATATCCCTGCTGCTTCAAAAAAGAAAAATCGCCAAAATAAATATGGTGGAGGCCTTAAAGGAGAACCGCAGAAATGAGTGAGTTCCTGCAATAAATTAAGAAAGTTGAGGTAAGTTTATATGCCGATAAGAGTTTTTAAGGAAGAAGAAAAGGAGAGCTTGAAGCTTAAAATGCTTCAGGCCGGATTTCCGTTGCTTCAAAAGTACGGTATGACTCATACGTCGGTTGCAAAGATTACGGAAGCTGCCGGCATAGCGGTAGGTACATTTTATCATTTTTTTAAGAATAAAGAAGAATACATGTATGAGCTTATACGCTTTCAGCGGGTTAATGGGATAAGAAGATTTGTAAGTCCCGATATCCTTGAAGGAAAGCGTAAGGTTGGCAGGGATGAAGCAAAAGAATTTTTAAAATCCATGACAGATAAGAGATACAGTATATATGCATACATGACTTTGCAGGATGAAGCGGCACTTATGTCAAAACTGCCTAATGTAACCCCGGATATCGACCATGAAAAACTGGTCGCTGCAAGGCTTTTTAGTTATCTTGAAGGAATCCGCAAGGATATAGATGTAGCACTTGTAGCGAACTTGATCAAGTTATACGTACTGGCTGCCCAGTCAAGGGATATACTCCATCCTTCCGGTTTGGAGAAAACGCTTGATTTTATGATAGAGAGTATCCTGGATCAGATATTTGAATGATATAGATATTTTTCAATATTACATATAACAGACCGCCATTGTGACGGTCTGTTATTAGATGGATGTATTATGAGATTATTTTTTACATCTCCTATATTCCAGTGGAGACATTCCATATATTCGTTTAAATAAAGTGGCGAATTTCCCTTGGTTCTCGTATCCGACATCAAGGGCAATGTCAGCAATACTCTTATCGGTATCTGAGAGAAGCTTAGCCGCATGATCCATACGATAACTCTGCAAATATTTATGTACGGTATCACCATACATTATTGAAAAGTATTTGTTCAATGATATGGGGCTGATACCGTACTTTTTTGCAAGTGCTTCAACAGTAACACCGATATCAAGTGAACTTACGAGTTGATCATGTACCTCGGATACTATCTTTCTCTGCCCCTTAGTCAGATAAAACTTGTTGGTATCTGTTTGAACATTACCTGTTTTAATCTGGTTAATAATCCTTAGTGCAGATAAAAATATTGTGAGATTATCCACAGAATCACTTTTCATTAATCCGTCAAGCTCCATTATGGAGGCTTTGAGCAACTCTGTAACATTTCCGATATAATAATCGGCATCCCTTTCATATCGTTCTTTAAGCTCCATAATATCAACACCTAAGCTCTGCAAATATTTTATCTGCTCTTCATCAAACTTATCGAGATCAAAGCCTATCTCTACGCCTTCATAGTCTTCGCCAAAAAAATTAAAATTCTTTTCTTTGTGCTTATGACTTTCAAGGCACAATACACTCGGCTCCATAAATGCATACATTCCATCTTTGGTGAGGATCTCACATCTTCCCTTTACACAATAATGGATGACTGATGTCTCACCTTCAGGCATTTTTTTACCTATTCCGATAAGTTTAACAAGCCCCGTGATGTTACCGCTCATTACTCTGATGCCGGGATATGGTTCTGAAACATAATATTTCCAGCTTTTCTCTGCTACACCACCCGGATTCTTAAACTCCGCCTCTATTACAGTGCTATTTATTGCTCTAACACTAATACCTGCTGCACCAAAAATCATTTCCAAGAACTCCGGTGGCACACATTCTATATAATCCTTTATCCATGGTACTGCACTCAGTTGTTCCAATAATTCTTCTATTTTAAAGTCATTATTATGTTTCACAAAATCCTCCTAGACTAAGATTCTTCGCTTTTTTACTCACGATTATCCTTCAAACTTTCTACAAGGTCAACCTTTCCTGCTTTTCCCCTTAATAAAAACAGAGATAATACATAGCTGGCTATAATCAAGGCAGACATTTTTAATATTGATAACGGATATATCAATGTTTCAAGATAAGTCTTGTATTCTGATACATTGATGGTAAAAACAGCTTTTACACTGAAAAAGCCCAACAGCAAACTTAAGACCAGAGCAATAGGCACCAGCAGATGATATACATTCAATACCATTGAATTGATTTCTTTGTTTCTGTATCCCAATACTTTAAGCATTGATACTGACGGAGTCGACTCGGTTATCAGAACATTTACCATCATATATACGACTGCAACACATATTATTATAGCAAATACGTCGATAGCTCCGGTCACATTTTCCATGCCTATCTTTACTTCGTTTATCTGATCGGCAAGAGACTGCTTTGATATAGTCTTCATGAGTTTGTCTTCTTCTATATCAAGAGCCTTTTCAGACATTATAACATTATATGGCAGTTCACCGCCGGTCAGACCGGTGTCAAACCCAAGTATTTCTGCAGCATTCTCTCTTGAGCAATAAATAGCAGCCTGAGAATCATTCTTTACTATATCCGTTACAGTTATATTATATTCATCAAGAGTTATCGGGTCAACTATTGTTACGGTATCTCCTTTTTCCTTATCAAATGCAAGACTTGCCATTGAGGTAATATAGAATCTGTCTTTTTCAAAATCAAGTTTGTTACCGTCCGGATCAGAGAAATTAATCATGTCAGGACTGTCGATACCCAGCAGCATCATGATATCCTCACGTCCCTTTACCTCGTAGCTGACACCCAATATTGCATTTCCATCGTCAGGCTTTCCGATTTCCGGATTCTTTAAGAAATATTCATAATTGAAGGTACCTATCTGATCCACAGTATGTTTAACATAACTGTCCATAGAATCAATAGCTGCCAGGCAGAATGAATATAGCATACCGCCTATTCCGAGTCCTAAAATGACGATTATACTTCTTCCGGGTTTTCCGATAATCTGTCGAAGTTTATACTTTGTAGAAGCTTTTAAGGAACTCTTTTCCATACGCAGCTTTGAAGCGCCTTTCCTGCCGCTTCTGCCCGAGATCATAGTAATGACATCATTCTTCATTACTTTCTTTGCTGACCTGTACACCGAAAAAGTATAAACAAACGTAGGGAACAATACGGATAAAACGACATTTACCAATGAAATATTGTATCCGGTGGGTATTGGTTCAATCTTAAAAAACAGGAAACCGATCAATTTATCCGAAAGTATAAATGCTATTATAACTCCAAGTAAAGTGCCTGCCAGACCTGATACCAAACCGTATACGGCATAATGTCTTGAAAGTGCCTTCTTTTTGTATCCTAAGGCTATAAGTATTCCTATCTGCCTTCTGTCACCTTTGATCCTTCGCCCAATAACTGCAGCTATTATTACAGATATAAATATTACCAACACAATTATTGCTACATTCATCAGGTTGGATGTCTGTGTAATCTCTCTTTTAGGAGTACCTACACGTGTATTAGTGTCTGCCTTTAGATACGAAAGCATATGAAATCTTTCATTTATCTCTTTTCGGACTTCATTCTTATTATCCGAATTATATTTTATAACATAGTATTCTTTTACCTTATTTAGTTCTTTAGCCTTATCTGCAAGTTGTTCAAAGTCTTCATCGCTTACAAGACCTACTCCGAACTCAGCTTTTAAGGCATAGGTATCAGTAACTTCTTTTATCGGGAAAAGATAATCAGGTCTTTCGAAGGATGATATGAACTCAAATTCGTTATCAGCAACCCTTATTATATCTCCATCTTTAATATCATTACCCTTAGCCAAGCCTTCGTTTAAGAGTATTTTCCCTTTTTCAACCGAAGTGCACGGTGTATCTTTTTCAACATCTCCACTGCTTAGAACATAAAGATTTATTTTCTTTGGTACACTAAGGATTCTTAATTCATAATTTCCATCTTCTATTATATAATCAATATAGCGCTGTTTTTCAAGCAGAATGTTATATTTCTCCTCTAAACTCTTTATTTCTTCATCATTTATCTCATTTAGTACAGAAAACTGTGCATCCTCAACACAGAATCTTTCACGGAATATATCCAGTGAATCATTCATTTTAACTGCCGCAGCATCAAAATCAAGATACAATACTACGACCAGTATTGTCAAGATGCATACACAGATATAAAATGAGACATTATTTTTAAAATTTCGAGCATATCTTTTATTAAGTGTCATTTCTATATTTCCTCTTTTCCTACAGAGCAAGTTCATCCGCTTTTTGTTTATTGGAGTTTTCTTTATTTGATGAAACCTGTCCGTCTTTTATACGGATAATGCGGTCAGCCATACCGGCTATAGCCTCATTATGGGTAATAATGATTATTGTTGTATGAAACTTTTTATTGACTTCCTCGATAAATTTTAAAACAAGTCTTGCTGACTTACTGTCCAAAGCACCAGTCAACTCATCACAAAGGAGTATCTTAGGATTCTTGATAAGTGCCCTGGCGATACTCACACGCTGCTGTTGACCTCCTGAAAGCTCAGACGGAAAATGGTTTTCATATTTCTTAATATCTACAGCTTCCATTACTTCATCTATACTCAGTGACTTATCAGTTATATCTGATACTACCTGGATATTTTCTTTTACTGTCAGATCTGGGATAAGATTATAAAACTGAAATACAAAACCTACATCTGACCTTCTGTACTCCACCAATTCTTTATCCTTCATACCCGAAACCTTGGCACCGCCTATTTCCAATACTCCGTCATCTAGACTGTCCAGACCACCCAGCATATTTAAGAGTGTGGACTTACCACTGCCTGACGGACCTAATATTACATATACTCCGCCTTCTTCGAGCTCGAGGGACGCTCCATCTAAAGCTCTCACTTCACTTTCGCCTTTTCCATAGTACTTTTTTGCATTTTTTAAATTAATAAACATTTCTCTACGCCTTTCTTTGTGTGATGTTGCTTTATGCTAACTATATATCATATCCATTTCTTTATGTCTAATCCGTTTTTCTATTTTTTATCCATTTCTATAATGAACAATTTGGCATAAAAAAAGCAGATCATCATAATGACGATCTGCAATAAAATTATAGATCATTTCATTTGTGGTAGAGGCCTTTGTGAGACTCTTAAAGGAGCATGGCGGTGATAAATACGAATTTCATATGCGTGAAACCCAGACCTATGATATCATAGATGATGTTGCTCATTTACGGAGCGAAATCGGGATATTGTATCTGAACAGTTTCAATGAAACTATAATAAGGAAAACTCTAAAAGATAACGAGCTTACCTTTGTGACACTGTTTAAGGCAAAGCCTCATGTATTTATAGGTAAAGATAATCCTCTGGCCAAGAAGATACTTTCACTTGATGATCTAAATCCATATCCCCGTTTGTCTTATGAACAGGGAAGCCACAATTCATTTTATTTCTCGGAAGAAATATTAAGTACTGTGGATTGTGACAAAGAACTGGTTGTATGTGACCGTGCGACTCTTTTTAACATGCTGATAGGATTGAACGGATATACTATATGCAGCGGTGTGATAAGTGAAGAACTGAACAGACCGAATATTATCGCAAAACCTTTGGGTGTGGATGATTATATGGAGATAGGCTACATTCTGCCGGGAAATCTGCATCCGTCACAGTTGACATTAAGTTATATTGAAATTCTTAAAGGTCTTGTATAAAAAAAAATTAAAAAGTAGTTGACAAATGAAAGAGAACAGTGTATACTAACAGACGTTGGAGAACACTGTTCTTTTATTATGGAGGAATTATGCCAAGAGATAAAACAGAAAGTCATGAGAGGCTTTTAGAGGCAGCCAAGAAAGAATTTATGGAATATGGTTTTCAGGATGCCTCTATGAGACGTATAGCAGATAATGCCGGGATAACGGTATCCGGGATATACAAGCATTTTAAAGACAAGGAAGAGATGTTTGCTGCACTTGTTGAAGATGACCTTAATGCACTAATGTCTCAATATGACAATTTCCAGAATGTAGAATATGAGAATGCCGGAAGTGTGGCCCCGGATGAACTGTGGGATAATTCAGATGAAGCAATGTGGCTAATGGAATATATATATGATCATTTTGATTCATTTAAGCTTGTCATCTGCAAATCCCAGGGTACCAGATATGAGAACTTTGCAGAGAATCTGATAGAGATTGAGGAGAATGCAACTGTTGAATATTTTAAAATACTAAAAGACAGGGGTGTTTCCATAAATGATATCCCTCGAAAAGAGATACATTTGCTGGTTACCTGTACAATTAATGCTATGTTTGAAACTGTAATCCATGATTTTGAAAGAGAAGAAGCTATGTCATACTGTAAAAATATGGATAAGTTTTTCAAAGGTGGCTGGAAGAACCTGATGGGGTTATAAAGTTGGGATATTAACGCCTTCTTTATCTACTAAAGGAGAAGGCGGTTTTTATAGAATGACGGTTAGCAGAAACTAACCATATAATTTACAGGAGGTACACTTAATTGAAAGAACAAAAGTCAAATCCCATGGCAAGAATATGGGAGATTGCAAAGCCTGAACATGGCAAATTGCTGATGTCTGTTATTTTAGCAGTCCTTGGTGTCGTATCAGGTATCGTTCCGTTTGTTTCCGCAGCAAAGATCATTTCGGGAATGATATCGGGAAATAAGGAATGGAGTTATTATCTTGTTTATGTGCTTGCTGCATTTATAGGCTTTGCTTTAAAAAGCCTTCTTTATGCTATGGGACTGAGTCTAAGTCACAAGGCAGCATTTGCTCTGCTGGGAGAGATACGTAAGCAGATATTTGCCAAGCTTCCCAGAATGCCTCTCGGTACTATCATAGATACCTCAAGCGGTACGCTCAAGCAGATAATCGTTGATGAGGTGGAGCGTATGGAGCGCCCCATTGCACATATGATCCCGGAGCTGACTTCAAATATTATAGGTGCATTGGCGGTCTGGGTCTATATGATGATCGTTGACTGGAGGATGGGACTTATATGTCTTATCTCAGTACCGGTCGGCTTACTGTTTTTCGGCTTTATTGCTGCCAGCTATTCCGCAGATTATAAAAAGTCCGTGGAGATTACGCAGGACATGAATGCAAGTATTGTTGAATATGTTCACGGGATTGAAGTAATCAAAGCATACAGTCAGAGTAAATCTTCATATCAGAAATTTAAAGACAAAGTTATGGCAAACGCTGCATTTTATTGTTACTGGATGAAGAAAACAGAGGTATGCCAGGCTCTTTGTTATACGATCGCACCCTGTACTCTGATCACGGTATTGCCGATAGGCTGGGCTATGTATACTTCAGGCAGTATTTCCGCAGATGTCTTTCTGACCTCTATCATGCTTTCCATGTGCATAGTCGGACCTATCCTTGCTGCAGTCCAGTTTACGGATTCTTCCGCAAAAGTTGCGACTACCGTAGCTACTGTAGATAAACTGCTCTCCGGTGAAGAACAGGAGCATTCAAAAACTCCGGTCAACTTTTCAACTCATAATATAGAGTTTTGTAATGTCAACTATTCTTATCACGAAGATGAGGAAGTCCTGCATAATGTTAATTTTAAGATTCCTGAGAAAAGCTTTACAGCACTTGTCGGTCCTTCCGGAAGCGGTAAATCCACCATTGCCAAGCTGGTCGGCGGATTCTGGGATGTGAAGGATGGCTCTTTGAAAATGGACGGAAAAGATTTGAAAGCAATCCCTCTTGAACAGCTCTATGATCAGGTAGCATATGTATCACAGGATAATTGGCTGTTTGACGATACGATCATGAATAATATCCGTATGGGAAAGACCTCGGCTTCCGATGAGAAAGTTCGTGAAGCAGCAAAAGTCTCAGGCTGTGATGAATTTATAACAGCTTTACCTCAAGGGTATGAGACAAAGGTAGGAAGCGGCGGAGCCCACCTGTCAGGCGGAGAACGTCAACGTATCGCCATAGCCAGAGCTATGCTTAAAGATGCTCCTGTTGTGATCTTAGATGAAGCAACAGCTTATATCGATCCGGAAAACGAAGCTGTCATACAGAGAGCACTTACCAAACTGATGAAAGACAAGACAGTGATCATCATTGCTCACAGGCTTTCAACGATAACTAATGCAGACCAGATTGTGCTGATAAACAATGGCACGGTTGAATGTTCAGGAACTCACAGCGAGCTTCTTGAAAAGAGTGATCTTTACCACTCTATGTGGAATGCACATATCAGTGAAGGAGGTGCAGCATAATGCTCGAGGCTATCAAAAAAATCATAAGCTTTTCAGGAGAGGAAAAAAGTAAAATCTACAGGGCTATCATAATCTCGTTTTTTAAATCACTTTTCGGGATGTTTAGGATGGCTGCAATATATTTTGTCCTTCTGGCATTTGAAGAGGGCGATAGTTCGATGAAGCCTGCATGGACAGCACTTATATTTTTAGCTATCGGAC
>Ga0310786_10001644_pt1 | contig 35945 bp, 28 predicted proteins | sample AusTroGonzalo_MG_FD_203881 | JGI IMG/M metagenome (GOLD analysis project Ga0310786, IMG submission 203881) | Bovine rumen microbial communities from tropical cattle in Woodstock, Queensland, Australia - Gonzalo_03 (v2) (version 2) | ecosystem: Host-associated > Mammals > Digestive system >... | reverse complement strand
AGCAGAAGTTCGTGACGGAATTCCAGCGCATGGTTCGCAATTCCAGTGCCAACCGCCTTGAACTCTACCGTGCCGATTCTACCATTTACGAACCCGCAAAGATGAAGGGCGATGACGAAGCTCGCGTCGTGGCTCACTTGTGGAATCAGGGCAAGGAATCCGTGCTCGAATACAAGATGACGACCGTGAACGGCAAGTGGAAAGCTTGGGACTTGGTCATTGATGACCTTTCGACGGCTCGTAACTACAAGGAGCAGTTCAGCAAGATTCTTAAAGACAAGAGCTTTGCCGAACTGATTGATATTATCAGCAAGAAGGCTGACGAAGCCGAAAAGTAAATGGGCTTTTTTTCCTGGCTCCTTTGTTTTATTCTCGTTGTAGCGCTTGTGCTACTGCTCTTCCCGTTTTCTGTTCGGATTGATTTTGAAGCGGGCGAACGCAGTGCGCGGGCGCTTTTCTTTTTCTTCAAGAAGAAGATTTACGAGTACGAGAAGAAATGGGGGAAAGAGGGGGTGAGCGATGAGCAGCGAGCCGTGAGCGAATCAGCGGCGAAAGCCCCGGAAACGACTACAGAGAAAAAGGCAATGGACACTATCGAGGCCGTGCCTCTCCAGGGTGACAAAAACGAGTGTCATCCTGAGCGAAACGTAGTGAAGTCGAAGGATCTAGAATGTTTAGACGAAAGACGAAAGACGAAAGACGATAGTGATGGTGATGTCGTAGCTGATGCGAAAGCTCCGGCTGCTTCTAGGGAAGAACTTAAGACTGTTCCCGCTGAGTCTAAAATTGATGATGCAAAAAAAGATACGCCCAAAGTCGTCGCTTCAAAACCTGTCGAAGTGAAATCGTCTGAAGCCACGAAGCCTGAATCCGAGAAGAAAGAAAAACCGAAAAAAGAGAAGCCGAAGCTTACGGATCGTGAATTTTGGACGATTCTCTTAACTCCAGACTTGGATGCAAGGGCGTTCAAGTATGCTTTGAAAATTATAGCCGCAGTATTTTCTTTGTTCCGAATCCGTTTTAACGATTGCTTTGTCGAGGGAATTCGCACGGACTATGTCACTATGGGCTATATCGCTGCGGTGAACGGAGTGATGAAAGCGTATCCATACGTTGGCGCTTGGGACTTGAGAATGGACTGGCTCCATGAAAAGGAACTACGTGCGGCGGGAAACGTACGTTTGAGTATTACGTTGTTGCGTATCATTTGCTTTGTTCTAGAAACACTTGTGCTGGCTGGAATTTTGGCGTTCATTTTTTGGCGTCGTCGGTCGCATGTGCTTAAAACAAAAGAACTCCCGGAACTTGGATTTATCCGCAGAAAAATTGTTGATTTTATTTTGGAGGACTGATGCCCGCTTTGACTTTGGAACGATTGCTTGCTTCGATGGGTTTCGGTAGCCGTAAGGAGGCCCGAGCACTTGTCCGTATGGGACTTGTGGAATTGGATGGCAAGGTGCTTGAAGATCCGTTTATGGAATTCAAGGAACGTCCGGAGTCTATTATGGTGAACGGCGAAGAAGTTCCGACGGTTGAAAAGTTGTATGTGATGCTCTACAAGCCGACCGATGTGGAATGCAGTCATAACGCTCGCGACCATAAGGCTGTCTATGAACTTTTGCCGGACCGTTTTACCGCGATGGGCATTCAGTCTGTGGGGCGCTTGGATGCGGATTCGTCGGGACTGTTGCTGCTTTCGAATCAAGGCGACTTTATTCACAAAGTTGAAAGCCCGAAGAAAGGGCTTTGGAAAAAGTACCGCGTGACGCTTGCCCGTCCGTTTACGGATGCGCAGAAAGCAGAATTGCTGGCGGGCGTGATGCTCAAGGATGAACGACGACCGGTGCTGGCTCGTGAAATCGAAGTCGATGGTGATGCTGTGGTGATTTCGATTGGCGAAGGACTTTATCATCAAGTTCGTCGTATGTTTGCCGCTGTCGGGAACCACGTCGAGACGCTCGAACGAATTGCGATTGGACCTGTTGTTCTAGACCGCACGTTAGGCGAAGGCGGCTGGCGGTTCCTCACGGATGAAGAAGTCGCCGCACTGAGCTAGACATTTTTGTTTTTTCAGTTGTCATCCCGGCCCCAGTGCCGGGATCTGTTGTACTTGAAGCATTGGATTCTATCGTTCCGGAACAAGTCCGATGACAGTCGCCTCCAGAATGACGATTGAAAAACGGAACGCGTGCGGGATATGACAACGTAAAAAGAAAAACCGGCGGGGGCCGGTTTTTTCGTATCAGGCGTGAAAGCCTGAGTTAATGGGTTCAACGTTTTTAGATGGTTTCGTAATCGCTGTTGACTTGAGCGACTTCTTCTTCAACTTCGAGTTCCGGCTGCACAGAGACTTCGCCAAGGATGCCTTCGAGCGAATTAATCTTGTCCTTAATGTCGTTGCTGAACTTGAATGTCGGGACCAAGCGTTCGTCGATGATGACGGTTTCGCCGGTGCGCGGGTTACGGGCCGGTCGAGCCTTGCGGGGCTTGCACGCGAACGTGCCGAAACCACGGATTTCAATGGTGTTGCCTTCGATAAGCTTCTCGCCGAGGAGGTCAAGGAACTGTTCGACTACAATTTTAATATCGTTGCGCACAAACCCGGTGGATTTGGCGATTTCTTGAATAAGGGATTGTTTAGTTATATTAGCCACGCATTAAATATAAGTTTAACATAGACTTAGAGTGGTGGTTGGTATGAAATTAAATATCTTTTTCGGGTTCACATTGCGGAATATTTGTGAATAGTTGTGACTTAAATGTTGAAGATTGAAAATTTGCCTAAAAAGGTCCGTTTTTGTCTCCGCGACAAGGAGATTTTCCCCAATACCATCTTGAGTCCGATGGACGGAGTGACCGATGCTCCGTTTCGACGGCTTTGCCGCGTGCTTTCGGGCGACCGCATGGGGCTATTGGTTTCGGAGTTTGTTCCGACTGACGGCGACGCCGTGTTTAATCCGAACGGACACAAGCAGTTGAGGTTCTTCCCGGAAGAACGACCGTTTGGCATCCAAATTTTTGGACGTTTCCCTGACCGCATGGCGTATGCCGCAGGTAAAATTGCGGAAACATTTCATCCTGAATTTATCGAAGTGAATGCAGGGTGTCCGGCGCCGAAGGTGGCGGGCAAGGGGAGCGGTTCCGGGCTTTTGCGCGATTTGCCGCGCTTGCAAGAAATTTTGCATGAAGTGAAAAAGACGCTTGATGCGAAAACACCAGAGATTCCGCTCACGCTCAAGTGCCGCATTGGTTGGGATGATGAAAGCATCAACGTGATGGAAACGCTCAATATTGCGGAAGGCGAGGGCGTCGAGATGCTTACGGTTCATGGCCGCACGCGTTTGCAGGGCTATAACGGTCTCGCCAATTGGGACTGGATTGGGAAGGTGGCCGCTGCAGCGAAGATTCCTGTTATTGGCAATGGCGATGTGAACAGCGTTGAATGCGCTCGCGAACGCATCAACACTTACGGTGTTTCGGGCGTGAGCATTGGGCGCGGGGCGATGCATAACCCGTGGATTTTTGGGCAGATTGCCGATGCGTGGGATGGGCGCGAAAAACGAGTGATTTCGGCGGAAGAGGCTTTGGACGTGTTCCCGCTTTATTACAAGTTTAAGATTGAGGATGGGGCGACCGAGATGAATGCGATGGGCCGCATGAAACAGCTCGCCGCGCGGTTGTGTAAGGGATTCTGTTTATACGAGAAATATTGTCATCCTGGAGCCGAAGGCGATAGGATCCATGAAGGTAATGATGTTGCTATGAGTGTGCGGCAGGCGTTATTGACTAGCCAATCGGCGGCGGAAATGCTCGACCGCGTTCAGGAACTTAAAGAAGGTATTGCCAAGGACATGTTTTTTGAGCCGGAACGTCTCGTGAACCTCAATGGAGCCAAGGAAACCGAGCTTAAATTTGGTGACCAGTTCAAAGGCCGATAAAATTATAAATATCTTACATTTCTTTTTGCATTCTGTAAAAAAAAATTCTATATACAGAATGTGAAAGCAAAAATTTCGTCAAATAAAGTATTTCAAGTTTTTGTACTTGTTCTTCTCGGCATATTGATAAATCGGGTTATTGCCGATTTGGCGATCCGTTTTGAATGGACGCTATATTTGGACAGCATTGGCACTATGTTTGTCGCTGTTGTCGGTGGCTTTTGTCCGGGAGCGATTGTCGGGTTCCTGACGAATTTTATCGGCGGTTTTTCCGATTCTTCGACATTTTATTACGGGACCATCAACGTCTTGATTGCGGTGTGCGCTGGCATTGCGGCTAGGCGTGGGTACTTTGACAAGATTTATCGTTTGCCGAAGCTCCTTGGCATGTTGATGATTTTAAGCATCCCGTGTTCGGTGCTTTCGTATTTCCTTTTTGATTTTCAGATTGCAGAAAATGTGGTGACTCCTATTGCGACGGCTCTTCACGAGAAAGGGCTTCCGATTTTGTTGTCGCAGATTTTGGCGGATTTCTGTACGGAAATTCCAGACAAGACGATTTCGATTCTCGTTGCGTTTGCGTTGGTTCGTGTGACTCCGCATTGGTTTTACAAACTGTATGATTCCGTTTCGGGAAGGCTGCACGAAGACCGTTACAGTTCGAAAAGTAAGATTCGTTCCCTCAAGGCCCAGGTGACGACCTTGCTTTTTGTTTCGAGTTTTGCTTTGGCAGTTGTGGCGACGGCGGTGGCGTACAAGACGTATTCCGAGGCGGAAATTCATGAAACGACGCTTTTGGCGGAATCGGTGAACAGGCTCGTTTCTGACGCTATCCAGAATGCAGATTCGACAACACTTTACGAATACATTCACGATCTTGAAGGCAAGCATCCGCGTATTTTGACGATTACGCCCGGAAAACACGAAACGGGCGAATGGGATGTGTCGATTGTCTGCACGGAAGAACCCAATACAGTTTGTACGAAGTTTAGCCTTGCCGCGATTCGAATGAGCGTGGTGCTGTTCTGCACCAAGATTTTCTCGACGTTGTTCGGCTTGCTTTTGGCGATTGTGTTTACGTCGATTCTGATTGCGAACCGCAGGGTGGTTTACCCGATTCACGAGATGACGGTAGAGATGGATAACTTTGCCTACGATAGCAGTAAAGGCCGTCGAAAGTCCATCAAGCGTATTGAAGGTCTTGAAGTCGTGACGAGGAACGAAATTGAGAATTTGCATGCGGCTATCGTCAAGGCGACTAGGGAAATTGACTTGTACATCAGCAAGTCCGAGGAGCAGGCGACATCAATTGCCATGCTCCAGATGAATATTATTACGGTGCTGGGCGACATGGTCGAAGGTCGTGACGAGACGACGGGCGGGCATGTCAAGCGTACGGCGGCGTATGCGGAACTCATTGCAAGGCAACTGCAAAAGGATGGCAAGGAAAAAGACGAAGTTGACGATGCGTTCGTGGCTACGATTGCGGTGGCGGCTCCGCTCCACGATATCGGGAAAATCAGTGTTTCGGATATCATCTTGAACAAGCCGGGCAAGCTCACCGATGAAGAATTCGAAAAGATGAAGTTGCATACGGTCTATGGGCGGGAAATGCTTGTGCGTGCATCGCAGAACCTTGGTGAAACGGCTTACCTCAAGATGGCCAAGGAAATTGCCTACAGTCATCACGAGTGGTGGGACGGCTCGCGTGGCTACCCGGAGCACACGAAAGGTCGTGATATTCCGCTTTCGGCTCGAATCATGGCCGTAGCGGATGTGTTTGATGCGCTTGTTTCGGAACGCCCCTACAAGAAGGCTTTTTCTGTCGATAAGGCGCTGTCGATTATCTGCGAAGAGGGTGGAACGCACTTTGACCCGGATGTGGTGGAGGCTTTCGTCAAGAACCGCGAAGATATCGAGCAAATAATGAAGACGAAATTTGAGATTTGAGCTTTCAGCCCGCAACTACGTTGCTATGAGCCATGAGTTTTGTTGCATAACAGTAGTACACTCTGCTCACGGCTCATCACTCACAGCTCATTGGTTGTTAGTGGCTAGTGGTTGGGCTGTTTCATCCTCTCACATCAACTTGTCATCCTGGAGGCCCTTGAGGCCGATAGGATCCACAGCGTTGGACTCTATCGGGTGTTTCACACCCTCCAGAGTGACAGAACTCATCACTCACTGCTGATTGCTCATAGCTCACTGCTTCTATACAATTTCTGTAAATCATGTTTTTTGACGCTTATAGCTCATCGCTCACAGCTCATCGCTAATAATGTCTTTTTAATCTTGCGATTGGGCTGCAATTTTTCTAAATTGCCCCGCGGAATTTTTAAAAGGACATTGGTATGAACTACAATCCTCTCGCTGAATCTTTGAACGCCGAACTTTCCGCAAACGGTTGCAGCGTTCTCGGCATGCTCTCTGAACAGGGCAAGGCAATCTTCTTCCCGCGCAAGGGTATTCTCGGCCAGGGTGCCGAAGCCAAGGGCTCCGACATCAACGCTACGATCGGCACCGCCCTCGAAGACGATGGTTCTCCGCTCGTTCTGGATTGCGTTCTCAAGTCCTTGAACCTCCCGAAACAGTCCTTCCTCTATGCCCCGAGCTTCGGTAATCCGGACCTCCGCAAGGCTTGGAGGGAATTGGACATCAAGAAGAACCCGACGCTTGCTTCCAAGAGCTTCAGCAACCCGGTCGTGACGGCTGCTTTGACGCACGCCATCAGCTGCGCTGGCTACCTTTTCCTCGATGCTGGCGACGAAGTGATTATCCCGGACCTCTACTGGGACAACTACGAGCTCGTGTTCGAAAATGCCCGTGGCGCAAAGATCAAGACTTTCAACACCTTCAAGAACGGTGGCTTTGACACGGAAGCCTTGAAGGCTGCTCTTGCCGCAAGCAAGTCCGATAAGAAGGTCGTTCTCCTCAACTTCCCGAACAACCCGACAGGCTACACCGCCACCGAAAAGGAAGCGGTCGAAATCGCAAAGATTCTTACGGAATGCGCTGCTGCTGGTAACAAGGTTGTCGCTCTCCTCGATGACGCTTACTTTGGACTCGTCTATGAAGAAGGCGTGACGAAGGAATCCCTCTTCGTGAAGCTTGTCGATGCTCACGAAAACCTCCTCGCCGTGAAGCTCGACGGTCCGACCAAGGAAGACTATGTTTGGGGCTTCCGCGTTGGCTTTATGTCCTTCGGTTTCAAGGGTGCAACTGAAGCTCAGCTCAAGGCACTTGAAGACAAGGCTGCCGGTACGGTCCGTGGCAACATCTCTAACGCTCCGTCCATTAGCCAGAAGATTTTGCTCGCTGCATTCCAGAGTCCTGAATACCAGCAGCAGAAGCAGGAAAAGTACGCTGTTCTCAAGAAGCGTTACGACATCATCAAGGAAGTCTTTGCCGCTCATCCGGAATACAGTGAAGCCTTCGAACAGATGCCGTGCAACAGCGGTTACTTTATGTGCATCAAGCCGAAGGGTGTCGATGCCGAAGCTCTCCGCGTAAAGCTCATCAAGGATTACAGCACGGGCACGATCATGCTTTCTGGCTTGATTCGCATTGCTTTCAGTGCAGTTCCGACCGAAAAGCTCGGCAAGCTCTTTGAAAATATCTATAATTGCGTCATGGAAATGAAATAGCTATGAGCTATGAGCGATGAGGCCGGGCCGTAGGCCCTCTGAGCAAAAGCTTGGCACCCGAAGGGTGCGACTATGAAAGCTCAAAGCAACGAAGTTGCGCCTCAAAGCGAGTATAGCGAGCGACCTCACTACTCAAACCCCACCGGAGGATAAATGTCCGACAAAGCGACCTTGAAGTACAACGGAAAGAGTTACGAACTCCCCGTCGTTGAAGGCACCGAGAACGAACGCGGTCTCGACATCAGCACGCTCCGCAAGGATTCGGGCTTGGTAACGCTTGACTACGGTTACTTGAATACCGGTAGTACAAAGAGTTCCATCACATACGTCAATGGCGAAAAAGGAATTTTGCGCTATCGCGGTTACTCCATCGAGGATCTCGCTGAAAAGGCGACGTTCCCGGAAACAGCATGGCTCCTGATTTACGGTGAACTCCCGAATCAGGAACAGTTGAGCCATTTCCGTACGCTTTTGACTGAAAATGCCCTCTTGCATGAGAACCTGCTGCACTTCTTCCGCGAAATGCCGCCGGGAGCTCACCCGATGGGTATTCTCTCCTCCGTGGTGAACGCAGTTGGCCTTTTCACTCCGCGTTTTTATGACGACGAAAACATCGCGAGTGCATTTGAACTCACGACCGCTGGTCTCATTTCCAAGATCCGCACGATTGCCGCGTTTGCCTACAAGGCAAGCATCGGTGAACCGTTCGTGTACCCGGAAGCAGAACGCAGCTATTGCAGCAACTTCCTCAACATGATGTTCAGCAGCAAGGCTCGCCCGTACCACCCGGATCCGATCATGGAAAAGGCGCTCAACACGCTTTTGATTGTGCATGCGGACCACGAACAGAACTGCTCGACATCGACCGTGCGTATGGTGGGTAGCTCTCAGGCTAACCTTTACGCTAGTATCTGTGCAGGTATTTGCGCCTTGTGGGGCCCGCTCCACGGTGGTGCTAACCAGGCCGTGCTCGAAACGCTCCTTCGCATCCAGCAGAGCGGCATGACGATTGAACAGGTGATGGCAAAGGCTAAGGACAAGAACGATCCGTTCCGTCTTTCTGGCTTCGGTCACCGCGTTTACAAGAGCTACGACCCGCGCGCCAAGGTCTTGAAGAAGCTCATGTACCAGGTGTTCGAACGCGAACACGTGCACGACCCGCTTTTGGATGTGGCTATCAAGCTCGAAGAAGCCGCCCTCAAGGACGATTACTTCATCGAACGTAAGCTCTACCCGAATGTCGATTTCTACTCCGGCATTCTTTACCGCGCTATGGGCATCCCGACGAACATGCTTACCGTGATGTTCGCTATCGGACGCTTGCCGGGCTGGATTGCCCACTGGAAGGAAATGCACGACGATCCGCAGAGCAAGATCAACCGTCCTCGCCAGATTTACATCGGCAAGACGGAACGCCCATGGATTGATAGGGACAAGCGATAAGCTTTTTAAGGCTATACAAACGGCTCTCGGAAATGCTCCGGGAGCCTGTTTTTGTATGGTGATTCAAAATCTGATTTAGGTTATGTCAGCCATTCGTTCATACACCCAAATTTGAGCTTCTAAAGCACCTATATCTTCGGCTGTTTTGGCGATAACATCAATTACATGATTTGCGTTTAAATCAATATGTGCGGCAAGAATTGTATCGAGTAGATTGTCTATAGATGTGACTCCAACATACATATTCTTATCTGCATATTTTTTACGAGCATTGTCGAAGTAAGTTGGAGGTTGTGATGCAAAAGTTGATTGCCTTCCTGCAACAAACATCAGACTCTTTGCTCCAGCTTTGTAAGCCGTTTCGGCTGCGTGGTCAACATCGGATGATGAAAATGGTTTGTCTTTCAGTTCTGTTGCGATAAAGGGAATATCGTTTCTAAACAAGTCTAAATCGCTAAATTGCCTTTTGGATGATCCCGATTGATTTACAGGATGTGCACAAATTTGGTATTCGTCATCCGAATATTGTAGATGATAAAGGGCTGTCGTTACGATAACAAGTGCGGCTCCGCCAAATCCTTTATCAAGTAATTCGCTCATGAAATTACGAATACGGAAAATACTCATGTTGCAAGAATTCTTTTGCAGTATCGCTTGCTGCATTTCTCGTGCAGTCTTTTCTTCTAACAACATGGAAACGCAATAATCTATGCAATTGCGAGCATCAAGATTGTCTCTGATTTTTGGTAAATCGTTGCAAAGCAGTTCTAGTGCTTTTGATGGATCTCCTCCAGCGGCGGCGTTAGCCTTATCTAGTCGTAAGAATCGTCCAGGTTTGTTTACTAGTGGGTCGTTGTTTGCACCGTCAAGAACATTTCCTAGCATACTTTTCTGAAATGGATAAACAACCTTTGAAGCTAGAGATCTGGCATCGAAGGCTCCTTTTGAAGAATCACCTGCTTGTAACGATAAAATATCGATATTTGAATCAACTGCTTTTGCGACTAATGCTGTGAACATGATATAACGGTAGGTTAAACAGTTCTTGCCGTTCATCACGAAATCAATTGTGCTTTTTATAGAACAGTTTGTAACAGGAGTTTCCAAACAAGCTTTATATGAGTCGTGCAACAGCTTAGTTGCTACAGATTTGTCAATATCAATTGCCATTAGTGTTCTCCGCAATATGCATCGTATACGGATTTAGCGACTGCTTCTGCAAAACGACAAGGAACAGCATTTCCAATTTGCTTATACTGTTTAGTTTTCCGTCCACTGAATTTATAACCTGCAGGGAATGTTTGTATTGCAGCACATTCTTTTATTGTTAATCTGCGGATTGTTGCTGGAACCTTCTTTTTTTCAGGAGTTGTTTTTCCGTTGATTAAATCTTTATGATATTGTTCAAACCAATTTGGTGTGTCTGCATTATGTAATGCAGTTTCGTCAACTATAGGAGTCTTGTTCCCGCCCATAGATGCCGGTAATGTAGGAGCGATGTCGTTCAAGTCAATTGGACGCCCTGCTCCATTAACCAGCATACCTGCATAGGGAGAACGTCGCATAACGGGATGTTTGGCCAAGGATACATTTGCTGTGCAGGTTTGTGGATTTTCTTTAGTTCCAAATATCCCTGCAGACAATATGACTTCACGAGCAGTTAATGGCTTTGCTTTGTATGCGGCTAGCTTTTCATAAAAAAGTTCAACATTCCCAACATCTTTTCTTACACCGATAAAGATAACACGATCTCTTTTTTCGGGAACTCCATAATCGGAGGTGTGATGGACTTTAAATGAAACTTCGTATCCTAATTTTATTCCTTTTTTTAAAATTCCTTCTCGAACACTTTCCCATTTTTCTAATACGCCGAGTGCGGCGACATTTTCCATAACGAATACTTTAGGACTGGTCTTTTCTACTGCATCCATAAAAAACCATACCATTTTGGATCGTTCATCGTTGGGATCCATTTTCCCCGCTACGGAAAAACCTTGACATGGAGGCCCGCCAAAAAGAACATCAACATCTTTAAATTTGTTCAAATCTGCAATGTGATCCTTTATATTCCCTTCAACCATTATATGTGTTTTTGAAGGCCTGTTAAGTCGCCATGCTTCTGCGGCATCATGGTCAAATTCATTGGCGAAAACAGAATTGAACCCGGCTAATTCAAAACCAACGTCTAAGCCTCCTGCTCCAGAAAATAGGCTTATTGCAGTCAATTCTTTGGGATTTATTGGATGTTTCTTCATACATATTCAAATATACTAAATAGAAGTGTCAATGTGTGACATCTTTCTTTTTTGTTGAAATAGAGAAGTGGACGGTTTTGGGGAAAGCTGCATTTTAACGGCTCTCGGAAGTGCTCCGGGAGCCTGTTTTTGTATGGTTTAAAAGGACTGGCATTAAATAACCTTTGGATGGCCTGATCGCATTGACAGCAAGGAATCGACCATTTCGTTCCAATGTTCCAGCACAACCTTGCCGATGGCGGGGTCGTACATGATGCCAAGATTCTTCTCGATTTCATTATGGCAGAATTCCAGCGACATGGCGTCACGGTAAACGCGTTTGCTGGTCATGGCGTCTATCGAGTCCGCGATGGCGATGATGCGGGCGCCAATCGGAATGTCTTCGCCTTTGAGACCTTCCGGATAGCCGCGACCGTCATAGCGTTCGTGGTGATGCAGCACGATTTGCACCATTTCGTGCGTGTAGTTCGACTGCATTAGAATCTTTGCGCCAATGACCGGGTGCTGTTTAATAATTTCGAATTCTTCGTTTGTGAGTTTACCCGGCTTTCCAAGAACGTTGTCGCGAATACCTATCTTGCCGATGTCATGCAAGTGTGCCGCATGCGTAATCAACGATATGGAACTTTCCGAAAGGCCTAAAAAGCGGGCTATCAGTTCTGAATACGCTTTTACGCGGTCGGAATGGTGCGCCGTATAGGAATCCTTTGCTTCTTCGACTGAAATCAAGCAAGAAATCAAGTCCTTGAGATTTTGGTTCTCGTTGCTTTCGACCGATTTGTGATAACGTACCTTATCGCGGTACATGTTCAAGTCGGCTTCCATTTTCCAGTCACTAATGGACTTGCGGATTCCCGAATCGCTGCACAGACGGCTTTCGCCCACAGCAATCGACAAATGGTACAATGCCGTAGTGTTGTATTCCTCGACATTCTTTTTCAATTTTTTTTGCAGCTGGAACAGCGAATTTAGCGGGGCGCGTGTAACGACGACAAATTCATCGCCACCGATTCTAAAGCAATGTCCGTTGGTGCCGTAGGCGTTTTTGATTGCATTAGCCGCAGCGATAATCAACGCATCGCCAGCCTGATGACCGAAGGTGTCGTTTGCGTACTTAAGACCGTTCACGTCCATCAAAATCATGGTCCAAGTGTTCGCTTCGGAATCTTCTTGATTGATTGTCGCTAGAAGAGCATCGAAGGCGAGTCTGTTTTCAAGTCCTGTCAAGCTATCTGTTGTGGCGACATCTTGCAAGTGTTCGTTCATTACACGTAACTTGCTGTTAATCTGTTCCAATTCAAACGATGTTTCGCGAATGAACGTTGCCATACGGGCGGCAAGCGGCAAACGGGTGGATTTTTCGTTTTGGACAAAATTATTCTTGGGGTGCTCGTGTTGGACGATTGGGCCTTCGCGCATCGAGGCGATGACGAGCGTAATGTTATGTTGGTTCAAATGACCTTTTTCACGTAAAAACTCGCCATGCGAGAAAAATCCCGTACTAGAAGCAAGACCCTTGAACGGGGAAATTTCGTATGTCGGTTCGTGTTTCGACCAGAAAGCCTTTCGTGCGGCGCAAGAGAATATGTGCAAAACTTCTGGGGCGAACAGTTCTGCGTTTTCGCTTTCGGCCTTGATTTTTTCGACAATCAACTGTGGTTCGCCATACGACAAGCGAACAATTGAACCTTCGTCAATGTCCGAAGACATGGTCAGCGATCCGTTTGGATTGCTGGCGCCTGCGGCACGCACAATCGAAATCCCGTTGTGTTCGTAGAGCATCGGGAATTCAAGGGCGTTGTAGAAGAAATTGTTGTCGTTCTTGATGTTCAAGTATTTGTTATAAACTTCGTAGGCCGGTATGCCGCCTAATTCATAAAGGACATTGCCTTCGGAACGGGTGACGTGGAAATTACGGCCAATGGGTTTCCAACCACTAATCTTGCGGGATTCCACAAAGAAATCTTTACCGCCATAGAGTACGACCAAAAGGCCAGTCTTGGAATAGCCGCCCACTGACGAAAATACGCAGGAATTCGGACTTGTAATGTCGGGGGAGCAGACAATGCCGCCAAAGACTTGGATGTCTGGATCTAGGGCGTCGAGACCTTCGCAAAGAAGTGTCGTCGAGAACGGTGAAATGCAGTGGTAGATTTCAACGGCTTTGACCCAAGGATTCCGGTTGGCCTCTTTCACAATTTCGTTTGCAATGTCACTGACTGATTTGTTAGAAAAGTCATACTGGTAAACTTGAATTTTGGTTGTCGGCTTTTCAAAGATGATGGCGGACACTGAAATTTCGGCAGTTTTTTCGCAGTCTGCAATGTTTCCGCTAGTCGAGTTGCCAAACCACGGAACATTTGGAAAAACGTGTTCTAGGGTAGTCCAAACAGGCTTTAGTTTTTCTGGATCCAGTTCTTCGGAATGAATCTGGAAACATACGGTAGGCGAACCATTTTCTTTGCACCAATTACTAAACTGGACAAGTTCGTTCTCGAATGCTTCCGCATCGTTAAATGCGAAAATTCTGTTTTTCATTTTAATTTTCCCTTCTTGTTACACCCAAGTGTAATCCGACTACATTAATATATCTTATGTGGGCGGGGAATGGCTAGGGGTTCGGCAAAATTTAGGGCTTAAATTGATAAAAATGGGGCTTGGGGAGGTAAGATATATTCTGTAGTATGGTCGGAATCGGTATCCAATGGTTTAAGATTTGTTGTTTCTTCATGGCGCGTTTTTTTATATATATGTTGTAATTGCTTGGAGAGGTATTTATGGCTTTGAAACAATTCTTAATGATTGGGGCTGTGGCGGCGGTGCTGCTGGCTTGTGGTGATGACAGTAGTTCTGCGACTGATTCCGACGAGGATTCTTCTTCGTCTGTTTGCAAGAACTGCGACGATTCGAGCAGTTCGAAGGCGAAGTCCAGTAGTTCTAAGGCGAATTCGTCTAGTTCAGAAAAGAAATCTTGCGTAGTGGGCAAAGACAAGAATTGCTTCGAGGACAAACGTGATGGTCAAACATACAGGACTGTTAAAATTGGTACGCAGATTTGGATGGCGGAAAACTTGAACTTTGAGACTGGCAACAGTGCCTGCTACGACGATGAAAAAAGTAATTGCACCAAATATGGAAGACTCTACACATGGGGCGCTGCAATAGACAGTGTCGGAAAATACAGCAAGAACGCCAAAGGCTGCGGCAATACTGAAGATTGCACTCCGATAACCCCTGTGCGCGGAATTTGCCCTGAAGGCTGGCATTTGCCCGATACAACGGAATGGAGAGTCCTGATTGATGTGGCTGGTGGCCAAGATGAGGCTGGCAAGGCGCTCAAGTCCAAGAGCGGCTGGAAAAACGACGGCAACGGCACAGATGAATTCGGATTCTCGGCACTCCCCGTCGGTGGACGGTTCGGCGGCAGTTTCGGTGGCGACTATTTTGATGAAGGCCGCCGCGCTGATTTCTGGACATCCTCCTATTCGTACCGCGTCTTTGGCGGGGCAATCGATATGGGCCTAATGGATTACACCGATGAAGTATTCATGGGCCTTGTCAGTTCCCGTATCGGCAGCAGCGACCGCGGATATTCCATCCGCTGTCTTAATGACGAATCTACGATTCCCGAGCCAAAGTAATTTGTCCGTTGCGTAAAGGACTAGCCTTGTTTTTTATACACTTGAAGACTATATTTAGTGCTGAATATAGTCCGTATAGGTTTTTATGCAAAAGTTAGAGAATATTAAACCGATATCGTATATCAAGGCAAATGCTGCAAAAGTTCTTGACCATGTAAATGAAACGCGGTCACCTTACATAGTTACGCAAAATGGTGAAGCTCGTGGTGTTATCATGGATACAGAAACTTACCAAACGATGCAAGATGGTTTGAAGCTTTTTAAACTTTTTGCACAAAGTGAAGCTGAAGTTGCAAAGGGAAAAGTTGTTCGCCAAAAAGACCTGTTTGGTGCATTGGAGAAAGAACTCAATGCCCGGTAAGATTTTTTCTGTAGTGTGGTCGGAATCGGCGTCCAATGATTTAAGATCCATTGTTTTGCATATTGCGATGGATAGCATGAAAAACGCAAAAGAATCTCTTGCTAAAATAAAAACAGAATGTCTTGTTCTTGAACGATTCTCTGAATTGGGAAAAGTCCCGGTTGAGTTGGAGCGTTTGCAAATAGGTGGGTATCGAGAACTTGTTGTTTCTCCTTGGCGTATTTTTTACCGTAAAGAAGAAAATAGAGTTGTCGTTATTGCAGTTGTAGATTCTAGGCGTGATTTAGATGATGCTGTTTGGAAACGAATGATGTTTCCGGTGATGTAATCGTCTTGTTGCTTTGTATGGTGCATATTTTGTATATATTTATCGTGTTTACTTGGAGAGGGTTTTATGACTTTAAAAAAGTTGTTTGTGGTTGGGTTTGTTGCTGCATTTCTCGTTGCTTGCGGTGATGATGGTGATTGTAATCCCGTGAATAATTCCGATGAAGATTCGTCTTCATCCAAAACCGTCATTCTGAGTGGCGATAGCCGCGAAGGATCTAGTAGCAGTTCAAAGGCGAAGTCGAGTAGTAGTTCTGCAAAATCAAGCAGTAGTTCGGCGAAGTCTTCGTCATCTGTTGCGTATGTGGAACCATGCAGGACAGACAGTGTGGATACCTGCGAGTATGGCGAGTTGGTGGACGAACGCGATGGTCAGACTTACAAGACTGTAAAAATAGGTACGCAGACTTGGATGGCGGAGAATTTGAACTACGCCTATTTGCAACAGACGAGAAGCTTTGATTCCATTAGTTGGTGCTATAACGATTCTGTTGAATACTGTGCCAAATACGGTCGCCTTTACACCTGGGCTGCCGCGATGGACAGTGCGGGAACGTGGTCTGCAAACGGCAAGGGTTGCGGTTATGGTAAGACTTGCTCGCCGACGTACCCTGTGCGTGGTGTTTGTCCCGAGGGCTGGCATTTGCCTACGCAAATGGAAGGGAATACGTTGTTTACCGCGGTCGGGGGCGAATTGACGGCGGGCAAGATGCTCAAGTCCACTAGCGGCTGGATCATTAGCGGCAACGGAACGGATGCCTATTCCTTCTCGGCGTTGCCTGCTGGCCGCAGGTTCAACAAAGGGGGGTACTACGACGAGGGCCACAACGCGCACTTCTGGAGTTCTACTGAGGACGATAGCGACGACGCGTACGACATGTACTTGTTCTACTACTACGCCGCTGCGCTCCTGACCGACTTCACCAAGTACAACGGGTTCTCTGTTCGTTGCCTCAAGGACTAGCAAAGCCTCCGCTCAAAAAAAGTATCAGAATGTCATCTTTTGACATCTGAAATAATTTATATTGCTCGCAAGGACTTTAACCCCGCCTTTTTTGCCTTGTAGGCGGATGGAGGATTTATGAAAGATGTAGAAAGCAAAATAGTGACAATCCGTAATGAACGTGTAATTCTGGATTGCGATGTGGCGACCCTATATGGTGTGCCAACCAAGGAAATAAACCAAGCTGTCCGAAATAATCCCGAGAAATTTCCTGCGGGATACACTTTCCAAACTACAAATGAAGAGAAGAAGGAGGTGGTAAAAAATTTTGACCACCTTGAAAAGCTAAAATTCAGCCCGGTCAATCCAACAGCGTTTACGGAACGTGGTTTGTATATGCTTGCTACCATTTTGAAGGGAAAAACAGCAACGCAGACGACAATAAACATTATAGATACGTTTGTGGAAATTAGGGAATTGTCTAGGATGGTTGCGGACATTCCCAATACCACAGACGATGTGGAAAGAAAATCCTTGCTGAAACGAAGCGGAGAGATTATATCGAATGTCCTTACGAGCGATTTGGAACAAGCGGAATCCGAAACTGAAATTGAGCTGAATTTTGCAATGCTCAAGATAAAACATAAGGTCAAAAAGGAACGGAAAAAGTAGAGATTGCCAATATTTCTTTAATTTTTCACGATAAATTGAGCCAAAAACGCATTTATAATTGTATTTTTCATGCGGTACCGAACGATACCTTTAAAAATGCACAAATTGCAAAAAAGGTTAACATTATGCAAGTTGATTTGAAAAACGTCGATTGGAAGACTCTCCCCTTCGGTTACACTGATACCGATTACAATGTCCGCTGCTACTATCGCAATGGTGAATGGGGCAAGATTGAAGTATCTTCTTCCAAGGACATCAGCATCCACATGGCCGCTACTTGCTTGCATTACGGCCAGGAAGGTTTTGAAGGCCTCAAGGCTTACACGGGCAAGGACGGCAAGGTTCGTATTTTCCGCGTCGATGAAAATGCCAAGCGTATGCAGAATACGGCTAACCGCGTGCTCATGGCTGTTCCGCCGATTGAGCTTTTCCGCGAAATGGTTCACACGGTCGTGAAGCTTAACAAGCGTTTTGTTCCGCCTTATGGTTACGGTGCAACGCTCTACATCCGTCCGCTCCTCATCGGTACTAGCGCCGAAGTGGGCGTGAAGCCTTCTGACGAATATTTGCTCATGATGTTCGTGTGCCCGGTGGGTCCGTACTTCAAGGACGGTTTCAAGCCGGTGGACATGATGATCAGCCGCAACTACGACCGCGCCGCTCCGCAGGGTACAGGTACTGTGAAGGTCGGTGGTAACTACGCTGCTAGCCTCCAGTCCCTTGCAGAAGCCAAGAAGCTCGGCTACTCCAGCACGATTTACTTGGATGCCAAGGAAAAGAAGTACATTGACGAATGCGGTCCGGCAAACTTCTTCGGTATCAAGGGCAAGACCTACGTGACCCCGAAGTCCGAATCCATTTTGCCGTCCATTACGAACAAGAGTTTGCAGCAACTGGCTGAATACCTGGGCTACACGGTGGAACGTCGTCAGGTTCCGTTTGAAGAACTCGCTGAATTCTCCGAAACGGCTGAATGCGGTACTGCTGCCGTGATTACCCCGATCAAGAAAATCGTGGATCCGGTTGCTGGCAGGGAATTCACTTACGGTGACGGTGTGAATCCGGGCCCGGTCTGCACGGAACTCTTCAACAAGTACACGGCTATCCAGTTTGGTGAAGCGGAAGACCCGTTCGGCTGGACTGAAGTTGTGGATGTGTAATTAGAAGTGGTTAGTGGTTGGTGATTAGTGATTAGGAACTGATCGCTGACAGTGTCATCCTGAGCGGAGGGCGAAGCCCGTAGTCGAAGGATCTAGGGTGACAATGTTGCTGTCATTCTGGAGTGTTGCGAAAGCAACGCGATAGAATCCAAAGAATTTTCCCGCAGAGAAATCTGCGGGATTTTTTTTGTATAATACGTATATGCCCTTTCGTACGAAAATAAAGAAATTTCTGTCGTTTAAGTTTAGCATGAAAAAGGTGCTTGGTATAATTGCCTTGTGCCTTGCGTGCTTTATTGCGGGGATTTGCTCTCGCGAGTCCGCATATAACGAGGTGCCTATCGAAATTGAAACACCGTATGTGGAATTTTACAAACAAGCTAGAAGTTATTTAGATACCCATGAAATCTTTTCAACGGTGAATTATTGGTGCTATCGAGCGGAAAGTAAAAACGACACAGTTTATTTGGGCTTTATCGGCGGCGACCATCTGGAAAAAAGAGATAGCTATGCGTGGGGAATTCTTGAAGGCGGAAACTCTTGGATGAATCGAGAATTACTTACGTTCGCTTTTTATAATGGCGAGTTGGTGATGATTACTAAGCAGTGTGATTCCTTTAAATGCTGGGATAAACCATGCGAGTCTCCTGCATGGCTGTATTGTAAATAGATAATCTTTGCTCTTTGTTCCTCATACCTCACCGCTTATTGTTTTTCTTTAAAATAATATATATTGAAAGAAATGCACTTGCCTTAAGAGGAGGAGCTGGCTATGGCCTATACAAAATGGTTTGCCTTTTGGTGCTTTGTTATTATGCTCGTTGCTTGTGGGGACGAAGGCAGTTCCAGCGTGAACACGGAACTGACGGAAATGTCTGTTGACAATGAAGTCAAGTCGTCCTCTAGCAGCGCAAAGTTAGAATCTTCGTCCAGCAACGCAATGCCGGAATCGTCTTTCAGCAGTGCGAAGTCGGAGTCGTCCTCCAGCAGTGTAATGTCAGAACCTTTGTCCAGTAGTTCTAAGTTGGAAGCTTCATCTAGCGATGCTAAGGCGGAATCATCTTCCTGCGATAAGAGTTCCTCGTCTGTCAATAAGAATTTTTCGAACAGTTCCGAATACAAACCGTATGATGGAGAAGTGCGGAAAGCTGATACAACAGATTATTACTATAAGTATGATGAAGTTTTAAATGAATGGGTGGGGCTTGATGTTTTTGGTACAGACCGTGACCTTGGACTCAACGGATGTACACATAAACGCGAAGGCGAAATCGGCTTGAGTCCCAAGGATGATTCTAATTATGTCTGTGTTTGTTATTCGCCTGAATATGGCTGGGAAATTTGCGGATGGCGAACGCCGCAAGAAATTGACTTTATTAAACGCGATAATAAATGCGAAAGTGAAGACGTTGGTCGGATTATTGCTGGATTTGATACTGTTACAAACAATTATTACTGTTCGGTACTTGGTTGGGTGAATCTGAGGACCTGGAGTTTTGGTGTGCCGAAGGAATTCCATTTTAACCCGGATATTAATTATGGAAGCCTGAAAGATGAACGTGATGGTAAAACGTACAAGACGGTAAAGATTGGTAATCAGGTTTGGATGGCCGAAAATCTCAATTATGCAGGTGGCGGAATTGGACATTGCTACGAAGATGTTCCCGAATACTGCGAAGCGGGTGGGCGCCTTTATAAATGGGACGTGGCAAGGAAAGTTTGCCCCGAAGGCTGGCATTTGCCATCAAAGGCTGAATTCGACACATTGTTATCTTTCGTGAAACTTGAATATGAAGAAGAACTATGTAGCTTTGCCGATATGTTCAGGGCCACTAGTGGTTGGGATTATGGCGGTCAAGGTTGCGATAAGACCGGTTTTTCTGCAGTGCCTGCTGGTGGAAAGCGTATTAAAGCATACCGATCACCGGAATACAATCATGCTGGCTATACCGCGTATTTTTTGACATCAACTGAATACAGTGAAACAAGCGTGTATGTTATGCGGGTGGGGGCTGATGTGGCGTCTTTGTCTATAGACGATTACTACGAAGTAGAAGGCCCTTGCTATAGCACCAAGGAATCGGAGTATTCGGTTCGCTGCCTTAAGGATGCTGAAATGCGTAATCGACGACGGTTTTGACGGAGTCAAGCAATGCCTGAGTCGGGTAGGGGTTGCCCCAATCGGTCGGATTGTAATGAGGTAAAAAGCTCTTAAAAGCTGCGGTTCCTGTTTTTATTAGGATTCTGGCTTTTTTTGTTTATTTTAAGGGATTCTTTTGTTTTTCGGGTTCCACTTTTCAGAACGTCGAAAGATTGCCCATTTGAGCACGCCGAACAATAGTTTAAATTAGGTTCATAACCCGCCAAAATCAAACAAGAGAGGTTGTTATGGCTAAGAATATTGAATCCGAAGAAATCGAAGTCGAAGAAGAATCCTCAAGCCTCCTCGACGACATCTATGGCCTTGCTCACGACCTGTTCCCAGATGCAACCGAGAACTTCAAGGATGCGGTCAGCAATCGCCTTGAACGCGTTGCGAACTTTTTCGAGGACATCGCGCCTTCGTGGGAATCCGCTTGTGACCGCGTTTACAACAAGGTAATGAATTTTCTGGACGGCGCTGAAGAAAAGACTATGGACGCTATCGATAAACTGCAACATAGCCCTGTAGGTGAGGCTATCGACAAGATATACGAGAAGAACCACCGGGGGGAGGGGTGAGCGCTAGGTTCTGGTTGTGTAGAATGCGAAAAATAAAGAAATGTAAGAAAAATGTGAGATTTTTCGAGAAAGGGTGCTTTTTTTGAAAATCTTTGATTACATTTAGAACGTAAACAGCTTGATATCTCGTTTCATGCTGTTTTATTTTATAGAGAGATAAAAATGTCAATACTGAAAACTCAAGAAAATTACATTAAAATAATCGAATCTCTACTCAAGATTGCAAATGATATAGATTTGGCAACAGGCAAAGTGGAATTGTTAAAGAAAACCTTAAGTGAACATGAGCTACTTGTTCCTGTGGTTGGTGAATTTAGTGCAGGGAAAAGCTCTTTTCTGAATTCATTTATTGGTCGTAAGATTTTATCTGTTGCTGTGACACCTGAAACGGCTGTGGCTACAGAACTTCGTTATTCTACGGAGGAGTATGCCGAAGTATTGATTGAAAACGGGGATTCCGTAGAGGCAAAACGGATGTCTGTTGAAGAGGCTGGCAAAGTTCAGAAAGACTGGCGTTGCGTCAGGCTGTACTTGAATGCTGAAAATTTGAAGAAGATAGAACCCTTGGTCATGGTGGATATGCCGGGGTTTGATTCTCCTCGTGATGACCATAATCGCGCTCTTGCAAGCTACTTGAATCGCGGCGTTCATTATGTTGTTTTGACAAGCGTTGAAAGCGGAACTGTTACCGCTTCGATGAAACGGCAAATTCAGGATATCCAGAATATGGGCCGTGGTTGTTCCTTCTTTGTGAGTAAGGCAAACTTGCGTAGCGAAGAAGACGTGAAAAGTATTGCGGAAGAGGTTCGCGACCAGGTAGAAGATATTTTGGGCGAATCAGTAGATGTAAAATCCCTTGGAAAAGATGCCGGTGTTGAGTTGAGTAAGCTGCTCGCTTCAATTGATCCAGAGGCTTTGTTTGCTCAGGTCTTTAAGGAGGCTCTTGTTCAGGTGATTGATGAACAAAGTTCGGCTGTTGCAACAAAGATTGCTGCTTTAAAAAATGATCGCGAAAAGAACAAGAATGCAATTCGCGAAATGGAAGAGGCCAAGGAAAAACTGGAGCGGAAACGTGATAGGTTGATTGCCGAGGCTAGGAGCAATCATTACGAAGAAGAAACGGATTCAATCACTTCTTCTGTAGGTGCTGCAATTAGTGGCGAAATTGACCGCTTGGTTGATATGGCGATGAGAGGGGCTAATGGAGAAACCATTTCTCAAGAAATAAATTCCATTGTTCGTTCTGCAGTCATTCCTGCTGTCAATAAAGTTTCAAAAGGGATTACAGAGAAAATCTCTGTGAATTTCCAGATGGAATTGCAATCGTATCAGCAGACTTTCAGTCTTTTTGATAATCCTGAGATTGTCCAGAAAATGGGTCTTGCCGCGTCGCAGTTGGGTGATATGGCGAAAGTTGCTGTCAATGGTATATCGGGTGTGGCGAAAACAGCAGCCAAGAAAGTCGGGGCTCAGGCTGCATATAAGTCTGTTGTCGGTGCTATAGGAATCGCGACAAGTTTCGTGAATCCGCTGATTGAAATTGCTATCCTTTTCCTGCCCGAAATTTTAGGATTCATTTTCGGTTCTATGTCTAAATCGCAACAGGAAAAGGAACAGCGTGAACAGGTACGCTCTCAAATTATGAATGCAATTCCTCAGATAAAACGGGAATTGCGTACCAAGATTGAACCGGAATTGCAGAAACAGAGCGAGTTGGCTATCGAAGCGATTTCGGAACAGTTTGATGAAAATATCAAGGAAATGGCGGAGAATATTCGTAAGGCTAACGACGAACTTGAAAATAACGCCGATGTCATTGAAAAAATGCAGATGCTCGAAAAGGCAAAAGTCGAGTTGTCTCAGCTTAAAGCACAGGTTTAAAGGAGTGCGAAATGAGTAATGAACGCCTTGAAAAAATTATAGAAAAACGCAATGCTTTGGAATCTTTGGCTAAAAAATACCCCGATGTGTTGGGCGATGAATTTGCCGCCAATTGTGGCGAAGACCTAAAGTTGGAAGAAAAGATTCGAGAAAATTATCGCGAAAAGGTTGATGCCAATCGTGAATTGCAAATAGGTGTTGTTGGGCGTGTGAAGGCTGGCAAATCGTCGCTTTTGAATGCCTTGCTTTTTGAAGGAAAGACTATTTTGCCCAAAGCGGCAACTCCGATGACAGCTGCTTTGACGGTGCTTTCGTATTCTGAAAAGTTGGAAGTCAAAATTCGTTTCTTTGAAGAAAATGATTTCGCGGCTTTGCGTGATAAGAGTGTTGTTTATGAAAAGAAACTGAAAGAACTGATTGAAGCGAAGGTCGAAGAGGACAAAGTAAAGGCGGCAAAGAATCCTTTGAAAAAGTTTGATCCAGTTCAATCTCGTGAACGAGCAGAACGCTCTGCAAAACGTACTTTGGGAGATGATGTTGGACTTTTTGGAGCTTTTGATCAATATCAGAAAATTAAAGAGTCCTGCATTGCAGAAAGTGATGTCGCTGGGAAAATTGTAACATTGCATCCAAAGTCACTCGAAGAAATTTCTTCGATGCTTGCCGATTATGTTGGCTCTGATGGCAAGTATATGCCGTTTACGCAAAGTGTTGAAATTGCCTATCCGAATGAAAAACTGAAAGGAGTTCGGCTTGTTGATACTCCGGGGTTCAATGACCCTGTGCCGTCTCGTAATGAACGTGCCTATCAGTTGCTTAAGGCTAGCGATGTTGTGTTGATTTTGAGTCCGGCGGGCCGCTATCTTGATGAAACGGATAAGGAAGTATTAGAAAAGATTACTGTCAAGGAAGGCTTGCGCGAATTGTTTGTTGTAGCGAGCCAAATTGATACGCAGCTTTATGGGGATGAGTATCAAGACTTTGGTGGAGATGTTTTTAGAGTTCGAGATGAAATTGGAAAGCGACTTTCGGAGCAGACCGTATCTGTTTTGTCATCACTTAATCATGATGGAATATTTGACCAACTTGTAAATGACAATGCTAGCCGTATTGTTTTGACATCAGGTGATTGCCACTCCATGTACTTGACCTTTGACCGTAAGGCTGAATGGGATGGCAATAAAAAACAGGTTTGGGAAAATCTTTGTTCTGTTTTTAGGGACTATTTCTCTGATAATGATGCGAATACATCCAAAGAATCTTTGAAGCGTTTGGGCAATACTGCATTTGTTGAGCAGAAACTGGATGAAGTTAAAAAGAAAAAGGATGAAATCCTTGCAGATAGTGGTAATCAAATTTGCCAATCCCTTGAAAATGCGGTAGAATCGCTAAAGCAGGGAATGTGTAAGGCTCTAGCTTCACAGATTTCTCGAATTCAAACGTGCAATTTGGATACCTTGCAGAATGAGAAAAATGGAATCGAATCCTTTTGCTTGAAGGTTGAACCGGGTGTTTCTCGTGCTGTGAACGAGTCTGTTGCAGATTGGCGTTCGGAAACGACAAGATCCATGATTTCATTTGTGAATTCCCTTTGCGGAGATGCGAAAAGTGATGCCGCTCAGGCGAAAACTGAGTTTACGCGTCATCATTCTTACACGACGGGATGGATTTTTAAAGATTATCACGAATACACAACTCATCATACTCGCGTAAGTATAGTTCAATTGCGAGCTTCGGTAGAAGATTTCATAAGCAAGGTGAACAACAGTATTAAAATGGAAGTTCTTGAAGAATTAGAACAACTTAAAAGAAAAATTTCTTCAAAGATTTCAATCGTGTGGGCTGAAAAGGCTGCCGAACAAAGCTTGGATAGTGATGCTGTCGCTAATAGAATCCGAGCGATAATTGAGGGGTTGAATTTGCCTGATTTCAAACTGCCGGAAGATGATTTGCCTAAGGAACTGAAAGCGTCAGGCTCAGCTGAAGATGAACAAGGCGATAACGTGATGGCAATTTGTCGTGCGTGTATTTCAAAACTCGCAAATACCTTGAGCAGCAAGTTGACGGATGAAATTGCTCGTTATGCAAGAGCAATCACTAAAGCGGATGTAGCGAAGGAACTGTTGTCGCGTTATCATACGCAGTTGGATAACTTGATTAAGGATATTCAAAATAAGGAACAGTCCATTGCCATGTACGAAAGTGTCAAGAAAGAATTGGAGTGTGTAGCGTAATGGAATTGAACGATTTACAGGGCCGTTTTGATCTTGTTTCAATGCTGTTGTCGGCAAAGCCGAATCCGAATGAGGCTTTGGATGAATTTCAGCAATTGTTGAAAAAAGATTACATGGATTACACCAAGGAAGACGATGCTCTTTCCGAAGAGGCCGGCGCATTGCTTGAATTGCAAAATATTTGTCTTGATTTGGAAGCGTTTATCCATAATAAGGAAGTGTATAGCAAAAATTCAATTGCTTTGGCTGGTGGATTCAGTAGTGGTAAATCTACGTTCTGTAATAATTTGTTTAGTACAAGAGAAATAGAATTGCCCGTAAGTATTCGACCGGAAACTGCAATTCCAGCTTATGTCATTAGCGGTGATAAGGCTCCTAACGCTTTTGGTTTGACAGCTACAGGTGCTAGTGTTGAATTGGGTGTAAATGCTTACAAACAGATGAACCATGAATTCCTGAAGTCTTTCAATTTCAACCTAAAGAATTTGATGCCTTCTGTTGTAATCCATGCAAAAATGCCCAAGGAATTTGAGCATATCTGTTTTGTTGATACGCCGGGTTACAATTCGGCAGATGTCAAGAACGCATACACCAATAAAGACCGTGAAACTTCGTTGATGTTTATTCGTCAGGCGAAGATGCTTTTCTGGTTTATTGGGCTGGATGTGACGGGGACTTTGACTGATTCTGATGTGGAGTTTTTGCAGGAAGTTGTTTCTGAGTCGCCAGAAATGCGAATTGCTGTTATCTGCAACAAGGCGGAACTCAAATCACAGGACGATATTGATGAAGTCTTGGATTATGTGGTTGAGGTGCTGGAAGATAACGATATTTCTTATGAAGGAGTTGTCGCCTATAGCTCAAGACAGAAAAAATCCTTTGGTTGTCGAGGCAAGTCGCTAGAAGATATCTTTAGTGAGATGAACCGCTTGAATACAGACAAAAAAAAGGAATTGCAAAAACGCCTCAAGGCTTTGTTCCGTAAACACATTAACGCCGATGCGGACCGTATTCAGGATTCTTCTGATAAAATCAAGTCTTTGAACAAGATTTTACTTCATTTTAATTCCTTGATGAGTGACGTGGAGTCCAAATTTAGCAGAGATGCAAGTGAAGCTCGCCGTAACGCTATTCGTACTGGAGGAAAAGCCGATAAAACCGAGGAACTGAATCAAGAGTCTATTGAAATCATTACTCGTGATTTGTCTATGTTGAAGGCGAATTTGGAACGAGATAAAGAAAAATATATTGTGAACAAAGACACTGCAACCAATCTTGCAGCAAAGATGGATGCTGTTGTCTCGAAGATTTTCCAGGGCTTTGAAGAAACGGCTGATGATTTGTATGTGAAGGTTCCGGGGGGGACTTTTACAATGGGTTCTGATGAGGGTCCGAAGGATTCTCGGCCTGCACATTCCGTGACGCTGGATTCGTTTAAGATGAAGGCAACTCTTGTAACTCAGGCGGAATGGAAAGCGATTATGGGTTCGGCTTCTCCTGCTAAAATGAAGGGTGATTCCTTGCCGGTTTACAATGTGACGTTTACGCAAGTTGCAAAATTCTGTAACAAGTTGAGTGAAAAGGATAATTTGACTCCGTGTTACGATGCTAAGGGCAATTGCGATTATAACGCCAATGGCTACCGTTTGCCGACTGAAGCAGAATGGGAATATGCAGCACGCTCTTTTGCCGACATGCCGTTAAGAAGTTGTGCTTGGTACAAGGACAACTCTGATGATAGAATCCAGCCGGTGGCCCAGAAAGAAGAAAATGCGCTTGGCTTGTTCGATATGCTTGGTAATGTTTATGAATGGGTAAACGACTATTGGGATGACTATGATTCCTCCGCTCAAACGAATCCGCATGGCCCTGCAAGAGGCAACGAACGTGTAATCCGCGGCGGCAGCTACAAGAGCAATGAAAAAAGTTGCATGGTCACCGCCCGCAATATGGCAGAAGAAGATGATGTCATGATGCCCATTGGATTCAGAGTCGTGAAGAAGGGGTAAATTAAAAAAACGAGGTAAAAAAGATGAAATGTTCGTCGTGCAAGCAAAAATTGAATTTCCCAGAAGAAGTTCTTGCAAAATTTACCAGTTGTCCGTTTTGCGGTGCAGCTCTCCAAAAGGATGATTCTGAAATAAAAAAGAGCGTGACAATTGAAGATGAACTCGCCAAAATTGTATCAGATTTTGGTGGTTTGGAAATTTTTGCGGAAGAAAATTACACTCGATTGACCAAGGCGTTGATGGGTGTTGATGCAGCCTTTGAACCATTCAAAGATTGGCTGCTCATTGCAAATTTGAAACATATTCCTCAAAAATTATATGCAGTAGTAGAAGCCCCTCAAAGTAGAAAACAAGAGATTGTTAATGAATGCTTGAATACTTTGGTTTCATTGATTTTTGATGCGAAAACCTGTGAAAAAATAATTTTGTGCTGGATGGAAGTCTTAAAAATCAATGCTGTTGTTGAGAAAAAAACGGTTATAGAACCGATAATGGGAATATATAAGCATAGCTATTTTGAAAAACGTGGGTTGCATATTTATGAAAAACCCAAAGTGTATGAATATAAAACCTGTCAGATTGGAGATAAAATATGGTTTGCTGAAAACTTTAAACATGCCGGTCAAGGTCATGGCTTATGGTTGGAAGGAACTATGGCTGCTAATAAAAATTACGGTAGACTATATACAAACTTTGAAGCAAGGTTTTTGCAAGCTCCCGGTGGTTGGCGGCTTCCAACGATAGAAGATTTTGAAGATATGGTTGCGTATATCAAATCGTTACGATATGATGCTGGAACCGCATTGAAGTCAAAGAATCAATGGTATGGAAATGCCGATCCAGGACTTGATTTGTTTGGTTTTTGTGCTTATCCGACGGCTCGAAACTCTGAAACAGGCAAATCGGAGGCTTGGTTTTGGACTGCATCTGAAACGGGAAATAAAGATTATCCATATTATTGTGTTTGTATAAGTGCCGATAGTAATGATGTTGATTTACAAAGAAAAGCAAATGGTGAACATTACGCTAGTATTCGCTATGTGAAGGATGTTGAATAAATTTTAAAAGGAGTTTTTATGGCTACAGAATCTAATTCTTTTGAAATAATCATAAAGGCTCTTATGGACGATTTCGGTGGTCCTGAAATCTTCAGTGAGGAAAATAAGCCTCGTTTGACTAAGGCGTTGAAGTCTATTGAGGGACTGTTTGCCAAAGAGAAAAAACAGTTGCTTATGGCTTGCATGGAGAATGTTCCGCAGACCATGTATTCCGCTGTGGGATTGCCACCAAAGGAACAGCAGGCTAAAGTTGATGTTTGCCTTGAAAAGTTGAATGAACTTGGTGTCGCCAAAGAGGTCGCCGAGGCTATTTTATTGGGCTTTATCGGAGTCCTGAAATTGAATGCCAAAGCGACAAAAATGCCTGAATTCGAAAAGATTATGGGCGAAATGGAAATAGACGGCGAAATATACAAGACCTGTCAAATAGGCAAGCAGATATGGATGGCAGAAAATCTTAGAGTATCGCATTATGGTCGTAAGTGTATAGCTGCAGGAGAATCATTAGGGAAGGCTGTTCCTGGGTATAAGTATGGGCGCCTTTATACTCGTTACGATGCGGAATACTATAATGAAAATGGTTGGCGTTTACCTAGTATAGAAGATTGGCTTGAAATGACTCAATACATTGAGTCTTTAGGATTTGATGCAGGAACTGCTTTAAAGTCGGTTGGCGATTGGGGCGGAAAGGCGGACCCTGGATTAGATTTATTTGGCTTTGCCGCGCATCCGATAAAATTTTGGGATGATAATTGGCCTCAGAAAATGCGAACAGTAGAAGAGGAAACAACGAAATTTTTTTCTGAGCTAAAATCCAAAGATTGTTTTAAAGGAATTGAATTTGACTCAAAATTACAGGAAATATTAAAGATTGATAAGGTTGCTGCTGATTTGAATAGGTATGATGGTGAAACGGAAATAGGGAATCGATATTTAGACATGAGCTTGGTTTCCCATTTTCCTTGTGTTCAGTTTTGGACAAGTACGAAATATGTAGATAATCCGCATGTAGGTAATGCGGAAGATATGGCATATGTAGCCACCTTGGGTGACTTTAACAAAATTGAATTAGATGGGGCAAAGGTTTCTTGTTCGGGACTCGTGCATTCTCCACATGTACCATTTGGCTTTGCTTGCGTCCGTTACGTGAAAGATGCTAAATAGCAATAAGATAAAAAGAATCAATGAGGTTATTATGGGAACCGCGAAAAAAGAATCTTCAGGCAAAAAGAAAGTTGTAAAGCCAATCAAAAAGGAACTTTCAAAGACTGCAATAAAGAAAAGTTCTAGTGAAATAAAAACATCCAAAAAAGTTCTGGATGATGTCGCAGAACCCTTAAAATACAATTTCAAAAAAGTCTTACAACAAATTGTTAAGGACTATGATGGAATAGACATTTTCAGCGAAGAAAATTCTGCTCGATTAAGCAAGGCTCTGCTTCATATTGGTGAAAAATTTTCAAAGGAACGAGAAATTCTTATTGAGGCGAATAATTGCGATGTTGTACAAAAGCTGTATGCCGTTTGCAATAATCCTCAAGCAGATAAACAGAATGCTTTGGAAAGTGCAAAAAAGGAGTTGTTGGCAAAGGATGTTGAAGGAAATGCTTGTAAGGAACTTCTGTCTAGTTTTTCGTTGATTTTGTTCAAAACTGATTTTCTTGCCTTGGAAAATAAAAAGCTTGCATCGAAGAAAAAGAAAGAATCTTTTAGGGTTCCTAGTGCGTATATCGCAAAAATTAGTCATTTGGAACCTATTCCTAACGCTGATTATGTTGAATTGGCTACGGTGAATTGGAAAAAAGTTGTTGTTGAAAAAGATCAATATAGCGTTGGCGATTTGGTTGTGTATGTTAAACCGGAAACATATGTAAAACGTTCTTTGAAATTCTTTCAGTTTTTGAAGATTAACGATTATTGTGTACATAAAAGACTGATAAGAGGTGTTGTTAGTGAAGGAATTGTCGTAAAGCCGGAGGATCTTTCCATTACAGAATATTCTTTGGGCGATGATGTCTCTAAAATTGTTGTTAATTCAAGAGCGATGGCCTCTGAAAAAAAACGTTTAGAAGAAGTTACTCTTGAGGAAGATGGTCCGGTAGATAATCAAGACATTCGACATTGGAAAGAAAAGAAGTTCTACAAGAATGTCTATTCATCCAAACAGTTTAAGGAAGCTGACTTTGAAACTAAAAAAGAAATGCGGCGAATGGCAAAGAAAGAAGCTAAGATGATAAAATCATTGAGGCGCGATGCGGGCTTAGGTGGTGGATGCTATATTACAACGGCTATTTGCGAAGCTTCTGGCAAAGCTGACAATTGTTACGAATTGACTGTACTAAGAAAATTCCGCGATGAATGGCTGGCTAAACAGCCTGATGGTATGTATCTGATAAACGATTACTATGAAACCGCCCCAAAAATTGTTTCGGCAATTAATATGCGCCATGATCGAAATTTTATATACTCTTTTCTTGAAAGTAACTTTTTAAAGAAGTGTCTTTCTTTTATAAAAAAGAGTCAAATGATGGATTGTAAAAAATGTTATATGGATATGGTTCTGTATTGCTATAAATTTTTAACAAATAAAGTGTCAAAATAAACGAATAAAAAGGAGTCGTAAGTATGATTTGCAAGAAATGTGGTAATAATCTTGACTTTGATTCGGCTGTGCTTGAAAAGTTTGTTGCTTGTCCGTTTTGCGGGACATTCTTCCCGAAGGAATTACCTTCTATTGAATCGGGAACGATTGAAGCGGAGTTGAAAAAACTTGCCGATGATTTCGGCGGTCTTGAAATATTCAGTGAAGAAAATTCTTCCCGATTTGCAAAATCGTTGATGACGCTTTCTGCTCCGTTTGACATTGCTCGTGATAAATTGTTAGTTGCAAACATCAGAAAGATTCCTCAGAGACTCTATTCTGTATTGGAACAAACAAAAGCAGAACAGCAGCAAATGACTGATTTGTGCATTGATGAGTTGGCTTCGTTTGGATTCCCTGAAAGTTTTGCTATAGAAGTTGTTTCGTGGATTGTACATGTGTTGCAAATGCCAGTTTCTGTGGAACGTAAACCGTTGGTAGAGAAAAAGGTTTCTGAAAAAAGTGTGCAGATAAATTATGAAGATCGCTACAATTCTAGTAATTTAATAAAGAAAACATATCAATATAAAACATGTATCATTGGTAATCAAGAATGGTTTGCTGAAAATTTTCATGAGGAAAGCGGAAAGAATGAACGTTATAATGATTATGATAACTCTATTGGTGAAAAATGTGAAAACGAACTCTTTGGCCGTTTATATGATTGGCATGAGGCTGTGAAGAATGCTCCTGAAGGGTGGCGTCTTCCTACGAAAGAGGATTTTGAGGATATGGTTGCTTATATAGAGTCCTTGGGACTTGATGCGGGAACGGCTTTGAAATCGACTAATCAGTGGCATGGAGAAGGCAATTCTGGCTTAGATTTGTTTGGATTTTGTGCTTATCCCACATATAGAGATAAAGAATCTGGAGAAATGCAAGCATGGTTTTGGACTGCTTCTGCAACAAATAAAAGTGATTATCCTTATTATTGTGTTTCTTTGAATGCTGATAAAAATGAATTTTGGACAAAATCGTATGCGGGTACTGGTTATCACGCCTGTGTCCGTTATGTAAGAGATGTTAAAGATTAGGAAACTTTTGAAGAAAATCTGAATTAGCTATGCCCAAATTCTATTGCAAATACTGCGGTATCTCTTTTGCGAGCGTATTCGCTTTGACGAACGCTCGTTGCTTGAATAATCCGAACGGAAAAAATCTCCCTCATGTAGTTTACGAGGGAGGCGAAAAGCCAAAATACACTTGCAAATATTGCGGTATTTCTTTCCCGTCGATTTTTGCGATGGCGCATGCACGTTGTCTAAAACACCCGACAAAAAGCTCTAATCACGAACCGATGCTTTAGAACTTTACCTTGGCGTGAATGTTATCCTTCCACGATTTTCCATTCGCCGATGGTGCGTTTTTCTGCATCGAACGTAACGCCGATTTTGAACAACTTCTTTGGCAAGCCGTCCTTGGTGAGCGTTGCTGTGTAGGGAATTAAGTAGCCTTTGCTGTCAATCTGTTGCAATGCATCATCGACGGTCGCAGAACTGTCTAGCTTGAACTCAAAAATATAGACGCAATCTGCTGTTTCCACTATGGCGTCGGTTCTGCCTGCCGCACTGCATTCTTCGGTGCGTACAACGTATGGCGTACACAGCCTAAAAATCAGGAACAGTACTGTTTTGTAATGATTCTCGTCTTTGCGCTCCGCGTTGTAGGGGATGCCGCTTAAGAACGCGCGGATTAGCGTTAAAGCTTGTTCAATGTTCTTTTCTTCCAACGCATCTACAAATCGCAGCAGGAATGAATCGTTTTGGACAACATCATCCATTGCATAGTATGGCATTAACGCTTTCAGGAACCCTAGACGGACTTCTTCGTTCGGGAATCCTAGCACGTATCGGTTGCCCGGTTTTGCTTCTTTTATTGTCAAGTAACCGCTTTGGTACAGCATCGGGATAGGGTTTAACGCTGTTTCGGTGGGGGCATCGAACATGTCCTGAGTGGCTTCAAATCCTGTATTGAACGGCTCTGGCTCGACCTTGTACTTGCTCATGAGTTTTGTCAAAATCGTGGGCGTGCCGGTTGCAAACCAGTAGTTGGAGAGTTCTCCATCGCTTAGGGAATTTATTAAACTGAACGGATTGAAAACATCGGGTGAGTTTTTGCTAAAGTGGTAGCCGTCGTATTGGCGTTTGAGGGCTTCGCAAGCTTCGTCATAGGTCAATTCATTCTTGTCGGCGAGAGCTTGTATTTCGGGTTGCATCTGGGTCAACACTTCTTCTTTGGTGATGCCGCAGATGGCCGCGTATTCGTCATTCATTGTGATGACTTTCAGATTGTTGAGTTCGCTGAAAATCGAAAGCTGGCTGAACTTGCTGATGCCCGTGAGGAATACAAAACGGATGATGCCACCCAAATCTTTGAGTGGGCTAAACAGTTTTCGTATCTCGTTCTTGAGCGTGAACTGCAAATCCGGGTTTTCCATGCTGTCAAGTAACGGGGCGTCGTATTCATCGACGAGAATTACTGGCTGCAAGCCTGTAGATTCGTAAGCGGCTTTGATTAATCGCTCGAAGCGAGTTCCCCATGCCGATTTTTCGGATGGTGGAAAACCGTATTGATGTTCCCATTCTCCTAATTTCAAGTTGAGCGTGTCGGCCAAATCCTGTTCGGAGATGTATTTGTTCCCCGCAAAGCTCAGTTTGAAAACCGGGTATTTCTTCCACTCGGTTTCGAGCTTTTCCATGGCAAGTCCGGTAAATAGTTCCTTGCGACCTTCGAAGTAGCATTGGAGCGTACTTATAAGCAACGACTTGCCGAAGCGGCGCGGACGTGACAGAAAATAATAGTCGTCCGTATGGACTAACTTGAAAATCAAGTCAGTTTTATCAACATAATATTTACCGTCATTGCGGATTCTCGCAAAATCCTGCACACCGATGGGAAATCTCTTCAACGCCATGCTTTTAATATAATAAACTTCATCTCTCAATATGTCGCGAAAAATTTCACTGGATCCTTCGCGCTGCTCAGGATGACGCAATCCTAACCACTAACCACCAACCTCTGATTACTGGCCAACTACTTAAATCTCCAGAACTTGTAGAACATTTTTGCGGAGGAGACGGGAGTTTTCAAGAAGGAACTTTTTTTGCAGCCGTGCTTCGCGAAGTTTTGGAGAACGTGGTAGAGTTCCGTTTGCTCGGGCTTGTTCAACTGATGCAAGAACCTGCCGAATTTGCATTCAAAATCGTGCCAACGTCCAAAGTAATCGTAGCAGCGCTTTTCGTAAAGCTTGAGGAATTCCTTGCTCAAGTTGCCGCATTCGAGACCTTCGTGAACGGTCTGGGCGCAGAACCGTCCGGCACGCATGGATGACGCGATGCCGCCGCCTGTAAGCGGGTTCGTGTGGTGTGCCGCATCGCCGACGAGGGCGAAGTGGTCGAGCGTGTATTCCTTGAGAATGCTTGAAACGGGAATGACGCCACCGACGACGTGATTGATTCTTGCTTCGGGGAACAGCTTGTACAGCCATTCCATGGTGACGTCGAGAATGTTCCTGTCGTTCTTGTTCGTAATCCGGAATCCGGCGCCAAAGTTCGTGACGTTGGATTTGATTTTCGGGAAACTCCAGATGTAGCCGTCGTTGATAAAGTCATGGCCCTGCCAGAACGTGAGGTAATCAGGGCGGGTGAGGATTCCTTGCACTTGGATATCGACTCCGGTGCAAGTGATGTTTGGCTTTTGGACGCAGTCAAGTCCGACGAGTCTTCCGATGCGGCTTTCGACGCCGTCTGCTGCGACGACCATTTTTGCACGGACTTCTTCGGTGCTTTCGCCGGCGCCATCGCCAAGCTTTACGCGAACGAGGCGGGCTCCGTTTTCGACTTCTCCGACATATTCGGCACGGGCTTTCGTGACAACTTCTGCGCCGTCGTTTTCGGCAAGGTGAGCGAGCCACGGGTCGAACTTTTCGCGGTTCAACATGATGCCAGTGCCTTTTTGCTCAAGATCGATGTTCACGCCGTTCGGACCGTAAATGTAAAGCCCGTTGATAATCGTTTCTATGCAGTCGTCGTCGATAGGGCCGTAAGTTTGCAAGTCCGCAAGCTTGGTGCTGGCTTCACCGCAACGTACGGGGATGCCGATTTTTTCACGCTTTTCGAGGAGGAGAACTTTGTGGCCTGCGCGTGCGAGATTTCTTGCGACAACGCATCCGCCGGGACCGGCACCAATGACGACAACATCGTATTCTTGACTACAAAACATCGTTCATCTCCTGGAGCTTGAGGGCTCCTGCAGGGCAGGCTTTTGTGCAAAGTCCGCAACGGACACATTTTTCTTGATCAATTTGCAAGTCTAGACCATACATGTCTAGAGCCATCTTGGGACATACGCCGACGCATCCGGCACATTCCAAGCAAACGCCTCTATCGTGAACGAGAATTTTCATAGGAGAGAATATAATAAATAGTTAGACGAAAGACGAAAGACGAAAGACGAAAGGGATTAGGTTTTAGGAGCTAGGGGCTAATAAATAGGGATGTAAGGTGAACGTTTTTTATGCTGTCACTCTGGAAACACGAAGTGTTGATAGAGTCCATTATGTTTTGCATGCATGGATCCTATCGGTCACCCAACGGGTTCCCTCCAGGAAGACAACGGCTCACGGCTCGCCGCTATTTCTGCATCTTGTAGAACGTGGAGAGCCAAGCGTACAAGCGTTCCCATCCGCTATTGCTTATCTGCATGATGGAATCATTGAGAGAAAAGATGATAAAGTCTTCTAGCTTGTGGTTCCCTATGGAGAATGGAGAGATGGTTTGGAACGAAAGCCTAAAGTCCTTAGAATCGGCTACATTTCCGTCTATGGCAATGACAATGTGGTTGTTCTTGATGAACAGTGAATAGTGGTGACGCTGTCCGTCCAAGACTTTATGGCAGGATGAGTCTATCAAGGAGAAATAAGGTGTTTTGTAATCTGCGCTTAGCGAATCCCTCTTGAGAAATTCGGTACAAAGTAGATCTGGCTGTTGTCCGAGCTTTATACTGAAGGCGACATCGC
>Ga0310786_10001643_pt1 | contig 35952 bp, 22 predicted proteins | sample AusTroGonzalo_MG_FD_203881 | JGI IMG/M metagenome (GOLD analysis project Ga0310786, IMG submission 203881) | Bovine rumen microbial communities from tropical cattle in Woodstock, Queensland, Australia - Gonzalo_03 (v2) (version 2) | ecosystem: Host-associated > Mammals > Digestive system >... | reverse complement strand
AGAGGGGGGCTGTTTTTGAAAACCAAAAGACGCTTGCCTATTTATCGGCAGTTTCGGGACATGTTTGAGCCAACCCGCACTTTTATCGGACAGCAATAGATTATATTACAGATGGGTAGCATTATCTTGACAGGTAGATGACTTAATATGAAGAATGCAAGATTCAGGAATTTGTATTGTCTGAACTTCAATATTTCGAAGAAAGTGTTTGGATGTAGCATAACATGATGTAATCGGTCATCAGCAATGGGAGGTGTGATCTGGTGACGATGTTTTAAGAAAGTACATACTATATTTAATTTATGCTTCATGAGTTTGGCGCAATGTACGTCATAGTAATCCTTCTTAGTAAGTTTCTTTGCATTACGAAATATATTCAATGAAATTGAAACCGGTTTCCATTTCTTTTGCAGGAATAATCTGACGTGATTGTCTGGAGGTGAGGGAATTCTCTCGTACTAAATAATTATAAGTAATGTCCGAAAGAAATACTACGCGGAGAGCAAAAGGATAAAAATCAGTGAAGAACACAAGATCTTCAGCTTTTCTGAAATGAAAACATAAATGGTTGTCCCGAATGAATTGTGAAAGAAACAAAATATTCCAACAAGCAATGGTGACATGCATCTTAACGTCTTGACAAACGTAGTGCTGGAATTCTCCAGATTTCAAGAATTTCTTATTAGGCAACTGTCCACCAGTTTTGCAATTATTACCAGATGTGTCAACATACCGAAAAGAACCGTATGTGACTTGACTCTGTGTTTCTTCTGCCGCTGTATATAATAATTCAATGGCGTTAGGCTCTATATAATCATCAGAATCCAGAAAGTATATGTACTTGCCGTTAGCGTGCTCAATAATAGTGTTACGACATTCTGATACGCCCTTATTTTCTGTGTGATGTATAATGTTGATTTGATTACCACGTGGATGTGAACGCTGTAATTGCTCTATAAGGTATATCGATTTATCAGTACCACAATCGTCCACGGCTATAATTTCAAGGTTTTCATAGGTTTGACATAGCACACTTTCTATGCATTTTGTCACATATTCCTCTACTTGATAGATTGGCATGCCAATGGTAATCTTGTCATTCATAATAGTTCAATTCTTTTTTACATTAGTTGAGTTTAGTACTATATTATTCAATAGCTTTGAAAAAATTCCTAGCATAAGTAGTCTTGTCGAAAAGTTTGGCACGCTCAAGGGCTCCCATTGCCATTTCTTTTCGTTTTTCAGGATGTTCATAGAGGCCAAGAATGGCAGCAACGAGATTGTTGACGATATTATTCCTGTCAACAATAGTGGCAAATCCCTCGCAGATTTCAGGGATTCCGCCGCTTCGTGTCGTGATGAGTGGCAGTCCTACGGCCATTGCCTCAATAATCGTCAGACCGAAAGGCTCATCCCACATTGACGGCAAGACGGCAATATCGGCTATCTGTAGGAAATCCGGCACTTGGTTGTATGGAATGAATCCCGTAAAGGCGATTCTCTCTTTAATAATTTTGGCTTTCTTTTTCAACAATTGTATGAATTCATCCTCATTCTTCACATTGTTGAAGAATGAACTACCAAGAACCATTAATTTGATTTGACAGATATCTTTAAGTTGTAGCAGGGCGTCGATTAACTCAGAGATGCCTTTATCTTTATTGATTCGTCCACTATATACCATCACAAAGTCTTCCTCTGAAAAACCTAAAGACTTGCGACTGACAAGGGATGTCTCTTTGGGAGCAAATTGTTTCAAGTCAATGCCATTAAAGACTGTCTGTACCTTGCTACTGGGATGAATGGTCAAAACTCTTTCTTTGACAAAATCTGAAACGGTCACAATTTTCTTCAAGCTGTTGAAAATCTCGTCATGGAATCTTGACTTGGTATTAAGCAAATCATTGTGAAGATGCAGTATGAGGTTGTGGAATCCTCTTTTTGATAGCTTATAAGCATGACCGGGACTATTCTCTAAAATGATAAGGTCATAATTCCGTTTCTTGAGGTCAGCATATACTTTCTCAAAATAGAATTCTATGAAATAGTTGTAATAGTCTCGGGAAGAATGGAAATGTTTATAAATCCTCCGTTCTATCCGGGCTTTCAGACTTGTCACATCTATAAAGATATAGTGATTAACTTCAGACGTGAGGGCAGGATGCACTTTTACTTTTGTATCCCAGGGGCTGTAGACGGTAATGTCATAGAGTTTCTCCAGGTTATTATATTCCAGGTAGAAATCAATCAGGTTTTCTACGGCTCCTCCTTGTACGGCAGGAATGGGCAGGAGCCCACACGTTAAAACTGCTATCTTCATAAAACTTATTAGATATTAAAAGAGTTAAGCAATTTTCCATTCGTCAACACACCGTTTCTCAGAAGAGAAGTTGACACCTATTCTGTATATCGTACGTGAGTCTACAGCAAAAGACTTAGCATAGCCCTTATCTTCTATCTGTTGTAGAGCATCTTCTGCAGTCATGTCTAATTTGAATTCAAAGATATATATAAAGTTCGGGGTTTGTACTATCATGTCTGTACGCCCGTCACTGGTAGCACGTTCTACTTCAACGTATAGCCCTAAAAGACGGAAGAACAGATAGAGAAAATTCTGGAAATAGAGTTCTGTATCTCCGACTACGCGGTAGTCTGTGTCGGCCATCATGGCAGAGAGGCGCGTCATGAAGGACTCTGGCTTGCCGTTTTCTATTTCGTTTACGAATTTTACAATATTGAATTGTGGCACATCCCGTTTGGCATTGGTGTAAATTGGGAGTAGGAAATTAAAGAAGCCTGTTCGAACCTCTTCGTTAGGGAATCCCAGGTGATATTCCTTAAACCGCTCGTCATAGCTCTTCACCGTCAGGTACCCACTTTGGTAGATGACCGGGATGGGATTGACTTTCATTGAGTCAACGCTGCCCATGAGGTCTGAGGAAACAGCCTCGTCCTCAATGTCGTTCAGATTAAAGTGGGCTTGCTGGAGTAACTTGACGAGCAGGGTGGGGGTACCTGTCTCAAACCAGTATTCGCCGAATTTCTGTTTGTTGAGCGTAGAAAGCAGACTGAAAGGATTGTAAACCCCAATGGCTTCCTCGCAGAAGTGATAGCCGTCATATTGCTTGCGCAGTTTCTCGTAGCATTCTTCCTTAGTTAGTTTACATGCTGCCGCCAGGAGTGCTACCTCACCGTCAAAATTATCGTGGATTTCCTGCTCTGTCACGCCACAAATAGTTGCGTATTTGTTCCACATGGATATGTCATCAATATTATTAAGGTCGCTAAAGACGCTGACCTTCGAAAATTTGGTGACGCCCGTCAGGAAACCTATCTTGATGTAGCGATCGCATGTTTTCATCACACCGTAGAAAGCTTTCAGAACACCACGGAGTTCGTCTTGAAGTTCCTCGTTGCCAATGTTCAGTGACAGGGGCTTGTCATATTCGTCCACCAAGATGGCTACGGGCATGCCCGTCTGTTCGTAGGCGGCCTCGATGACATGGATGAAGCGTTCTTCAGGCGAGCGTTCTTTATATTTCTCACAACCATATTTGGACTCCCAACGCTCCAGATGCATGCTAAGAATCTCTATCAGGGCTTCACGGCTATTGTATTGCTTGGCATTCAAGTCTATATGCAGGATAGGGTACTGCTTCCACTCTCTCTCCCGTTTCTCAATGGCCAGTCCCATGAACAATTCCCGCTTACCTTCCAAATAGGCTTCAATAGTGGACAGCAGCAATGACTTGCCGAAACGCCGGGGACGGCCAAGGAAATAGTAACTGCCTCGGTTTACTAATTCCCATACCATGTCCGTCTTGTCAATATACGTATAGCCTTCTGTGCGTATTCTTTCAAAATTTTGTATACCTATGGGGTATTTGATAAAATCCTGCTGTTCCATATCCTTTTTTTATTTTTTTGCAAAGATAAGTATTTTTGTTGAGATAGACAAATAATTTATCTTATTTTGTCCGACTCATTCCCAGCTTAAAGATGATACGGTCTTTCCACTGGTAATACTTTGTCACCAGTGAGCGATTGCGGCAGAGGAAACGAAGTCGGAGGCCTACGAAAAGTTTTGGATAGTCTATGATGGCACAGGGTGTGACGAGGAAGTGACTATAGTCATTGACACGGTCCTTCATGAATCCCCGATGTTGGAAATGGGCATAAAGAGACTCTTTCTTTTCCATTTTACCATGATTAAATCGAATCATATACAGTTTGTTGTCAACATGTTCGAAGATAACCTGTTGCCAGCCTCTTGTCAGACTGTTGAAATGATAGGACTGTTTGGGCTTTGAGGCGTTGTCAAAAGGTTCTTCCAACCAGCAGTCCTCTGGACGGCAGTCACGCCATTTGTCGCTGCAGCCTTTGTAACCGTATTCGTCAAAGTATGTTATCTTACTAGTAGAAAAAGCATCTTTATAGTCCTGATAGCCTGCTACCTGTTTCTTGAAAAAGGTGCAGGCATCTTCGTCGTTGCGTAACAAGGTAAGATGTCCCCAACCTAAGAGGAATTTGTGCTCCAATACGCTGTCTGTGATAAAAGCGCGGATGTCTCCATAAACTAAGTCGAGGTCACCGAATCCCCAGAAATCATAGTCCTTAATATAGTCTTGCAAGATATAGCCGTAAGCTTGTTTATACTCACAGAGCTTGTAAGGGCGGTCAAGGACAATCGGAAAGTTAAACGCTTTTTGGGCTATCTGCTGGAAGTCGCTGAACTGCATCTTATGTACAATGATGTTCTTTGCTGGCTCTACATCTGCATCGGTGAAGAACATGAAATCTATAGAAGGATTTCGCAAAGCAGAAGCCCGCCACATCTTATATTGTACTGGTAACGTTCCGAAGTATGGAAATATGATGACAATGGATTTCATTATTTCGTGTTAAATGTTATATGTTGTAGCATGTTATATACAGCGGGTTTACGGGCAATAAAATACTTCATGCCATTGGTAAACTGGAACAGCAGGAGGAAATAGGCAACAAGCAGTGGCATAGTGATGATGCCACCATAAATGACAAGCGACAAAAATGATTCTACGTGATGATCGACAATGGTATATTTCAACCATAGTGAGAGGGAAGTGAAGAGAGTAAAGAAGGTATAGTAAGGAGTCATGCCATGCCAATACTCCCAAACACTCTTATGAAATCCTTGCGAGAAAAGATAGTAGGGCTTCCAGAATGCACTGATAAAAAAGAAGCTGATAATCTTACCCAATAAAATACCTACTATGCCGTATGTAGGAGCAAGCAGTAGAGTGACAGCAAGGTTGACTATCAATTCTGTCCAAGCTGCCCATACGTCAGCAAACAACCCAGCGGCACCCAAAAAAATATAGACAGCAGCAGGCTGTAAACGAATAAACAGGTTAAATATGAGCAGATAGACAATTACTTCACTCATTTGGTATTGCTGCCCAAGCCAGCATCCTATAAACGGCTGGAGAAACATGAGAAGGGGAAAGATAATGATACCTAAGATAAAGAAACGTGCAGCAGTCATCTCCCAATAAACTTTCATGATATTTTTCTCATTGCCTTCAGCTAACAGGTTGCCTACGCCAGCGCTCAGACCATCTGATAATATGTTAACTAAATAGAGGAATTTATTAATAATCATGGTGTAGTTGCCATAGAATGCAACCTTGACAACAGAGAGTGTGAAGGCTCCAACAAGTATTTCGTCGCTGCGATAGAGTATGAAGTCCTTGATTTTCTGAACGAATATCTGTCGTGTCTTGTGCAGAACCTCCGGGTATTTCTTTAAGTTTTCACGTCCTTGTGTCAAATTGATTTTGAGCCAGGGATACAATTGCCGTATGCGGATGTTGAAAACAATGATTCCAATAATTGTGAAAACCAGCCCAACAACAACCCAAAGCCACAGGTTACGGTAATAATATGCGAGAAGAATCTGTACAAGACTCTGTGCAATCCCAATAGTCTGAAAGTATGCATTTACTAGATATTGCTTCTGGTTCGCACTTACCAATAACTGCTTGTAATTAAAAACATAACCGGCAACAGATGTGGTCAGAAAGGAGTAGAATGCGAAATAAACCAATGGAAGCCCTGTCGAGAGATGGTCAAACCACCATGGAAAAAACAGACTCACGATAATACCGCCAATACCAATGATAGTACCTATACATCTGTAAAGGAAAGCCAGCATCGACATTACCTCGTTTATCTTCTCGTGGTTGTCTTCCTGTAGCGGCTTATAGAGGAAGTAGACAATACTAGTGCCAATTCCCAATTCAGCTACACTGAGGAAACTCATGATATTCATCAGCATACTTGTAAGGCCGATGAACTCTGCACCGAGACAGTCTAGGAATACCTTTCGGGAGAAGAAGGCGAGGAACAATGAGAGAATGTAGAAAAACATTCCCACCTTGATGTTCATAAGACTTCTATGGACCCGTTCGCTCATTTCATTGAAGTGAAAAGTGAAGAATTTGCAATTACTTTCTGTTTATCCAAAGGGCAAAGAAAGGATCGTACACCATATAGATGCCTTTGTCGAGTGTGATAAAGTCCTTGTCAAGCAGTCCACGGACAGCAGCAGTCACTACGCTGACAGTTTGGAGGTGGTACTTTTTGACGAAGACTTTACTGGAGATTTGTTTCGCCTTTCCCTCACGAGCTATGGCAATAAATACTTCCCGTTGTTTTTCAGGTATCTTATCAAGCAAGTCGGCATAGGTCTCAGAAAACATATCTAATATATAGTCTATGGCTCCGTCTATCATGTCTATACTACAGTGTTGGCCTATTGGCGTTTTGAAGAACAAGACATTAAGCACTCGTTGAATGCACGATGTAACAGCATCGAAGCGCTGATAAACGTCTGCTACAACGCCTTCATCTATATATTTATTGTTTTTCTCGAATTGAATACGGGCAAACTCCTCGTACTTTTCAATGCTTATTGGCTTTAGATTCATGATAAGCACTGATTGGTAGAATGGCCTTGATGGTGATGTGAATATTTCGCCCATTAGGTGGCGTTTGCTACCTGCAAATATAAAGGTCGCATTGACACAGCGTTGAATATAGGTTCGCAACAACGCTTCTACGTTAGAAGCTTCCGGATAGCGCATGATTTGTTGAAACTCGTCAATGGCTACCATGCATGGTTTTTCGGCATGTCCCAAATAGTTGAATATCTCATCAAGAGTGACAGCAGGATTCTCAATATCCCCCAGACCAAGACTCCATACAGGGACATTATTAATGTCAAAAGTAATTTGGGAGCGAATGGAACGTAATACATTCAGGAACCCTTCCCAAACTTTCCGGCCCCGTGGCTTTAAGCTGTTCAAGATGGCCTGTCCGAAAATATTGACGAAATCACGGATGCTGTTTGTCGCATAGATATCTATATGGAAAGTATAGTAGCTGTTCTTGATTTCTGGCCGGTTAAAGCAATGGTGTATCAAATCTGTTTTACCCACGCGACGAGGCGATATGAGTGCCATGTTGTTGTCGTTGGTAGTCAACTCTACCAACTGCTTTGTCTCTTCTACTCGGTCACAGAAATATTCTGGTCCGACATAACCTTTAGTTACAAATGGATTGTCCATGTGTATAGATTTTGAGTACAAAGATAAGAAAAAAAAATAAATTATCCTAATTGGAATAATCCTATTTAGGATAATTTAATAGTTGGCTATACTCTGAGCTACAATAATCTCTTCTTTAAATATAGACGAAAAAGCTATACTCTTGAAGCTTTTTTCTTCTCAAGCTTCAGTCGCTTTTTCTCTTCCTGTACTGCTAAACGTTTCTCTTCCATAGCTATCCACTCTGGCTCTAAATAGGGCAAAATGTATACTATAGTAAGTCCACCGTAGAATATTAGGCAGTTGGGGAATTGCATCAGCACCTGATTCGCATAACCACCTAATTGGATGGCGACAAAGGCACAACAAAGCCCTCCTCCTATGCCCATTAATGATTTGCTCTTCAGCCTGAAAAAAACGATATAGCATGCACCTCCTAACATGATGAACGTAGTTATAAGAAATAATGTTATACCAATACGTCCTGTTCTCAACCAAATAAATACGTATTCTGAATCCGTTGGAATATTTGCCATCAAGTTATATTTGTTGTTAGCAGGCACATTATTGGACATCATACCAACTCCTATTCCCCACGGCGCGTCTTTCATGTACTTTCTCATTGTCTCTTGGTTGATATCTCGAACTTTTGTTGATGCATCATTTTTGTTAAAAGCAGAACGCATACGTCGAATTTGCTGATTGCCATTCGCAATATTGGTAAAGGCCAAAAAGATAAAGAATAACGCTCCGACTATGGCAGAGGGAATAGCAATCTTAAATGATTTTGACAGTACAAGATAGACTGCGAATCCTCCTGCCATACAGAAAATGGCTGTTCGGGTTCCCGAAGCAAACATGCTTTTAACTACTACTATCGCGACAATAATAAATAGCCATCTTTCCCATTTTATTTTAGTTGTAATGCCAAAGATGAGAAAGGCAACCGCTGATGCTGCGGCATTACAGCCATAGTTTGCAGCATCACTAAATGTTGAAAAGTAACGAATCAGGGTACCTCCTTGGATGATATGTGTTGCCCTTCCTCTGCCATATAAGAAACTATTTTCTGCTGGTGTTAATCCAATATTCTGTTGTTTCCAAGTCCAAATGGCGGAAAAAAGGGAGAGGATTGCCCAGACTATTAAATACTTTCTCAGAACCTCTGGTGATGAAATGTATATGGAAAATACTAGGAAGATATATAACAGTTGAAATGCCAACAAACGAGCTCCCGTGTACCAGGCGCCGACATTTATACCTAATCCGCATGTGTCGTTCAAGACCTCTAACGTGCAAAATGCACACCAAATGATAAGTGCTAAAAGCATTAAATTAGCAGCCCTTTCGAAATGGGCGGTCTGTCTGGCATCAATAATGGCTATCCCTAATAATACAATCTGCAGCATCTCATTTGGCAATGACATAGGGAAGGGTAGCGGAATTCCCTTCATTTGGATAAAATAATTGACAATTATTAAAATCCAGAAGGTAAACATCTTCCATCTAAATGCTAAATAAACAAACAGCACGCTCAATGGGAGCATGCAGATAATGGCAAAAGCGGGAAAACCAGCAGTGATGAATTGATAGATAGCCAGAGAAAATAGGAGCAAAAGTAATAATACCTTTCCTCCATTTTCTCTGGGATATGACCTAAAGCTGTCTAACATTTATTTCGCATGATTATTCTCTACTGCCGTGAGTCCCATCTGCGACATCCGGTAGACAAAGTTGTTGAATCTTGTATAGGGAGGCAACTGCCCGACAAACTCTTCAACGGCATAACGCTGAGCCTCAGTCAGGTACATGTAGAGCGTGCTTTGGTCTTTCAACTGGGCTTGCAAGTCCTTCAGCGCCTTCTGGTCTACATCTTTCCAAGTACGGTTAGCACGTGTGACAAGTAAGTTCACTGTTCCCATGTTGAGAAGTTCTGGTGAGATGGAATTGTCGTCCAGATTTGGGTATTCGATGATGGCAATCTCATTAGGCATGATGTCCGGGCATAAATCCTTTATGTCATTTGCCATGATATAACGGCTGTCCTCCGCCAGGAAGTCCTCGTCGTAAGTAAGCCTACGAACCTGAAGTCCAATAGAAATCCAGTAGTTCTCCAATTCTTGTGCCAGATAGCTCTTTCCGTTGGCAGCATCGGTCGATAACAGGTTAAGCACGTTCTGCTGGCCTTCCTTGAAGTGTGGAAGCAGGGCCTTCGACAGCTGGCGCAGTGCCATGTCGTTGATGGTCTTATTATAACGACGATAGCGCAAGTTGCTTTCTTTGGGGAAACAGCCCATGACGGGAATCTTTGTAATACGTTCTGAACGCATGCGGTCACGCAGGGTACGGTCGAGCAACTCAATGATGAAAAATACCATGGAGATTAGAACAAATGTCAGAATAAATGCTCCTAACAATATCATCATGCGGTTTGTCGGTTGTGCGTTCATAGGGAACATGGGCGGATTGAGAACACGTAATGTGGCGGTGTTCATCTGCAAGTTGCGCTGGCGTAAACGGGCAGAATTAAGAGCTTTCAACATTTCCATATAGTTACCCTCTATGAAACTGATGTGGCGGTCCTTACGTTGGATAGTTGCACCAATAGGAGCATAATAGAGAATCTGCTGGTCGAGCTTTGCTCTTGTTACCTCTTGCGCTTCCATTTCGGCCTTTGTCTTTTCCAACAACAGTACCTGTTCCAACCAGCGGGAAATCATATCATTAGATTTGACTCCAACATCCGTACTGTAAGACGATGCTTCAATATCCTTGGTTAGGTCTCTTACACTATTAGTAGCTTGTTGCAGCTTCTTCTCTGCATCAGCTAACTCTATCTGTGACTCTATCCCGCTACCACCTTCACTATTCATCAGTTTTAGATTGGAAATGCGTGACTGAATTCTTGATATGTCTGTAATCTGGTTGGTGAATTCTCGGTTAGCACGAATCACCTTTGCTCGGTTACCTAATTGTCGTTCCAAATAGTCCATCAACGCCTTGGTGGTTGTGTAGTTCATCATCTGGTTGTTGACTGCCTGCTGTTCCTGCATATCCAGAACGGTCAGTTGCTTGGTTTGTTCCGGGTAGTTCATGACTTTCTTATCAATATTGTAGCGAATCAAGTCGTCTTCTGCACTGGAAAGGATGCGGTAAAGACGAGCCACCTCCTTCTCGAAGAACTTGATAACGCTTGATGTTTCACCAAAGCGGATTTCCTGATACTGACGGGCGAACACGTCGTTCAGGATGTCAAGCGTATTGTAGACAATACCGGGGTCATTGGCTGAATAGCCAATATCGATAATGTCACTGCGATCAAGTTGGAGCACCTTCAAACGGCTGGTGATGTTGTTGATACCAAAATAGGGGTGATAGTTCAGAATGCCAAAGAGATAGTTGTCCTGCGATGGCTTTTCATAGGCTTTCAAGTTGGCGTATGTCGCCTGCTCATTATTATGGTTAATCAAGCCTCTCACATCGGGAGGAACACTGGCATAAAGTTGCCGGTAATGCTCGGCCGAAATGTAGTTGTTGTCCTTGTTCGGATTACCGTACATCATACAGCGCGCAAACAACCGAAGGGCTACCTCGTGGATAGTCCTATCGGTCTGGATGATCAGCATAAGGTTAGTGATGTTCGTCTGGGCATTACCACCAGCGGCTCCTGTCCCACCTTCAATATTGTAACCAGTAATCATACCTGTGTAGATGGTTGTATTGGCATCGTACACACGTTCCATATTCCTCGTCAAGAACCATGCCACGACAAGTGCTATAAGTGGCAGGATAACTAGATACCAGCGTATCTTGTATAAAAATCTAATGATATATCTGAATAAGTCCATAACAAAGTTGATTTATTATTATTTCTTATTGGCTTTTTTTGCTTTTCGCTCTTCTTTTTCTATTGCTTCTATCTTCTTCTGCTCTTCTTCTGCTGCTTTTTTAATGCGCTTCTCCACAGCTTTGTTTTCCTTTGCGATTTCTTTCTCCGTCTTGGTGACAGAACTGTCCAGCGTTATTTCTGTCGTGGAGTTGGTGATGATGGGAGTGTGTGTAAGAATCTCCAGGGTAATAATGTCCATGGTGATGGTGGACTGTAACTCCTGATAGGTCTTCACAACGTCAATTTCATGAAGTTTATCGTAAGCAAAGTCTGAAATCGTCATGTTGCCATTGTGGAATTCTTCACGGTTCAAAGCACCGGCACCTTGGTAGACTGCAGCAGCCTCACCTGCTGTCTTCAGGGATACGAGGTTATTGGTGATTTTAACGTACAAGGATGCAATTTCACGTTTAAGATTGTCATAGGCCATGTCTTTTTGGATGATAGCCTGATCTACCTCCAGCTTCTTACGTTTGACAGATGCCCCCAAGTCGAGAATGTCCTCAAGGGGTACATTCAGGTTGACACCCACATTCCAGTAACTCTGTTCGTGTCCCTGAAATTGCTGGTAAATTGGCGAATAGGTCGTTGAACCGTTACTCCACATGTCTGTCTTTCCATAGCTATAGCTGGCATGGCCATAAACATACGAGAATATATGGCGCTTTTGCTTGGCTACCTCTGCCTCAGCCATTTGTTGTGCCTTTGCTAAGGACAGAATTTGCGGATTGGTTTTTGCATTCTCAAACAATACTGCCAATGGAGGCAAGTGGAATTCGGAGAAATTGATGTCTTTTTCCACACTGGAGTCAAAGAATCCAGCGCTGATACCGCTTTCGTTGAACTGGGCAAATGCTGCATTGCCCATGGCTACGATAGCTAATGATAGTAATATACGTTTGAACTGTTTCATCTGTATAAATTGAATAAAAAGCTCTTATTTCTGTTTTGTTAAACGTTTTCTTTTTGAATAAATGCCGTCAGTGTGCGGAAAATAATCTTCATATCAAGTATGAAATTGTAAGTCTGTCCGTAGGTGATGTCGAGCTGTTTGCGCTCTTCTGCAGACATGAGTCCACCCTTGCCGCGTTCCTCAACCTGCCAAAGACCTGTCAGACCTGCAGGAGCCATGAAACGGTCGATGCTGGAGTCTACCGTCAGCTTTTCTGCTTCATAAAGAGGAAGGGGGCGGTTACCGACGATGGACATGTCGCCTTTAAGAATGTTGAACAGCTGAGGAAGTTCGTCAATGCTGTATTTGCGAATGAAGCGTCCTACCTTGGTAACACGTGGGTCATTTTCTATTTTGACGAATGCATTGTTGATCTCCTCCTCCTTTTGTTTGCTGAAGTCGCTTTCGGCTACAATGAAGTCATCGCCAACCAACATCACCTCCTCGTCACTTATCATCATTTCCGACTCCATGCCCAGATTCATCATCTCCATTTCTGCCTGGTCACCGAGCGGGGCGGTAATGGTATGCTTCTCTTCTTCAGGTTCGTCCTTTTCTGCATACTGGTTACCCGCTTCTTTACTGACCTCTTTCAGTCTCTTTTCCGCATCACTATACATGGAACGGAACTTGAGGAAGTCAAAAACAGTATAGTTTGTGCCTACTCGCTTGGATTTGAACAAGATGGGACCTGGACTCTCTATACGAATAGCAATGGCTGTAATGATGAATACAGGTGAAAGAATGATAATAGCCAGTGCAGAGAAGAAAATGTCGAAGAGGCGCTTCCAGATAGGAATCTTGAATCGCAGTATGTGGTTCTTCGATATCTGGTCATTGAACATGATGCTTTCACGGTCGCTGATGAACTGTATCTTTTTGTTCAGCTCCGTGACTGATGCATTCACGTTTATTGTGTCGTTGATACCACATCTCTGGTAGAGTGTACGTTCTTCACTCTTCAACTGGTCAGTCAACAGAATAATATATATATTCTTGCACTTTTTGCGTAAATAGGTAATTGCCGTGATGTCCTCCGTGCGGACGTTCTTCTCCACGAAGACAATGAAGTGCTCATTGCGCACCTGAGGTGAACACGCCTCTGCAGCTTCTTTGTAATTGGTGGTCAGTTGCACAAGCCGCCCAGGTATGTACTTCAGACGTTCCTCGGTCTGAGGATTGGTTCCTAAATAGACAATACCTATCATAATATATATAATAATGTGTTAGACGGATCAGTTTGGAAGGATTTTCTTTACCCTAATCTTCAGCTCCATGGGATTGAATGGTTTCACAATATAGTCCTCGGCACCGATTTCCAGCAATCGTATTCGTTCACTGGTCGAGTCCTCACTTGACAGCATGATGACAGGTATGTGCCTGAACAGTTCGTTCTGCTTAATCCATTCCAGGAAATCATCACCACGCATCCCTGGCATACGGATGTCGGAAATGATGAGGTCGGGCGTGTTTCCTGCTTGGAGCCATTTCACCCCCTGTAATCCATCAGGGAGCCACTGTACATCATAGTCACTCATAAGATAGATTGAGAGCACCTTTGCGATGGTCTCTTTGTCATCGAGTATTAGTATTTTCTTCTTCATATATGAATTATTTTTTCGGTCATCATGTCATTATTCCGTGCAAAGGTAAACAAAATATTTTAATTGTGCTCAAATTATGGTAAAAAATTTCTCTTTTTCTGCAAAAAAGTTGCTTATTAATTTTTTTTTTGGGAAATTTGCAGTGTGTTCGTAGTATATTTAGTATTAATTATCAAAAATATGGCAAACAGATATTTATTAGGTTTTGATGTCGGTAGCTCGTCAGTGAAGGCATCGCTTGTGAGTGTTGATAATGGTAAATGTGTGGCTTCTGCTTTCTATCCTGAGAAAGAAGCACCTATTATGGCCGTGAAGGCAGGATGGGCAGAACAGGAACCTGACTCATGGTGGGAGTATGCCAAACTCTCGTTGAAGAAAATCATGGCTGATGCCGGAGCTACAGCTGATGATATCAAGGCCATCGGCATCTCGTATCAGATGCACGGCTTGGTGTGTGTCGACAAGAACCTGAAGGAACTTCGTCCTTCCATCATCTGGTGTGATTCACGCGCAGTCCCATACGGTGAAAAAGCTTTCAACGCCCTGGGGGCAGATAAGTGCCTCGGCCATCTGCTGAATTCACCGGGCAACTTTACAGCAGCAAAGCTGGCATGGGTGAAAGAAAACGAGCCCGACCTGTATGATAAGATTTATAAGGTGATGCTGCCGGGCGACTATCTTGCATTGCGCCTTAGTGGAGTGGCCAATACCACTGTCAGCGGACTTTCTGAGGGGATGTTCTGGGACTTCAAGGAGAATCAGCCGGCACAGTTCCTGCTTGACTATTTCGGATTCGACCGTTCATTGATTGCCGACATCGTGCCGACCTTTGCTGTTCAGAGTGAGGTTTGTGCAGAGGCAGCAGCAGAGTTAGGGCTTAAGGCAGGCACTCCAATTACTTATCGTGGCGGTGACCAGCCGAACAATGCTTTGTCTCTCAATGTGCTTAAACCGGGTGAAATTGCTGCAACAGCAGGCACTTCAGGTGTGGTTTATGGCGTATTGGGCGATGTAAACTACGATCCGAAGTCGCGAGTGAACACTTTTGCACACGTCAACCATACTGCCGACCAGACACGTTTGGGTGTGTTGCTTTGTATCAATGGCACAGGTATCCTCAATGCTTGGGTACACCGCAATATAACGCCGGATATCTCATACGCAGAGATGAACGACTTAGCCGCCACGGTGCCTATTGGCAGTGAGGGCGTGGCGATTGTCCCATTCGGTAATGGTGCTGAGCGCGTACTGGAGAACAAGGAGATTGGCTGTTCCATCAACGGACTGAATTTTAACAAACATTCGAAGGCTCACATCGTCCGTGCTGCTCAGGAAGGCATTGTCTTCTCGTTCTGCTATGGCATGGAAATCATGCAGCAGATGGGTATGGACATTAAAAAGATTCATGCCGGCAAGGCTAACATGTTCCTTTCACCGTTGTTCCGTGATACGCTGGCAGGTGTTAGTGGTGCCACCATCGAGCTGTTCGAAACCGACGGTTCTGTTGGTGCTGCCAAGGGTGCTGGCATCGGTGCCGGAATTTACAAGGATTCTGACGAGGCCTTCGCTACGCTTGAGAAACTACAGGTCATCGAGCCGGATGCCGCCAAGCGTGATGAGTATCTGTCTGCATACGCCCACTGGAAGGAAGTGTTGAAGGAGAGCATTTAAGGAAACAAATGCTAAGTATGTCAGTTGGACAGCGTAAGTATGGCAGTTAGATGACGTAAGTATGTCACTTAGACAACGTAAGTATGGCAGTTAGACAAAGATAATAATATATTTAGTAAAAACAATTTAATTCAAAGCAACAATGGCAAAAGAGTATTTTCCGTTTACCGGTAAGATTCCTTTCGAGGGAAAGGACAGTAAGAACGTAATGGCTTTCCATTATTACGAGCCAGAAAAGGTCGTGATGGGAAAGAAAATGAAGGACTGGATGAAGTTCGCTATGGCTTGGTGGCACACACTCGGTGGCGCTTCTGCTGACCAGTTTGGTGGCCAGACTCGCAGCTACGAGTGGGACAAGGCTGCTGACCCCGTTCAGCGTGCTAAGGATAAGATGGACGCCGGTTTCGAGTTTATGGATAAGCTCGGTATTGGCTACTTCTGCTTCCACGATGTAGACCTCGTTGAGGAGGCTGCTACCATTGCTGAGTATGAGGCTCGCATGAAGGCAATCACCGACTACGCTCAAGAGAAGATGAAGCAATTCCCCAACATCAAGCTGTTGTGGGGTACTGCCAACGTCTTCGGTAACAAGCGTTATGCCAACGGTGCCAGCACGAACCCCGACTTCGATGTCGTCGCACGTGCCATCGTGCAGATTAAGAACTCCATCGACGCTACCATTAAGCTTGGTGGTACCAACTATGTGTTCTGGGGTGGACGTGAGGGTTACATGAGCCTGCTGAACACCGACCAGAAGCGCGAGAAGGAGCACATGGCCACGATGCTGACCATGGCCCGCGACTATGCCCGCAGCAAGGGCTTCAAGGGCACATTCCTGATTGAGCCGAAGCCGATGGAGCCCTCCAAGCACCAGTATGATGTTGACACTGAGACCGTTATCGGCTTCCTGAAGGCTCACGGTCTGGACAAGGACTTCAAGGTGAACATCGAGGTGAACCACGCTACGCTTGCCGGCCACACCTTCGAGCACGAGCTGGCTTGCGCTGTTGATGCCGGTATGCTGGGCAGCATCGATGCTAACCGCGGCGACGCTCAGAATGGCTGGGATACCGACCAGTTCCCCATCGACAACTATGAACTGACACAGGCTATGCTGGAGATTATCCGCAATGGCGGCTTCAAGGATGGCGGTACCAACTTTGACGCCAAGATTCGTCGTAACAGCACCGACCTCGAGGATTTGTTCATCGCTCACATCAGCGGCATGGACGCTATGGCTCGCGCCTTTATGAACGCTGCCGACATTCTGGAGAACTCTGAGCTGCCCGCTATGAAGAAGGCCCGTTACGCCAGCTTCGACAGCGGTATCGGTAAGGACTTCGAGGATGGCAAGCTTACCTTCGAGCAGGTTTACGAGTATGGTAAGAAGGTAGAAGAGCCGAAACAGACTTCTGGCAAGCAGGAGAAGTACGAGACCATCGTCGCTCTCTACGCTAAGTAAACGCTTTCCCAATTCTGAATAAGTATGCCCACTCACACGGTGGGCATACTTTATATTGGGCTCTTCAATATGAAACAAACTTTTCTGTACATCATTATTTGCGTCGTTGCCTTGACATGGATGCCGAAGGCTGCTACCGCACAGACAGACTTCGAACTGTCTGTAGCAGAGAGAGGGTATGGCCCTGCCGCAGAAGACCTGAGTAATGAGAGTACAATTATTATAGAAGAGCCCGAGTTGGCATTGGTCAATTTGACAGGTTTCACATCCATGCCGACGCATAAGACTACTACTGTGAAAGGCTATCTGGAGATGTACGATGGTCATGGCCATTATCTCTGTAAACCTGTCACTATTGCCGGACAGGGCGGCTATTCCATTCGCTTTCCCAAAAAGAATTTTGTGTGTCATTTTACCGACGGGCAATGGAACGAGGCCGACGGCCCGAAGCTGAAAATCGGTAATTGGGTAAAGCAGGACGGCTTTCACTTTAAAGCTTTCTATACTGATTATTTCCGTGGCATTGGCGAGGTGGGCTATAAGTTATTCAGTCAGATGGTGGCTGACCGTCGTCCCTATTGGGAACGCGGAGGTTACTTCAACAATAGCGCGGCACGTTGTTTCCCTGACGGCTTCCCCTGTGCTGTCTACCTTAACGGCCAGTTTTATGGCGTTTTTGCGTGGCAACTGAAGAAACACCGCAAGAACATGAACCAGAAGAAAACTCAGGCCGAGCATATACACATTGACGGAAACCTGAACGACAGGTACATCTTCCGTGGACGTATTAACTGGACTCAGTTTGAGGTACGCACCCCCAAGGGCCTTTACGACAATAAGGGTATGGCCTACAACGGCAATAGTCCCAAAGAACTCATCGATGAGAATAGTTCCGCCTATGAGTCCGATGATGACTCTGACAGCATACAGGCGGCTAAACAGCTGACAGCACAGACCAAACAATACATCGTGGCCATGAGTAAATACTGGGATGAGCTTGACGCCTTGGAGAATGAAGGAGCTACACCGACTCAGATGCGTCATGAGATAGAACAGCGGTACGATACGGAGGGTTTGACGGACTATGCCGTACACTATTATTTCACCCGCAATGGCGACGGTTCGTTGAAAAACTGGCAGTGGTTTACCTACGACGGACAACATTGGACTGTGACGCCCTATGATTTGGACCAGACCTTCGGCGTCGGACTTTATGGCAATCTCGAACCACCTTATCGTCCTGTTGAGCACCTCACTTCTGGTCCCTTCTATTGGATTGACCGCTATTATGCCGATGATATTGCCGACCGTTATGCAGTATTGCGAAGGAAGAAAGTGCTGGACTATGATAATGTGGTGGCTATCATCGATGACTGGTGCCAGCGCGTTGGTGATGACTTGTATGCCCAGGAAGAGGTACGTTGGCCTAATAGTCCTTGTTACAATGATGCCGTGTGCAATGCTGGTTGGGAACCATGTAGCTTGGAAGATTCGGTATACTACCTGTCTGGGCTTGGCTCATATAACGCTATGCAAACATATCAGCCGGGTGACGTTTGTTGGCTGGAGGGTCGTCTGTGGAGAGCCACGGATACGGTTCAGGGAGTGAAGCCTTTCATCGTCAATGCGAATAAAGATTGCATCGAGCGTCTTTACGATTGGGTGAAGGGACGCATAGCTTTTCTTGACGCCTATTTTGCATACAACGATACCATCGTAGTTGGTGATGTTGCGATTAGGGAACCGAAAGTCAGGCGCCTTGCAGCCATCTATACCTTAGGGGGCGTCAGGGTGAAAGTGCCCTTGGCTGGCCAGACCTACATATTCCGCTACACCGACGGTACGTCACGCAAGGTGTTGGTAAAATAGCTTTTTTACGTTTAGATATCACAGACCGCAGAAACTGGAATAGGGACAGTTCCGGCAGATATCGGTGTTGTCGGTAGGCATGAAGTCGATGGCCGGGTCGAAAATGTCGTTGATTCTTTCTGTGAGCATTTGCATGAAGGCGTCTCCGTCGGGTGAGGCGATGTCGAGGATGCGGTTGTTGCCGAACTTCAGGATGGGGTTGGTGTCCTCGCCCGCGGTGTGCTGGATGAAGAGCAGGGCTGGGGCGACGGGGAGAGGTGAGAGGTGAGAGGTGAGAGGTGAGGGCTGCGGGGATTGCTGGGTCTGTGCGGGCTGCGGCGGCGCCGCAGCATGGCGAACAGAAGGGGAGGATGCGCTGACGAGGCGGGCATAGAGGAGGGTTTGGAGGTAGTAGTCACTGTGGTTGCGGAGCTGGGCGGGGCCGAAGATGGCTTCGACGGATTTCAGGGGCGTGAGACGATGGGAGCCTGTTTTGTAGTCGATGACGCGGATGCGGTCTGTGGGGTTGCCTTCCTCGTTGTCGGTGATAAGGTCGAGACGGTCTATGCGGCCGCCGATGGTGGTGGTGATGCCGATGGAGGGGATGAGCAACTCTTGCTTGACGTCGGCCTCCAGTTCCAAGATGGTGAAGGGTGCTAAGGAGCGGTCGAGGGTGAGCAGCTGACGCAGGTAGTGGATGATGACTTCGCGGTTGATGATCTGCAGGCCGTTGAGGTCGGGGAGGGGAGAATGGGAAGGTGAGGGGTGAGAAGTGCGAGGTGAGAGGCGGAAGAACTCTTGGCTGAAGGCTTCGTCTACGCAGCGTTCTATGTCTATGCCGGTTTTCAGGACGTAGTCTATGTCAGAGGCGAGTATGCGCTTGCTCTGTTCTGTCATTTTCTGGTAAAGGAGTTGTGCGGCTGTATGGAAGATGTTGCCGAAAATGCGGTTGTCGATGGTGTCATCGTCGTCGTCGTCGGGTTCGCGCAGGTTCTCAACGTAGCAGTAGTAGAACTGCAGGGGGCAGCGCATGTAGCGGTTGATGGCGGTGGGGGTGAGAAGTGGAGGCGCCGGGGACGGGGCGAGGGGCTGCGGCAGCGCCGCAGCATAGCCGACAGAGGCGGTGGAGAAGCGGCGGCGGAGGGTTTCGACGACGGCGGGGGTCTTGGCGATGGGATGGGGCTGCTGGATGGTGGTTTGCTGGCCTCCCTGAAGTGTGAACTTGTGGATGGGGTGGGGACTCTCAACAAGCAGCTGGAGCATGAAGCGCGACATTTCTCCGGTGTGGCCGTCGGTGGTGGCGTTGTTGTAGACCAGGGTCACGTCCTTGGCACGTGCCAACAGACGGTGGAAGTAGTAGGCGTATATGGCCACCTTGTTTTCGACGGTAGTCAGGCCGAATGCCTTGCGTATGCTATAGGGAATGAACGACGAGTCAGTGACGCCTCGCGGTATGTTTCCTTCATTGGCCGATAGTAGCAGTACGTGGTCGAAGTCGAGGTTACGGGTTTCGAGCACGCCCATGATTTGGAGTCCGACGGCAGGCTCGCCGTGAAATGGAATGGAGGTCTGCTGGATGAGTTGGGTGATGAGACGCTGCAGGGTGATGACATCAACGGTGAGGTCGCCAGAGTCGACAAGCCCGGCCAGACGGTTGAGCAGGGTGTAGGCCCGGAAGAGTGCTTCGGAGGTGAAGGGTGAGGGGGCGGGTTGCGGCGACGCCGCAGCATGGTCAACGGAGGTGGAGGACTGGGCGATGCGGCGGACAATAGCGATGAGCCAGTGGAGTAGCTGGGAGTTGTTGTCGCAGGGCATGGAGAACAGAAGCGTGAACCCTTCGTCAGTGGAAAGTAGCTGACGGTCGGGATAGTAGATTTTTTGGTTATTCAGAAGGTTTAGCAGCTCTCTGTAACCATCTGATATATAGTGCATGTATGGGTGTCGAAGAACGGCGTTAACCTGCCGTAGTCGGAAACGTTCGCGTTGGCGGTCGAAGCCCATGGTCTGCAGTTGTATGAGCAGGTAGATGAGCGAGCTGACGGGCGACTGTTGCAGGGGGTAGCCGATGGTGATGTTGACGTTTTCAACGGCTTCCGGCAGACAGTGGATGACCGTGCCGAGGAGGTTTTCGTTGCAGAGGACGATGGCCGTTCGGCGCCCGTCGTCGATGCGCGGCTGGGTCAGCCAACTACTGATGTAGCGTGCCTGGATGTTCTCGGTGGGGGCAGCGATGAAGCTGATGTCCTTGGGCTGGCGGAAGCAGTCGTAGATGTCGTCATCGGCATCGAACTCGTTGGGGAAGTGCTCGAGGTATTGTGAGATATAGTGCCCGGCCTCCTGTTTCATGTAGTAGTGGTCGTAGTCCCAGTAGAAGCACGCCTTCTGTTGTCGGCGGAGCGTGGTGAAGAGCCGCTTTTCCACTTGTTGCAGCAGGTTGAAGCCTACGAAGAGGTAGTGGTCGTAGTCGAAGCTAATGGTCTCGTCTTCGGCCACCTGGCGGTAGAGTGCCCCCTCGTATGCCAGCCCCTGACGGCGCAGTGTGTCGTTGTATTGCTCGTAGATGTCGCCGATGTGCGACCACAGTCTCAGAAACCGCTCCTTGAGCTGGGTGTTGTGGTCGTCGGAGAAGTTGGAGAAGAACTTTTTGATGACCTCGCGCTGTTCGGTTCTGAGGTAGCTGATGTCGTCAAGTTCGTGGATGTCGCGCAGGTTGGCAAACACCTGTCTGGCAGGTGCCAGGTTCTTGTCGATGTCGTCGAAATCGGTGAGCAACAGTTGTCCCCAGCCATAGAAATGGTCGAGCGTCTCGTCGTAGCCGGTGACGTTAGTGTAAGTGCGGTGCAGGTCGCAGATGAGCTTGATGTTATCGGCCACCTGCAACTGGCAGTGCTGGCGGAACAGGTCGCTGATGGTGATATAGGCGGGCGACCAGAGTGGACATCCGGCCTGGCGGGCCAGTGCATCGTTGAGGAAGAGCGATGCGCGCTTGTTGGGGAAGACGACGGCTATACGTGAGAGGTTGGTGCCGTATTTGTCGAGGATGTGCCGGGCTACGTGTTCGAGGAATGTGGGCATATAGTGGGAGAATTGGGGTTATGGGGTGGGGGATACTTCTTCTATGCGGTTGGAGTAGACGAACCAGAGGTAGCCAGTGATGTCGTGGTGTCCCATCTGGCTGATGAGTTGCATGTACTGGCGCACCTGGTCGTGGTATTCTGTGCGTGGGTGGCCGAACTTGAAGTCGACGACTATCCACCGCTGGCCGTCGGTCATGACGCGGTCGGGACGGCGTTCGACGACGTGGCCGTCCTCGACATTGAGGATGGTACATTCGTTGAACAGCGTCCAGCGGTCAGAGAACCACTCGGCGACCTTAGGATGCTCCAGACGTTTGCGTAGCATGGTGGTGATGCGGTCAACTGTCAGTTGGTCGTCATAGAGAATGCCGTCGTCTTCCAACTGGCGTAATGCCTGGTCGATGTCTGCCGTGGTGTGTATGGTAGAGAACAGACGGTGCAGGATATTGCCCAGTTGGATATAGCTTGTAGGCGACGACTGTTCGTCATTGCCACTGATGAACTCCTGGCTTTGGTTGCTCTGGCGGAAGTCGGCCTTGCTTTCGAAGTTAGTGATGTTGACGGGCAGCGGCGTGGGCGGCTGTAGGAAGACGTTTTCCTTTTTGGGGAGGGGGCTGCGGCGGCGCCGCAGCATAGCCGACTGAGGGGAAGAGGCGCTGGGGGAAATGAGACTACTGGGGCTACTGGGAATGGGGGTGCCGTATTCGAAGGTTAGGCGCTGCTGTTCGTCTGTGAGGCCTGTAAATGTGCCTTCGAGTGTGGGGAGCACGGTCTGGATGATGGCGGAGCGGGAGTTCTTGCTGCTGCGCTTGCCAATGACGTAGAGGCTGCGGGCAGCACGGGTGAAGGCCACGTAGAGCAGGTTGAGGTTGTCTACCACGTTCTGCAGGTGCTCACGGTGGTAGTCGGCTTCGTAGATGGTGCCCGTCATGCCTTTCTGACTGTAGTCGACAGGTACGAGGGGCAGCTCGCTGAAGGGTGGCTCCGTAGGGTGGCACCAGAGAATGTTGCCGCTCTGCTTCTCCAACTGCCAGTCGCAGAAGGGAATGATGACGTGGTCGAACTCCAGTCCCTTCGACTTGTGGATGCTGATGAGTCGGATGCCATCCTGCACGTCGCTCTGTATGGTCTTCGAGCAGAGGTTTTCTTCCCACTCACGCACGAAGTCGTCGATGCCGGCGGTGTTGTCCGTGGTGTACTCTGCCAGCTGGTCGTAGAAGGCACAGACGTAGGCGCTCTGATTGTCGAAGGTGTCGAGACGGAAGATGCTGAACAGCTGTTCCACCAGCTCATAGAGCGGCAGCGTGAGCAGTTCGCGGCTGTGTTCGGTGTATTCGGCCGGAATGCCTTCGGGTGCCGACTTTTCGAGGAACGCCAGAGCCAGCGGGTCTTCAGGATGGGTGAGCAGGTGCAGCGCCTGGATGATGATACGCACGGAGAGCGAGGCGTCGAGGCGGAAGGCTTCGTCGCTGACTATTTTCACGCGGTCTGCCATCTGTTCGGTGAAGTATTTGGCAATGAGCGGTATGAGGTTATTGGTACGCACGAGGATGGCGATGTCGCCCTGACTGATTCCCTGGTCGATGAGCTTGCTGACGATGCTGACCAGATCGTCGAGCGTTTGTTGCTGGTAGTCCTCAGCCGGCAGCAGGCGGATGCTGACGAATCCCTCGTCGGGCCGTCCGTCGGGCACCTTTTGTGTTACTTCCTGATAGGCCCGTGTCAGCTGCTCGGCCTCGGGCATGTCGTCCAACATGGCGTATTCCTGCCTGACGGCTTCGGTGAAGAAGGCGTTGTTGAACTCGATGATGTGGCGGGCTGAGCGACGGTTGGTGTCTAACGGCTGGGTCGGCGAGAGGTCGCCCGGAAACTGGCTGTCGATGTTGTTCAGCAGCCGCCAGTCGCCGCTGCGCCAGCGGTAGATGCTCTGCTTGACGTCGCCGACGATGAGGTTCTGACTGCCCTCGTGGCTCATGGTCTCCTGCAGCAGTACGCGGAAGTTCTGCCACTGAACGGTGGAGGTGTCCTGGAACTCGTCAATCATAACATGCTCCAGCTGTGTGCCGATCTTCTCGAAGATGAAGGGAGAGTCGCTGTCGCTGATGAGGGCGTGCAGCAGCTGCTGGGTGTCGCTGAGCAGGAAGCGGTTGGAGTCTTCGTTCAGCTGGCGCACTTTTTGTTCGATACTACTCAACAGGCGTAGCTGGCTGAGGTGGCGCAGTGTGAGGTCGGCACTCTGGAAGATGCGCCACTGGCGGGGCCGTTCCTCAACAGCCAGGCGCAGAATGTCGCCAAGCCTCCCGTCGGCCAGTGTGTGGATGAGCTCGCGGCGTGCGTGTGTCTTGGCGTACCATTTTTCCGGATTGCCTAAGTGGTTGGCCACGGTCTGGTTTTCTATGCTCTCGTCGAACACGCCGTTTTGCAGCTTATTGAAGAAACTGGCTATGCCGCGCTTCTTGTTCGACAGGTCATCGACGGTGAGTCCTTCCGCCTCGAGCGTAGTGAAGAATGAGTCGGCGATGTCTTGCATACGCTCCTTGGCCTGTCTGCGCATGTCGCGCAGCTTCGCAGTGTAACGCTCGAAGAAGCCCGGCTCGGCGAGCACCTGGTTCAGCTCCTTGCTCTCCTCTTTATAATAGTCGCGGAAGATGGTCTTTCCGAACTGCTTGATTTGTCCGATGACGTTCCACGAGCGGTCGTCGGAGATGTTGTCCATGATGTACCTGAGGATCCATTGCAGCATCCGGTCGCTGGTCTGCAGGTCTTCGATGAGCTGGTCGACGGCCATCTCCTCCACCTGTGCGTCGTTCAGCCCGATGCGCAGGTTTGGCGTCAGGTCGAGTTCACGGGCCAGGTTGCGGAGCACGCTCTGGAAGAACGTATCGATGGTCATCACGCGGAAATAGTTGTAGTTGTGCAATAGGTTCGAGAGCGCCATGCCGGCCTGACGGCTGACCCATTCGGGGTCGGCGTCCAGCTCACGGCATACTTGCTCCATATAGCTCTGCGAATCGGGCAGCTGGTGCCAGATGCCGTAGAGCTGGCTCAGTATGCGCATTTTCATCTCCTCCGTGGCCTTGTTGGTAAAGGTCACGGCGAGGATGTTGCGGTACGACTGCGGGTTCTCTACCACAAGCTTGATGTATTCGACGGCCAGCCGGAACGTCTTTCCGCTGCCTGCCGATGCCCTATATACAGTTAGTGACTTTCCCATTATCTCAATTTGACTTCGTCTAAATCGCTCACGCTCGGCATAGCTCAAACAAGTTTGGCTCTGCTCTCGCTTACTCGCGATTTTCTCATTTTCTCATTTTCTCAATCTCTCATTTTCTCAATCTCCCCCCTTACCACCTGTGGAACAACTCAACGGTGAACTTGACACCCACCTCTTTCATCTTGACGTTCATAAAACTGGCGAAGGCAGCCATCGACAGGTATCGGTTGGTGAAGCCGTAGCCAATTTCCGAGTACGGACGTGTATGTGGTGTGAACAGACTGCTGAGGTAGATGCGCTCACGCTCTATGCCCCGACCGAAAATGGGAATGATGGGTGAGAGCAGGATGGGTGTCTCAAACGACACATTGGAGCGGAGGTAGCTCTTCGACTCGTTGTACAGATGACTGTCTAACAGCTGGAAGTGTCCAGTCCAGTCATCGTCCCAACCTTCTGGCAGGTTGTTGTCACGGAAGTTGGCAAAGTCGACGAAATAGTTGTCTAATTTCCTGGAGTACATACCTCCGCCCAACCTGAGGTTGAAGGCACGCAGGCGGCTGAGCTTGATTTTCGCTACAGCGTCGGCCTCCCACCGTTCATAGTCAAGGTCAGAGTTGTAGACGCCCTCAATGCCGCGCTCATAGTTGAGGGTAAACACGGGACCGTCCTTCCAAGGCCTTAGCTTCACGGTCATCGATGGTGCGAACGATCGGTACAGTTCCGGCTTCTTCATCTCCCTCATCATGGCTTTGTTCACGGCTTTACGCTTATGGTACACCAGTCCGGTCTCAATGTCTATCCAGTCGAAAAGCATGATGTTGTTGCTGATTCTCAGGTGGTTGTCGTCGAAGTAGTCGAGTTGGTTACCCCTGATGTCGATGCTGTCGTTGTGCTCCTTAGATATTTCGTCGCTGACGCTTGAGTTGGATATCCGGTTTCCATTGCCGTAGATGACCTCTACATATCCGTTACGCTTCGGGTTGTAGTTGAAGCGCAGCGGCGCAGTGAAGTAGAACCGGTGCTGTTTGAAGTTGTAGCCCACTTGGGCACGCAGTTCGAAATAGCGGTGCGCATTGAAGTGGTAGTCGCCGTTGATCTTCATCTTGTAGGCCAAACCCTGACGGTGGCTGTAGCTCAGGTACTGGGGGTTGATAATGGGCGATAGGCGGAAGTAGGCTTTCTCGGACTTGGCACGGATGCTGGTCACGAGATTGTCGCCGATGACGTCGACGAAGAAATCGCGCACCGCCTTAGTGCTCTTCTGGGATGTTTCCTGCTGGATGGTGTCTGCCTGTGCCACGTCGGTCGTATCTGGCTGGTGGGCATTATCCCACTGGTCGTAGAGGGCCAGCTCTTCACGTGTCAGCGGGGTAGGACGTAGGGAGTCTATGGCAATGCGGTCTTTCACGTTGTCAATCGAGTCGGGTAGGGTAATCGGACAGTAGTAGTGGGCCTCGAGGGTGGTCGATACCTTATTGCCCATGAACTTGAACTCTACCTCGGTCTTGCTTTGTAACGGCAGGCTCTGGAAGTCGGTCCTGTAGTCATAGATCAAGTCCGTGCGGAAACGTATCATGTCAAACTCACCGCTAATGATGCAACGGTATATTTTTCCTGTCTCCCTGTACACGTAGGCATAGCCCTTGACCAGCTGGGTATGGTCGCCTAAACGGGGACGAAACGTGACTTGCGAGATTTCTTCGTTGAGATGGATGATGCGGTACTTGTAGAAATGGCGGTTACCGCGGTGGAAAGGCGAGATGATGTTCTCAGCATACATAGAGGAGGCGTATGGCTTCGGGATGAGCAGCTGGCGCAGGGTTGGCATGACGCGGCGGTGACGGGGCACCGTGCTCCACACCACCTGTCGGCGGTTCTCAAAGTGGTCGATGTCGCTGAATGTTACCTTGTTGTAGGTCTCTAACAGCAGGTCGCGGTCGCCTTTGGCAATGGTGTACATCGAGGGAATGAGCCACAGCCCAAAGTTCCGCTTGTTCACATTATAGCGGATTTTTGTGTAGATGTTGACGCTCTGGTCGACAACGTCGGGGATGAAATGCTCCTTGTAACTGAATATCCGCTGCATGAGCAGGGAGTCTTCCTGACTCCTTGCAAACGAAATGCCGGGCACTGCTGTGAGCATGCCCAGCAAGACACCGAATATGGCTCTTTTGCATTTCACGACGCCAAAATTACAAATAATTCTTGACGCCGCAAAATTTTTAGCCCAAATACTTCATCAGAATCTTCACATTGCCCGAATCACGCAGCTTGGCAATGCTTTTTTCGCGTATCTGGCGCACTCGTTCGCGCGTCAGTCCCATCTGGTCGCCTATTTCTTCAAGACCTTTTTCGTGGCAGCCGATACCGAAACATTCGCGGATGATGGTAATCTCGCGCTCTTTCAATACCTTCGAAAGGACGGCGTTCAATTCCTGAGCCATCGACTCATGGTCTACGTAGCGGTCGGTACGTGAGTCATCGCCCGAAGCCATAACGTCGAGCATGCAGTTGTCCTCGCCGTCTTGGAACGGTGCGTCGATACTGACATGGTGGCCGTCGGCCATCATCGACTGCACAATCTTATCCTCGTCAAGATGAGTCATCTCGCTCAGTTCGGTCAGGCTTGGATGGCGCTGGTTTTCCTGTTCGAAGCGGTTAATCTCGTGACCGATCTTGTTCAGCGAACCAACTTGATTCAGCGGCAGGCGCACAATGCGGCTCTGCTCAGCAATAGCCTGCAGAATGGACTGGCGAATCCACCACACGGCGTAGGAGATGAACTTGAAACCGCGCGTCTCGTCGAACTTCTGGGCTGCCTTGATCAGACCGATGTTACCTTCGTCGATGAGGTCGGTCAGCGTCAGGCCTTGGTGCTGGTACTGCTTGGCCACAGAGACAACAAAGCGCAGGTTGGCAGTCACCAGCCTGTCCTTGGCACGTTCGCCCTCGGGGCCTCCCTTACGGATTTTCTGTGCCAGTTCGATTTCTTCGTCTATACTAATAAGCGGTGCCCGACCGATTTCCACCAAATACTTGTCTAACGCCTCACTCGAACGGTTGGTGATGCTCTTTTGAATTTTAAGCTGTCTCATCTTTTGTCTCTCCTTTCTTTTACTAAAACATCCATCAATAACTGCTTGGGAATCAAGTCTGTATACGCTTTCTTGCTTCTAAGGCGGTGCAAAGGTACTAAAAATACCGCAAAGTTGTACCGCTTGTTAACAATATTTATAGTTTTTCAACTAAATAACGTCCAGTGACGCTCTCCTTGCAATGGATGATTTCCTCGGGCGTTCCGGCGAAGACGAGCGAGCCGCCGCCGTCGCCACCCTCGGGACCAAGGTCTATGATGTGGTCAGCACACTTGATGACTTCCATGTTGTGTTCGATGATGACGATGGTGTGACCGCGCTCTATCAGGGCATCCAACGACTTCAGCAGACGGCTGATGTCGTGGAAGTGCAGGCCCGTGGTTGGCTCGTCGAAGATGAACATCGTGGGCTCCTGGCGCTCCTGGCCGATGAAGTAGGCCAGTTTTACACGTTGGTTCTCACCGCCCGACAGGCTTGACGAGTTCTGTCCGAGCTTGATGTAGCCCAGTCCGACGTCCTCCAACGGCTTCAGGCGGCTGACGATAGCTTTCGTCAGTTGCCTTGTCTCCTTGTCTCCCTGTTTGCCTGTCTCCCCAAAGAATTCAATGGCCTCCGAGATAGTCATGTTCAGCACGTCGTCAATGTTCTTGCCATTGAAGCGCACGTCCAAGATGTCCTGCTTGAAACGGTGACCGTGGCAGGCCTCACACTCCAGTACGAGGTCGGCCATGAACTGCATTTCCACCGTGATGGTGCCGGCGCCCTTGCACTCGTCGCAGCGGCCGCCGTCGGCATTGAACGAGAAGTACTGGCTGGTGAAGCCCATCTGCTGGCTCAACGGCTGGACAGCAAAGAGGTCGCGGATGGCGTCGTAAGCCTTCACGTAGGTCGCCGGGTTCGAGCGCGTCGACTTGCCTATGGGGTTCTGGTCTACGAACTCTATGCGGCTGATAGCGTCGATATCGCCCGTCAGACCTAAGTATTCGCCCGGTGCGTCGGCTACATCGCCTATATGGCGCTTCAGAGCGGGGTAGAGTATGCCCTTGATGAGGCTCGACTTGCCGCTGCCTGAGACGCCCGTCACCACAGTCATCACGTTCAGTGGTATCTTGACATCTATGCCGCGCAGGTTGTTCATCCGCGCCCCCTTGATGCCGATATACCTGTTCCACGGGCGGCGGCTCTTCGGCACCGCAATCGTCTCCTCCCCGTTCAAGTACCGCAGGGTATAAGAATCTCGCCCTCTACGGGAGGGGGCAGGGGGGAGGCTCCCCTCATACACGATTTCCCCTCCCAATCGTCCTGCATCCGGCCCTACGTCTATCAGGTAGTCGGCGGCACGGATAATCTCTTCGTCGTGCTCCACCACCACAACCGTGTTGCCTAAAGCCTGTAGCTCCTTCAGCACATGGATGAGCCGGTCGGTGTCGCGTGAGTGCAGGCCGATGCTCGGTTCGTCGAGGATGTAGAGCGACCCCACGAGGCTGCTGCCTAAGCTCGTACACAGGTTGATGCGCTGGCTCTCGCCGCCACTCAGCGTATTCGAGAGACGGTTGAGCGTCAGATAGCCAAGTCCCACATCCAAAAGGAATTGCAGGCGCGAGCGAATCTCTGTTAATAGCCGTTTCCCTACCTCCGCATCGTGCTCGTTCAGCTGTAGGCGGTCGAACCACTCCTTCAGTCTGATTACCGGCATTTGCACCAGGTCGGTGATGCTGCGGCCGTCAATCTTCACATATTCCACCTCAGGCTTCAGCCGTGTGCCGTGACACTTGGGACAGGTAGTCTTGCCGCGGTAGCGAGACAGCATCACGCGGTACTGTATCTTATACTGGTTGTCGCGTACCATCTGGAAGAACTGATCTATGCATGGCTTCTCCTGGGAGCCCTTGTCCGACGGCAGCCCGTGCCACAGCTGGTCCTTCTGCCGCTGTGTCAAGTTCATGTATGGCTCGAATATGGGGAAGTCGTCCTTGGCGGCATGCTGGATGAACCATTGCTGCCACTCCTTCATCTTGTCACCGTGCCAGCATACCACACAGCCGTCGTAGACCGAGAGCGTCGTATTAGGAATCACCAACCGCTCGTCTATGCCTATCACTTTGCCGAAACCCTGGCACTCAGGACAGGCACCCACAGGTGAGTTGAACGAAAACATCTGGTCACTCGGCTCCTCGAAGGTCATGCCGTCGGCCTCATACTTCATCGAGAAGTCGTAGACGATGTTCGACGGCAGGAACATCAGCCGGCAAACGCCGCCCGACTCATAGAACGCCGTCTCAGCAGAGTCCACCACCCGCGCTATTACGTCCTTCGAGTCGTCCACTGAGAGGCGGTCGATGATCAGGTAGATGGGAGTGAAGGCCCCAGTAGCCCCCGAAGCCCCCCCTACGGCCCCCGAGGGGGCTTCATTACTCATGCTCTCCAGATAGTCGCTGATGCGGACTATTTTGTCCCCCTCGGGGGACGAGGGGGGGGCTCCTGGGACTTTCGGGACTTGTATCCTCGTATATCCCTCCAACAGATACGCCTTCAGCTGCTGCTCCAGCGTCCGTCCCTCGGCAATTCTGACGGGAGCCATCACCACGAACTTCGTGCCTTTCTGGTATTGCAGCATCTGCTGCACGATGTCCTCTGTCGAGTGTTTCTTCACCTCCTGGCCGCTGATGGGCGAATACGTCCGTCCGATGCGGGCATAGAGCAGCCGCAGGTATTCGTAGATTTCCGTCGACGTGCCCACGGTGCTGCGCGGGTTACGGGCGATGACCTTCTGCTCGATGGCGATGGCGGGCGGGATGCCGCGGATGAAGTCACACTCGGGCTTGTTCATGCGCCCTAAGAACTGGCGGGCGTAGCTCGACAGGCTCTCCACATAGCGGCGCTGACCCTCCGCATACAGCGTGTCGAAGGCCAGCGACGACTTGCCGGAGCCGCTGACGCCGGCAATCACCACAAACTGGTTGCGCGGAATCTTCACGTCCACGTTCTTTAGGTTGTTCACCCGCGCACCTTTAATTTCTATATACTCGCTCAAAGAACTTCAATCTTTCAGTTTTTCAATTCTTCAATTCTTCATTTTTTCAATTCTTCAATTCTACAGGATGCTCTTCACGGCTTCCAGCATGCCGACACTCTGGATGAGGTCGAGGTCCTGCTTCAACATATTGTTCAGCCCGGGTATCTTGTTCAGGTCTTCCTGCCAGATGAACTCGGCACCGAGCACGCCGTCGGTCACCTTCTGTATGTCGCCGGTAGCCCAGAGGTCAGCGAGCAGCTGCATGATCTTCGGGTCGTCGTTGGGAATGATGTCGGCACCGTCCTGTGCACGTTTGCCACCTTTATAATAGGTAATGATGGCGGCCAGTCCGAAGACGAGGCCTTTGGGCAGCTCACCCTTGCGCTCCAAGTAGGTCTTCACGCCGGGCAGGTCGCGGGCTTGGAATTTCGGGAATGAGTTGAGCATGATGCTTGTCACCTGATGGTCGACGAACGGGTTGTCGAAGCGCTCCAATACGTCGCCGGCAAACTTCTCCAACTCCTCAATGGGCAGGTCGAGTGTCTGCATCAGCTCGTCGAACTGCACCTTGTGGATGTACTTGCCAATGACCTCGTGGTTGCAGGCATCGCGCACGATATTCACGCCACTGAGGTAAGCCACGGGCGAGAGCACGGTATGCGGGCCATTGAGCAGCGTCACCTTGCGCTTGTGATAAGGCTCTTCTGAGGGCACGAAGAGCACGTGGAGTCCAGCCTTGTCGGCGGGGAACTCCTTGGCCACCTCCTTCGGGGCCTCGATGACCCACAGGTGGAAGTTCTCGGCCTGTACGACGAGGTTGTCGCGGTAGCAGATTTTCTCCTGAATCTCGGCAATCTCCTTGCGGGGGAAGCCCGGCACGATGCGGTCAACCAGTGTAGCGTAGACACCGCAAGACTCCTCGAACCACTTCTTGAAGCCATCGGGCAACTGCCACAGCTCAATGTACTTCTCGATGCAGTCCTTCAGCACGTGGCCGTTCAGGAAGATGAGCTCGCAGGGGAAGATGATGAGGCCCTTCGTGGGGTCGCCGTTAAAGGTTTGGTAGCGGCGGTAGAGCAGCTGTACCAGCTTGCCGGGATAGCTGCTTGCGGGTGCGTCGTCGAGCTTGCAGGCGGGGTCGAAGGCGATACCGGCTTCAGTGGTGTTCGATATGACGAAGCGAATCTCAGGCTGGTCGGCCAGTGCCATGAAGGCGGCGTTCTGCGTATAGGGGTTCAGTGCGCGGCTGATGACGTCGATGCGCTCCAGTGTGTTCACGGCCTTGCCGTTCTCGCGGCCCTGCAGGTTGACGTGGTACAGGCAGTCCTGACCGTTGAGCCATTCGACCATACCCTTCTCAATAGGCTGGACGACGACGACCGAGCCGTTGAAGTCGGTCTTCTGGTCCATGTTCCAGATAATCCAATCAACGAATGCGCGGAGGAAGTTTCCCTCGCCAAACTGAATCACTTTTTCAGGCATCACGCTCTTCGGCGCGAATTGTTTGTTTAACGGTTTCATAGCTTTTCTGTTCGTTTTGACTTTATTGTTTATCTATTGCGATTGCAAAATTACAGATAAATCCCGAAACCACCAAATAAAAGTGGTTCCGGGAGCCATAAAATCAGCGTAAAGGTTTGCGGATTCAGCGGGCCGAGACGTACTTGTGCAGCGTCTTGCGGACGGCACCCAGCCCGGCATACAGTTCCTTCACCATGCCTTCTATCTGTTCGCCCAGTCCAGCCTCATAGAGGTCGAGGCCGAAGACGTCCTTGCGGGTGTACAGCTGGCGCAGGCAGCTCCAGTCCTGGTCGGGCTTGCCGATTTCCAGCGGGGCGACGATGGCCTGCATCTCGGCCAGCATGGGGTCGGGTGACGGCTCGAACGGCGTGCCGTCGTCCTTGATGCCCTTCAGGTAGCGGGCGTAGCCGGCCAATGTCAGCGGAATGAGCACGAGGTTCGACATGTCGAGGCCGCGGGCTACGTACTTCTTGATGGTCTCGCCAAAGCGGATGGGCAGCTTCTGCGACGTGTCCATCGCAATGCGCTGCGGAGCATCGGGCATGAACGGGTTGGGCAGGCGGCGGTTGATGACGGCACCGATAAACTCGTAGGGATTCAGCACGCCCGGGTCGACGACCACGGGCATGGCCTCCATGTAGCCAATCTTCTGGATGAACGGGCGCAGGTCCTCGTCGGCCATCTCGGCACTGATGAGCGTGTAGCCCAGCATGCAGCCGTAGATACTCATGGCCGTGTGCAAGGGGTTCAGACAGGTGGTCACTTTCATCGTCTCTACCTTGTCCACGGTCTCGCGGGTGGTATAGAGCGCACCGCCCAGGTCGAGTGGGGGACGGCCGTTGGTGTAGTTGTCCTCGATGACCAGGTACTGCACTTCCTCGGCATTCACGAACGGCGCCGTGAAGGTGTGCTTCTCGGTCTCGATGTAGTTGTTGTCCTCGAAACCGTCTTTGGCCAGCAGTTCTTTCACCTTCTCGTGAGGACGTGGCGTAATCTTGTCGATCATCGACCAGGGGAATGTCACCTTCGTCTCGTCCTTCAGATAGTCGAGGAAGGCAGCGGGCACCAGTCCGTCCTTCACCCAGCGCTCAGCGTAGGCAAATACGCCGGCCTTCACCTTGTCGCCGTTGTGCGAGCAGTTGTCCATGCTTTGCACTGTGAGAGGCAGTTTCCCTGCCTGCCAACGCTCATAGAGCAGGGCGCAGACCTTACCCATGGCGAACTTTGGGAAGGTGGTATCTGCTCCCCTCCCTGCAGGGAGGGGCTGGGGGTGGGTCTGAAGGTCAGCCTCATTGTACGTATAGCCTTTCTCAGTGATGGTGAACGAAATCATCTGCAACGACGGATTGCGGAAAATCTCCACCAGTCGCTGCCAGTCGGGGAACTGCGGGTCGGCTTTCAGGGCCTCGGTGACGCTGGCGATGACCTTCTTCTCGATGGATCCGTCAGAGCAAAGGTTTACACAGAGCGACAAGTTGTTATAGGGGGAATAGGCCTTGTCGACGACCTCGAAGTCGAAGGTCTCGGCCACGATGACTCCGCGGTCGTACTTGCCCGTGTTCAGGGCATCGTTCAGGATAGCGGCAGGAAACGCACGGAAGATGTTGCCGCCGCCGAAGTGTACCCACGTCGGTTCCTTCGCGGTCTTCTCGCGTACTGCGGCGATGTCAAACTTGGGAAGCTCATAGCCTTTTGCCTCCCACTCTGCGGCATTATAATTGCCAGAGAAAATGTCATTCAGTTTCATATCATTTGCTTTTTTATTGTTGTCCGACTGCAAAGTTACACATATTATCCCGAAACGACAAAAAATAGCTCCAGTTTTTTGAAACTTTTATTCATTCGCTGCCTTGACCCGCTGCAGCTAACTTCTGGCGACATTTATCTGCCAACACGGGATTCGTGACTTCTAAATAGCGCAGGGCATAATGACGGCCCATGAGACGGTAGCCCTCGCTACTGAAATGGACATTGTCGTCGCCCGGTGGACAGCCCTCGGCAGAGACGACATACGTGTTGGGATAGTGATTGGCTATGTCGTTGATGGTCGGATTGGCATGGGCGCAGACACCGTTGTATTCTGCACGCACCACCTCGCCGACGAGCAGAGGGACAGCCGTTGAGTCGAACTGAAGCTCCTGTTGCAGGTCGCGGTAGATCTTCCTCACCGTCTTGCGCCATTCGTCATCGTATGCGTCGGTCTCGCCCTGATGCAGCAGGACACCCTTGATGACACCGTCCTTGGCAGCCGTCTTAGCCATACTCAGCAGTCGCTCGTAGGGGTTGCGGCCATACTGATTCAGGATTCCGTTCATCCAGTCACGCTCTTCCTGGGCAACGAGAGGGGCAAACTTATCCTTGTCGAAAAAAGTAATCGGACAGCCCTCCACAGCTACCGACACGACACCGATGCGCACATTGTCAGGCACCACGTCGAGCAATGTGCGTCCGAACCAGTCGACAGGGCCGAGGTGGGCATCAGCGCGGCAGAGAGGCGGTACGGCCTTGCGCCAGGTGCCGAGTACGCGCCCGTCATTGCCATCAGTAGTCGCCATACTCAGATAGCGGTCGCTCACCGTCAGGTCTTGTTCCTCAATAGGAGCCATACCTGCCATATTCGATTGTCCGAAGCAGAGGAATATCCAAAAATCCTGGTCCTGTGCGTGTGACTGAAGTGTTCCCATCATCATCAAAATTGTAATTATTACTTGTTTCATTATTTGTAATCGTTTTCTCAATCTCGAGTGTTTTCTCACTAATGCAACTCTCGCATGTATGAATGATTAGAATTAGGAATCATGCGGGCTCTCGCGCATGCGTATAGGAAGCCTAATCAGGAAATATGGCTGCACTCCTTGCACCCATTGCACCCGGCCAGGTGCAAGAGGTGCAAGGGGTGCAAGCTGTTTTCCGATATAGCCTTCCATAGGGGAGATTGGCGGCTTCCGCTGTAGGGGCAGGCCCGGTGCCAGCCCGCACCGCCATCAGGCGGTATGTACACGCGAAAAAGAACGCCG
>Ga0310786_10001642_pt1 | contig 35961 bp, 39 predicted proteins | sample AusTroGonzalo_MG_FD_203881 | JGI IMG/M metagenome (GOLD analysis project Ga0310786, IMG submission 203881) | Bovine rumen microbial communities from tropical cattle in Woodstock, Queensland, Australia - Gonzalo_03 (v2) (version 2) | ecosystem: Host-associated > Mammals > Digestive system >... | reverse complement strand
GAACCGTATGGATACGATTTATTACCGCTTCCAGAGGACTTTCCAATCCTGATGACTTCAGCCATTGGTTCAGGATGTGTAAGGTGATGTTCTATGATAATTCTTATCCCGTAACTCCCGAGATAGGATTCAGTACTTATCCGCCCGGAACGGCTACCTGGATCTATATCGTAACTAAGTCGTTCGGATTCAGTATCGCGAATTCTTTTACAGCACAGGCTGTGATCAATATGGCTTCTGTCAGCACTTTGTTTGTTGTTATATCGGAGTGTAAAGACAGACTTAAGAAAGTGCTTATCAGTGTCGGTGCAGCAGTAACATTTGTCTTGCTTACATCAGTTGCAGTAAGTACGCTGTCACTCGCTGTAGACGGTACACTCGGTATGGTTGCTCTGGCATCATTAGTATTCATTTATGAGACTGAGTTTAAAGAGGAGAAAGACAACATGTTCCTCATGCTTATTCTGTTCTTCCTTGTGATAGTAAAGTTCTCAGGATTGTTCTTTGCAGTCGCAGCATTATCGTTGTTCTTGCTGCTTAAGAAGGGAAGCAGATTAAGCTTCGTACTGTGTGCGGCAGTACCCCTGGCTTTAAGCTTCTTATACAGAATCCGTAACTCGTTTATTTACACCGATATCAATACGAGCAGACAGGCATCTTCGGTCGAGAGATTCATGGCGCTTCTTCATGATAAGTCACCTGACCTCATTTGGTCTGTACTTAAGAATGTGTTTGTCCAGTCCGTATCATTCATGAGCGGATATCCGCAGATAACGCTTGTGTGGGCAGCCTTCTTAGGATTTGTTTTGCTCATTATCCTCGAGAAGAAGAAAGAGGCGAAGCTCTGGCTTAAGTATCTGTTTATTATCTACTGGATCTATGTGCTCTTTATGTTCCTGATGTATGTCTTCTCTATGAGTGTAGAAGAGGCAGAGGGACTCGGAAGCTTCTACAGATATATGGGTACCATAGCGCTCCTGATCGGAGGAATCTTCTGTTATTACCTTCTTAAGAAGTTCGCTTCTGATTCCGTGAGTAAGTTCTATCTTGCCATAGCGGCTTACATCGTTATCGTGGCTCTTGGCGGTCATGTATTGTTCAACTATAACTACCTTGTAGGCGGTGATGATTATATACCGGGAGATTACTGGTATGACACACCTTGGAATGCCCTTGCTTCTTCATGCGAGGAGAACACCCAATATACAGAGGACAGTTATCTTGTTATATGGAACTCCGATATATGGGATGGTTATTTCTTCCCGGATTACTGCAAGATCGATCTGATGGAGACTTATTTCAGAAGCAAGAATATAAGCTTCATCGTATCCGAAGATCCTGAGTCGGCTGAAGTTCCGGCAGGGGAGTATGACCATATAGTTATTGTTATGTGATATCATAATCGGGTTGTAATTACGCAGGAAGATAAATATGAATAGCACGGTAAGTAAAGAAGATCTTAAATACTTGGGGTTAGGAACTGCATTCTCCGCTCTGATGACGTTGTGGTTTCTTCTCATATGCACCCACGACACGATCTCTTACGATAATGCTTACCAGTATTTCCTGAACCTGCACTCATGGAAGGATATGTTCAGTCTTATCCTGGTGGACTACAGTCCGCCGCTTTATTCCATAGTGATGAAGCTGTTCTCGATGGTATTCGGCACGAGCCTCATGTCCGTACGCACATTGAGCCTGATCATCCTGTGCGGACAGTTCTTCCTCGCACTGTTTCCTCTTAGAAGACTGATGGGTAAAGAATGCGCGCTCCTCGCATGTGTTCTGTTCCTGTGTTCGTCATATAACTTCTACTTCGGCGTCGCGATAAGACCTACGATCCTCGCATACACGCTTACGACAGGCATGTTCATCTATGCTATGCTCGCTTACTTCGGGGAAGAGAAGTCAGATCTTATCAAGTTCTCTGTCTTCGCGATCTTAAGCATGTACACGCATAATGTCTCGCTCATAACGGCGTTCTGCATCTATGCAGTCACTATCATCATCGCGCTCATTAAGAAGAATATGCCGGTAGTAAAGAAGTTCCTCATAAGCGGAATCGTAGTCGCGGTGCTCTACATACCGTGGCTTTATGTGCTCATTACGCAGACCGGCAATGTCTCGGATCACTTCTGGGTAAGCAACGACACTCTGCCGTACGGTCTGTACCTTGCTTTCGCGGCTTATATCGGTAACCTCGAGAATGCACTGCTTGCTCTGCCTGCAGCTGTTTTCGTTCTGTTCCTGCCCCTCATCAACATCCTGCTTCTGGTTAAGAAGGAGCGCTTCAAGACAGCGGGCAGCATCAAGGAGCTTGTCACCAAGAGCGAAATGAAGGAGGGCTTCCGTAACACACGTAAGCTTCTGTACTTACTCGTGATCATCGCACTCGCGGTAACGGCTTTCTACCTCGTGACCGAGTTCGTGGCACCTATCTTCGCCAGAAGATATTTCTATATCTACTCCGGAGGCGGCATCATATTTGTCGCAGGTCTTGCTACGATGTGTAAGAAGAGGAAGGCGCCTGCCATTATCCTCGCGGCTCTGATGGCGTTCACTCTGTGCTTCAACACATACTTCGAGAGACAGACCTTAACACACAGTGACCGTAACCGCATGATCGCTGACATCACTTCCATGAGCGGCGGCCAGCCCAGGTTCCTCGACCTTTATGAGGAGACACTCGGCGTAACAACGTATTACTTCCCGAATGCGACGCACTATGTAACGGACGAGACCTTCAGTGTGCTGCCTGATTTCGGTGTGTTCGACACGGAGACGGTATACCTTGAGAACGGCGATGATGTCTGGGATTACTGCGGAGAGGTCTATATCTTCAGCTCCTTTGACTTCGAGGTTTACGGCATAGACGACCCATTCGGCTATTATTTATGGTATTTTGACACTCCCGAGGACGTTCAGATCGAGGAAGTAGGCCGTTATGTGCTTCCTTATACCAATGAGATCGGTTACGGTCCTTACAACATAACTTTATATAGACTTTCTTATACACCTGCCTGAGAAATATGGTAAAATACAAGGAGTTTGTTGATCAGGTTCGACAGGCTTATATTCCTAACAATTCTATATAAAGGAGATTGTAGCTTATGCCATTGGTAACAACTACTGAAATGTTCAAGAAGGCTTATGACGGCGGTTACGCTATCGGTGCTTTCAACGTTAACAACATGGAGATCGTTCAGGGAATCACAGAGGCAGCAGGAGAGCTTAACAGCCCTGTTATCCTTCAGGTTTCCAAGGGTGCTAGAGCTTATGCTAACCACACATATCTCGTAAAGCTTGTTGAGGCTGCTGTTCAGGAGAATCCTCAGATCCCGATCGCACTTCACCTCGACCACGGTGATTCCTTCGAGCTTTGTAAGTCCTGTATCGACGGTGGTTTCACATCCGTTATGATCGATGCTTCTTCCAAGTCTTTCGAAGAGAACATCGCTCTCACAAAGCAGGTTGTTGAGTATGCTCACGCACACGGCGTAGTTGTAGAGGCTGAGCTCGGTACTCTCGCCGGTATCGAGGATGAGGTAGTTGTAGAGGCTGGTAAGGAAGCTTACACAAGACCTGAAGAGGTTGAGGAGTTCGTAAGCAGAACAGGCTGCGATTCCCTCGCTATCGCTATCGGAACATCCCACGGTGCTTATAAGTTCACAGCTGCTCAGTGCACAAGAAACGCTGACGGTATCCTCGTACCTCCTCCGCTCCGCTTCGACGTTCTCGAAGAGTGCATCAAGAGACTTCCTGGATTCCCTATCGTTCTGCACGGTTCTTCTTCCGTACCTCAGGAGTTCGTTAAGATGGTTAACGAGTACGGCGGAAACATGCCTGATGCTGTTGGTATCCCTGAGGAGCAGCTCCGTGAGGCAGCTAAGCTCGCAGTATGTAAGATCAACATCGACTCTGATATCCGTCTCGCTATGACAGGTAACATCAGAAAGTACTTCGCAGAGCATCCCGATCACTTCGATCCTCGCCAGTACCTCAAGCCCGCTCGTCAGGCTGTTAAGGAAATGGTTGCTCATAAGATCAAGTACGTTCTCGGTTCTGACGGTAAGATCTGATCTTAAGATACAATCTGAGATTAATAAGACCGCTTCGCTTCAGGCGAGGCGGTCTTTTCTTATTTGTTGTATAATCCTTTAGTTGGTTATTAACTTACAGAGGTAAGACATGCATAAAGAATTTCTAATGGGAAATGAGGCGATAGGTAAGGCCTGTATAGCAGCAGGTGTTAATGTCGTCGCAGGTTATCCGGGAACTCCTTCCACAGAGGTTCTCGAGACTATAGCCAAAGAGAACGACGGCAGTGTCTATGTAGAGTGGTCAGTCAATGAGAAGGCTGCTCTCGAGGTAGCCGCAGGTGCATCTTATTCAGGTGCCAGAACTCTCGTCACGATGAAGCAGGTAGGACTTAATGTCGCTTCCGATCCTCTCATGAGCCTTGAGTATGTAGGAGTCGAGGGAGGAATGGTAGTTCTCGTTGCAGATGACCCGGGCCCGATCTCATCGCAGACAGAGCAGGACACGAGGACTTTCGCTGAGTACTCGAAGCTGCCTTGCTTCGATCCTTCTGATGCGAAGGAAGCATACGAGATGATATTCGAAGCTTTCAAGCTGTCGGAGAAGTACAAGACTCCCGTGTTCATGCGCCCGACTACACGCGTGTGCCACTCATACCAGAGCATCGACGTGCGCGATTATGCGGAGTACGAGGACCACAGGCCTGAAGGCTTCGTTAAGGACTCGTCACGTTGGGTTATCTTCCCGAGACTTTCTTATGCTAACCACGCGAAGATCGAAGAGCGTAATGCAGGATTATCTAACGAGTTCTCTTCCTATGAGCGTAACATGATCCTCGAGGGCACAGGCCGTAAGGGAATCGTCGCTCAGGGTATCTCCTTCGCGAATGTTAAGGATATAGTTAATGAAGCACGAGAGAAGGGTACAGAGGTGCCTTCCGTGCTTAAGATAAGTACACCTTTCCCGTTCCCCGAGAAGCTCGCTGAAGACTTCATGAAGGGCGTGGATGAGGTGCTCGTTATCGAGGAGCTCGATCCGTATATCGAGAGACATCTCGTATATGTATGCGGAAGAGCGGGACTTAAGGTAAATATCAAGGGTAAGATCACGGGAGACGTCGCACGTTCAGGCGAGAACCTTCCCGATCTTGTGCAGAAATATGTAAATGCATTCATGGGCTGGGAGAGCGCTGCTTCGGAGGCAGTTAAGACTCCCGAACTTCCTGTGCGTCCTCCTGTATTGTGTGCAGGCTGCCCTCACAGAGCTTCCTTCTATGCAGTTAAGAAGGCGATGAAGGGGAAGGAGACTATCTTTGCAGGAGACATTGGCTGCTACACATTGGGCAATGCTATGCCGCTTGATATGGTAGATACGTGCCTGTGTATGGGTGCGGGCCTCGGTATCGCGCAGGGTGTCGGAAGAGTTAAGCCTGACACGAAGTGCTTCGCATTCGTAGGCGATTCCACATTCTTCGCTTCGGCAATTCCGGGTGTCGTTAATGCTGTTTATAACCAGGCTGATATGACGCTCGTAGTTCTCGATAATTCCACTACTGCGATGACAGGCCACCAGCCTCACCCCGGTACAGGACACACCATGATGGGCGAGTTCACCGACAAGATCGATATCGAGAACATCCTTAAGGGTATAGGTGTCGAGACTGTCGTTAGGATGGATCCTTTCAAGCTCGACGAGGCTGTGGATGCAGTGAAGAAAGTAGCAGATGAGCCCGGCGTGAAAGCGATTGTTTTCGAGGCGCCGTGTGCTGTGCTGTTTAAGCCCGAGACGCCGTATGAGGTTAACCTCGACAAGTGCGTTGACTGCAAGATGTGTATCAGGGAGATCGGATGCCCCGGTGTCGTTCTGAAGGACGGCCACGTGGCGATAGACGAGTCCCTGTGTAACGGCTGCGGACTGTGCTCGCAGATTTGCCCGTGCGAAGCCATCGGAAAGGCGGTGAAGGAATGAGTACTACTAATATCATTCTGTGCGGCGTAGGCGGCCAGGGAACGGTCCTCGCAAGCAAGCTCACGGCAGCGGCTTCTATGGCGCGAGGATTAGACGTAAGATCTGCTGAGACTATCGGTATGGCACAGCGCGGAGGAAGCGTTATGAGTTACCTTCGTATCGGCGAGTGCTCGTCACCTCTCATCAAGAGCGGATGTGCTGACCTCATCATCGGCTTCGAGCCCGCGGAGACAGTACGTGCATTAAACTATCTTAAGCAGGGAGGCACGGTAATCACTTCAGACCGCGCCATGATGCCTGTCACGGCTGCACTTCAGGGTTCCGACTACGAGGGTGCGAAAATGACGGACTTCTTGAAGTCTCTTGAGGGCGGCCGCATCGGCAAGCTCGTTATCGTAAACACAGACGAGGCCCTTCGCGACTTGGGCTCAGCGAAAGTAATGAATATGGTGCTCTTAGGTGCCGCAGCAAGAGGCGGTTACTTAGGACAGGTCACGATAGAAGACATCAAGCAGGCGCTTGTAAAGAAGGTTAAACCGCAGTTCCACGAGCTTAACTTCAAGGCTTTGGAATATGCGAGTGTATAAGGAGGCAACATGAAGATCAACGAACTTCAGATCGAACAGGTAAATGACAGAATCAATGCCCTCGTTAAGGCAGGCAGCTTCTACGGAAAGAAGCTTGAGGCAGCCGGTATCACGGGCATCAAGACGGCAGAGGACTTCGAGAAGCTGCCGTTCTCTGAGAAGAATGACCTTCGTGAGGCTTATCCTCTCGGACTTATGACAGCTCCCGAGGAAGAGATCGTTCGTATCCATTCTTCTTCAGGTACCACGGGACTTCCCGTAATCATTCCTTATACGGCTAAGGACGTTGACGACTGGGCTATCCAGTTCAAGCGCTGCTATGAGATGGCAGGTATCACTAATAAGGACAGAATCCACATCACACCCGGATACGGCCTGTGGACTGCAGGTATCGGTTTCCAGCTCGGTGCCGAGAAGCTCGGCTCCATGGTTATCCCTATGGGTCCCGGTAACACAGATAAGCAGCTTCAGTTCATGATGGACATGAAGTCCACAGTTCTGTGCGCTACATCTTCATATGCTCTGCTCCTCGCTGAAGAGATCCAGAAGAGGGGTATCAAGGATAAGATCTGCCTTAAGAAGGGTGTTATCGGTTCTGAAAGATGGGGCGATAAGATGCGTGAGAGAATCCAGAATGAGCTGGGTATCGAGCTTTACGATATCTATGGTCTTACTGAGATCTACGGTCCCGGTATCGGTATCAACTGCCCGGGCGAGAAGTATATGCATTACTGGGATGATTATATCTATCTCGAGATCATCGACCCTGTAACTCTTAAGCCTCTGCCGGACGGCGAGTGGGGTGAGATCGTTATCACGACTCTCGTTAAGGAGGGTGCACCTCTTATCCGTTATCGTACACATGACCTCTCTCGTATCATTCCTGAGCCTTGTAAGTGCGGTTCTAAGTTCCCCCGCATCGATGTAATCAAGGGAAGAACAGACGACATGATGAAGATCAAGGGTGTTAACGTATTCCCGGCACAGATCGAGGAAGTGTTGAAGACATTCCCTGAGCTTTCTTCCGAGTATCAGATCAGAATCTCACACTTGGACGGCCGTGATACGATGAGAATCTATGTCGAGACATCAGGTGAGTACGACTTCAACGAGCTCGCAGGCAGAATCGCAGGATCCGTTAAGTCTAAGATCGGCTTCACTCCTATCGTTAAGGTAGTCGAGATCGGATTGCTCCCGAGATCTGAGAAGAAGACTAAGAGAGTCATAGATGAACGATTCGACTAAGTGCCTCGCGCTTGGCCGCGAACAGTGCGCTCCTCGCTAAGCTCGTCCGCAACTTGCAGCGCGGAGCCACTTAGTCTCAGAACACAATTGATGGCATAAGAAAACCCGGTTCATGTGAACCGGGTTTTAATGTGGTGACCCCAACGAGAATCGAACTCGTGATTGCGCCTTGAGAGGGCGCCGTCTTAACCGCTTGACCATGGGGCCATCTATAAGCGAAATGTAATGCGCAAGACGAAACGCTCGAGTATATTATCACAGCATTTTCGAAAAGGCAAGGAGTATAATATATTTAATTTGGAGGGATGGATTATGAATATGTTTTTGTGGGTTGGAGTTCTTATATTAAGCGCCGCGTTAATCATTCTGTTTGCTATTGTTTCTTCGGTTAAGCGCGCTGCAAGAAGGAAGATCGAGCGCGAGCGCTATGCGAAGATGACTGGTATTGCAATGGGTACGGTCTTAAGCCGCCGAATGGTGAAGAAGAATGTAAGACATACCAAAGAAGGCGAAGATTACGACTTAAAGTGCTATATCAGTTACGAATTCGAGGCTGAAAACGGCAAGATCTACAGGAATGAAGGCGAAGGTTCAGGCGCTTTCTGGGAAAGAAAGCAGCAGAAGATCCGCTATAACCCTGAAGATCCTAGTGATAACTGCACCAAGTACGTATACGACAACAAGATGGGAATATCCGGCGCTATAGGCGGAATACTGTTCCTTCTTATCATGGCGGGAATAGCTCTGGCCATCTACTACGTATTCAAGACCAAAATTTGATATTTCTTAATAATAATAAGAAAGACAAAGGCGTTTTTCTGTGGTAAACTATGCTTACTTGAGAAAAACGAACAAATATTCTATTGGTGTAATTGATGAAAGAATACAAGTATATAAGGATTCACGGTGCGAGGGAGAACAACCTCAAGAATATCGATCTTGATATCCCCAGAGACGAACTCGTTGTTCTGACGGGTCTGTCCGGTTCGGGTAAGAGCTCCATCGCTTTCGATACGATATATGCTGAGGGCCAGAGACGTTATGTAGAGTCGCTGTCTTCTTATGCCCGTATGTTCTTAGGACAGATGGAGAAGCCTGATGTCGACAGTATCGAGGGCTTATCTCCTGCGATCTCCATCGACCAGAAGACAACCAGCCATAACCCGAGATCTACGGTAGGTACTGTTACTGAGATCTACGATTACTTAAGACTTCTGTATGCACGCGTAGGACAGCCTGTCTGCTGGAAGTGCGGCAAGCCCATCACTTCTCAGAGCATCGACCAGATTGTCGATAAGCTTAAGCTCTATCCCGAGGGAACAAGACTTATCGTCATGGCTCCGACTGTAAGAGGCAAGAAGGGTGAGTTCACTAAGCTTATCGAGGATTACAGGAAGTCAGGTTATGTCCGTGCAAGGATCGACGGTTCCATGTATGACCTCGGTGAAGAAGCTGACTCCATCAAACTTGATAAGAATCAGAAGCATAAGATCGAAGTAGTTGTCGACAGACTGGTCGTAAGAGAATCGAATACGACGAGACTTTACGATTCATGCGAGACCGCACTTAAACTCGCTGAAGGCCTGCTCACGGTAGAGGCTCAGGTATTAACGAGCGAGAGTGAAGAGGGAGATAAGACTTATGAGGTAAGTGAGGAGCTCTTCTCACAGAATTTGTCTTGTCCCGACTGCGGAATCTCATACGGCGAAGTAACGCCCAGAAGCTTCTCGTTCAATAATGCATACGGCGCATGTCCCGAGTGTTCCGGTATCGGTTCGCTTATTCACGTTGATCCCGATCTTTGTATCACGGATCCTAAGCTGTCCATCAATGAAGGCGCTATCACTGCCGGCGGATGGAATTTCGGTGACTTGAAGAGCTGGGGCAGAGGCTTTGCCGTGGCACTTTCTGAGAAGTACAAGTTCTCTCTCGACACACCTTACTGTAAGCTGCCGAAGAAGATTCAGGACATCATCATGTACGGTAACGACGGTGTGAAGATGAAGATCGACACAAGTAACAGCGTATACAGAAGAGATGACGACTACTATGCGGCATGGGAGGGACTTGTCCCTAGCATCATGAGACGTTACCGCGAGGCTTACGGCGAGGACGCTAAGGCACATTACGAGCAGTACATGAGCGTAGATGAGTGCCCGCAGTGTAAGGGTGCGCGACTTCGTAAGGAGAGCCTGTCTATCTACATTAACAAGACCAACATAAGCGAGCTCACGAGCCGCTCTGTAAGAGACGAGCTGAAGTTTTTCGAGGGACTGAAGTTCTCTAAGCGCAATGAGACCATCGCAGCTCCCATCCTGCGCGAGATCCGTGCGAGACTGCAGTTTCTGTCTGACGTAGGACTCGAGTACATGACGCTGAGCCGTCCCGCGATGACTCTGTCAGGCGGAGAGGCACAGAGAATCAGACTTGCTACACAGATCGGTTCCGGCCTGCAGGGAGTTCTCTATATTCTTGACGAGCCATCGATCGGACTGCATCAGAGAGATAATGAGAAGCTTCTGCATACACTCATGAAGCTGCGCGACCTCGGCAACTCGGTTATCGTCGTAGAGCACGATGAAGAGACGATGCGTGCCGCTGACCATATCGTAGATATCGGACCGAGAGCCGGTGTTCTCGGAGGCCAGGTAGTGGCGCAGGGAACAGCTGAGGAGATCTGCAAGATTCCCGAGTCAATTACGGGTGAGTACTTAAGCGGCAGGAAGTTCATTCCGGTTCCGAAGAACAGAAGGAAGATCGATCCTGACAGAGTCCTAAGTATCAAGGGAGCTTCGGTGAATAACTTGAAGAAGATCGATGTCGATATCCCGCTCGGACTGTTTACATGCGTTACGGGCGTTTCCGGCTCGGGTAAGTCGTCGCTTATTAATTCGACACTCGTTCCCGTGCTTGCACATGAGCTTAACGGTGCGCGTAAACAGAAGGTTAAGTGCGACGGTATCAAGGGATTCTCGAACCTCGATAAGCTGATAGTTATCGACCAGTCTCCTATCGGAAGAACTCCGCGAAGCAATCCTGCGACATATATCGGAGTGTTCGACCTCATCAGAAGCCTGTATGCCAATACGCCTGATGCGAAGATGAGAGGCTATAAGAACGGCCGATTCAGCTTTAACGTCAAGGGCGGCCGATGCGAGGCTTGTAACGGCGACGGCGTCAATAAGATCGAGATGCACTTCCTGGCGGACGTTTACGTCAAATGTGACGTTTGTAAGGGCAGAAGATACAATCGAGAGACGCTTGAGGTAAAATATAAGGGTAAGAACATCGCTGATGTGCTTGATATGACCGTAGATGAGGCGTGTGAGTTCTTCGCTTCCGTGCCTAACATTTACCGCAAAGTAAGAACACTTAAAGAGGTAGGTCTGGGTTATATTAAGCTCGGTCAGCCTTCGACGGAACTGTCGGGTGGTGAGGCGCAGCGCGTTAAGCTGTCATCGGAGCTGTCGAAGAGATCTACAGGCAAGACGCTCTATGTTCTCGATGAGCCCACGACGGGCCTTCATGTAGCGGATGTACACAAGCTGGTAGACATCCTTGAGCGCCTTACCGAGAATAACAACACGGTTCTTGTTATCGAGCATAACCTCGATGTCATCAAGACCGCTGACTACCTGATCGACCTGGGTCCCGAGAGCGGTGACAAGGGCGGCGAGGTAATCGCGAAGGGTACACCTGAGCAGGTTGCCAAGGTAAAGGGTTCTTACACGGGCCAGTTCGTTAAGCCCCTTCTCGAGAAGGCGAAGAAAGACGGACAATATGCGGATCTGTCGGCATTCATTGACGCAAGCAAGCTTGAGCTTGAGTCACTTGAGATATCGACGGGACCTAAGACTAGAAGAAAGATTAAAGAGAAAGACTGAGAATAAGGGATAAGGAAAGAGGAATAAGATTATGCCATTGTGTTCAGTATGTAAGCAGCGACAGGCGATAGTATTCACCAGCCGCTACGAGAACGGAAGAAGAATAGATGACGGCTTCTGCATGAAGTGCGCTTATGAGTCCGGGTTCGCCGGCATCAGCGATATGTTCCAGGCAGCCGGAATCAATTCAGACAACATCGATGAGATGAGCGACAGAGTCGAGAACATTATCGGCAAGACCGGTAATGCGACTAATCCTACAGATTTTCTTAAGGCGATCACTGGTGAAGACTTCGAGGGCTTCGGTGATCTCGACAACGAGGGATTAGACTTCGACGAGCCTCCCATGGATGATGAATTCGATTACATCGATGACGATCAGAACAATGTTGGCGTTGCAGACTTCGGCAGCGGCTCGGACATTCCTTCGGAGGATTCTTACGGAACACGTCCCGGCAATGCTGACAGAGGCAACGGCAATCCTATAAGCAGCTTCATGGATTCGCTGTTCGGCGGCAATAAGTCCAAGGATTCTGAAGAGGGTTCCGAGGAAGGCAGACGCCGCGGTAAGGACAAGGGTTCCAAGAGAAGACTGAAGTTCCTGAACGAGTTCGGAACTAATCTTACGGAGCGCGCGAAGGAAGGCAAGATCGACCGTATTCTCGGAAGAGAGACTGAGATCGACCGTGTCGTTCAGATCCTCAACAGAAGAACTAAGAACAATCCTGTTCTTATCGGTGAGCCGGGTGTAGGTAAGACCGCTATCGCTCAGGGCCTTGCGAATAAGATCATCGAGGGTTCCGTTCCTGAGAAGCTTCAGAATATGCAGATCTGGCAGCTCGACCTGCCCGCCATGGTAGCAGGTACACAGTTCAGAGGTATGTTCGAGAACCGTATCAAGGGCGTTATCAATGAGGCTATAAGAGAAGAGAATGTTATCCTCGTTATCGACGAGCTCCATACGATCATGGGCGCTGGTGATTCCGAGGGTTCTACGAATGCTGCTAATATCCTTAAACCTGCTTTGGCAAGAGGAGAGCTTCGTATCATCGGTTCTACAACTACAGCCGAGTATAAGAAGATCGAGAAGGATTCAGCTCTCGAGAGACGTTTCCAGAGAGTTGTTGTAGATGAGCCTTCCGAGGAAGTAGCTTACGGTATCCTCATGGGTATCAAGGACTACTATGAGAAGCACCACTACGTAACTTATTCCCCCGAGGTAATTAAGTTCGCAGTTCAGTCTTCTAAGAGATATATCACTGACAGATACCTTCCCGATAAGGCTATCGACCTTATCGATGAGGCTGGTTCCAGAGCTAACCTCGATAACGTTAAGCTCATCAAGCTTAAGAAGACTGAAGAGGCACTCAATGCTGCTAACCAGGAGTATTCCTCCATGGTAGAGAAGATGGAGAGCCTTACTATGTCAGAGCGCGAGCAGTTCTATGCGAAGGTTGCAGAGCTTCGTGCTGCCGCTGAGAAGGCTCAGCAGGAATATGATTCTCTGAAGGATGATGTTCAGCCCGATCCCATCACGATCGAAGATATCGCGAAGGTAGTCGAGATGTGGACAGGTATTCCTTGTAAGTCCATCTCCGAGAGTGAGTCTGAGAAGCTCATTCACCTCGAGGAGAGACTGCATGAGAGAGTTGTCGGTCAGGAGAAGGCTGTAAGTGCCGTAGCCCAGGCTGTAAGACGTAACCGTTCCGGTTTCACGAAGAAGCATAAGCCTGCATCGTTTATCTTCGTAGGACCTACAGGTGTAGGTAAGACGGAGCTTGTTAAGGCGCTGACGGAAGTCATGTTCGGTACAGAAGAAGCGCTCATCAGAATCGACATGTCTGAGTACATGGAGCCGCATTCTGTAAGTAAGCTTATCGGTTCTCCTCCGGGATATGTAGGTCACGAGGATTCCGGCCAGCTCACAGAGCAGGTTAGACATAAGCCTTACTGCGTAATTCTCTTCGACGAGATTGAGAAGGCGCATGCTGATGTATTCAACCTCCTGCTGCAGATGCTCGATGAAGGCCGACTCACGGACAGCCACGGTGTTCACGTTAACTTCGAGAACGCGATCATCATCATGACTAGTAACGCAGGTAACACAGCGAAGGCTCCTACTATCGGATTCTTCTCCGGTACTGAGGAGGCACTCGAGTCTAAGGTTGGTTCCGCACTTAAGGAGACATTCAGACCTGAGTTTCTTAACCGTGTTGACGATACTATCATCTTCAGCTCACTCAAGCCTGAGGAGATCAGAAGCATCGTTGATATCATGATGAAGGAAGTATTCTCTGTTCTTTCCGATAAGGGTATCGCAGGAAGTATCACAGACCGTGCTGCAAACAGACTTGCTGAGCAGGGTTACGACCCGAAGTACGGTGCAAGACCGCTGCGTAAGGTTATCAGAAAGCAGATCGAAGATAAGCTTTCCGATATGACTCTCGACGGCAGTCTCAAGGATGTTACTGATATCGTTATCGACTTCAATGAAGGCGATGAGAATATGACGTTCATCACAACCAAGAAGAAGCCCCGTAAGAGAAAGACTGTTTCTAAGGGTACTGAGGAATAATGATCAGAATAATTGACGATAAAGATAAGAAGAAGGCGATTGCCCGCGAGGTTCTCGAAGCTCTGACCGAATGGTTTGAGGTCAAGGAGAGCCGCGAGGACTACATCGAGAAGTCGCAGAACTGGCCTTTCTTCGCAGCATTTGAAGATGAATCATCCGACAAGCCTATCGGTTTCCTGTGCCTCAAGAGCACAGGAGCCGATACTGTCGAGCTTGCTGTTATGGGAGTGCTCAAGGAGTGTCATCGTAATGGCGTAGGCAGGGAGCTTTTCGCTGAGGCGAAGAAGTATGCCATCTCTCACGGCTACTCGTTCATGCAGGTTAAGACTGTAAAGAGCGGCGTGTACGAGGACTACGACAAGACCAACGCATTCTACAGAAGACTCGGATTCAAGGAGTTCGAGGTCATCGAGACTTACTGGGATGAGGCTAACCCGTGCCAGATTTACGTAATGAGTTTACGTTCTGACAAGGAGACGGGTCGCACTGTTTTCCACTGATTATCGGTTTATCGCCGCACGCGTGGTACAATTACTCGCATGAATAAGGCGAAGAACAAGAAAGGTGTCATTAGGATCGGACTCGGGTGCATCGCTCTCGCAGCGGTGGGCGCGGGTATTTATGTGTTCCATGATATCGAGAAGACTCGTGGTCTTATCCTGCCTGAGGTAACGATAGAGACAGGCACTCCTGTTGTTCTCGACAGCTTCCTTGTTGAGCCTGTTGAAGGCGCAGAGTTCTACACAGATATAACTTCAATCGATACATCGGTGCCGGGTTCATATGGCATCGTTATAAGCTTCACGGATTTTGGCCGCGAGTTCCATAAGGATGTGGTTCTTAATGTAGTTGATACGACGGCTCCTATAGGGGAGGCGATACCGCAGGTTATCTACTGCGGCGAGCTTCCTGAGGCTTCAGATGTTGTAACTGACGTTTACGATCTCGCAGCTGTTACGGTTGCTTATGAATCTGTGCCTGATACATCTACTCCGGGTGAGTTTACGTTCCGTGTTAATCTCACAGATCCTTCCGGCAACGTCGGTGTTGTTGATGTGCCGTTTACGATCATCGACGACCATCTCGCTCCGTTGATATTTGGTGCACATGATCTTGAAGCATTTATCGGCGACAGCATCGCTTATATGGACGGTATTACAGTAACTGATAATTACGATTCCGCACCTGAACTTACAGTGGATAACTCCGCTGTTGATCTCACTGTGGCTGCGGTATATCCAATCACTTACATCGCGTGCGATGAAGTTGGAAATACATCTTCTGTTACAGTTGATCTCAACCTGCGCGAGAAGCCGGAACGCTACTATGAGCCTGAAGTGCTTTACGAGTTGTGCCGCGAGCTTAACGAGCAGTACGGTATCTACACTGAAGACATGAGTGACATTGAGAAGGCATTCCGCATTTTCGCGTGGAGTTCTTCGCATGTAATGTACGCTGGGGTTGCGGATAAGACCGACTGGACATGCGCGGCTTACGACGGCCTCACGACACTTCGCGGAGACTGCTACACATACTACGCAGTTAACCGTGCTTTCCTCGATATGGAGGGAATACCGAATATGCTCGTAGCGCGTTACCCGGTAACGTGGTCACCGCATTACTGGAATCTCGTTTATCTTGACGGCGCATGGTATCACTGCGACTCACTCGCGTTCTCTTCACCTTACGGATACTACTTCATGTGTTCCGATGCTGACGTGAATCCGTTTGACCACCTTTATGATGAGACACTCTACGGTCCCGAGATAAATATCGCACAAGAACCGGTGGCTCAATATGTTCACTATGACACCCTCGAGGTAGACGAATTCTGATATAATTAATTAAAGTCTGCTGTTGGGGGACAAGCTTATGTCAGACTCGAATTCCAAGCGTAAGATGACGGAGCAGGAGTTAGTATCCTACTTCTTTGATGCGATTAATTACGGTCACATCTATAACGTTTATCAGCCTAAGATGAATCATGTTACAGGAAGGATGATCGGAGCCGAGGCTCTGATGCGTATGAAGCATCCTCTGTATGGTCTTCAGATGCCGTCAGATTTCATTCCTGTATTTGAGAAGAACGATATGGTATTCAGCGCGGACCTTGTTGTGTGCGAGAATGTCTGCAAGTTCCTTCGCAAGTGCATGGATCAGGGTATCCCGGTTGTTCCGATCTCAGTTAACATGTCGCGTTATGATGTCTATAACCACGACTACGTTGAGCAGGTTGAGTGCATCCGTAAGGAGTACGACATTCCTGTTGATTACATACATATCGAGATAACGGAGACTTCCGCGATAGGCGGTATGGAATTGATGACTGATGTTATCGATAAGTTCCATGAGCTGGGTTATAAGGTTGAGATGGATGACTTCGGAAGCGGTTATTCTTCACTTAATGTTCTGAAGGATCTTAATGTCGATGTCATCAAGCTTGATATGAACTTCCTGTCAGGCGATATCGGCGGCCGCGGCGGTGCGATCATAAGTTCCGTTGTCCAGATGACCAAGTGGCTCAATACGCCGGTTGTTGCCGAGGGTGTCGAGACTAATGAGCAGGCCGATTACATGAAGAGTATCGGATGTAATTACATTCAGGGTTATCTGTATTCGCAGCCACTCGAAGAAGATGTGTTTATCGAGAAGTTGAAGAAGCTTGATCATGAGCCGGTTGTATCGGCGAATGAGCTTATGCATTCTATCAAGTCAGGAAGATTCTGGGATCCTCAGTCTATCGAGACTCTGCTGTTCAATCACATGGCAGGTCCTGCTGCTATCTTTACATTCAAGGACAAGAAGACGGAGTTTGTCCGCGTTAACGAGAAGTATGTTAAAGAGATCGGCATGAATCTTACTGCCAAGGAGATGCTTGCATTGGATCTTCTGGATTCGATGGATGAGTATAATTCCAAGAAGCTTATTGATGCCCTTAACAAGGCGATACTTACCGAGGAAGAAGTTACATGCGAAGTATGGCGTACCGTCTGCTCCAAGATCTGCGGTGAAGAGAAGGTGCTTATTCGAAGCGAGATCAGGATGATTGGCCGTGCCGGCGATCAGTATCTGTTCTATGCCATGGTGCGTAATATCACTGCGGAGAGAAGAAGATTCGAAGCGCTCGCAGACAGCGAGAAGAAGTTTAGAATGGCAAGTGAGAATAACAACACATATGCGTGGGAATATGAGATTTCAACACATAAGATGAAGCCGTGCTTAAGATGCATGCGTGACCTCGGCGTGCCGGCAGTAGTAGAGAATTACCCTCAACCTGTCTTCGACAGCGGTTTGTTCCCGATGGACTACTACGACATGTACATGGATTGGATGAAGCAGCTCGAAAAGGGCGTGGAACACATCGAGGGTGTCATTCCTCTTACAGCAGAGAGAATACCATTCCGCATAGTGTACAAGACAGAGTTCGATGAGAATGGCAGACCGCTTAAGGCGTATGGCTCCGCGACCTTGATCGTGGATGACGACAAAGACAAGTAATTCTTGATTTAAGTGTGCTATTACCTTATAATTCAATGGCTTTAGAAGATCCATTAGCTCAGTTGGTAGAGCACATGACTTTTAATCATGGGGCCTGGGGTTCAAACCCCCAATGGATCACCAGTCGAATAAAAACCTCCCTCGCTACGTACTCCGCGCTGCGCTTGTGCGTAAGTCCGCTCGGGGAGGTTATTTATTCTCCTAAAGAACTTGCAGAGAAGGTGGTTTTCGCTTATACCGCTCGGGGAGGCTTTTTATTCTCCTAAAGAACTTGCAGCGGTATCGTTAATGTATTCTAAGGAAAGAAAAACTCTCGGGATTCCCGAGAGTTTTCAATGTCGTAATGGCTGGGGTGGCAGGATTTGAACCTACGATGCGGGAGTCAAAGACCCGTGCCTTACCCCTTGGCGACACCCCAGTGACAGGGCTTTGTAATAAGTGGGGTGGGATATGGGATTCGAACCCATGACTTCCAGTGCCACAAACTGGCGCTCTAACCAGCTGAACTAATCCCACCATGTCGGCTTTTTTGTCAGCGTTACGATTATATGGGGAAGGGTGAATAAAGTCAAGAACTTTGCAGTATTGGTTGACAGGAACTGTAAAGCATCCATATAATATTACAACGATTATATAATAACTGTTATATAAAGAGGTCGCTTATGGCTCGCAAAGTTACTATCACAAGAGAAGTTATTCTGGAATCTGCACTGCAGATGTTAATAGATGAGGGATATGCCTCCATCACCGTATATTCACTTGCCAAAAGGATCGGCTGTTCCACTCAGCCCATCGTGTGGCAGTTCGAGAACATGGAGGGCTTAAGAGAGGCTCTCTCCCGATACGCGGAGGAGTATGCGGCGAAGAAAGCCTTTTCGAGAGGTAAGGACGCAGCGGAAGCTTTCAGGCACATGGGCAGAGCTTACATAAGGATGGCGATGAAGGAGCCGAATCTGTTCAGGTTCCTGTATCTCGGTGAGAGGCCGAAGAGTAAGCCGTACAGCGTGAAGGACGTCGCATCGGTGACGGAGGACCACGAGCTTGTGGAGAAGATCGCGGAGCAGACCGGGCTTACTGAGCAACAGGCGATGCGCTGTGTGCAGAACACGATCCTGTATTCTCACGGCATCGCTACCATGATCGCGACGGGTGTATTCAAGGCTTCCGAGAAGGACGTGATGGCGATGATCGAGTACGCTTCCGAGAGTTTTGTCCTGAAGGAGAGAGGTAACTGATATGAAGTCGAAGTGTTTGCTGCCTATTCGATCGGTTGTATTTATTCTTGCCTTTGTCCTGGGCGCGCTCGTTACAGGCAAAGCCGCAGCCGACATCAGTAACTGGTGGTCGGTAATGGCCAGCATAATTAACGTGTTTACTATCGTGATGCTAGTTGTGATCGCACGTAAGAACGGCATGACTTATAAGGAGCTCATAAACCTTAAGAAAGGGCAGACCGGCGTAAAGCACATCGGCATTATCGCCCTGATGGTTGTCGTCGGCATGGCGGGACTTTATCTCGCGGGTTTCATCTGCTACGGAGTACTCCCGTACTCACCTCCAAAGGTGGTAGAGCCGATCCCTCTTGTTCTCGCGATACTTAATCTGGTACTGCTTCCTATAACTACTGCGCTTGCTGAGGACGGCCTTTACCTCGGCCTCGGTGTGAACCACATTAAGAATAAGTACCTCGCGGTAATAGTGCCGGCATTCTTCTATGCGTTTCAACATTGCTTTATCCCTGTGCTTTGGGATGTGCGCTACATGGTGTACCGCTTCATCTCGTTCCTGCCGCTAACGGTAATGTTCAGTATCTACTACTATAGAAAGCGTAATCCGCTACCTTGCATGATCGCACATGTGATCCTGGATTTTGCTACAGCAGTAACGATACTCTCTATGTCCGCGGTGCCGGGTCTGTACGAGAGCATGCTGTAGTGCGATACTAGAAGCATGTTCAAGATAGAGGACAGACTTAGGGGAAATGAGCTTTTCGCGATGGAGACGGACAGGCTGAGGCTGTCTGTGCTGAAGCGCAACGCATACAAGCAGGTAACGGACTACCTCGTGCGTAACAGGGAGTTCCACAAGCCGTGGGCGCAGACACACGAGGATAACTACTTCACCGAGCGCGTGCAGAAGGATTACTTAAGGTACGATGCCGGCGAGTATCTTCGCGGACGGCTGGTACCGCTTTATATCACGCTTAAGGACGACCCCACGAGGATCATAGGAAAGGTGACGTTCTTTAACTTCGCTTTCGGAGGCATGATGAGCTGCTCCGTAGGCTACCACCTGGACGGCAGCGAGACGGGTAAGGGCTACATGACGGAGGCGCTCACCGAGGCGTGCCGCATGATCATGGAGGTCATGCGCATCCACAGAATCGAGGCTTTCATCCTGCCCCGCAACGAAAAGTCACTCGCACTCATCCGCCGCTGCGGCTTCACCCATGAGGGCCACCGCGTGTCTTACATGCACATCAACGGCAGGTGGGAGGACCACGAGGCGTTCTATCTGCTGGCGGATTGAAATAAAAAATATTTGTATAAACGAAAAATAGTATATAATTAGAGTAGATTTTTATCGGAGGCGTCAACCGTGAAGAATAGCGATATCAAGAAAATTGTTTCAGTATTGTGCGTAACAGCGGTTCTTGCAGGCTTCACAGCGTGCGGTAAGGATGACAAGATAGCTGAGACATCATTCGCAGAATTAACACCTACACCGATCCCCGTCGAGACTACAACAACTCCGACGACAACGATCCCTGTATATTCAGGCCCGCTGCCTTCAAGCGACATCGCTGTTACATGGGCAGAGACGACTCTTGATACTCCCGTAATCATGTACGCTGCAGTATCCGAGGGCGAGTTCCTCAGAGTTAGAAAGGGACCTTCCACGGAGTACGATATCGTAGGTACTCTTACACGTAACCAGCAGGTTCAGATCGTAGCAGTTACGGATTCTTCCTGGTATAAGACATCCGACGGCTTCTACATCTCATCCACATACCTTACACAGCAGCCTTCATAAGGCGGAAGTAGGGGAAACCTAGGAATTCAAGGCTGTTCGATGAACAGCCTTTTTCTTTGTAATAATAAGTATTGTCAATTCGGGACATGTGTTGTATTATAACTAAGCGCTTAAAAACGCGGGTGTAGTTCAATGGTAGAACTTCAGCCTTCCAAGCTGACCACGTGGGTTCGATTCCCATCACCCGCTCCAAGTAAAACGAAAGCCTCTTGCCAAGCAAGGGGCTTTTGTTTTTGTTGTATACTCTTATATATGGCTGATAAGGAGGTGCGGTGCATGAATGTACTGGTAACAGGCGCAGGTAAGGCTGTAGGGCTGGGATTCAATCTGGTTGTCAGATATCTCGAAGCAGGAGATACGGTCGTCGCTACGATCCGTAAGGATTGCCCCGAACTGTTCGAACTTAAGAAGAAGTACGGTGAAAAGCTCATTACGCTTACGATGGATATCGGAATCACTGAGTCCGTAGAGGGTGCTGCCAAGGCTCTTTCTATGAAACTTGATCACCTCGACCTCATAATTAACAATGCGGTTCAGGTGTCTCCCGACTGCGATAAAGGTTTCTTCGAGGCGAATCTCGACTATATCCCCAATACGGTCAACATAACCTCCGTAGGTGCCATGCGTGTCGTGAAGGCATTCTATCCTCTGCTTAAGAAGAGTCCCATCACGGCTCTGGTCATCAACATCTCATCCGAGGCAGGAAGCATCACCCGCTGCTACCGTACAGCTCAGATCGACTACGGTATGGCGAAGGCTGCGCTCAACATGGCGACCATGAATATCTACAACACGCTGAAGGATGAGCGTAAGGTCAACATCTTCTGTGTGCACCCCGGATGGATCCGCACGGACGGCCGCGAGGACAACCCGGCACCGCTGTCTTCTTACGAAGCCGCGGGGATTTTGCAGGAGCTTTTCGAGAAGAGAAGGGAAGACTTCGAGGGACACCGCTTCATTACCAATGAGAACGAGGATTATCCGTTCTGACGGCATAACAATGTTACAACCTCAGTGTTTACAGGGGTTGGCGAGAGTATATACTCAAGGAGGAATAAGAAAATGGCAGAGAAAAACACTAATGTAATCAGTATCGTAGCACTTATCGCGAGCATCGCGGCACTCGGTTTGTCAGCATTTATGCTTTGTAATAAACCCGAGCCGGCACAGCTCCCGCAGAACGAGCCGGAGGCGGAGGCTGCAGAGGAGGAGATGAGTCAGGATATCCAGTATGTCCTCTACGTCGGCACTAACGACAAGGATTCGAACGAGCCTGTTTACACTCCCGAGGAGGCACGCGAGCACCTCGAGGGTATCCTTACGGAGCACTTCTACGGATTCACTATCCAGGAGGCAAGAGGAGGCTGGCTTAATGACGACGGTTCTGTCGCACACGAGTACACACTTGTAGTTTATCTGTCTGATACGACACTTGATGAAGTGCACGCCGCTTGTGACGACCTCGTTGTAGAGTTCAATCAGAGCGCGATCCTTATTCAGCAGAACCTGACTACGACAGAGTTCTACGCAGGATCATAATACTTATACATTTCTTTATAATTCTTTGGCGACAGCTTTACACTTGTTCCTTAATATGATGATGTAGGGAATAGTTCTCAGGCGAACGCCATATGGAAAGGGGAAATACCATGAAGAGAAGAAGTATTATTGCAGCCCTCGTTGCAACTTCAATGCTGTTTGCAGCGTGTGAGAAGACAGAAGAGACACAGCCCTCTGAGACAGCGCATGCTACACAGGCACAGCAGGAGTTCAGAATCGTTGATCCTAATGAGACTGAGTCTGAAGGGTCAGGCACGGCGCAGACAGAAGCTGGCCCGGTAGAGCTTACACTCGAGAACTACTTTGATACGGATCCTGCCGACACAGAGTATGGCCAGGGGGACGGCGCGGGCATCGTATCGCTCGTAGATCTTAACTATATTGAGTCCTCGATGGATGATGTATTCGAGATCGACAGTCCCGAGGATCTTGCATCTCTTGCATACTTCGTTAATACATATCCGCTTCAGCGTGAATACGAGGGCGATGAAGAGCATTTCTATCTTCACGTAAATCTCAATGCTGACCTCGACCTGTCGGCTTACGACTGGGTATCGATGGGAATTACTGAGGATGCGCACGCACAGTCATTCGCGGGTATCTTCCTCGGCAACGGTCACACGATCTCAGGTCTTGATCCTGATGTCAGCTTGTTCGAGGATATCTACTTCTCTACAGTATGCGGTCTGACGCTCGATTCCGGCATTGTAACCGTGGACGACAGTGCACTTCTTGCAGATGTTATCTATCAGACGAATTTCTTCGACTGCCACGTTCTGTGCGAGCTGCCTGAGGGCGAGGACGATGATCCTGAGATCCGATTCAATGTTTATAACACGGATCAGTACAACCGTTATATCGACTGTTCCGTAGACACTGTAGGAAGTGACGGCGAGACTATAGTTGACGAGTTTACTGTCAATGGTTACGGCGAGGGCATGAGCAACACAGTCCTAGAGTTCTACAGCCCGGCTCTTGACGGTACTTACACATACGGTGCTGACTTCTTCGCAGCAAACTGACAATTAATAACATAGTAAATGCTTAAGCCGCCAGGGTTGACCCGGCGGCTTTTAAGTCCCGGCGGAGCGTATCAATTTGCAAGGAAGATGTAATAAAGTAACTGGAACTGTACTGTTAAACTAAAGGCAGTAATATAGGAGGACCAGCGGATGAAGAGATCTGTAATCGCCATCATACTTGCAGCAGCGCTTCTCGTAGGCGTAACTTCGTGTTTGAGAAAGCCGGAAGAGTCATCTGTTGAGACACTCCCGCGTGTTACCGGAACAACGCAGGTTACTGAAACTACTTCAGCTCCTACAGAGACGTTCCCTTATTACAATCTTAACGATATGTTTTTTGAAGATGTCGAGAGTGCACTTCTTGATGCTGCAGGTTCAGGAGAGCCTATTACCGAATATGATTATGATATTGAAGAGAACGATGCGATCGGTCTTCTCTATGGAAGGACATATTCATATCACATCATGGAAGATAACCCGGATGTATTCGGAGGATTTAATATCTTCATGTTCGATCCCGCTAATGTAGTGTTCCAGGGTCTTCAAGAGGGCGATCCCATCCAGATTTCTTATGTGTTTAATGATGAAGTGATTACAGGAGATTATGTAATCACCGCTATTAACGGCAATTATATATTCTCTGCATGGGAGACACCGCGCGGCGGCGGTTATAACAGTACTGCGCCGTTCGCATGTAACGAGATTGAGGCGGCTTACGAGCTATTTGTATCGATGGATTCGCAGTAAAACAACACATTCAGTTTGAACTGTTGCTTATACGACACGAGAGGTGAACATTGACCATTGGTTCACCTCTTTTGTTTTGGTTAAATCAAATCATCAAAAGCAAACAGAAACAAACCTACTTACAAACGGAGGAAAATTAAAATGAAGAATACATTATTTGAAATCAATCCTGAGAAGCTCGACAAGGTTAACGGCGGTTCTATAACACGCGTACCCAGCAAGTTCACAGCAATTAGAGAGTTGAGAGGCGCTGTTGCCTCTATAGTAGACCGTGATTCTTGTCATTCCGGATCATTGCTTGAAATCGACCGACGTGTATTTGGTCGTGTTGAGGCACCTTTATTCTGATTATTTGAATATCAGGGGGCGGAGAATATAACTGAAGATTATGTCTCCGAAGAATATGACAGATAAAGGTATAAACAGGCCGAGGAGTTTTCCTCGGTCTGCTTTTTCTGTTGCCTTAAAGAATCCGGGAATGGCCCATCTTGCATAGAGAACACCCATGATACCGAAAATGAGGACTGATCTGATGCAGACATATCCGCCGATATTGCCCCAGTTCCAAATTTCTATGTTATAGTCCCACAGTCTCATACCGTCAAAGAAATGGTAAAGAACATAACCTGTTCCGAATTCGATGATGAAAGACCCGATCACTGTGATGATGAATACGACGATAGGCTTAACATTCCTCTTATAAACCGCGAGGGTGAGGAACAGAGCTCCGAATCCATAGATAGGGAGCCAGGGGCCGCCCTGACCTCTTCTGATGAAGTGACCCTGATCGATTCTGTAGAAGAGCATCTCATATATCCAACCGATTACCGCGCCGAGCATAACCAGAAGAATGATGGTGATTATATCTCTTTGTTTACGTGTCAGATCTTTGCTCATGGTTATTATGATACACGAATAAGCGGCGCATTGGTATAAAGACGGTTCTTTTTAGTGTAAGATAAGAGAGTAGGTAACGGCTGATCAAGGAGGTGTCTCATGGGCAAGAATGCGATGCACAACATAAGCTACGGTCTTTATATCGTAACGAGCAAGACTTATAAGGATAACGGCTGTATCTCAAATACGGCAGTGCAGGTAACCAGTAATCCCAATCGCGTATCGATTACTATCAACAAGGCGAATCTTACTCATGACATGATCATGGAGTCAGGCGTTCTTACTGTGTCCATCTTAAGTGAGAAGGCGACATTCGGTTTGTTCGACCGATTCGGTTTAAAGTCCGGCCGCGACGTCGATAAGTTCGATGGGTTCACAGCGAGCAGACGCGCAGCTAACGGAACACTGTACATCACACGCGGAACAAATGCTTATATCTCCGGTAAGGTATGTCAGACCATCGATCTCGGAACTCATACGATGTTTATCTTTGATGTTGAAGAGTCCGATGTATTCAACAATGATCCGAGCGTTACATATGCTTATTATCAGGCGAACATCAAGCCGAAGCCGAAGGCAGTAGGCGAGACACCGACAGGCCAGACAATCTGGCGCTGCACAGTATGCGGTTATGAGTATGTCGGTGAAGAGCTTCCCGACGACTTCGAATGTCCGCTGTGCCACCACCCGAAGTCCGACTTTGTGAAGGTAATGAAGTAAGAATTAATGATCTGTTCACAGACTAATCAACACATTGATAAGTAAGTGTTGATTAAGCAACATTAGGGCCGTTTATTAACCATTGGTTTGCCTCTTTAACGATGATTAAATCAAATCATAAAAGTTAAGGAGGCTAACTATTATGAAAAAGCACACAGACGTAAAGGAAAGAATCATCAATCATCACCATCAGGTAAGATCAATCCTGTTCAGACAGAGAATGCAGCTTATCAGAGTTCTCTACGGCGGTAAGTCTTACGCAGGATTCGGTTCATAATAAAGCTCCGCAAGGAGCTTTTTTATTGCCCGGAATCAGAGCCCGGAAAGCAATTAAGAAACATTTAAGGAATAAATAAGACTCAATTCAAGTATCCCTGTTCAGAAGACGATAAGATGAGTACAACAAAAACATTCATCAGGAGGACAGGGAAATGAAAGACTACGACATCAAGATCAGAAACAACAGCGAGATCAGAGTATACGGCACAAAGGATAATACGATCACAGTGCCTTCTGAGGTCAGCATCGATACAGACAAGTATCAGGCTGATATCGACATCGTTAAGGAGACTAACGCTAACATCGGACTTCCCGAGCAGGTAGAGCATGTTGAGCTTAATATCGAAGATGCTAAGTTAAAGCTCGAGGGAATCAGCTTCGACAGATGCGAGATCGATGCGAAGGGCGTTATAGAAGTAGAGATCACTAATACTCAGGGAAACATCGATATCAACATGGTCGGTGGCCAGGCAACGCTCATCGTTCCTGCAAGCTTCAGCTTCCGTACAAGATGCGAGGGTAAGGGTAACGAGATCAAGTCCGATATTGCTGATGATCCTACATCAACAAATGTAATCGAGCTGAACGGCAAGAACAGCACACTTCTAATCACAACAAAATGATATAATCGAGGGCGTAACTTGTTAAGGAGGCGCCCTTCATGGAGAATCGGCAGTTTAATCCCGGTGATATAGTTCAGCACTTTAAGCGCGAGTTCGAGCATGAAGGTAACCAGTACCTTTATGAGATAGTCGGACTCGCGCATCATTCTGAGACGGATGAGAACCTCATGGTGTACCGTGCGCTTTACGGCGAGGGCAAGATGTGCGCGAGACCCGTCGAAATGTTCTACAGCGAAGTCGACCGCAGTAAATACCCGGACGTGAAGCAGAAGTTCAGGTTCGAGAAGTATGAGGGAGAGGTGCTGTAAGCGCTCTTAACGCTCAGGAGTCTCTATAAGATGTTCGATTCAAGTCTCTACGGTACAGTTCGTAGAGACTTTTTATGTTAAGTCTCTAGTGTTCGACCGATTTGAGTGTAGTTTGGTCGATGACTGGAGACAAAATGACGGATACTGTTGTGTATCTGATTACATAGTCGTTTTAGGTGAATAATATGAATTAATACAATATTCGATGGCCTATGCAGCAGGCGAGAACTATATGTTCAAATTTTATTTACATCTTCCAATTGAAGTGCAAATAGGTCTTGATAAGTACATATTAAGGGACTATTATTGTCGTCCGCGATGTTAGAATCGCAGTAACAGGGCAGTGGTGCCCAAGGGATTTTCGAGGAATGAGAAAGGATGGATTAAGTATGAGCGGTATTTACAATGCAACAATTAACATGGATTCAGAGAACGCGATGAGAAACATCGTCGGCATAGTTACGGCTGCCACTCTGAAACTCAAGAGCTACAGATTCTCCGACGAAGCAGTCTACGAGATCATCCCGATCCTGATGGGAGTGGAGATCAAGGCCGACCAGCGGAAGATCGATCAGATTGAAGAAATCCTGGAGTGCATCCACGAACTCGCAGATACAGAAGAACAGTTCGCCGAGAAACTAATGGACATACTGAGCGGGAAGGGGTGAGAGTATGCTGATAATACTCTTCTATGCAGCTTTAATCTATGTAGCCATAAGGATGCTCCTCTGGGGCATCAATGCCACGTGGGGTCCCTTCGGGGGCCTCGTTTCTTTTCGCAGGGGTGTTTGCTACAATAACCTCGTACACCTTATCGGAGGGATGACACATGAAGACACTTAAGAAGTTTCTTGTAATTGCACTTGCGGCAGCCACGATGGCGGTGAGTGCGCTTGCGCTTTCGGCATGTAAATCCAAAGAGCCCGTTGCCGCCGATATTACGGCGCAGTGGAGTTTTTACAGCGTTACTGATGAAACGGGGACTAGTTTCAGAATCCCCGGGGAGCCTGAAGAAGACCTGCCGTTCTTTGTATGCAACGGAACTGAATTCGAGCTGTGCCTTGTTCCCGGCAAAGTCTACCACGGTACCATTACCGAGAACGAGGACGGTACTTACACACTTACAGTGGACGATCCCGATAAGGCTATTCAAGCCGAGATCGATGGGAATATGCTCGTGATACATTTCTCGGAAGTAAATGAAATAGCTTTCGAGGCCGTAGGTTTAGGAGAATCATATGCCGCACGTTGAGATTAAGTGTTATCCCGGAAGAACAGAAGAGGTTAAGAAGGCCTGCGCCGAGAAGGTAGCAGCCGATGTTGCTGAGACTCTCGGCTGCCCCGCGACTGCAGTTTCAGTCTCCATCAAGGAGATCCCCCAGGAAGAGTGGAAGGATAAGGTGTTTAACGGACAGATCATGGCCGACAAGAAATCCCTCTACGTCGAGCCGGGATACACCTGTGAGTAAAACAATAAGCCGGTCGTGAATTGATGATCGGCTATATTTATGCTCGACATGTACACGCGACGCGGGTATAATTGATATATGATAAAGAGTTTTGCGGACAAAGAAACTGAGAAAGTCATCTGGAACGCTTGGAAGGGGATAGAAAAGGACAGTGCAGCATAAGAATTAATGATCAGTACCGAATCTGTTTTACGGAAAAGAATAATGATTATTACGATGTGGAAATTACTGATTATCATTGATGAAGGGAGAAGAGTATGTCAGATTATATTGCTACAACCAAGATGAGTGAGATCCTTATCGAAGAATTTATGGAGCCGTTGGGTTTGTCGGCTTATAAGCTTGCGCAGGAAATACATGTTCCTACATCAAGAATTCAGGATATACTGCATGACAGAAGGAAGATCACACCTGATACGTCCTTGAGGCTTGCTAAGTTTTTCGGAGTGTCCGACAGATATTTTCTTGATATACAGAATGATATAGAGCTCCGTGAGCTTAAGAAGACCATGAAGGCTGAGATCAGATCCATCAGATCTTATGAAGAAATCGCACAATAAGGAGGTCCCTATGAACGAAGTAATCAAGGTGCTGACAGAGAGAAGAAGTATTCGTAAGTTTAAGTCTGAGATGCCTTCTAAGGCAGACCTCGAGCAGATCATTGACGCCGGACTTTATGCTGCAAGCGGCATGGGTAAGCAAGCGGCCATTGTGATCGCAGTTACTGACAAGGAATTGCGAGACAAGATCTCGGAGGATAACCGGAAAATTATGGGAGCACCTGAAGGCTTCGACCCGTTTTACGGCGCCCCTGCTATCCTTATGGTCCTCGCGGACAGGTCGGTTCCTACGCATGTTTACGACGGTTCACTTATGCTCGGTAACCTCATGAACGCCGCTCATTCGCTCGGGCTCGGCAGCATTTGGATCCACCGTTGCAGAGAAGAGTTCGAGCAAGATGATTACAAGAATTTGCTCGCAGATCTCGGTGTGGAAGGTGACTTTGTAGGCATCGGCCACCTTGCAGTCGGTTACACTGACGGAGAAGTCCCCGTTGCTGTACCTCGCAAAGAAGATAGGGTATATTGGTGTGAGTAAACATTAAGGAGAACAAGTATGGAATTATCCCCCGAGAGAGCAGCTGAGATAGAGCAGAATCTCATTGAGAATGAGCTTATGCGACAGGGAGACCATATCACTCATTCAGAGAAGGGCGATTACTGGGAGAAGCTTCTGTGCTTCTATACTCAGGTCAGAGGATATTATTACTGCACGGAGGAATCTCTTATCTTCGTAGGCGGCTTCGCAGGCACAACATTCTGGTCGGTGCGTTATCAGGATATTAAGGAATTCAAGAAGTGCGCTATCGGACCTCTCATTCAGTTCATTCCGACGGGAATCCGCATCACATTCCATGATGAGAAGAAGGGTAAGGACCGTAAGTACAAGATGTCCGTATTAGGCCGTGATAAGTGGATGTCTTTCCTCGGCCAGAAGGTTCCGAAGAATATAGAGGACTGATAGACAAGTCAGACCTTGAGTCCGCGCTTCCAGCGTCCGGACAGATAGAAACCCCAGGTAATCAGGAATCCCATACCGAAACCGAATATACCGTTCCACCAGATGATCGTATGACCGAGGAACGGACTGTAGCGCAGCATGTAAACAACGATTACACGCGTACCGAGCGCACAGCATGCGACGATCATAGGGAACAGACTGTGATTGGTTCCCTGGAATACACCGAAGACAGGAATATATACAGACAGCACGATGTTGATCATCGCGACTGCTTTAAGATGTGCAAGACAGTAAACTGCTGCTTCATCTGACAGCTTGAACAGCTCGATGATCTGCGGCGCGAATATCCATACACACGCAGAGATAACAAGAGTCAGCAGGAATGATATAAACACAGTCTGGCGAAGTCCCGTGCGGATCCTGTGAAGCTTGCCGGCTCCGACGTTCTGGCCTGTATAGGTTGCCATCGTCGTCTGGAAAGCGTTGCAGGGAAGGTTCAGATACATCTCGATTCTCTGACCGACAGTAAACGATGCGGTCATGACCTTGCCGAATCCGTTTACGGCTCTCTGAATGAAAGTCAGACCGAACGATACTACGATAAGCTGCAGCGATATCGGGAAACCTACGACTGCAGTCTTGCTTATAAGATGCGAATCCCACTTGTAGTCCTTAAGGTCGAAGCGGAATATCGGATACTTAACTCTCATGTAGAAGTATGCTGCCACGAACGACAGCGCCTGCGATATGACAGTCGCGATGGCGGCTCCTGCGACACTCCACGCGAAGACCTTGACGAACAGCAGGTCGAGGCCGATGTTGGTGAGGGAAGAGATAAGCAGGAAGTACAGCGTCGCGGCACTGTCTCCGACTGCGCGTAAGATCGCGGAGAAAATGTTATAGCCGAACTGGAAGATCAGGCCGACAGCATACAGACGGAAGTAAAGTATCGTCATGTCGAGGATCTCTTCGGGAACGTCGACAACGTACATGAAGGCAGGGTAGGCGAGGACGACACCGAGTATCGCGGACATAAGTCCGAGTGCCATCAGGAAAAGGATGCCTACGGAAGCATTACGGCGGACGTTCTTGTTATCTTCGGCTCCGTAGTATTGCGCGACTACGACTCCGTTACCGCTCGAAAAGCCTATTGCTATGGCAAGGAACAGGAAAGCGAAGCTTCCGGTAGTACCTACGGCAGACAGCGCGTCTTCTCCTGCGTATCTTCCTACGATAATGGCATCGGCCGTGTTATAAAGCTGCTGAAGCAAGGACCCGGCCAACACGGGCAGGGCGAACATCAGGATATGCTTCCAGGGCGTGCCTTCTGTCATCATCTTCGTATGCATGCAGGAATTCTATCAACACGGAAGGCTTTCTACAATTCAAAATACTGCATAAAATATTCCCGTTTTAGCGCGTTATTGACTATTTAATCTTTATGCTATAATCAAATATAGTTAACACCCTTAAACCTTTGTCATTCTGAATGAGGATCATATGGACTATGCGAGCGTAGGCTTGTTAGCATTGACACTTCATTGCGTCATTAACCTCGATTACTTAAAGCCGCGTCATAGCGGCCGTATTCCTGCGTCCATGGAACGATACAGATTGTTCCTGTACAGTATCGCGATCTTCTATATTTCTGACATTCTCTGGGGTACATTCACTGACAATAAACTGATCGTGCTCGCTTATCTTGATGCACTGGTATTCTTCCTGTCCATGGTATGGTCTGTCCTGCTGTGGACACGATTTGTAGTTGCATACCTGGGCCGTAAAGATACGTTCAGTCTCGCGCTGACTATAGGCGGCTGGGCTATCTTCACATTCGAAGTAATCGCTTTGCTCATCAATTTCCTTAAGCCCATCGTCTTCGCTTACGACGCTGACGGCAACTACGTGACGGGCATGGGACGCCAGATTACGCTTTTCGCGCAGCTCGCGCTGTACCTCGCGACGGCAGCATATACGCTCGCAGTAGCAGACAAGGCTGAGGGCCGCATTAAGATGCACCACTGGTCTATCGGTATTTCCGGTCTCGTTACGACCGTATTCATCGCACTTCAGGCGCTGTACCCGCATTCGCCGTTCTATACAGTCGGCTGCCTTATCGGTACATGTATCATCCACACATACGTTGTTCAGGATGAGAAGACTGAGCACCAGCGTTCACTCGTTACAGCCAAGCAGATCGCATACCGCGATCCTCTCACGGGCGTTAAGAGTAAGCGCGCTTATCAGGAAGATAAGCTTAAGTTCGACCATAAGATCTCATCGTTGCAGCTTAAGGAGCTTGGCGTTATTGTATTTGACGTAAATGACCTGAAGAAGGTTAACGACAACTTGGGCCACGAGGAAGGCGACAAGTACATCATCGCTGGCTGCAATATGATCTGCAGCCAGTTCCAGCACAGTCCTGTTTACAGGATCGGCGGTGACGAGTTCGTTGTTATCCTCGAAGGCGACGACTACAGAGACAGACTTGCTCTCCTCGAAGCATTCGACCGCCAGATGGAGCAGAACAGACTTGACGGTAAGCTTGTTATCTCCACGGGTCTTGATATTTTCCGCCCCGGACGCGACATCGACTTCAACTCTATCTTCGAGCGTGCGGACCAGAGAATGTATGAGAGGAAGAAAGCCCTTAAGGCAATGCCGTCTCCTGCAGCAGGCGGCTGACTTAATTGTGATTGTGCGTGTGCAGCTTCCTGTACTCGCGCGGCGTCGTTCCCGTAATATCCCTGAAGACTTTGTTAAAACGCGTCGTGGACTGGAATCCTGCCATGAAAGCGCATTCCGTTATAGACAACTTCTCGTTAACAAGCAGGTTGATGGCGTTCTGCACGCGTATGCCTGACAGGTAGTCGGGAAACAACATCTCCGTGTATTCGTTAAACAACTTCGAAAAGTAGGACTGCGACAGTCCTGCCGCGGCTGCTACCTGCGCTTCTGAGATGTCTTCTGAAGAGTGCTGCGAGATGTAGCTTAAAGCGTTCCTAATGTAATCCCAAGACTTGTCCGAGAACTTCTCAGAACCGATCTGCTCGCGTCTTTCTTCCATAACATAGTCGCCTATGAGAAGGAGCATGTTATATACGAGCATCTTGCAACGGGTTTCCGTGAAGTATGCGTTGCCGTGGTAAAGTTCCTGAAGTTCGTAGATAAGACTTGTAAGCTTGCTGCACACTTCAGGATTCTTACGGCGTGAGATAAGGTGGCACTGATTGAAGAATCGCGTTGTTGCCATGAGGTCGGTATTGTTCTCGATAAGAGAAGCGGAGAACTGTATGAACATAGCGCCGTGAATCGGCATAAATACAATCTCGTGGAGCTCCTTGGGCCATACCAGAATGACATCTCCGACGGACGGTTCGAGCATAATATCCCCGATTTTGTACTTTGTGCCCTTTTTATGCACTACTGTAAACTCCGCAGCATTGTGCCAGTGGGCCGGGAATTCGGTCAGGTAAGTGGTGTCGTTTACTGCAACACCGTGGATATTCTTAAAATTGATGATTTCCTTATCCATGATTACACAATAACAAAAAACGGTCAAAATTCAACATAATATTTCTGTTTTTGGAATCACCAAAAGTTTATTGTGACCTTATCATGAGTTCTAAGGTTACTGACTTCACGCGCGGCAATCCCGCGACACATATTATGAGATTCTTCTGGCCGCTACTTCTGACCAGTACGCTTCAGCAAGTCTACAATTTTGTAGATATGATGATCGTCGGCAGGGGACTCGGTGACCAGGCATTTACGTCTGTCGGCAATATGGGATCCATCTTCTTCCTGGTGGTCGGATTCTCATTTGGTCTTGCCAACGGATTCGGTGTCATGATCGCTCAGAGCTTCGGCGCGAAGGATGAGGATACTCTCCGCCACAGACTCGCGGGAACGATTACTCTTGGCATTTTCATTGCTATATTCCTTACGCTCGGAAGTATTCTGCTTTTGCCGTTCTTCCTGAGGATACTTAATACGGATACAGTCCTCATGAAGGATTGCCTTACATACGGATATATCATCTTCGCAGGACTTACTGCATCTATCAGTTATAACGTCAGTTCATCTGTCTTAAGAGCATTGGGCGACAGTAAGACACCTCTTACTGCGATCATCACATCTTCGATCGTGAATCTCGCTCTCGATTCATTCTTCATCTTTGTTCTTAAGATGGGTGTAGGCGGTGCGGCTTCTGCGACTGTTATTTCCCAGCTCGTGTCGACACTTATCTGCGTCAGAAGACTCACGCAGATCGAGATGCTGCACTTAACTAAGAGTGACTTTAGAAATGAGAAGAAGGTCTATATAGATCTGTTCCGTAACGGTATTCCGATGGCTCTGATGAATTCCATTACAGCGATTGGCTGTATGGTCGTTCAGCACTTCATCAACAGCTACGGAGTAGACTACACGACTGCTTATTCCGCATGCAGCAAGTACCTTAATCTGTTCATGAATCCGGCTGCTACTGCAGGTAATGCAATGAGCGCATATACAAGCCAGAACTTCGGCGCCAGAAGATTCGACAGGATCAAGCAGGGCCTTCGCGTATGCCTTACGATATCATTCGTTACTTATATCTGCTTAGGTTCGCTGATGGTACTGATTCCCGAGCCTCTTGTCCGCATCCTGATCCAGGGCGACGAGGCTGTAAGGCTCGCGTGCTCTTTCTTCCCGATATGTGGTGTGTCGATTATTGCCGTAGACTGTCTTTTCGTTGTGAGGAGCGGTGTGCAGGGAATGGGAGATCCCGTGTTGCCCATGTGGTCCGGTGTGCTTGAGATGCTGCTTCGTATCGCGGCAATCTCGCTTCTTATCGGGCATATCGGTTTCAGAGCAGCTGCTATCGCAGAGGTGTGTGCTTGGGTAGGCGCACTCTCGGTCAATGTGTTCGCTTTCGCCCGCATATTGCTGCCTAATCTCAGGGCTCCGGCTCCCGGCCTCAGATACGCTCTGCCTCAGCGCCTTAAAGTAAAATAATTTGTATATTTATAAAGCTCTCTGTATTATAATATTCCCGTATCTTTTGGAAGGGTATAGATTAATATGGGTAGTAACGTAAAGATTCCGGCATTTGCATTCTTGTTCAGCGGACTGTTTGTAATCGTGTGCTGTTTCCTGCCGCTTAAGACTCTCGTTGTCACCGGAGGTATGGAGGAGACATCGGTTCTTCGCTTTATGCCTACAGTCGGCGGTTTCTTCGTATTGGCCCTGGGCCTTGCATGCGTGCTGTTCCCAATATTGGGATACAAGAGTTATTCGGCTCTCGTCGGTGCAGGCACAGCCGTCTTAGGCGGAGGACTTCTTTGGTATTCCACTAACAGTGCGGAAGCATCTGCTGCACAGCTTGCACAGTATGAAGAGGTGTACGACGGTATGTTCGCTGCAATGTCGGATACACCTGCTGTAGCCACAACAGTAACTGTTACAACTAACTATGGTTTCTCGCTTATGATCATCGCATTGGTGCTCGTGCTTATCACAGGCTTCTGGTACACATTAGCAGGGGAGAACTAAGGAGGGGTTATGAAGAAGTTTATCGCTTTGGTTACAGTCGCAGCTTTCATGTTCGGGGCAGTAGGATGCTCTTCTTTGAGATCAATAAGAAGAGACAGAAACCGCGATCGTGATGCTCGTGAAGAGGAAGAAGAGGATGATAATTCCGATGAGCTCGAGATCGAAGCGGACTTCGGAACATTCGTTATCAATAACGGATGGATAATGGTAGACGGACAGTCTAACTCTAGCAGATATGTCTTCTGTAATGAGGATGACGAGGATTCTTCCGCGCCTCCGAATAACCTCACGGTAACTAACGATACCAATTACTATTCCGAGGATGAGCACGAAGATTTCTGTGCTGCCATCCTCCAGCAGATCCACGGTCAGGCAGCATCGTATAACGGAACTGCAGCCATGACTGAGTACGGCACATTCGGCGAGAATATGGTCTACAGATTCGATATGGA
>Ga0310786_10001641_pt1 | contig 35962 bp, 33 predicted proteins | sample AusTroGonzalo_MG_FD_203881 | JGI IMG/M metagenome (GOLD analysis project Ga0310786, IMG submission 203881) | Bovine rumen microbial communities from tropical cattle in Woodstock, Queensland, Australia - Gonzalo_03 (v2) (version 2) | ecosystem: Host-associated > Mammals > Digestive system >... | reverse complement strand
AACACCGCCAACTGGTCTTTCTGGGTATCATCACCCAAAACTTCATACGAACGTTTCAGTGTCTGCATATCGTACGCAGTGAACAACGCAAACACCAGTACACCGACCGCGCAGATGATTGTCGAAAACACACCACCCAGTGGCCAAATCATAGATACAATGCCAACCAAAATCAAACCAATCATTCCCATCATTAAAAATATGCCAAGGAAAGACAAATTCTTTGCGGTTTTATAACCAAAGCCCGCCATAAACGCAAACATCAGTGCGGCGATTATAAATGCCCAGACTATTGATGCCGGGTTCACAGCCAAACCGCCCCATATAATCGGTGTCAGCCCCAATCCCATCAAAACAGCATAGATAAACAACAATACCGCCGCCAGCGTCGGTCGCATAGAAAACGCGCGTGCCTGGGCCCAGATAGAAAGCGCCAGTCCACCAAATATCACAATATAGAAAAACGGCGTCATGCCCCCCGTGGACACCAACCACCGAATTCCACCAAGGTAAATCGTAATAAATGCAGTTATCGCAGTGACCCCAACTGCACCAAACATCAATGCAAATATCTTTTTCAAATAAAGGTCGATTCCACCAGTGTTTTTAATTGGAATATTTTTTCGTGGCATAATTTTTCTCCTTGTTATTTGTAAAATATATAATACAATAATAGTAAAGTTTCAAGAAATAAAAACACAAAATCAAAAGGAGTTCTAAAATGGCAGGTCCAGATCCAATGAAAAGTAAATTTGGCTATCACCCAGAATCGGATAAGTATGATGGCTTGTGCAACACATATAATGACCGCAAAGGTAAATTAGATGCGGAACTTGCATTGCCAAAAGCACAGCAAAATAAAGAAAAAATAAAAAAACTGCGCGAAATTACAAAGAACCTTGAAAATATCTTTGCACAAGGTGGATATAAATTGATTGCCGACAAAAAAAACTCGGCCGGCCAAGCAGTTTATCGTTTAGCAAAGGCGCGTTAGATTGGCGATTATTATTGACCCAATTTCGCCCGTTGCGTTTTCTGTTTTTGGGTTGCCCGTGCGGTGGTACGCGTTGGCGTATATTGCGGCGTTTGTCGCGGGATATTTTATGGTGCGCGCATTGTCGCGTCGCGCGGACAATGGATTGGCGCTTTCTAAAAAAGATGTTGATGATTTGCTGACGTGGGTAATATTCGGCGTGATTATCGGCGGGCGGTTGGGGTATGTACTGTTCTATAATTTGCCGTTTTTTATTGCACATCCGCTGGAAATATTTGCTGTTTGGCACGGCGGAATGAGTTTCCATGGCGGATTGATTGGCGTCATTATCGCAACATTTTTATACGCACGTGGGTGGTTGCGCGGACTAAAAATGCTGGATTTGTTAGCAGTTGTTGCACCAATCGGATTGTTTTTTGGTCGAATTGCGAATTTTGTAAATATGGAATTGATGGGACGTCCAACCGATTCGCATTTCGGCGTATTCTTTGACGGTGTTTCTGATGTGCCGCGCCACCCAAGTCCATTGTATGAAGCATTGACCGAAGGCCTTGTGTTATTCACTATAATGTATTGCTTGTATCAATTTACAGGTCTGAGAAAGCGCGCGGGTGCACTGGCGGGAATAATGGCGATGTGCTATGCGGTGTTTCGAATATTCTGTGAACAGTTTCGCGCGCCCGATGCCCAGATTGGATTTTTGACATCGTGGGGCTTGACCATGGGCCAGTTGTTGTCTGGCGTGATGTTTCTGGTTGGGGGCGGACTGGTGCTCTGCGCATTGTTGCGTCCAAAGAAATAATAATATTGACGTTTTGTTTTTTGTTGCATATTGTGGTGATTTTGATAAAATCCCAGGGTAACTGTTGATTTATCCAAGGAGTGTAAAATGTCGCAGAAATTGTTTGATATGTTGCAAGAGCGCGGGTTTGTAAAAGATATGACACACCCAGAACAAATAAAAGAATTATTAAATGGTGATAAAAAAATAACTTTTTATTTGGGTATAGATCCAACCGCAGACAGTTTACATATTGGGCATTTTTTTGCGCTGCGTATGTTTCGGCATTTACAAAACGCGGGACATCGTGGTATCTTGCTGATTGGTGGCGCAACATCTATGGTGGGCGATCCGACGGGCAAATCTGATATGCGCAAAATGCTGACCAAAGAACAAGTCGAACATAATTTGAACGAAGTCAAGACATTGGCAAGTCACTTTGTTTTACCAGGTACCGAGATTGTGAATAATGCCGATTGGATGAATAAGTTTAACTATGTTGATTTTATGCGTACCGTTTGTGTACACTTTAATGTCAGTGTTATGTTGGCCAGTGAAGCATACGCGCGTCGGCGTGAAAATGGTGGACTGACATTCCTTGAAATGGGCTATATGCCGATGCAGGCGTACGATTTTGTGCACTTGCATAACGAGTATGGTTGTGTATTGGAAATCGGGGGCAGCGACCAATGGGGAAATATTGTTGCCGGTACAGAATTGTTCCGCAAGATGAACATCGAAAATGGAAACGAAAAATCAGAAATTTATGGTTTGACATCGCCGTTACTGATGACTGCGGATGGCAAAAAAATGGGAAAAACAGAAAAAGGTACATTGTGGGTTGCGCGTGATAAAACCACACCGTTTGATTTCTATCAGTATTTTTATAACACTGGGGACGAAAATACGGAAATGTTATTGGCGTTGTTTACAGACATCCCAATGGCGGAAATCAAGACTATGTGCAAATCTGATATTATCGCGGCCAAGAAACGTATGGCGTACGAAATTACCAAATTGATTCATGGCGAAGAATTGGCAAAGTCCGCCGTTGATACCGCATCTGCGTTATTCGGCGGGTCGGGTGTCGACGCAAATATTCCGACAACCGAAATTGAAATGTCGGGACCGATGGGGGTTCTGGATTTCTTGACGGCTGTTGGTTTGTTTGATTCTAAATCGGATGCCCGTCGTATGATAGAGCAGGGTGGTGTCCAGATTGATGGTGAAAAAATTTCTGACTGGCGCGCAACACTTGCACCAAAGCCAGAGTTTATGGTGCAACGGGGTAAGAAAAATCATCTGAAGGTGGTCGTAAAGTAAATGTTTCGTATTGCGGTGATTTTTGCAATTTTGTTCGGATGCACAAGTTATGCAAATGCGGCACCGTCAGAATTGGATAAAATCCAAACCCAAATTCGCCAAACCGAACGTGAAAACAAGCAATTGGAACAACAGGTTAAAACATCTGACCGTGATGTTGCAAAAACAAAAAAACAATTGGTGACGGCGGCGGATAAGGTTTCATCACTGGAAGAATTACGCGCAGATTTGGCAAAAAAAATTGCCGAATTGGACGCGCGAATTTCAACATTAAATACCGAACTGGAACAAAATCGTGGGCGTATCACAGATGCGGCGGCGGCGATAGCATTTATTGCAGCGCACCCCAGTTTTGATTCGGAAAATATGCACAATTTTGTGCTGACATCGGCTGTGTTGACTGGAATATCGGATAACCTTGATGAACAGATACGCATTGCGGCGGAAAAAATTGCCGAATTGGATAAAACGCGGACTGCGCGTGCAATAGAAAAAGAAAAACTTGATCGTACGGCAAAAAAATACGCAGACGAGAAAGATTTGCTGGATAAATTACTGCGTCGGCGTTCTGCGCAAAATGAAAAATTGCGCGGACAACAAATAGCATTACAACAAAAATTGCGCGAATTGTCGGCCCGCGCAAAGAATCTGTCAGAGTTGTCTGCCGGCGTAGGGAGTTCAGAAATGTCATCAGATGCGCGTTTTTCCATTCGCAAATTAAATCAACCGGTTCGTGGTCGTGTTATTGTACGATTTGGCGAAAAAACTGCGTTGGGGCTGAAGTCTGATGGTTGGCGCATTCGTACCAGTACCGAAGCATTGGTGACTGCACCGGCGGACGGCGTTGTAAAGTTTGCGGATGGTTTTCGTGGATTTGGACGTATCATCATTATATCACACAAAAATGGATATAATACAGTTATGACGAACCTTGGGGCAATTGATGTTGTTGTCGGCCAGGAAGTTTTGGCCGGCGAACCAATTGGTCGTATGGATGCGAACAAGAATGAAATGTACCTTGAGGTTCGTCGCGGAAATTCTGTGGTTGACCCGGCGCGATTGTTCAAAGAAAATTAGATTTATTTTTGACAATTAAAAAAATTTGTGTAAAATGTCTGCTGTGATAAACAGGAGACAGCATGTTAAAGTATGGTACAGAGACACTGGTCAAAGATTACGACAAAGACAATATTGTAAAAACGCCGTTGGCGCGTATTGCATCAAAACGGAAAAGTTGGCTGGTTGGCCAGCAAGTCGCAGCGGATACTGGGCGGCAATTATCACAGATGTCTGATGGTGCGTATATTATTCCGCAAACAAAACTGATAGATAATGAAAATTTTCGTGTTATCGAAGAACGTGTCAATGGTGTGCCATTGACGCCGATTTTGTTTAAATCATTGGACGACACGGCACGTGCATCAATAGTAAATTCACTGGCGCGGTTTTATGCCGATATACACAAAACCCATCCAGTGGACAATAAAATAGCATACAAAATGCACTATGAATTTGCCCCAGATGGTTTATCTGACTTTGTTAAAAAGGATATGCGTAAATGGTTTCCTATGGCCGATGTGCGTTTGGTTGAACGGGTATGTCGTTATTTGCCCAGTGTTGAATATGAAACACGCCTTGTGTGGGCGCATAACGATTTATTTTCGGAAAATGTTTTGTATGATGCGCATACAAACAAATGCGCCATTATCGACTTTACCAAGGCGGGATATAATTTCCTGCATCACGATATCATTGATTCGTATGCAAATGATTTAGGTGTCTTTAACGATTTTCGTGCCCAGTATTTGAAATATTGCAATATGGATAATTTGCCCGATACTTTCACAGATTCCGAAAAATGGAATACAATTTTGAATTATCATCGTTCTGCTGATGCGGTATTGGATATGATTGATAATATATCGGGCCTGTCCGTTGATACAAACTATGCGATTGCGCAAATGCGGGCGGACGTTGCCAGCCTGCATCGCACCTGGTCACGCTAAGTTGTTTATGTGCGATATTTGTAAAAATCGTGTTGCATTGTATTTTGTTTCACTATAAACTTGGCATATATAAAAAAAGGAAAGTACCATGTTGAAAAAAATGCTGATTTTAATTGCGTTGTGTGCGCCAATCGTCGCGGTTGCGGCCGATAATAAAAAGAAAGACGAACCTGTGGAACATCTGACCGATGAACAGATTTACAATGAATTGAAAAAATTGGCGATGGTGTTCGAGGTTTCGCGCGAAAATTTCGTAGAAGAAGCCGACGAGAAAAAAATGTTAGAGGCCGCTATGAACGGCATGCTGGAGGCTTTGGACCCGCATTCATCGTATTTGAACGCCGATGATTTCAAAGATTTTAATGATAAATCACATGGTGAATTTGGTGGCCTTGGTATCCAGATTACATCTGACCGTGGTGCAGTACGCGTGATTTCGCCGATTGATGATACACCTGCAGAGCGCGCAGGCATAAAAGCGGGTGACTATATCACACATATTGATGATGAACCTGTGTTCGATTTAACGCTGAACCAGGCGGTCAAAAAAATGAAAGGCAAACCAGGAACCAAAGTGAAACTGACCGTTATATCGGATGATAACGAGCCGAAAACCATTACATTGAAACGCGCGATTATCAAAGTAAAGTCCGTTAAATTCGAAGAAAAACAATTGGCAGATGCAGAATCTGATGCGCCACGTGTTGGCTATATCAGAATTTCTGACTTTGGTGCAACGACGGCACGTGACCTGCGCGATGCAATTAAAAGCCTTGAAAAAAAGAAAATTGTTGGTTATGTCCTTGATGTGCGAAATAATCCAGGCGGATATTTGACGGCGGCAATCGATGTGTCTGATGCGTTTCTTGATGGTGGTGAAATTGTATCGACACGCGGTAAAAACAAAAATGATATAGACCGCAGTTTCGCAACGCCTGGGGATTTAACAAATGGCAAACCTTTGGTCGTACTTATCAATCATGGTTCGGCATCGGCATCAGAAATTGTCGCAGGCGCAATCCAAGACAATGGGCGTGGCGTCATTATGGGGTCGCAAAGTTTTGGCAAAGGCAGTGTGCAACAGCAAAAACCACTGGGCGATGGTACCGCAATTCATTTGACGATTGCACGGTATTATACGCCAAGTGGAACATCAATTCAAAATACAGGTATCACACCTGATGTAGAAGTGCTGCAAAGTAAAATAGAGACGATAGAAAAACGCGAAAGCAGTTTTTCCGAAGCGTCTTTTCGCAATTCGCTGAAAAATGACAAAGCAAAAAAGAAAGAGAAAAAAGATTCGGAAAAAACATCTGATAAAGATGACGATAAAGATTTAACGCCTGCCGAAAAAGATGCGCGTGATTACCAACTGCAACGCGGTATGGAAATGGTAATCGCGATGGCAAAAATGTCAGAACATGCAAAAGACGCAAAAGAATCAAAAGACAAAAATACGAAAGAATAGGGCGATTAAACGGGGGGACTATGTCAAAAATATTTGTTGTTGTCGGGTGTTTAATATCCGTGTTTCCCGCGGTTGCGGATAATTTTGTATGGACATATGTTGATCCAGTTTATCATGATATGTGGGACGGTTCAGGAACAGCACCCGCGGGCGCACTGGTCGGTATTTCTGATATATCATATAAATACGATCTGCGCACCAGACAGTTGGTTATACATCAAACAGAATGGTTAAGTGATGGGGCCGGAAATGGATATGCGGCGCCATATGATGCGACAATGCAATATTCATTGGATGTCGCGGATTTGGCAACAACATTTGATTATGATGAAAACATAGAATCAGTATTGGATTCTTTTCATCAACAGGCAATCAATGATGTGAATGTTGCAAAAAATAATTTGATGAATACTTTGAATATCAACAATATTGACAGCGCTTCATCAACCGCGATTACAAATCAAATTCTTGATACTATATTTAACGATAACAATGTATCTGCGGATACGGTGTATTCACAATTAAATTATCATTTATTCAGCATAAAAAATATTGGCGATGTATCCAGTTTTGCAACATCCGAGACCGATAACCTTGCCGACACAAACAATGGCGTCGCAACAAATTTAGCCGACGCGGTGATGAATCTTGATGACGCCATTGGTAATCGTTCCAGTCTGGTCGGCGCACACATTGCAAGTGGCGAATCTGTGGCGATGAATTTGCAATCTTTGAATGATGGCATTGAATCAGAACGTCAAAATCGTATTATTGGTGATGCGTTTACATTGTCTGCGGCTAAATCATATACGGATGAACGCGTTGATAGATTAGACCGAGAATTATCCGCAGGTATCGCCAGTGCACTGGCATTATCATCTGTTGCGTCATCTGGTATAAAAGAGGGCAAAATGGCGTTCAGTGGCGGTTATGGTTATTATAATGGCCAGTCTGCAGGTGCCTTTGGCATAGCATTGGGAATAAAAGATAATTGGTCTGTGCATGCTGGCGCGGGTATTTCAGAATCAAATGTGTCGTTCAGGGCGGGCACCAGTTATGAAATAACATTGTGGTAAATTTAGTATCAGTTGGAAAATTTGGGTTTTGTTCCCAGTGCTTGAAAATTACAAATGTGCAACTATATATACCGTTGATAAAAACAAGGAGTTGTACATGAACCCAGATGAAATGCAAGAAACGCCCGAACAGGCGATACAAAAATATACAACGGATTTTACTAAACTGGCCGCCGATGGTAAATTGGACCCGGTCATTGGACGCGATGAAGAAATTCGACGCACTATCCAAGTGTTGTCGCGGCGTACGAAAAATAATCCCGTCTTAATCGGTAACCCTGGTGTTGGTAAAACTGCAATTGTCGAAGGATTGGCAGAACGTATAATTTCGCGCGACATACCTGAAAACCTGCAAAACAAAAAATTGCTGTCGTTGGATATGGGTGCGTTGATGGCGGGCGCAATGTTTCGCGGTCAATTCGAAGCACGATTCAAAGCAATACTGAAAGCTGTCAAAGATGCAAATGGTGAAATTATTTTATTCATCGACGAATTGCATACATTGGTTGGCGCGGGCAAAGGTGAAGGCAGTATGGATGCGGGTAATTTGATAAAACCTATGTTGGCGCGTGGCGAATTGCATTGCCTTGGTGCAACAACACTGGACGAATATCGCCAGTATATCGAAAAAGACCCAGCGTTGGCACGTCGATTCCAGCCAGTCTATGTTGATGAGCCAACGGTTGACGATACGATTTCGATTTTGCGCGGTTTAAAAGAAAAATACGAAGGCCATCATGGTGTGCGTATTTCAGATAGTGCGCTGGTCGCCGCAGTGCGGTTGTCGAATCGCTATATCACAGATCGTTTTTTGCCAGATAAAGCAATTGATTTGATCGATGAAGCCGCCGCACGTGTGCGTATCGAGGTTGCATCAAAACCAGATGCGCTGGATGAAGTTGACCGTCATTTAATGCAATTAAAGATAGAACAGCAAGCATTAAAAAAAGAAAAAGATGACGAATCAAAAAAACGCCTTGGGGAATTAGAAAAAATTATTTCTGAAACCCAGGCGAAATCTGATAAAATGACCGCCGAGTGGCGTGCCGAGCAAGAAAAAATGCGTGGTTTGTCCGATGCAATGGCGGCGCTGGATGCGGCCAAAGCCGAGGTTGCAACCGCAATGCGAAATGGTGACTATGAAAAGGCATCGGCATTGCAATACGGCAAAATTCCAGAATTAGAAGCAAATATTAAAAAAATGAATTCTGAATCGCGTGAATACAAAACGGTTTTGCCCGAACATATCGCCGCCGTGGTCAGTAAATGGACGGGTGTACCTGCGGACAGGTTGACCGTTGCAGAACAATCGAAACTGTTAAACATCGAAGACGAACTGCGCAAACGTGTTGTCGGTCAAGATGCGGCGCTGTCGGTTGTGGCGCGTGCAATTCGTCGGTCGCGTGCGGGGCTTTCGGACCCGCGCCGTCCATCGGGCAGTTTTATGTTTTTGGGACCAACGGGTGTCGGAAAAACCGAGGTTGCAAAAGCGTTGGCTGAATATTTGTTTAATGATGATACAGCGATGACAAGAATTGATATGAGTGAGTATATGGAACCGCATTCTGTCGCCCGCTTGATTGGCAGTCCCCCCGGTTATGTCGGATATGAACAGGGTGGCGCGCTGACAGAATCTGTGCGTCGTCGTCCGTACCAGGTTTTATTGTTCGACGAAATCGAAAAAGCGCACCCAGATGTGTTTAATGTATTTCTGCAGATACTGGATGATGGGCGTTTGACCGATGGCCAGGGTCATGTTGTGAACTTTACAAATACAATCATAATTATGACCAGCAATCTGCCAACCATCGAAGCCGTTAAAAAACACTTTCGTCCAGAGTTTATAAATCGTATCGATGAAATAGTGTTCTTTAATCAACTGGGCAAAGATGTGATGTCGGGGATTGTCGAAATTCAACTGCGTAATGTTAAAAAGCGCTTGGCGGCACGCGGAATTGAAATGGATATAACCGATAAAGCGATTCAGTGGCTGGGCGAACACGGGTATGACCCAGTGTTTGGTGCGCGTCCACTGAAACGACTGATTACATCGGCGGTCGAAGATAAAATTGCAGATTTGATTTTATCCGACGCAGTATCCGAAGGTTCAACTGTCTATGTCGATGTCCATGGCAAAGATTTAGTTGTGAAATAGTTATTATAATTGAAAACATTACGGGGCAATCGCCCCGTTTTTTAATCCAAACCCCAAAATAATCGTTATCTTTTATGATTCTTGGTGTTGGTGCGATGTGGTACACGCGCCTTTAACTTTTCGGTGGCATATTGATAAATATTTTTTATCAATGTTTTGCCATTTTTCTGCATTTGATCGAATATATTGACCAAGAGTGCGTTTTCTTTCGGGTTATCCGTTGGTGATAAAATCAATTCCGATACATCCGGCAGTGGTATAAAGTCATCCGTTTGTGCCAATGAATTTCTGATACCATTTACTATAATATTACGCGCAATTTGATTCAGCATCAAGCCATGCATATTTTGTTTATGCATTTGAATATAGTGTGTGTTTCCGTGTTCGCCTTCGTTTGGGGCATTTTCTTCAATATTATAATCAAATCCGCGCGGAATGATGAACATATTGCCATAGTTTCGCGGTAAAAACGCTGCGCGCATTTGACCAGAATCTGATGCCCGCGGCATCCAAGTGTGTTCCATATCGATAACTTTATCTTGGCTCATCGTGCGCTCATCTTGTCGTGCATTCTTGCGTATGTATGCACGCATCCAGTTATTCGGGGTTTCGGCCTGGTCATCAAATGCCGACATAAAACCAATAAACCCTGGCGTTTGTTTGTCCAGTCGACACGACGGTGCATGCGCAACAACCAGCATTTGATTCAAAACCATTTGAATTTCTTTGTCTGAATACCCCAACTTTTGCATTTCTGACTTCATCTTTTCTTGCAACTTTTGGACGACAAATGCGCCATAGCAATGCGCAATAAAAGTTATTTTCCGAATGCGCACAATCACATCATTAATCGGCAAACGTTTGCCATTTTCCGAAATACGGCCCAGCAAAACAGAATTAAATAAACTGTCTATATGTTCTGTGTGCATATCAATAACAATACGTGAAAAATATTGCAAAACTAAATCAATTTCTGAATCGTTATACGACAGTTCAGATAAATTCTGACGCAGTAAATCAAAAAACATATCTGAATCATTTGGTGTTTCAAACGATATTCGATTGAATCGTGTTCGATATTCAATTTCATCAACCGATATTTTGTTACCGTCTGTTGAAATCCATGGCATGACATAGCGTCGAAATTCGCGCTTCATATTTCTGTGATTAAATCCAATATATTGTTTTGATTTGTTACCTATCAGATTCAGCACATTATCATTCGCAACCGATGACAAAGCAGTATTTAATGTGCGTGCGCCACCGCCATCCTCTGCATCAAAATCATATTTAACTGCATAAACTGGAATATCTATACCCAAAGTATCTGCAAAGAATGGTTTTACAATTTCGTTTCGGATGTGCTTTGCGTCACCACTAGCTTTTTTTTCACCCGGCCCTTCAAATGTATCAATTGTGCCATTGCCACCAATGTACAGGATACAGGTCTCGTCGGGCGGAATGCTGTTGGCAACCGCAGTATGATATTCCAAGTCACTTGTTCGATTGTTGCGCAAAAGTATTTTGACCGTCGTCGCCATAATTATCTGCCCCATCAGTAAACAGGATAATCGCGCAACGGACCACTGGGGCGCGACAATTCAGATTTTACGCCACAACCCGCCACTATCAGCGCAGAAACGCAAACTAAAAATAATATAACCTTTTTCATCACCTTGATTATACCACAGACGCACGATATGTCAAATCTGTACTATTATTATAATGCACAATTAAAACATACTGTGCAATTCACTAGTTGATGAAATCAAAGATTTACTGCAATTTGGCAAAGAAACAAAAAAAATTCTTTCTCTATTACTTTGACAATACTTTTGTGTTTGTGATATTGCCATCTTGGTCATATTCTTTTAATACAGTATTATCACCTGATATTTCAGTTGTGTATATCAACTGACCATTATCATTATAGGCACGCAACATTCCATCTGGGGTGCTTTCAGAAGCAATGACACCGTTTTTGTGATAATTGATAGATTTTATACTTTTTCCGTTTTTATAAGTGTTTTGTTGAATAAGGGTTCCAGATTCTTTATCATAATTTTTAATTATTCCATTTAGTAGATTTCCTTTTTCATCACGACATACATCTGTTGCGTTCTTTAAATCCAATTCACAAATGATAATACCTTTATCATAAGAATGAACATAAAGGGTAGAATTTTCTGTATACATATCAGTAATAACACCGTCAGGAATATTTATATTATTTCCACTACAAGATATTGTATTATTAGAGAAATTGCATAACACATGTCCTGTAATATCATATGTTTTTGTTGAATCACATCCAACAACACCCAATGCACACAAAACAAACAATAAATTTTTTTTCATGTATTTCTCCTTTGATTTGCATTCACAGTTTAACATATTATCGTATATGTTTTCAACATGTAATCGAAAAACCGCAACAAATACGAACTCAACAAAAGGTCAGATTTCTAACCTTTTTTCATAAAAAGTTCGTAAATCGGCAAAACGGGAACGGTTTTTGACACTCGACTTACGAACTTGCGAAAGTATTGAAAAACAAATAAAAAATCACCCAAACGGGTGATTTTGTTATTTTGGCAGCCCCGGATTGACAACATTCGAACCGAAATATCACTGTATGAGGCAGAAATCATGGAAACTTTGGATTTGTTAGAAGAGTTTTTGAATGATTTGAAACACTAAACCAATAAAATTATTTACTTGTGAAAAATTGTTGTAACGGCTATTATCCGATTAAAAGGAGTCAAAAATGAAATGGACAATTATACTTGTAATCATCATACTTGGAATCGCTGGATACTTTATGTTTTCTGGCAATAAATGGGATAAAACCTTTGATAAAAATCCACAGGTCATAACCCAGAAAGTACATTTTACAAATCGCTATGGTGTTGATTTGGTTGGCGATTTATATATGCCGAAAAACATAGATAAAACACAAAAATACGGTGCAATTGCTGTATCTGGTCCATTTGGTGCGGTCAAAGAACAAGTATCTGGTCGCTATGCACAAGAAATGGCAAATCGTGGTTTTGTGACTTTGGCATTTGACCCATCGTTTACAGGTGAGAGTGGTGGTAAGATTCGTGATGTCGCATCCCCTGATATCAATACAGAAGATTTTTCGGCTGCCGTTGATTATTTAGTGACTTTGCCCTTTGTCGATGAAAATAAAATTGGCATTATCGGTATTTGTGGTTTCGGTGGTTTCGCATTAAATGCAAATGCTATGGACACACGTATCAAGGCAACTGTCACATCAACAATGTATGATATGACACGTGTTTCTGCACATGATTATAACGACACAAAAACCGCAGAGCAATTATATGCCGAACGTGTTGCATTAAACAATCAAAGAACCATTGATGCTAAATCTGGCAAAATTGCAAAATCTGCGCCATTACCAGAACCAGAAACTTTGACCGATGATACACCACAATTTGTGCGTGATTATGTTGCTTTTTATAAAACACCACTGGGATATCATAAACGTTCGGTGGGTTCGCAACGTGGTTGGAATGCAACATCAAACTTGTCTTTGATTACGATGCCAATATTGACCTGTGCAGATACAATCAAAAACCCAGTGTTAATGATACATGGTGAAAAAGCACACAGCCGTTATTTCAGTGAAGATGCTTTCAAGAAACTCAACGGCGATAATAAAGAATTGTTGATTATCCCAGGTGCAAATCACACAGACCTGTATTACAAAATGGATGTGATACCGTTTGATAAAATGGAACAATTCTTCAAAACAAATTTGAAATAAGGTGAAACAATATGAAAAAATTACTATCTGTTTTAATGATGGTTTGTGCGATATTCACAAATGCGAAAGCAGAGGAGATGGACATGATAAATGATAAAATATTGGTTGCATATTTCAGTGCAACAGGAAACACAAAAGTTGTGGCTGAAAAATTGGCAACAGCAATGAACGCTGATTTGTTCGAAATTGCCCCAGAACAACTATATACTGCGGATGATTTAGATTGGCACAATAACAAAAGTCGTTCATCGATTGAAATGGACGATAAAGGCTCCAGACCAGCAATAGCATCAAAAATAGACGATATATCACAATACAAAATAGTATTTATCGGTTCGCCAATTTGGTGGGGACGCGAACCATCAATTATAGATACCTTTATTGAAAGTTACGATTTTGCTGGCAAAACGATTATACCGTTTGTCACATCAGGCAGCAGTGGTATCGGTGATTATGGTGCAAACCTGCAGTCATTGGCACCAAATGCAACAGTCCTGGTGGGCAAACGTTTTTCAACAAGCGTTACCACGGAAGAATTGAAAACCTGGGCTGATGCACAGATACAATGAAACACGAAATCATAAATTTCATAGATAAAAAATATAACGCCGCCCCAGAATACCTGTGGAGGCGTTATCCAACATATTGCATATTTAGGCACAAGAACAACAATAAATGGTTTGCGTTAATTGGCACAGTTCCTCGTCACATATTGAAACTCACTGGCGATGGCAATATTGATATCATAAATGTAAAAACCGGCGATGCAGAATTCTTTCATGGTGTCAGGGGTATTTTACCAGCATATCATATGAATAAAAATCATTGGATTACAATATTACTGGACGGCACATTACCGATAAAAAACATCCAAAACTTGATTGAAATATCATACGATTTGACGGTATAAAAATATAAAACAGTATCTATTTTTGATCCCCTACTTTCGAACTGCTGAAAGTATTGGAAATCCAATCAAAAAAACACCCAAACGGGTGTTTTTTATTACTGGCAGCCCCACTTTCGCTTCCTTGACAAACAATAATCAAACCCAGAGGCAAAAACTCTATTAAACATATCCGTTTTTGCGGGTTTGCTAATTGTTCGTCTGCGTTTTCGTGCTGCACTTCGTTCGCACGCAATCCTCGTGGGTCGCCCAAGAGAAATTAAAAATGCCACACTACGGTGGCATTTTTGATTTCTGGCAGGGCCATCTGTGTAATTCACGAGTTGATGAAATACACGATTTGTTGAAGTTTGGGAAAGAAATTAAGGTGTTTTTACGAATTTTGTGATATGATAACACCAGAACGATGAATAAGGATAACAAATGAACACAGAAATAAATACAGAAGAGACCTATAAACAAATAAAAAAACAAAATGGCGAAGCAGTTGCTAAGGTTTTACGTAGTGAGATATTATTAGACATTCCAAATCTTGTGCATATTTTAGAATTTGCTGGTAACGATCCAGAAAAAATAAAAAAACTGGCACCTGTTATTCGTGAAATTTATAAAACACAAAACACACCAGAATATCAAACAAATAAAAAACCTTTGGAATTATTGAGCGATGCTGGATACGATGCTTTTGTTGTTACAACAGAAAAACAAAAAAATTCAATAAAAAAGTACTATAGATCTGGTGAGGAAATATGCACTTTTCGTGATCCATATAGACACAAATATTATTATATGATCCATGCTGTTAAACGTGGTGCAAATAAAATAAAACCATCAAAAAATCCGGAGCGTGAGGATGAATATGGAACGTCTGTTATATCAATTCAGATTGCCAAGACAGGTGGGTTTATTTCAATCAAAAATCGTTATAATCACACCGTAAACAACCCAGATGCAACATTCAATAATAATCCAGATAATATTATCCATGGTTTATCAAATTCGTTAAAACAGTATTTTAATGTGGAATTTAGTACGACAAAAAATCCATTACCAGACAATTATCGTATGGTAAATGACCAATTTGTATATTTTAACTATGAGATAAATAATACATATTTTGCCCCAAATTATTATTTTTCGGGCAGCAGGATTACAAAATTGAATAAAGATTACGAAATCATGCTGGATTATTTTATCTTGGATACGAGAACCGGAAAAGTCAGTAATCCATCCAACACACAAGATGATTGTGCTCATGAAATATTAAATAGTGAATTAAAAGGAAAGAAAATAAATGTAAAAATAAATCCAAATAATAAAAATGAACGGATGATTTACGCTGATGGTATTCATGTGTTAAGTGTTGAAAATGGTGCAATAACAGAATTAAATTTGACAAACACAGAATCCATTAATTCATGCTTTTTACAACTCAACAAAAAACTCAGAAAAATCAATGCTCCGAAATTGAAAGTTGTTGGCGGTGATTTTTTATTTTCAAACCAAGAATTAACAGAATTGAATTTACCTTCTTTAAAACAAGTTGCACAAAATTTCCTATTATTTAATAAAAAACTCAGAAAATTTGATGCGCCAAACTTAGAAAATGTAGGTAATTGTTTTTTGTGCAAAAATAAAGAATTAACAGAACTAAATTTGTTGTTTTTGAAAAGAACTGGTTATAAATTTTTACACGACAATGAAAAGCTCAAAAAATTCAATGCGCCAAATTTAGAAAATGTTGGTAATGATTTTTTAATATCAAATAAACAATTAACTGATTTTGTTGTGGCAAATGATGAAATTATTCATAACAAATATGAAAAGCGATTAGCGTTCATTCTTGCTAAGAACAAACTTAAACAGAAATTGAAAAACTGTGCTAATAATTTAATAAATATGTTCGCCACTACACAGAAAACAAAAAGTTGAACCTTTTTCATAAAAAAAGTTCGTAAATGTGCAAAACAGGATTAGTTTTTAACACTCAACTTACGAACTTGTGAAAGCATTAGAAAACAAAGAAAAAACCGACCCAAAAGGTCGGTTTTGATTTTTGGCAGCCCCACTCGGATTTGAACCGGGATTCTCGCCTTGAAAGGGCGGTGTCCTAACCATTAGACGATGGGGCCGAAACTTTATAAAACCGCCGTTTTGATGGCGGCAAATAAAACTGGCGGGATGTAAGGGGCTCGAACCCTCGACCTTCTGCGTGACAGGCAGACGCTCTAACCAGCTGAGCTAACACCCCAAAGCCGTGACGATATAATATAACGCAGAAATAATAAAATCAAGTATTTTTTTGGGGTGCGTCAGATTTTAATTGAAAAACGCAGGCCAGTAAATAAAAAACACCGATTTTCACACGAAAACGGCGTTGATGTTATGTCAATGGTCGAACAAATAAAACGCCCCAACGGGCGCGCAACGATAATTGCCTGGTGGGTCGGGGGGGATTTGAACCCCCACGGGTTGCCCCACTGGAACCTAAATCCAGCGCGTCTACCAATTTCGCCACAGACCCATGACGACATAAAACAATACTATGATAAAAAACACTTGATTTCCAGTAAAAAATAACCTAAGATTGCACACAGTAAAACAAAAGGGCAAATAAAATGGCATCAAAGAAAGGCAGCAAAGAAATTATAAAGCTGGAAAACAAAGAAACTGGTTATTTCTATACAGTGACCAAGAATAACAAAACCGCCACGGGCAAAGTGAAACGTCGCAAATACGATCCGCGCGTGCGCAAACACGTCGAAATGACCGAAGGCAAGATGTCACACTAAGTGATTTGTTTTTGTTATGATTATCGATAGCAACGGGGTGTTTGCCCCGTTCTTTTTATGAACAGAAACGCCATGCTGAATCCCAGGGATAATTTCCGACGACCAACATTTTTGAAATAATATGTTTTTTATTATCAAAATTTATGATATAATGTGTGGCATGAAAAGAGGGATTTTATATATTTTATCTTGTTTCGGGGCGCTGTCATCTGGGGTGGCGCTGGCAAATTGGGAATATTCCGGCGAATATACGTACGATGTGTCGTACTATGATAATGGCGGCCGTACCGCGGTGTCTTTGCGCGGGGGCGCGTCATATGCAATGGCAAAAATGCAGAATGATGCAGATTCTGTTGTGTATTCGTTTTGTGTGAATTCAGATGGTGTTTTCGATTTACCTGGGGATGATGGCGAATGTGCCGCGGGTTTTGTATACGCCGGTACGGGAAAGTTATCTTCGTTGGGGATGGATCGGTTGCGCGGACTGAATTTTTCTGCAGGCATCAGTTTGGGCTGGATCTTACCCGATCATCCGCAGTGGCGTCTGGAAATCGGTTGGGACACGTTTTCGGATGTAGACTATAATAAAACCCCGCTTTTTTCTGGCTCTATGGCATTAAGTGAAGGTTATACATTATCTAATTTTCCTGTGGGTGGCGTTCAATCAACAATGGCGACAGATGTGGTCAGCGTGATGGCGTTTTATGATTTCTTTGATGGGTTGTATAAGCCGCTGCATCAAATGGTGCCCTATGTCGGAATTGGTGTTGGTTACGGCGACACCAAAACAGTAATGAGTCTGTTTGATCCAACAGGGGATTTGGCGTTTGAGAATTTGAAAGATTTCGGCCAGCTGGAAGACGGGGTCATTCACTTTTATCGCGCCACAACAAATACAACAAATATTGTTGGCGTCGGTGCCCTTGGGATTTCATACGGTTTAAACGAAAAATTCTTTATTGATTTTGGCGCGCGCGTGTTTTACTTGCCACGGGTAAAGTACCAATTGGTAAACTCGGACGATACGCGTCGTCTGGATTGGTTCAGTGCCAAGAATCTGATTTATGCCAATGTGATGTTGGGCATTCGATTTGAATTTTAACCTATTTCACGCCATATTTGCCACGGTGTATTGGACGATACGACAGAGCCTCGGCCAAATCGGGCATTTCAACATTGGTCGCCCCACGCAGGTCGGCAATCGTGCGCGCAATGCGTTTAATTCGATTATATCCACGCGCTGACATCCCCATCTTTTCTGCGGCGGTATTTAAAAAGTTCGTCAATTCATCGGTCAAAGGAACATATTTCTCTAAATCGGCCCCGTCCAGACGCGCATTGACATAACCTTGACGTGCAATCTGGGCCGCACGGGCACGCACAACGCGTTCACGAATAGTTGCGCTGGATTCCGATGCCGTGGCATTATCATTTTTCATTTCCCATGGATTTACAGGGTCAACATCAACATGCAAATCAATACGATCCAACAATGGCCCAGAAATTTTGTTCTGGTACGCTTCGGCACAGCGGGGGGCGCGCGAACATGACAAAGCCGCATTTCCAAGGTGACCGCACGGACACGGATTCATCGCAGCAATCAATTGAAATTGTGCCGGATATGTCGCGTTGCGTCGTGCACGGGAAATCATAATCTTGCCAGATTCCATTGGTTGGCGCAGGATTTCCAGTGTTGCACGGTTAAATTCGGGTAATTCGTCCAGAAACAGTACGCCATTGTGTGCCAGCGAAATTTCGCCAGGGCGCGCATCTGAACCACCACCTGCAAGGGCCACAGGACTTGAGGTGTGGTGCACACTGCGGAATGGACGGTGCGACATCAATGTTTTGCTGTCCAGACCCCCAGCAATAGAATATATCACCGATGTTTCCAGTATCTCGTCCGCGGTCATTTCGGGCATAATTGTTGCCAACCGTGACGCCAGCATCGTTTTCCCAGAACCCGGTGGCCCGACCATCAACATTGCGTGCCCGCCCGCCGCTGCGATTTCCAGTGCGCGTTTCGCCGCCGCTTGGCCATGTACTTCGGACATATCGATATTTGATTCAGGGCTTTGATTCATTGTTGGCGCATCTGGTACCCCCAGCAAGCATTTACCATTAAAATGATTTATCAATTCAAGGACGTGATTCGCCGCCAGTATATTATCGTGTCCCGCCAGTCGCGCTTCGGTTCCCTGGGCCCCCGGACAGATAATTCCGAATCCGTTTTTATTTGCCCAAACACTTGCCGCCAGAACGCCATTCGTCTTTACAATCGCGCCATTCAGGCCGACTTCGCCAGTAATGATGTATTTTGACAGTTTGTTTTCATCCAATATATCAAACGCACACAATATTCCACAGAGTATCGGCAAATCAAAATGCGCACCACTTTTTTCTACATCCGCCGGCGACAGATTTACGGTCAAACGTTTCGGTGGCAATTGCAACCCCAGCGCCGCAAGCACATTTACAATGCGTTGTGCAGATTCTTTGACCGCACGGTCGGCCAGTCCGATAATATTAAACTCTGGCCGCGCCATACCGTGCGAAATCTGGACTTGGACATCTATCTTGGTCGCATCCATCCCATTAAAGATAACTGAATTCAAAGAAATCATAACAACCACATTATAAACTTGCTATAATTGAATTCAAGTTATAAAATGCAATTCGTGAAATTTACAAAAGAAAGGAAAGATTATGCAAAAAAAGACTAAAAATCGCGCCCGTGAGTGGTTTGATACACTGTTCTATGGTATACTTATTGCCGTCGTGTTTCGCAGTTTGTTGCTGGAACCATTCAATATTCCGTCGGGGTCAATGATACCAACATTGCATATTGGTGATCATATTTTCGTTGAAAAATGGCCATACGGCTATTCGCGTTATTCTTTCCCATTTGGTTCGTGGCATTTATGGAACGGCCGTATATTCAAAAGGATGCCATCGGTTGGCGATGTTATTGTATTTCGTAATCCGAAAAATGAATCACTGGATTATGTAAAGCGTCTGATTGGTCAACCCGGTGACGTGATTCAGATGAAAAATGGCCGATTGTACATAAATGGCGAAATTGTTGAACGTCGTGACCCACGCCCATATATTGTCGCTGTATTGCCGCGTTCACTGCGTTCGGTTGGATACTATCGTGATAATATGACGATAAAAGGAAACAAAATCCTTGTTGATGGTGCGCCGGCCAACTTTAATTATACAATTGAATATAAAAGCGACAAAATGTGTCGCACATATCGTGGAATGTGCGGCGTATTTGACGCAACCGAATATACCGAAGTTTTACCAAACGGCATTGAACACAGTATCATAGAATACACAGATAATGGAAATTTGGATAATACTGTCGAATTCTTGGTGCCGGAAAATCATTTATTCTTTATGGGTGATAATCGCGACAACAGTAACGACAGCCGTGCCGATGTCGGATTTGTGCCAGTTGATAATGTGCTTGGGCGTGTGTGGTTTATATGGTATTCGCACAATTATGCATCGCCAATGGTTGCATTTTGGAATTGGGGTGCTAAGATGCGCTGGAACAGATTTGGCAAAGGAATAAAGTAAAATGAAGTTAAAATATAAATTCAAAGATGAAAATCTTTTAAATCTGGCATTGACCCAAAGCGGTGTAGATAATGCACATAATAATGAAAAATTGGAATTTGTGGGTGACCGCGTATTGGGATTGTCGGTGGCAACATTGCTGTATAAAATGTTTCCAACTGAAACCGAAGGCGAATTGGCGCGGCGATTCGCTGTGTTGGTATCAACCGATACATTGGCGTCAATTGCAAATCGAATGGAATTGGATAAATCGTTGCGGCACGGGCATTTAACAGGTGGACGCAAACGCCACTTGGTCGCAAACGCGATGGAGGCTGTACTGGGCGCGATGTATTTAGATTCTGGGTTCGAAGCCACCCGCGATTTTATTGCTGAAATATGGCGCCCGTTGGCGGCGGCCGAGGCCGAAGCTCCAAAAGATTCCAAAACAAAATTGCAAGAATACGTGCAAAAACACGACAACGGCGCGTTGCCGATTTATACTTTTGTTGGCCAAACAGGCGCAGCGCACGAACCGATATTTACATTTGATGTATCGGCGATGGGCCAAACGGCGACTGGGTCGGGCACGTCGAAAAAGGCGGCAAGTATCGCAGCAGCAGCGGCGTTGTTTAAAAAACTTGCAATTTTGCCACTTGCTGATTAAAATCAAGGAAATAAATAAAAGGAAATAAAAATGTTTTCAATTTTACTTGTATTACTGATTATTGTTGCAGTATTTATGACTGGGCTTATTTTATTACAAAAATCCGAAGGCAGCGGTATGTCCGGTTCGGCGGCGGCATCTATGTTTGGTGGCGCACTGACTGGGGCGGCGGCGGGAAATTTCCTGACGAAATTGACGACGTGGCTGGCGGTTATATTTTTTGTTCTGTGCGCTGCATTGGCATTGGTTTCGTCAAAGTCTGATATGGCCAATGTGAACACTGGGCTGCGTGAGGAATTGGCGGCGGACGAATTGGCAAATGAACCAACACCAACGATCGACAGTGAAACCGCGCCCGCCGAGCCCGCATCGATTGACGACAAGAAGTAAAAATCAAACCGACCAAAACGGTCGGTTTTTTTGTTGACTTTTTTGGAAAAAAACCTATAATACAACTGATATGAAAAACGAAAGTATGATTTTTGCTACTTTTGATTCCTCATTGTTCAGCTGTGCCGAACGATGGTGTTTGTAATACTTTTTTCAAAATAAAACTCTCTTAAAAAACAAAATAATTTAAGGCTGATTGTGCGGTGCATGCGTGTTGGTTCGCAATGCTGTTCAATCGGTCGATACAAACACAAAAGGATTATAAAATGAAAATATCATATGATAAAGGTTCGGGATGTCTGCACATTTCTTACAGCAGGATCTATGAGTCGCGTCTAAATGTGAGAATGAGCTTAGTACGTGTTGACTTTAGTGAAAATACATCTGGGAAATTTGATTTTCGTGATGAAAAAAATATACAGGTTGACGGTGATGTTTCTAATGCGCAATTGCTTTTAAACACCAAGGCGAATTTTATAGATTTGTCTGTTGTGGGACTGCGGGGAAATTTTGATTTTTCTGGTGTACACATGCTGTATCTTGATCACAGCAAAATATCAAAAGCAAACATCAAGTTCAATCCAAATGCAAGATTTATAGATCTTAACAGGACCCAAGGATTGCGTGGATATCTTGATTTCAGTAATGTTCAAGAATTGATACTGAGTATGGATGGCGAAGAACCTGATTTAGACGCGGTTTCTGGAATTAAATTCAATCCCAACGGATTGATTTTTGGTATCTCCGAGGCCAAAAGACAGCTGTTAGAATCTGCATACAGAAAATACGAACAATCAAGAAAGCGTTAAAACTGAAAGGATTATAAAATGAAAAACAACGAACAAAAAGTTATGTTAACCGGTGTGCGCCCAAGTGGAAACCTGACATTAGGAAATTATTTGGGAGCAATCAAAAATTTTGTAACACGTCAAAGTCAGTACAAAAGTTATATCTTTGTAGCAGACTTGCATGCAATAACATCGCCGCGCGATCCGGTGGAATTGCGGAACGCGGTAAATGACTGCATCGCCATGTATTTGGCATGCGGTGTTGACCCCGAACAAACGATTGTCTTTCGGCAAAGCGATGTTCTGGAACACGGCATTATGGGCTTTATAATGACATTTCAAACGCATATGGGCGAATTGTCACGTATGACCCAATTCAAATTAAAATCACAAAACATGGGCAAAAACGGCATTGATACAGGGCTGTTTGTGTACCCACCGTTGATGTCTGCCGATATCTTGCTGTATAACACCGATATAGTGCCAGTAGGACTTGACCAGCAACAGCACGTAGAACTGACGCGCGATTTGGCACAACGTTTTAACAAGCGATATGGCAATACATTTAATGAACCCGATGTCTATATTGCGCCTGTTGGGAACAAGATATTGAACCTGCAAAATCCGACAGAAAAGATGAACAAATCGGACGGCCCGAACCCAGGGACGGTCTTTTTGATGGACGATTTGAAATTGGTTCGCAAAAAGATAATGTCTGCGGTCACGGACAGTGAATCTGTGGTGCGGTTTGATGAAGAAAACAAACCCGGAATTTCAAATTTGATAAGCATCTTGGCCGCAACAACTGGCGAAAGCATTGAAAGTATTGAAAAACGTTTTTCAGGTCGTGGATATGGTGATTTCAAGCGAGAGGTTGCCGATGCAGTTTGTGATTTGATTGGAAATATTCAATCAAAATATCAGCAGTTCAAAAATCCAGATGTGTTGAACAAAATTTTGGAAAATGGTGCAGAACGCGCACGTGTAGTTGCATCAGATACTTTGAACAGGGCCAAGTTTGCATTGGGGTTAAAATAAAAGCAAAACACCGCCCGATTGGGCGGTGCATCTGTTTATTGTGTTATCCCCGATATACCTTTACGGCAAAGCTTTGCATAGATTGGTTTATCAATGCCATAGGCTTTTATCAATGTGCTTGGTTTCTGGTTGCACCACAAATCCCAATACGAAACGACCCCGTTTTTAACCGTTTTTATCAGTCCGCTGGGCAATTCAGCGCGCCCGATACACGAAGACAGATAAACAAAGCATTCGTCATTATCGGCCAAATGTTCGCACGCCAGAATACGTGCATAGACATTCAATGTCAAATCCGCTTTGCTGGCGTCTTTTGTCCATGGCGACCCACCACCAATTGGGGCGGCGGTTGAATAAAAATCACATGCCAATTTTCGCCCCGTCACGCCACAGTCTGCGATGGAACCGTGATATGTATATCGTCCAGTGCCGTTTACAATGATATGCGCTGGCTTTTCACCCAGTGTTTCAATGATAAAGTCGGTCAGGTCCTCGTCTTGCAACATAGGTATTGCAACAATTGCGGTTTCAATCCGATTGTCGTTCAATGTGATTTGAGTTTTGATATCTATGCCAATGTTATCAGACCGACGGGCTTTGTCATACAGGGCGTGGTTCAGTTTTCGGGCTAAATATAATTCCCGATTTATCTTGCCATCACCTTGGCATGCATAGCCAACAAACACACCCTGGTCGCCCCAGCCATCGGCATCAACACCTTGGGCGATGTCGGATGATTGTACGCCAATCATATTGATAACTTTGATTTGCGCTGGGTCAATAGCGTACTTGCCCCATATCGATGCATACCGTTCATCATACCCGATTTCCGACAGGGCTTTCTTGACGTGTTTTACCAAATCCCCAATGTGCGCAGTGGTTGTCACTTCGCCACCAAGGACGACGGTGTTATCTTTTATCAAGACTTCAACGGCATATTTTGCATGTCTATCTTGCTTGATTATACGATCCAGAATATAACTGGAAATATAATCGGCGATTTTATCTGGGTGCCCGATTGACACCGCTTCTGCTGTTTTTTGCATAATTTACTCCTTTGGTTTTTGCAAATATAACCAAAGGTGGATTTCTATGGCTGCCGACACAGGCACAAAAGCACTGTGCAAAATGCGGCACAAAGTACAGGAAAAATTGCATGTTACAACTCCTTGTTTAGTCCATTTAAAGGCAGGACAAGTCAGGTTAAATCCACCTTGATTGATTACATTATAACACGGCCAGAATCGTTATTCAAGAGTTTGTTTGGTAATTATATACTTGCGCACCCCGTTTTTGTAAGAATGTTGGTTTTCTGAGATTTTTTTAGCCCAATTCGATTAAATAATCTATACAGAATTTATTATATAAAAATATGTTAAATGCTGGCAAAAGAATGAAAAAAACACCACTTTTCGTAAGAAAATGGTGTTTTTGAATGAGTTTGGCAGCAATAATATCGTCATTTACGATAGTTAACACTTTTTTAGCAGTTTTTTGTTAGATTGTCAGTAATCGCACGAATTCATAAGTTAAATATTAAAAATCGCTACGGTTTTATCGACTTTCGAACTTTTTTATGATATAGTCAGAATTAAAGATAAATTGAAAGGGCAGTGGATGCAAATTATTAAATATTATCAATCTCAAAATCAAGAACACTGGAAAAACGAGATTGGCAAAGGTGATTGGTCGGCCGCAAAACTTTTGTATTCGTGGTTGAATACTGATAAATTGAAACAAATATGCGGAAAATCGACAGAGATTTTTCTGCTTACTGACGGCGACAATTTGGCTTCTTTTGCGATCTTGGCAGAACAAGATGAAATTGATGCGCCAGAATTATAAAACTATTTTTGTTCTGCGTATTTTGCGATTTCATTCTTTAAACTGGGGTCTGCGGACATATCTGCAAATTCAGACGGATATATCCATTTATAATCTGTGTGTTCGTTCGACAACTTCACTTCTCCCCCCAAATATTTCGCCAACAAAGTAATTCCAACAGTTTGTCTTTCTTTTGCTGGTGTCATAAAAGACCACAAAGACCAAGGTCTGAATTCAATTTCAACATCTAAACCTGTTTCTTCAAATACTTCGCGTTTTATACCATCAATGGTTTTTTCGCCATATTCAATCTTGCCGCCAGGAATATCCCACAGTTCTGCGAATACATCTTCTTCGCAACTGCGTTTCAAAACTAAAATTTTGCCATCTTTTTGTATAATTGCTTTCAGTGCAACCTTAAATTCCGCCATTTTGCTCTCCTGTGGGTTGTTCGTATTGATATTACCGCACAAATTCACAAAATCAAGATGTTTATATCGGGAGATATATAGTTTTTGTGTAGTTAATATGTGGATTTTTGTTTTTATGTTGGTATTCCGCCACAAATAGAGAAAATTTTTAGCAGGCACACGGACTACAGTGCCTGTTTCCTGCGGGTTTTAAAAGTTTTTTTATTGTGACATACGGACTGGTCTGTATGTTTATGGATGTTTTTTGTAAAAATGGCCATTTTTATGCTTTTATAAACAATCAATATTTTATTAAAATTTCGCAGAAATCTGCAGTTTTTGCACGTGTAATTTATCTGGCAAAGCGACATACGGATTAACAGGGGTAATCTTTGAGCTATTTTAACACTCGCAATACCGCAGAAATCTGCGGTTTTTTATATTTGTATACGACATACGAACATATGCCGTATGCAAATATATGTTTTTCTAAATGTATTCTAAGTATATGAGAACGAACTTTCATACACTATAAAAACTTTGTTTTGGCGGAATTTGTAAGAATTGAAAAGATATCTTATTTAAGATTTCATATAAGAACTTATTACATACAAATATGCTTATCTGTTTTTTAACATATCGTATGAAAAAGTGGCAAAATGTATGTTTTTGTTGTGATAAGAGTTGAAATTGAAAAAGACTTCTCGTATGTAAAACATACAATTTGTGATCAGTAAAGTAATGCTAACGAACCAGGTTTTTTGCCTCTGCTGATCGTAGGGGGCAGCAAGATGACAAGTCTGTAGGCAGGGCTTGGTTTAATAGTAACAATAACATTTTTTACTGGGAAACCTGATGGTATGTATCTAATAGATAATTATTGAAAAAAATCTTGCAGGGTGCTAGGATAATTCATAACAAAGGAATGAAATCAACATATTACAGGATGTTTTCACATGTCTCGCGAAATGATTATTTATTGGTACACAACCACAAAACAATTTAATGAAATCGAACCTGGCAAAACTTATTGTATTGGCGAAGCAGATCCTGATGCAAAAGAATATGCTGGTATGTCCACCAGAGCCGCTGCAGAAAAACGTATAAAACAAGAACTTGGTCGATCATCTAAATCTGGAACACATATCAAATTTGACCAGATAACGGATGTAGAATGCCGATTGGTGGATTTTCCAAACCCAAATAATAAAGAACGTGGCATGGATAAAGATGTTCATGCAATGTTAAGAAATATTAGCTGCAAACAAATAGACAAAGAGTGGTTTAATACGAGCCCAGATGAAATAAAAAGGGTTTTGGATCATATAGAATATGGCACTCCTTTAGGGACGACTTACAATTTGCGCGGGAGACAGCCGCAAGCTATAGAAAGATTTAAAAAAGCCTACGATAGTGGCGAGAAACGTTTCGGTTTATTTGCTATGCCACGTTTTGGAAAAACAATTTGTTCGTTTGAAATGATGAATTATTTGTTTGAACAAAACCCAGACAAAAAGTACGTATTTTTTATTTCTGCAAAACTTGATGCAGAACAGGCATTGCGCGAAGATTACTATAAATTTGACCAGAGTTGTAATTTTAAATTGCATATCTATGGTTCTAACAACAAACCCTCGCATGAACAATTGTTAGAAAACAAATGGTGTTTTTTTGCCAGTAAACAATGGTTTGATGGCAAATCATTAGAAGACATACAAAAAGAGTTTCCGATAGTAAATAAAGATGACTGTGCCGCAGTGTTTTTTGACGAAGCACATTTTGCTCGTATGACGGAACGTGCACAAAGAACTTTGCAAACCCTGAACCCAAAAATGCAAATAGACATTACTGGTACACCATTCAGATTAAAATCTAACGAAGACTACAACGACAATAATTCATACGTTTACAGTGTTTTGGACGAAAACGAGGATTATGAAAAAGCTGAAGATAAAGAAAAGTTTCGTTTAAATAATCCAGAAATGGTTTATATAACACCAAAGAATGAATTTTTTGCAACAGACAGTAGCTTCAACCAATTTTTTGAAAGTGATGAATGCAAAGAACAAATTCAAAAATGGGTTAAAAGTTCATTTTATGGTGATGGATTTAACATTGACGGAAAAAAATTAGATATAACAAACGCACTGGTTGTTTTGCCACCGCGTAGAAAATTCTGTGATGTTTTTTATAGGGCAGTAACTGAAATAGCACACAAAGAAAAACTTGCGATCCAGTGTGTAAGAACAAGTACCAAAGACGACAGCAATGAAGACTATGATCCTGATACCAAGAAGGTATTTACAGAATGGAACAATACGTGTAAAAACGACAAAGAACACTTTCATTTGTTGGCAACTATAGGTAAGGGTTTGCAAGCCGTGTCTTTCCCTGATTGTCATGCAGTAATAATGATGTGTGATATGACGTCGCCCGAACAATATATCCAAGCTGCATTTAGAGCAAAAACGCCAAATGATCATAAAAAGGAAGCATATGTTATCGATTATAACAAAGGTCGTACATTACAAATCATAGACACTTTTATAAAAAATCATTTGTTTGTACAATCTTGTGATTTAAATTATAAACACGAATATGAACGTGCTCTGGCCACCATACAAATTCGTGATCATGATCTTAATCGTCAGTTTTATACTTTCGAAGAAATATTCCAGACCTTTGTATCAAATTGGAATATAGAGAGAATAACTGATTCTATAGATTTTGATTTGGATAAATTGGCAAACAAAATCGATTTAAGTAAAGTTAATGTTGCAGATTTACAAAAGCCGCGTCAATTATCATTACAGTTATCTGAACGCGGTACAGATTACGACCCGACACCAGATCCAAATCCTAATCCTCAGCCTGGTGAAGATGGCGGTACAGGGGGTATCGGGGGTGATGCATTTAAAGAGAGAATAATAGAAGAATTAAAACGCCAATTGATAATGAATGGTTATATACCATTTGGTGGTACTGAACAAGATAGAATAAAACCGGCAGATATAGATCCAACTGATATAAAGATTCGTGAACTTGAAGTCGGTCAAGATAAAGAAGTAAGAAAAGTCTGGTCTTATCTTGGTGGTGCCGGCGATTTGGATGATATTTATATAGATGATTCTTTTGAGAGCATATCTCTTATTCGTTGGCGTTACCGTATAAACAGCAAGTTTGTGAACATCAAGGGCGAAGGCGACCATGGACAGGGTGATAAGGAACGCAAAAAGCTTAAGGCTTTTGTGAACGCAATAATACGTTATTTGCCAGCTTATTTCTTAGTTTCTGGTAAGGTAGCGACATTTGAAGAGCTACAAGAACGTTTTGGTCGTCAAACTGTCGCCGAAAATTACTCAGAAAGGCAATTGTTCCGTAATTTTATGGCTTGTGGTGTGGATTATAGATATGTTTTAGATATTCTTAAGGCATGTGATGCCGGCAGTCGGGAACAGATACTGGCTTTTGTAAACGACAAAGTTGATAAATGTTATGATGAAGCTGGTAATATAATCCCAGAAAAAGTTTTAGAGTTATTATGGATTTATAAAAAAGATGGAAGCCGTCCGGTTCCAAAAGAATTGGCGGATATGATGCGTAATGGTAAAAATTACGATATAGTAGTTTGTGGTGGTTATTGGCTAACCGATACCACTACCAAAATATATATTACTGACAGTTTTAGCGAGGCCGAAATTATTAAGTTGCTTCGTCCAAATTGTACGGTAATCTACTCGAATGACATATTGAGAACATTGGAACAACAAAAAGAGACGATCATGAAATTTAAATCATTTATAATGAACCCGCCGTACGGAAATTTACATTTGCCGATATTAAAACAAATGATAGAAACAGTTGTCGAAAATGGCGGTAATGGTGTCTCTTTGCAACCATCTGATTGGACAAAACTTAACGAATTTAATTTCGGTGTCTGGGACAAAATAGGAAAGAATATTTGCTCAATTACAACCTTGGACGAGAAGATAAAAAATAAGGCTTTTGATGGGACAACTATTCGATCCAATTTATCTATTTTTGTTCTAGATCCTAACGGTGGATGCGAGTTGAGTTTCACCGATACAGAAATGTCACTTATTAAAAAACTTAGAGCAAAGACAAGTTTGCGTTCTGTTTACCCGAAAACCAAGGGTGCTTATGATCTGCCTTTGTGCGGCGATTGCGGCCATGCTAAGGGTTGGCATATGACAATTTGTGATATGTTATCTGGAAATCCATCTGCTAGATTGAGATTTGCAACAGAAGAAGAAAGAGATAATTTTAGAAAATCTTTGGAGTTAGATGCTTATCAATATCTCGTGATTATAGATGGGGGGGCAATACCGGCACATTTGCCTTGGTTGGAAGATTATACTCAACCATGGACGAATGAACGTTTTTACGAATATTTTGGCATAACAAGAGAAGAACAGAAAATAATAGAAAAAACAATTGCGGGTACAAAAGGGTAATGACACGAAAAAGAGGACTTTATAATTGTAATAATTCTGCAGATGATTTAGGGTTGACCAAACAAGAAAAGCAGTCTGCAGGTGCCTTTCATACACCGAAAAAACTAGCAATTGAAATGGCAGAAAAACTGTTCCCGAAATATATAAAGTGTAAGACCAAAACAGAAATTATTGAAAAATTTGGTCAAGAAGGAGCGGATTTTCTAAAAGATTTTAATTTGATTGATCCTTGTTGTGGCACAGGTAATTTATTGGCGGCTGCATTAAATAAGTATAAATGGATTGAAGAAGAAGATTTATATGGTGTTGATATAGATCCACGTGCAGTTGAATTTTGTATGCGTAAATTTCCAAATGGGCATTTTCAAGTAGGCGATTGTTTGTTAGAGGATTTAACTGATGATAAATTCTGGGAACATCCATCGGATGGGTTGTTTGGTGCGTATAAAGCTCAAAAATTAGCTGAAGCAACAAAAATCATAAAAGATAAATCAGTTAAAAACAGACAGCAATTATCAGCAGATTTATTGAAACAAAAACAGATGTTGAATGCTCAAAAGGCCGCATAACTCGAAAGGAAGTAGAATAAAATGAACACGTGTAACATTTTAGAATATTTAGGAATTGGTGTTGATTATATTGTGAAAACGATAGTGGGATTGCTAACTAGCTGGCCTTTTATTGTGTTGTTTATGTTTCTTGCTCTTAGAAAATATTTTGTATCTATCTTGAAGAAGATTAAAAATGATTTACGTATAAAGGATAACAAATTTTCCATGGGGGAATCTAGTCAACCTGACGTAGGAAGTTCATCAGAGAATACTTTATCTAATATTCCGACAACAACAGCAAAAAACAAAAAGAAAAGAGAGAAGGGGTATGATTTACCAGAACTGCCGGATAATGGATTGAAAGAATATACGCTGGAAATAGAAAATGATTTAAAGAAAAAACTAGAAGAATCGCCATACAAAAAGATGGCCATAATTGTCAGAGATTCAACAAATTATAGAATTGCAACAGAATTTGAGCGTATATATAGAATTATATACGGTAGTCAGATGCGTTTGTTAAGAAATTTAGACACATGTAAAGAATTAAGCAAGAAAGAAACAATTAAATTTTTTAAACAAGAAAAAAGAAAAATACCAGATAGTGATATTGAATTTGAACCATGGGTTCGTTTCTTAGTTTCGCAAGGTTTATTGTCTTATTCGGAAGACGAATATAAAATAACAAACAAAGGGCGGGCATTCATAACATATGTGGCAGCAATGAATTATGAAGATAGACTATGGTAATTTAATTGCTAGATAGTCTGAATTTTTTCAAATCAGTCATTATAAAAATGATCTATAAATGTTTTGACTTGTGAATCTATAAAACCATCAGGTAGTATGTTTGCTAAAGTTTGTATATTCTTTTGATCCGCTGGTGTAAGGTTGTATCTTGGTAAGTTTGTGAAACAATTTGATAATTCTTCTTTTTTGTTGTCCGGAAGTTTTGCGACCATAGCGAATTCGGCTGGCTTTTTATTATACTTATCAAATAATTCTTTTATATTTTCTGGCACAAGATTGCGTATGTCTATGTAGGATGTTTTGTTTAAATATGGTGTCGGACGATGCTGTGGAGTTTGGGCTTTGTTTTCCCATTCGTCTGCAGCTACTTGAATATACAAATCTTCTTTGCAACGCTCTTTTTTGGAAGTTTGTTCAATAAAAAATACTGTCTCGCCAATATAAGGCAAACAACGCCCTACCAAGAGTTTGTACTTGGGCTTTTCTGGGGACCAGGTTTGCGTATGTTCGTTAAAAAAACTAGACCTTTCATCAATAAAAGAATGAAAAGGTGTTAGAGTATAAGAGGTAAATACAAAAAAACGAGGGTCGTCCATGGTCTCTAAACGCTTCTTAAATCTAGTAGCTCTCCGAGATGTTCATTCCCCCCAAGTGTAGCTCCAAGTGCTTTCATAGGTGCTGTTGAATAAGCTATTTCTGTCAACATTTTAGCCCCATAACCAGCCAAAGAATCAAGCATTTCCTTAATCAAAGATTTCTCTTCTTCAGACAATAAATTAAATTCAGCATCTTCTGGTTGTACGTTTAGTTTGAACAAAACACTTTCGCCGTAAGTGTTATAATGAGAGAAGGAAACAACCTTGCCATCTTTTTGAAGATCGTTTAAGTTAGAATATACTTTTTGATCAAAAGGACCATAGTTGTACCTAATATACTCAAATTCGGATATCTGATGACCGAATCGTCTTACAGCTGCTAAATCGATCAAATAAGACAACTTAATCATGCTTGTTACGTCACGAGGGCTGTCTTGCAAGATATAGCACAATAACTGTTTTGTTTTTTGACACATAAGATTTCTCTTTTGGTTCAACGCAATTATAACACATTATAATACAACTATAAAAGCGTAAAATTAAGTTTTTGAAAAAAATAGAACTAAAAAATGAAAAAAGCAACAAAAATATCTTGTTGCTCATGAGAACTATTATACCATAATTCGCTTTAAAAGTCAATAAGAAGTAGTTTGTTGGTTATTGGTGCATTGCTTTATAATAACTTGACATCTGTGTCAATTTGCGCTGGATACGGCGGAGCAACCATGCTTGCCGGCAGGTTAGGTTGCCGTTGTTTGTGCGGCGAATAGCGTTCTCTAATTCGTGCAATGATCGGCATGCCGCAAAGTAGAGCATGATAAAGTCAGTCTTATTACTGGGTTCGATTTCCCGAAAGTGTTTGTACTTCATAGACAATCCTTTTAAGGTTGTCGCATTCATCAATATCTTTCGGCAAAAGTCCAGTTTTTTATCTAAAAAATGGCGCACATAATTTGGCAAATGTTGATAAAACTGTATTTAGGTTCATCTAGGTATACTCAAGGTTCGTTATAAAAACATATATTGACACACGGAAAATGGTTGGCAAAGATAAAAAATACCGGTTTTCTGCGATTTTTTGCTCTCGGGCATACGGATTTTTGGTCCGTGTGTCACTTTGCTGAAAGCCTTGCTGAGCTTGGGTTTGATAGAATATGTGCAAAAAGTGCCTTTTTACCATACATACACAGTCCGTATGCCGTACAAAAACATGCTAAATTTGCTGAAAACCTTGGTGGGCTTGATGTTGGGGTGGTTTTTGGTGCTTTTCGAAACGTGTTGTCCGTATGTCTGATGTATGTTTTTTTATAAAAAATAGCCCATTTTTGACATACGAAAACATATCATGAAAAAATTTAGTCGTGTGTCAAAACATTAAAAAACCGCAGAAATCTGCGGAAATCTTGGCTCGGGCAACTGGACTCGAACCAGTGACATACGGATTAACAGCAAATTTAATTGGAATTAAAAAAACTCCGCAATACCGCAGAAATCAGGGCTTTTTTCGTGTTGGTCTGATGTATGAAAAAACAAGCGGTGTACATATGTGTAAATTTCAAGTTGGTAAAAAGACCCATTAAATACCCGTTAATCAATATAATTTTTTGTGATTTTTAATACTGAAATAATTTCTTAAATAAGAACTTATATGAGAAAGCCAATGAATATTAAATAAGAAACGAAATTGTTGCGATATAACCACGAAATCGATAACGATTTGTTCAATCCTTCCATTGAAAAAACAGGATATTATTGCTATATCATAAACATGAAATAACAATAATAAATAGAGGTATAAAATGGCGAAACAACAAGAACCAAGAAATGCGGTTTTTATTAAAAAGGGTTGGTTTGTATTCTGGTGTTTGGCATGTCCGCCGATCGCCTTTCTATACGTCGTATGTGCAGATAGTGTGGAAATATAAATGACAGATGTAAAAAGGCAACATTATGTACCAAGGTTCTTATTGAAGCACTTTTGTGCGGATAGCAAAACCATTGACGTAACAGACTTGATCGAAAATAAAACATATTCTGCAAATATCATGAATGTTGCACAAGAAAAGTATTTTTATAATTTGAATACAAATAAGGGAAAGGTATCATTAGAAAAACAATATGCAGGTTTGGAGGATAAGGCTGCCCCAATTGTTGATAAAATTGTGAAAACAGAATCGATTGGGTGGTTCACAGACGAAAATTTTCAAATTTTGGAAGATTTGATTTTATGCCAATTTTACAGAACACGAAAATATGTAAATCATGTTAAAGCTTTTTTACAAGCAAATAATATACCATTGTTTGATCTAGTAGATGCAGATGGAAACGTGAAAAAAACACTTTGTTGCGAAGATGTCGGTGTAGATGACAATGTAGCCAGAGTGATAAGTTATAATTTTTTATACGATGTGGAGCATAATGGGGATGTTCGTGATGCCATAGCATCAATGGAATGGTTGTTGTTAAAAGCTACGGGAAAAGAAAAGTTTATTACATCTGATAATCCAACGATATTGAATAACCATTTGGCAAGTATAGAAGATAAAGGTGAAACAACAGGCTTTGATTTGCCGCATTCACAGATATTTTTGCCGATATCATCCAAACTCATGCTTACATTGACTGCTGGACCTATGGCAGAAGAATCGAGAACAAGATTGTTAAAAGTCATGATGAAGGGACTACCTGTAGTAATAAGCGATGCTTTCAGATGTTCTATAACTGGTGAAGCAGCCAGTTGTCCTGATGTGCTAGTAAAACTTTTTAACGAAACCCAAAAACGCAATGCAGAAAGATTTATATACGGATCTTAAATTGCAACTTATTATTGAATGTGTCTTTGATATTGTCGAGCTTCTTCTATGTCTGCAATAATTTTTTGAGCTTTTAGGGAAAGTTTAGTTTTCTTTGTTACTATTTTGTGTAACCTATTTATCAGTTCCTCGTCAGTAATGTAATTGTGCAGAGACCACGTGGAAATGCTTTTAAACACGCCCTTTTCGCTACTGGATACATTGACATATAGTTTTTCTAATAATAGTATTAAATTTGCGTCTTTTTGTGTGTAATAATCCATTGCTTGTTTATAAAATTTATTTGTACGTACAGCCATAAATTGTAGAAGTCTGACAGGATTATAGTACTTATGAATTTTTGTATAATTAACTTTAATTTTTTTGATAAATATTTTCTCTAATTCTGAATAGTGTTCTTTGGTAATAGTTATATCTATCTGATCTTTCATGTCTGGGAACAATCCATGAGATATACCGTGTTTTAATAGAAATTCAGCAATAGAAGATAAGTTGTCACTACTAGTAACTGCATTCTTCAGTAAAGCATATAAATGTTCTTCATCTTTTATACCGTCTAATATAGCATTATAAAGCCACATGAAACGCAAATCGTTATCTATGCTGATTATCTGAGAATAATCAGTGTCTCCGATATCGTTAAAAGAATTCTTAAATTTAAATATAGAAGTGATAAAAAATTGTTCTAATCTTTTATTAAGAATTTGTGGGGCAAAAGATATGAGTTTTGGAACCCAAAAAAATAATTTGCTCCTACCTGATGATAGTTTTTCTTTTGACCACTCACATAAAGTGCTATCA
>Ga0310786_10001640_pt1 | contig 35964 bp, 29 predicted proteins | sample AusTroGonzalo_MG_FD_203881 | JGI IMG/M metagenome (GOLD analysis project Ga0310786, IMG submission 203881) | Bovine rumen microbial communities from tropical cattle in Woodstock, Queensland, Australia - Gonzalo_03 (v2) (version 2) | ecosystem: Host-associated > Mammals > Digestive system >... | reverse complement strand
CCTCGGCATAATCGGAAGGCGCGACGGTCAGGTAAAGATACGCGGTAACAGGGTGGAGCTCACCGAGGTCGAGGTGTGCATCAGGTCCATGCCCGGCATCGAGGACGTAACGGTTCAGCCTATCACCTGGGAGAACGGCTCCAAGGAGCTCTGCGCATACGTTGTGGCAGATTCGTCATCGTCCGTCTCCGCAGAATCTGTCCAATCATATGTCGCAGAACGCAAGCCCGACTACATGGTCCCCGATTTCGTCATTACCATTGGCTTCATCCCGCTGAACGTCAACGGCAAGGTGGACAGGCGCAGGCTCCCTAAACCGGACATGATCATCTCCGAGCATGGGTATGTGGAGCCGATCGGTGACGGCGAGAGGCTGCTCTGCGAGGCTCTCGAGAGGGCGCTGGGATTGGAAAGGGTCGGAGTGAAGGACGACTTCCTGCGTCTGGGCGGTGATTCGCTGAAGGCCATCATGGTCGCCGCATACTTCAACTCCCGTTCCGACCTGCACATCGCGGCCCGCGATGTGCTCAGGAGACGCAACGTCATAGACATCCTCGCCAATTCCGACCTCGCCGTCGGAGAGCGGATATCCTATAATCAGAAGGACGGCCACAGACCGACCCGCGGACAGGGGGACATGGCAAGGTACATCATTGAGAACAGATGGACCTTCAACCTGCCAATGGCGGTGCCTCTCAGCATAGGTGTCTCGGCAGAACATCTGGCCGCTGCGTTCAGGGAGCTCGTCCGGGTGACTCCTTCCCTCCGCATGCGCCTCGTGGAGAGGGACGGCGAGCCATGGGTGCTTTACGACGGTGAGCCTGAGATCAGGGTGGTCAGGGAGGATCCGATGGTGTTCAAGGATACCTTCGTCACCCCCTTCGACATCTACGGGAAGGACCTCATGAGGGTGGCTTTCGTCGAGTGGGGGGGCGAATGCTGGCTGCTGATAAACTTCTGCCATCTGGTCATCGACGGTCCTTCGTTCGCACCGTTTATCGAGAGATTCAAGACGATACTGGCCGGAGGGGAGGTCCCGATGGACGAGGGGATACTGCGCCAGGCGGAGTTCGACCACGCCTATCTGAGGGCCCCCAGATATCCCCGCAGGGTCAAGGAGTATGTGGATATGCTGAGGGACAGTGACGATTACCTGCCGGACCGCCCCGGCGGCCCGGACGACCCGGGCACCTACCAGTGCCTGGTCTCCATGGATGTCCGCAAGGCCACCAGTGTATCTGCCGAACTCGGATGCGGCATAGCCGATCTGCTGTATTGCGCCTTCGCACACGCTCTGAAAGCCGTGTTCGGCAGGGAGAAGCTGTTCTACGTCATCGAGGGCGGGAGGGACGAGATCGATGTGTCCGGCGCCATCGGGATGTTCTCGAGGCTGCATCCCATCTGGGTGTGTGCCGACAGCGAGGATCCGTACGACTTCACGAGAGAAGCGTTGAAGAGGATCGATGCGATCATGGAGTACTCCGATGTTACCCTGCTCTCGCTCTGGAAGGAGCGCCACATCTGGCCGGACATAGTGATGCATCTCAACAACTTCCAGGGAATGGGCGGTTACGGGAAGGGCATCGAGATGGGCAGGCTGACACGTTCGCCGTTCAGGATACACATGCTGTTCGCCCAGACGGACACGGTGATCGCACTCAGGGCCACCTATTCGGAGGACCAGTCCATTGAGACTGTCAAAGGACTGTCGGACGAGGTCAACTCGTTCCTGCTGAAACTGGCCGATGAGGTCGAGCTGAGACGTTGAAAGTGCATCAGGTTGTATCGGCGGGACGCCGTCGGTCAGAGGGCCCTATGGGATAGATACGGCCTCGGTAGCGAGGCGGAGGTCGTTTTCCTTGGGACGCTGGAGGGAGGCATGCGGATCGGATGTGATCAGGATCATCATAGCGGACGGCATCACCGCCATCGGCGAACGTGTGTTCTCCGGATACAGCGCCGTTCTGTCCGTGACCATTCCCAGCAGTGTCAAGTCCATCGGGAAGTTCGCGTTCTCGGGATGCGGGTCCCTGACGACGCCGGATGTCGGGAAGGGGGTCGAAACCATATGTGAGTCCGCTTTCGCGGACTGCGCGGCCCTGACCGCGGTGAATCTGCCTAGCAGCCTGAAGACGATGGAGGAGGGAGCCTTCCAGAGATGCTATGCGCTGGAATCGCTCTCCACCGGTACCTTCGGCCTCATAATCGCCGACCGTGCATTCAAGGACTGTACTTCATTGAAGGATGTCCATCTTACGAATGTCGGGACCATCGGCGTCGAAGCATTCTGTGGTTGCATCTCTCTGGAATCGATCGCCATCAGCAGTTTCTCGAACCTCATGAAGGGCGCGTTCAAGGGTTGTACCTCCCTCTCGGATGTCGGAATCTGGCAAGGCGTCTGTACCATCGGCGATGAGGCCTTCTTGGGCTGCATTTCGCTGACCGCTGTGATCGTGCCGGACAGCGTGACCACCATAGGCTATCAGGCCTTCATTGGCTGCAGCAGTCTGGCGGATGTAACGATCTCCAATGGACTCACCGAGCTGGGTGCCAACGCGTTCAGGGACTGCGCCTCACTGAAGGCCGTGAAGATCCCGAGCACCTTGAAGGAGATACAGGATCGCGCATTCGATAACTGCAGGTCTCTGAAGACCCTCACAATCGCCGAAGGGGTCGAGGTCATCAAATCCTACGCCTTCCACGATTGCTACGCTTTGAAAAGTGTCAGGGTCCCGGACAGCGTTACCTGCTTAGAGGACCATGCCTTTGGCGGTTGCCAATCCATGGCCTCCATTGCCTTTGGTTCCGGACTCGCCTCGATAGGGTATTACGCCCTCGGATGGTGCCACAATCTGGAGTCCGTCTACTTCATGACGAACACCTGGAACCTGACCGATATCGACCAGACCGCATTCTGGATAACCGACGATTCCCGTCCTACGGCGACCCTGGATGTGTTCTCGCCCAACAATGTGGCGAAGGATAAGCTCACGGTGCACAATGGCGCATGGGTGACCTTCGACTACCATCCTATTTCGAGCTTTGTGGGGCCAACCGCCACCGAGTCGGGAGAGAGTGACCAGAGTCCGCTGGTCATCGCTATCATCGCATCTGTAGTGCTGTTGTGCGCTCTCGCGGTCGTCGTTAGGAACAGACATTGAACGCGGAGCTCGCCGGCGGTCTGTCTGCCGGCCTGTCTCCTCCTTTGTCTTCGGCCGCTGCATGTGGCGGATCACTTTTTCTACGGACGATACATCGATAAAAGCCCCGATCGGATACTGGGGATGTCCTAAGGACATTCGGTAAACCGAAAGCGGGGATAGCATGCTGGAAGCGAGGATTTATGTCGGACTGTGCGACAAGGACAGCCATAAGCAGAATTAGGTGCTATCATAAACTGTGTGGGTTGGAGGATGTGGGGTAAGGGCTTAACTGTACGATGTGGAGCATAGTGATCTCCGTGTTGGTACTGAATAACAAAGATAACAACTATCTGTTATTATACCTATAACGCGTAGGCACGCACATGGAAGAGACCGACGGACCCCAGGCTGTGAAGATGCTGACAGAGGTGCTGTCAGCCTGCGGTCCCGAGGAACACATGGCCCTGATCTCGGAGACAAAGGAGGTGCTGAACGATCAGCTAGTCCGCACGCAGATCGATGAGTCCGAGATGAGGTGTCCGTGCTGTGGCGGCGTTGACCTCTGCAGATACGGCAGGACGGCCGCAGGGAACCAGCGCTGGCAGTGCAAGGGCTGCAAGGCTGTGAGATGCTTCAACGCCACGGGCACCGTCCTGGCTAACACCAAGCTCAGCTACGGGCAATGGATGCTCTATGCGGAGTGCTTCGTGGACCATCTGCCTTCCAAGCTGGTCTGCGAGAAGGTAGGGGTGTGCATGAAGACAGCGTGGTTCATGCGGATCAGGACCCTGGAGGCGCTGTACAACAACCTTCGGCATTCCAGATGAGGGCCGGTATGGGCGTGGAGGTGGATGAGATCTACTTTCGCGAATCCTTCAAAGGGACACCGTTCGAGGGGCTTGAGAACAAGCCCCGCGAACCCAGGCATGACAGGATCGGATCCAAGCAGGGCATAAGCGACGATCAGATATGCGTTGTGACGGCCTACGATGATGCCGGCAGCTTCTTCTTCGACGTTGCCTGCAGAGGCGCGCTGACCCACGACATCGCGCTCGATACCCTGAAGGGGCGCATCAGCTCCGGAGCGATCGTCAATACCGACAAGCACAGGGCCTACTCAAAGGTAATGCGAGAGATAGGCGTCGCCCTCCACAATGCGGTCTCGTCAAAGGAAGGGGCTCTACCCCGAGGATGGACAAGATACATCAGGACATCCGGACGTTCTTGGCGCCCTTCAAGGGCGTCTCCACCAAATGGCTGCATCTGTACATTGGATGGTACAAATGGATCAGGACATTCCATGTGAACTCCACGGTCGCCATAAAGCAGATCGTCGGCGGCGACTACATCCATACTTGGCGGAGCATAAAGAAGATGGAGTATCCGTTCCGCGATGGGCGGATGAATCCCATCAAGTGCTGATCCTATCCCACATCACAGTTCTTCTACAGAGCGACCTCTGTCAACCTATTGTCCGATGCCGCCTTCTATTGTCCCGTCCGGCCCGCATCAGACTATGCGGGGCCAAGAATCCGTGCGAAGCCCCTCTTCTCTTCCATCATTCTCAGTGGCGTAAGCTCCTGGACACATCCGTACCAACACGGAGGTCACTATGCTCCATTCCAATTGATAGAATAGTTTATTCACCCTACCAATACCCTACCAATACCCTACCAATTTGGTAGGGTATATATAACTATTCTACTATGACCTTTCATGCATCTTCCAAGAAATCCTCCAAAACTCGAATCGATTTTATCAAACGAACAGAAATCAAAGGATATACTGTCTGAAGAAATCAAGGAATATGCAAAAGAATTCAATAAGAAATATCTTCACTGGTCGGAGGTACGTTTAAGAGATACCGGATCTTTCGATCCGGATATAGTTTGGGCCAGAATGAAACTGGTACGTATGGATAACAGTACGACCGTCATTTTCGGAAAAACACGTTATCATTATTACATATCAGACAGGATTATGAAGATGTTGCACGAGTTCGATATGAGGGCAACGGTAGGTCTGTTCCCTGATACTATCGATTCATATAGGAAGGTCTATTATTCAGTCAGTTCGCTGATGGAGGAATCCATCGCTTCAAGTCAGATGGAAGGTGCGGTTACCACAACCAAGAAAGCCAAGGAGATGCTGCGCAAGAACATCCGCCCGAAGGACAAATCGGAAAGGATGATTGTGAACAATTACAGAGCGATGCTATTCATCAAGGATCATAATAATCAACAGCTTTCGCCTGAATTCATCAAAGATATACACAAGATTGTGACGGAGGGCACTTTAGAAGAAAGATATATGGGTAAATTCCGTGACAATGACGACATCGTTGTCCAGGATTCTCTTTCAGGAGAAGTATTCCATCAGCCCATACCGAGGGATCAGATAGACTCGGCAATTCAGCAGCTTTGCGATTTTATCAATGATGAAAGCGAATTCTTGCATCCGATCATTAGAGGAATAATCTTGCATTATGCGATTGCATTCATACATCCGTTCGAAGATGGTAACGGGCGTGTTGCACGTACGCTATTCTATTGGTACGAATTGAAGAGCGGATATCGGCTCATGGAGTATCTGGCTCTGTCCAGATACATAAAGGACCATAAGGGGAAATATGAGGAATCATACGTGTTTGGAGAATCCGATGGAAATGACATGACCTATTTCATTCTGTACAATTTGAAGGCTCTTATGGATTCAGTCGACAAATTCGAGGAATATCTTAAGAGGAAAATAGAAGAAGAACGTATGATGAAGACGAAACTCTCTGATTACGGTCTGAATGACAGACAGATCAGAATAGTTACAAGTCTGATGAATGGCGGTACGGTAACAGTGAGATCTGTGGAGAATCAGTATATGGTATCATTGAATACTGCAAGGGCCGACATCAGAACTTTGGTCGATATGGGATTATTGACTGAGACTGGAAGAGAAGTCAATATGAAGGTTTATTCTTGGTCAGGAAAGAAGATCTGATACCCTACCAATACTCTACCAATACCCTACCAATTTGGTATTATAATCAAGTATTGAATAAGAATAGGCTAAGTTTTGGAAAGGTTTTCACACCCCTAGTCGTCAATTGCAAGCAGTTGAAAAAGCTTATCACCCCAACTCCCGAAATAATTGGTACTATGCTCGATTTCTGAGTACCCTTCTGTGTGCTGGCTTGACGATAGGTAGTATTATATATCCATAGTACCATATAGTACTATGCCAACTAAGAACCGTGTGGAGAAGCGCGGGGAGAAGTACTACCTGTACAGCCTGACCCCCTACTGGGACCCTGAGAAGAAGCAGGGGAGGCAGAAGAAGGTGTATCTCGGACCATGTGATGCGGACGGGAACCTGCAGGAGGGTCGCAGGAACGTGCAGCACACCGAAGCCGAGTTCAGGCCCTACCGTTCCGTGACCGTAGGGCCCTACGATCTTTTGTACAAGCTCTCGGAGAGGAACCGGATGAGATCTAGGCTTGAGGAGGTCTTCGGCGAGGGGGATGCGCTGCGCATCCTCTCGCTGGCCATCCTCAGGATAACCGATCCTGATAGCCTCCGCACCGTCATGGATACGGTCGAGACGACATCCCTGGAGCTGGAGATCGGTCCGGGGACATACGATTCCCAGAGACTGTCCGAGCTCCTGGAGAGGATAGGGAGGAACGATTCGGGAAGGAGCCTGTTCTACGAATCGTGCTTGGAGGAGGACGATGTTGCAGTGTTCGATACTAGCGTCCTGTCCTCGTCCTCCAAGTCGATGGATTGTCTGGAGTATGGCAGGAAGGCCCGTAAGACGGGCCTTCCGCAGGTCAATCTGGGATTGGTCCATTCGCTCAGGACCGGCCTTCCGGTCCTGATGAAGATGTTCCCAGGGAGCATCTCAGATACCACGACGGTCAAGAACCTCGTCATGACGTTGAAATCAACGGGCTCGAAGAAGGTGTTCCTGATAATGGACAGGGGCTTCTACAGCGAATCGAACATAGCGTTCCTGGCCTCCAGGGACGATTGCCGCTTCCTCATACCGGTCAAGGGCAGGACAGATCTCTATAAGGAGCTGATAACCGCCTCAAAGGACGATCTGGAGAACCCTCTCAACATGTTCTCATTCGGGGACCGTACCGAATTCTATTCCGACAAGATCATAGATTGGCCCTACGAGACCCCCGCTCTGGATCGCGACGGTAATCGTATCGGGAAGATAAGGGCGGTCGCGTTCCTGAACACGGAACGCGAGAAAGAGGAGAGGGACACCTTCGTCAGCAAGATGGAGGAAGCTGAACGTCTCGCCGCCGACACCGAATGGAAGGGCGAGGCCTCGGCTGTGTCCGACATCTTCCGGGGAAGATTGGAAGGCATGGAGGCCCATTTCGACATCGCCGAAGGCGATGACGGAAAGGTCTCATTGAAGAGGAGGCGCAACTCGATGACCTTCGCCATGAGGAACTTCGGCAAGGTCGTCTTCATCACGAACATGGATGACGATCCCAAGGAGATTCTCGCGCTCTACAAAAAGCGCGATGAGGACGAGAAGGAGTTCGAGACCCTCAAGGATGACATGGATGGGGGGATCCAGTACGTTCATAGCCTCGATGCCGCCAAGGGGCTCCTGTTCATACAGTTCATAGGTCTGTCCATTCGGATGCACATGCGTGCATCCATGGATGGGGAGATGAAGGCGCTGGGGATACCGCTTATACTCAAGCGCCTCCGTTCGCTGACCGCCACCGAGCTGCGCACAGGATGGATTATCAACGAGGTCCCAAAGAAATGCAGGCTTATCTACGAGCACTTCGACCTTTCCCTACCTGATGAGTCGTCCCTCAAATAATCGCGCGCGTATATTCGTGAGAGCATAGTACCAAAATTCGGGAGTTGGGGAGGATAGCAATTTAACCGTTTCTTGGTGGACAATCATATCAGACATCGATTGAACATTCATCGAATGCAGCCTTCTGTCTCCTGAGGAAGTATTCGTCAGTATCGGCATCAACCGTCAGGAATATGCCAAATGGGAGGGCGGCATCACGATCTGGATGTGACCAAGGACTCTGCGCTCGCCAAGTTCTACGGCATGGCCATCGACAAACTGATGCGAGGGGATACCGAGGAAGGGCCTCGGGCCATCCCCCCCATCGCCACCCGGGAAGAACATCTGGGGGACCGTCACCATGGGAAGCCGTGGGCAGATAGTCATCCCCAAGGCCGCATGCGACAGGTTCGGTCTCGAGAGCGGCGACAGATTGGTCGTATTGAGCGACTAGTGGGGATCGCCCTTCTTCCGGCGGAATTCTTCGAGAGCAGGATGAAGGAATATCTGGATTCATCCCTCGAGAAGGAACTGCAGGATGGATGGGTCCTGTCGTTTTGATCCCTCATCCTCGGCCTCCATTTCAGATCCGAGCCGCCGATCCAGTATGTGTTTCAGGTCCGTGTGCCTGATGACAAGACAAGGATGGCAGGGCCGGAGCACCGCCTGTTTTGGTTATCAGTGGAACAGCCAGACGATCAGCGTTAGCACGGCGACGATAGCGTACATCAGCACGCTGTGGTGGCCGCCGGCCTCTGTCCAATGGGCGTAGACGGTAGTGTCCTCGGTGAAGACGGTCGAGGTGGTGATCTTCGTTCCGCCAGTGGATTTGGTGTACCATCCGTCGAAGGTGTAGTTGTCCCTTGACGGACTCTTCGGGAGTGCGGGGAGCTTTCCGTCAGGCCCTGTGACGATGGTCATGCCACTGGGGGATCCTCCGTTGGAATTGAAGGTGACGGTGTAGGTCGGAAGGCCGGGCCAATGGGCGTAGACGGTAGTGTCCTCGGTGAATACGGTGGATTCGGTGACCTTGGTCCCGCCGTTGGGGGCGGTGAACCATCCGAGGAACTCCTTGTCCTTATTCGCCGTATCAGGTAAGGCGTACAGGGTCCCGTCGGCCCCCGTGCGTGCGGAAGCGGTTCCGCATACACCGCCGTTGGCATCGAACGTCACCTTGAAGCCGGTGCCGAGGATCATCCTGTCGATGCTCGCACCCTCGAAGTAGTGGCCGGCGACGTTCTTGGCGGTGACCTCGAGAGGGGCCTCTCCATCGTAGAACGTGTGGGTTCCGAAGGAGTCGGCCGCAACGTATGTCAGGCTGTCAGGGATGCTGATGTACAACAGGGCCTTGCAGAGCCTGAACGCACCGTCGCTTATGGTGGCGACACCCTCGGGTATGTCAATCGATTTGAGGGAGGTGCAGTTGAAGAATGCCTGCTTCCCGATCTTCTCGAGTCCGAAAGGCAGCGAGATGGATACCATCGCGGAGCAGTAGCGGAACACATGGTCCCCTATGACGGTGGCCCCGAGCACCTGGACATCGGTCAGGGATTGGCACTTGTACAATGCGTACTCTCCTATCTCGCCGACGCAGGCGGGGATGACCAGGGTCTCGATGCCAGTCTCGTCCAGAGCGTACCTGTAGATGTCGTATCCGTTGGGATCCAGGTCGGAGGGGAGCACGAGGTTCTTCGCTTTGCCGGTGTAGCCGAGGAGGTAGGTCCTGTCATCGACCTTTCCGTACACGAATCCGTCCTCGTCGACCTGTACGGTGGACTTCGCCTCGGAGTCGACGACGATCATGGCATTGGCCGCGATGCTGCCGTAAGAGGTCTCGCCCTTGACGATATTCAGGGTGCTCAGGTTGATGACCTCGAACATGTTGTAGCATCCGGTGAAGGCATTGTTGTCGATGGATTTGACCCCGGGTCCGACGCAAATGGATGAGAGCGATGTGCACTCGCGGAACGCGTTGGAGTCAAGGGAAACGGTGGCATCGGGGATGACCACGATGGCCAGCGACTTGCATTTCTCGAAGGCGGAGTTCCCGATGGATTTTACGGAAGCGGGTATGTCCACGGATGTGAGGGACAGGCATTCCTTGAAGGTCTCTTCTTCGATGGCGGTCAGCGCATCGGAGAGCACGACGGTCTCGAGGGCGGTACATTTGAAGAAGGCCGAACCGCCAAGGGCCGTGATGCTCGAGGGCATGGTAACGGAAATGAGGGTGGACATGTTGTTGAACGCACCATATCCGATGGAGGTTACGGTGTATTCCTTGCCCTCGACGAGGATCGAGCCCGGGATGTCGATGTCGGTCGGCTTTCCGTCGTACCCGATGACATTGGCCGTTCCGGCCGTTTCGTCCAGAGTGTACTCCAGTTTGTCCACAGTTACATACGCTTCAGAATCGTCCGCGAATGCAACCGTGCATAGCGCTAGGACGGCGACAACGGTGAGGACGGCGAGTGCGGCGGTCTTGTGCCCCTTCGTCGCCCTGTCTGTTTGTGGGATAGACATGGTCATCAGATATGGAACTACTCCTTACGATATATGTTGGACTATACATCCAATAAACCCGGCCCGTGATTTCAGCCTATTGGATATCGTTCGCGGGCCTTTTCCCACTCACTATCTCGGAGGTTTAGAGAGGTATCCCCTGCATTCTAGATGGCTGGAGACCGGCTCGGCAAGAGTTTCCCGTTCCTCGCATGATCGTCATCGAGCGGTCGTTCACTGTTCCATTCTGGACATGAGGCTGCTGACGATGTCCCTGTCCGCTTCGGCCCAGTCGAATTTGGGGAGGTCGCGGATCTCGGACCAGACCGCCATCTGATGCTCCGAGAGGGTGAAGGGCACATCGTCCATGAAGATGAGATAGGTGTAGAGCCTCACGGCGAAATCCGGATATCCATGGGACGTGTCGCAGAGGAATTCCGTCCTGGCACCGGCTATGTCGAGGTCGAGCTCCTCGTGGAGTTCCCTCTCGAGGGCCTGCAGGGGATTCTCCCCCTTCTCGATCTTGCCGCCAGGGAACTCGTATTTGCCGGAGATGTAGGGATATCTGGACTCGCCTCTCTGAAACACCAGGACCTTGGTCCCGGAGACGATCACGCCGGCTGAGACTTCCAACATGCATACCGTATCGGACACAGACTTTAAAGAACCGGAACGTGGAGGATATGGGTATTACGATAGGGACCAGGCGATGCCTCTGGCCATCCTCCCTTCGGGGTCCTGGAAATGGCTCCCAGGATTCGATTCGAACACTGTGCGCACCCCATACCCCTCGAAACGTCCTTGGACCTCCCTGGTGCATCTCTCCACCGATGACATCATAGGATTCCGTGTCCGGGACTCCCTGTCCCCCAGGGACAGATACAGGCTGTCCGGGAGGCCCACCGGGTCGTTCTCCCCGATGAAGTCCACGAGGCCAGGGTACCACATCGAGCCAGATGCGCTGACCACACGGTCGAACACATCGGTGCGGTATATCGAGTACAACGCGAAAAGTCCCGCCAATGAGTAACCCGCGATGATCGTGAAAGAGGGGCATAGATGGAACCCATCCCGGATGTCTGGGAGAATCTTGTCCGTCAGGGCGTTCAAGTATGCATCCGCCTCTCCGGGCATGGGAGGGCCGTCGCGTGTCAGCGAAGGGCCGGGCCATGGGGTCATATCGCGCTCCCAGTCCAGCCCGCTTATGGATGCGAAGGAGAAGTCCGCCGATGTCATGGACCTCAACAGGGAATGGACCTTTCCACCCTCCCCCTGGAACGTGTTGAGTATGACGAGAGGGGCAGAACCCTCATCGCCCCTGATCACATCCACTTCCTTGCCATCATAAAGCATGCATGCATCCCCATATCCCGAATTCAATGATGGTACTTTGATTACCGATAACCGATGTGGATTATTTTATATCTCCACAGATGACGGTCCAGGGTTTTTGCATGAGTGAGAATCCATGTTCCAGTACGGCGACATCCGTCCACTTCTTGCAGCATTTCTTTCAGTGTGCCGAATCGCAGTCGGGGGATACCGTTAGAGAGCTCCTGGATGGGTTCGATATGTTTCTGTCGGAGTTGTCCAAGCGTGTGCGATGTTGGATCCCGAAGGGTCCAACGCGTGACCTTTGGTCCTTCCCTTCGGATCTCCAAGAGGAATCGTCCTCAACCATCAGGGGTCGAATTGCCAATAAGGAAGAATTGAAGCGGGAATGGATTTCTCCGGTTTCTTGTTCAGCCTGATGAATGCTCTGGCGATTTCAGTAAGGTTATTATCGATTACGACCCATCGGAAAGCAGTTCTCATGTCCGTTAGCTGGTCCATCGATGGGAGAGGAACCCTGATTTTCAAGGGCAAAGGCCCCATCGAAGACTATCAGCTGGATTACTTCGGCAGGACATCGGCCCCATGGGGCGGCGAGGAGTTCAGCGAGGTGCGGATAGGCGCCGGGATAACCCGCATCGGAACGTTCGCGTTCGCCAGCAGCCGGTCACTGGTCAGGGTCATCATCCCGTCCACTGTGGTATCCGTGGGAAGCGATGCTTTCAGGCATTGTCCGGAATTGAGGTCGATCCTCGTCTCGGAGAGGAATCCGGCCCTCCGTTCCGAGAACGGCGTGCTATACGATAAGAGGAGGGCCAGGCTGGTCTGCTTCCCGAAGGCCAGATACGCAGCGTCCTTCAGGGTCCCGGACACAGTTGAGTGCATCTCGGAGGGCGCATTCTACGGCTGCACCCATCTCTTGGAGGTGTCGATCCCTGACAGTGTAGAGGCTCTTGAGAGCGATTCGTTCGCATATTGTGCGAACCTGCATACGGTCATCCTGTCAGAAGGTCTTCGGTCCATCGGTGACCGGGCGTTCAGCAACTGCACCTCGCTGGGATCCGTCACCATCCCCAGTACCGTGTCGCAACTGGGTGAGTACGCGTTCAGCCATTGCGAGGAGTTGAAGGAGGTGCGTCTCCCGCGCTCCCTGGATATCCCGAGAGGGGCATTCCATTATTGCCGCAAGCTCAGGAGCGCGAGCATCCCGAAGGGTATCGTCGCCATCGGGGACGAAGCGTTCTTCAGATGCGATTCCCTTGTTTCCGTTTCCTTGCCCGCATCGCTGAGAAGCATCGGCCACCGGGCATTCCGGGGATGCGTCTCCCTGAGGGCCCTGAAGATGCCTTCGAAGATCGATCACATCGGGGAGTGGGCCCTCAGGAACTGCTCCTCCCTGAAAGAGGTGGCATTCCCGAGCAGGATCGCCGAGATCAGCGACGGATTGATGGCCGGCTGCACAAGTCTGGTCTCCGTATCTCTGCCGGATGGTGTGGAGCGTATCGGGGATTGTGCGTTCGCCGGTTGCAGGTCCCTTGCAGGTCTGGAGCTGCCGGACAGTGTCACCAGCATAGGCGGATGGGCATTCGCCGGCTGCATCGGGATCGAGGCCATCGTCATTCCCGACAAAGTGAAGATGATAGGCGACATGGCCTTCAAGGGGTGCATCGGCATTCGCAGTATGCGCCTCCCCGACGGACTGGAGTCCATAGGTAAGGGGCTGCTCAGCCATTGCGTATCCGTTGAATCCGTTCATATCCCCGAGGAGGCGGAGTCCATTGGGGACCGTGCGTTCAGGTCGTGCACCGCACTGAGGTCATTGGAAATCCCCAAGTCGGTCCGCAGGATCGGGACAGGGGCCTTCTCCGACTGCCGGTCCCTGGGATCCATCTCTGTATCCGCAGGTAACGAGGCGTTCACTTCCGTGGACGGGGCCCTGTACGATATCGGGATGATGGAAGTGCTCAGGTTCCCTCCAGGAAGCTCGATAGGACATGCCATCGTACCGGAAAGCGTCATCCGCATCTCGCCCGGGGCATTCGAGGGATGTTCCTCAGTGGAGACCGTCGTCCTTCCACGGAGGCTACAGGAGATGGGCCCGGTGGCGTTCAAAGGATGCTCCTCCCTGAGATCCATCGAGATCCCTACCGGAGTCAGGTCCCTGCCGGACGGCGTGTTCCGCGATTGCGCCTCATTGATGGACGTCAGCATCCCCGATTCCGTTTCCAGAATGGGTAACAGCGCATTCAGCGGATGCGGGTCCCTCGAAAGGCTGGAGATCCCTCTCGGAGTGGAGCATATCGGCAAGGGGGCCTTCCGCGACTGCGGATCCCTGAGGATCGTTGCGGTCCCGGGATCGGTCGGCCATTTGGGAGAATGCTCCTTTTCCGGATGCACCTCACTAATCAGCGCGGTGCTTCCGGACAGGCTGCCGGAATTGGGAGATGCCACCTTCTATGGATGTGCCTCGTTGGAGACCATCGTCCTTCCCGACTCACTGGAGCGCATCGGCGACTGGGCCTTCTACGGATGCACCTCTCTGAAGGAGATCGAGGTCCCTGGGGGAGTGACCTACCTGGGCGAGGGTACCTTCTACGGATGCACGTTACTCGGATCCGTAAGGCTGTCCGTCGGCATCCCGTGCATAGGCGATCGTACGTTCGGAGAATGCCGCTCGCTCAGGGCGATCACCGTTCCGGAAGGGGTGACCATCGTCGGCGGAGGGGCATTCAGCAGATGCATCTCGCTGGCATCGGTCAACTTACCTGAAGGGCTGCAGTCCATCCGGGGCGGGGCGTTCAGCACATGCATCTCTCTGGAGGCGCTGGTCCTGCCGGGATCGGTCCAGTACATAGGCGAAGGCGCCTTTGCCAATTGCCGCTCGCTCAGGGAGTTGTCGGTGCCGGACCGCATCGAGTCCATCGGGAGGAAGGCGTTCAGCAGATGCGGTTCGTTGAAGGCCGAGGCGGTCCCCGAGAGGTTCTGGATAGTCGACCCGTCCATAGTGGACGGCTGCATAGAGCCTGATGCCGATCCCCCGAAGGAAAGGCTGACCGCGGTATCGCTCTTCTGCGGATGCGGCGGCATCGATTTAGGGCTCAGAGGAGGCTTCGACTATCTGGGGGAGCATTATGCCGACAACATGGTCGACATCCTGTACGCCAACGACATCGACGAGAACGCAGGGAGGATATACGGGAGGAACTTCGGAAGGTCCCCGGACATACGCGACATCCGCCAGGTACCTTCCGGTGACGTCCCTTATGCGGACATAGTCACGGGCGGGTTCCCGTGCCAGTCCTTCTCGGTCGCCGCCGAGGATTCATTGCGTCTTGGTATCAAGGACGAGCGCGGCCAGCTATTCTTCGAGCTGTGCCGCATCATACGGGACAAGAGGCCGCTGGCCTTCGTGGCCGAGAACGTCAAGGGCATCCTGACCGCCAACGAGGGGAAGGCGTTCCCGCTCGTGATTTCGGAACTGAGGGGCTGCGGGTACAGGGTGAGCTACCGTCTCCTGAACGCCGCCGAGTTCGGGGTCCCGCAGAAGCGCGAGAGGATGATATTCGTGGGCATCCGGGAGGACATCGGGATCACGTTCGATTTCGACTGTCTGTCCAGGTCAAAGGGGCAGGTGCCGCTCTCCCGGGTCCTGGAGTCGGATGTCCCCGACAGATACTTCTACAAGGAGGGATCGGTCGAGAGGATGAGGTCCGGCGGCGGGAAGAAGTGCCGTGTACAGGATATCGGGGGCCCCTGCATCACCGTCGGCTCACACTTGTGCAAGACGTCGCTGAACAGCACCGATCCGGTCCTGAGGTTCGGCGACAGGTATAGGCGGTTCACGCCCAGGGAGGTGGCGAGGATACAGTCGTTCCCGGATTCCTTCGAGCTGTGCGGGAGCGATCAGGCGAAATACCGCGCCCTCGGGAATGCGGTCCCGCCGGTTCTGATGTGGCATGTGGCCGAGCGCCTATGCCGTCTCCTGCGCAGCATCGATCCAGAGAGATACCGCGGGGAGAGATGACCTCTGTCATCTGTAGAGCCTGTGGACCCTCATATCCTCGGCTACCCTGTGGAGCAGCTCCCCCTTGTCCAGCTTGCCGATGTACTTAGAGACCTCGAACCCGTAGCGTACGTTCAGGTCCTCCAAGGCCTCATCGAGGCTCTTCGAATCCTCTGAGATCCCGGTGCCGAATATCTCGTCCAAGGTCATCTGGCGAAGACGTCCGCCGGTCAGATTGAAGACGCCTACGCCTATCAGGCGGACGGGGCGCTTCTTCAGGGCCGAGAGCATCTCCACCGCCTCCTTATGGATGGAGACGGCGGAATCGCAGGATCTGGTGCTCTTCGATCTGGTGATGCCCTTCATGTCCGAGTAGGTGACCTTCAGCACGACGCCGCTCCCGTGCAGCCCGTAGCGCTTGGAGCGGTCGGCCACGCTTATGGATAGAAGGAGCAGCACATCCTCCAGCAGCGTGTAGTCGCGGACGTCCTCCTGGAATGTGATCTCACGGCTGATCGACTTTGCATCCTCCGGCCTGTAGGGGACGACCCTTCTCTCGTCGATCCCCTCGGCGAGCTGCAGCAGGATCCTGCCGTTGCTCCCGAGCAGGGCGACGACCTCGTCCTGCCGGTCGATCAGGTCGCGTACGGTGTATATCTCGATCGAATGGAGCTTCTCCTTGGTCTTCTTCCCTACGGAGTACAGGACGCTGACATCGCGGTCGATGACGAGGTCCGTGAAGTCCCTGGGGGTGGGGATCTCGAAGTACCCGTTGGGCTTCATCTCCTCGCTGGCCGTCTTCGCTGCCGCCATGCAGTATGCGAGCCCCACGGAGCAGGTCAGGCCGAGCTCCTCCTTGGTGCGGCGCTTGATCTCATGTGCGAACTCCCTTGCCTTCTCGAAGGTCCCGGCGGTATCCGTCACGTCGAGATAGGATTCGTCCAGAGCGATGTTCTCCGAAGCGGAGGCATATTCGTCCCACAGACTGTGGAGCTGCTGGGAGACAGCCTTGTATTTGACGAAGTTAGGGTGCAGGTACACCCCCTGGGGGCAGAGGCGGTACGCCTCCTTGATGTTCATCGCCGAATGTACGCCGTACTCCCTGGCCTCGTAGTTGCATGTGGCGACCACGCCCCTCTCGTGGGGAAGGGAGCCGATGATCACCGGTCTCCCCTTCAGAGAGGGGTCGTCACGGATCTCCACGGAAGCATAGAACGCATCCATGTCGACGTGTATGATTATCTGGTCCATGCGTCCGTCATCTCGCGACGCCGCAGGGCTGGTCGTCAGGGGACCCGGAGCATCTGTCGCGGACCACCAAGGAATAGAGCCTCCAGCCTCCGGCCAAATGGCAGCAGTCGTAGCCCTTCTGCATCAGGATCCTCGCGGCGATGTAGCTGCGCAGAGCGCTCTGGCAGATCAGGACTATCCGCTTGTCCCTAGGGATCTCATCCATCCTGCCGCGGATATCGTCTACGGGTATGTTGACGGATCCCTCGATGTGGCCGAGGTCGAACTCCTTGGGTGTGCGCACATCCACAAGGAAGCAGTCATCACTCTCCGCGAGACCGTCCATCTCGTTCCAGAAGCATTGCTTGACCCTCCCCTGCAGGACGTTGACGGCCACGAATCCGGCATAGTTGACCGGGTCCTTGGCCGAGGAGAACGGAGGGGCGTAGGTGAGGTCCAGCTCCTCCAGGTCGTACACGGTCATCCCGCCGTGTATTGCGGTGGCCAGGACGTCGGCGCGCTTCTCCACTCCGTCGTAGCCGACTATCTGTGCGCCCAGTATCTTCCCGTCCCTGGGGTCGAAGAGGATCTTCACGGACATGTTCTTCCCGCCGGGGTAGTAGGTGGCATGCGAGGCGGAATAGGTGTAGACCTTGTCGTACGGTACGGAAAGGTCCCGGGCCTGCCTCTCGTTGATCCCGGTGGTGGCCACGGTCATATCGAATATCTTGATCACAGAGGAGCCCAGGCTTCCCCTGAACACCGAATCCATCCCTGCGATGTTGTCGGCGGCTATCCTCCCCTGCTTGTTGGCCGGTCCAGCCAATGCTATGTTGGCGGCAGTGCCCGTGACATAGTTCTTCACCTGGACGGCATCCCCGACGGCATAGATGTCCGGGTCCGATGTCCTCATGTGGTCGTCGACGACGATTGTCCCCTTGACCCCCAGCTCCAGGCCGCAGTCCCTGGCCAGACCAGTGTCCGGGACGACCCCCAGCGCCACTATGATCAGGTCCGCATCGAGCCTCTTCCCGCTCCTGAGGACCGCCTTGAGCCCGCCGTCGGTCCCAATCGATTCCAGCGCATCCGACAGATGCAGCTTTATGCCGTGGGAGCGCAGATGGTGGTGGACATCCGCCGCCATATCGTAGTCCAGGGGAGGGAGGACATGGTCGGGGCGCTGCACGACGGAGACCTCTATCCCGAGATTGCACAGGTTCTCTGCGACCTCGAGCCCGATGTATCCTGCACCGCAGACCACGGCCCTCTCGGGCCTGTTCTCGGTGACGGACCTGCGCATCGCAAAGGTGTCCTCCACAGTGCGGAGGCTCATGACACGGGGATCGTCGATTCCGGGGATGTCCGGACGCATGGCCTTTGCCCCCGGGGACAGGATCAGCTTGTCGTACGATTCCCTGTACTGCTCTCCGGTGAGGGTGCTGCGGACCAGCACCTTCTTGTTGGCGCGGTCGATGGAGACCGCTTCGCTGTTGACGCGGGCATCCACATTGAAACGCGACGAGAACGATTGCGGGGTCTGGAGCGTGAGCTTCCTCTCTTCGGTTATGACCCCTCCCACATAATATGGGAGACCGCAGTTCGCATAGGACACGTATCCGGTCCGTTCCAGCATAACGATCTCTGCATCCTCGTCCAGCCTTCTGAGCCTGGCGGCCGCCGAAGCTCCTCCGGCGACGCCTCCCACGATCACTACCTTCATGCGGCTGGGATGCAGGTCATAGTTGATAATCCATGACCATGCGTCATTCAAGGAATCCGGATTCGCGTATCGTCCTGAGGAGGATGGGCAGTACCTCTCTCCGGCAGCCGATCTCCTCCACCATCCTGATGCTGATGCTCTTGCCGTTCTTGGCGACGGTGCCCTCCATGCGGCCCTTGCCGAGGCCGAGCTTGGCGGTGACCTCCTCCCTCGCATGGTGGTTGGGGGATACGAACATCGGGATGACGACGATATCGTCCTTCCTCGATGAGATAGTCTCCAGACCCGCTTCCACGGTCTGTTCAGAGAACTCGTTGCTGCATGACACCACATCGTATCCCTGCTCGGCCAGGTCCTTGCGGAACCCTTCGATGATCGCCATGTTCTCGCCGGTCCTCGACCCGTGGCCCACCAGGATGATCCCGGTCCTCTGCTTGTCCTTCACCTCGGATGCGGCGATCCTGCGGATGTAATCCACCATCCCTGGGTCGGTGGTGAAGACCTTCGCCACATAGACGTCGACCTCCCTTCCTCCGAGATCGAATCTTCCGCGGCGCGTCTTCGGGTCGGCATTGAACCTCCTCAGCGTGTTCCCTTCAGTGAAATCGGAAGGGGCGAAGTAAAGCGGCACGACGATGAGGGCGTCAGGCTCCTCCGAGGCCACCTCTTCGATGGTGTCCTCGATCGCAGGCTCGCCGATGTGTGCACAGCCATAGTAGACCTCCTCGCCGAGCATCTCCGTGAGTCTCTCCGCATGCATCTGGTTGGCGCATTCGTAGCCCGATGCGGTCCCGTATCCCTCAATAATAATCGCGTGCCTCATGCGGAATGCATCGTCGGGAGACGATATAATTTGACCGCAGGCTCACTGCAGCCTCTCGGAGATCCCTTTCGCCCAATCGACCGAGGACAGCGCATGCTGATGCATGTACGTGCCGACGGAGTTCCTGCTGACCAGGCCATCCTTGGAATCCGTGATGCCGAGCCCGCGCTTGACGACGAAACCGAACTCGTCATCCTTGCTGGCGGTGACCTCCGAGTAGTGGTACTCGTGGGCGCGGACGCTTCCAGAAAAAAGCGGGTTGTTCGGCGTGGCCTCGGCCATGACGTACGTGGGGCCGTGGCGCTTGTTGACGAACACCGAATCGCAGCCGAAGATGCCTATCATCTCATGCCTCTTCCCGGCGGGATCCACCATGCCGGAGCACATGCTCATGAGTCCCCCGCACTCTCCCAGGACAGGCTTACCTTCCAGGGAAATGTTCCTCACCCCTTCGATGAAGTCCCTGTTGGAGGAGATCTCCTCCGGATGGAGCTCCGGATAGCCTCCGCCGAGATAGACAGCGTCAGCGTCGGGAAGGCGGTCGCCGGCGACGGGGCTGAACCTCTTGATCCTGAATCCAGAAGCTTCCAGGCACTCCAGGTTCTCCCTGTAGTAGAAGCAGTATCCGTCATCGAAGGGCACCGCGATGCTGGCGCCAGTCTTCCTGGGGACATACGGGGAGTCCTTGGGGAGGTCCGGGTCGGCGGATTCCGCGATCCCCATGAGGATGTCCAGGTCGACCGAGTCGACCAGCCTTTCCAGGGAGGCGATGCCGGTGGGATTGTCGCCTACGATCGTGGTGAGCCCCAAATGTCTCTGTCCGAGGGTGTTCTCCCTGTCCTTGCGGATCTTCCCCACCATCTGGACGCCTTTGCAGTATGTGGACATGGAGACGTCCAGCTTGTCCGAGTGCTGGGGTCCGGAGACCTTGTTGAGGATGACTCCGGCGATGTTCACGTCGGGGTCGAAGGATCTGAATCCGTTGATTATGGCCGCAGTGCTGCGGGTCAGCGATCCCGCGTCGACGACAAGGACAACGGGCAATCCGAGCAGTTTGGCCACATACGCTGTGGAGCCTAGGTCGGAATCCCCTGCGAAACCCTCGTACAGCCCGCGCACACCCTCGATAACGCATACATCGGAGTCCTCCGATGCGTATCCGACGAGGTTGCGGATCGTGTCGTCATCCATCATGAACGAGTCGAGGTTCCTGGATGGGCGCCTGGTGGCCGCGGTATGGTACATCGGATCGATGAAATCGGGACCGACCTTGAATCCCTGGACCTTGTACCTCTTGGAGAGGAGGGACATGATCCCGGTGGTGATGGACGTCTTCCCTACGCCGCTGCCGGTGCCGGCGATGACGAATCCTTTCATCTGGTCAGCTCCCTCAGGGTCTGGGCGGTCTCGAGGGGTATGATCCCCTTGGCCCCCATGACCAGTCCGTGGCTGCCGACCTCGCCGACAGCGGTCAGGCCCTGCTCCAGATAGTTGGCCAGTTCGCGAGGCTGGTCGGTGACGAGGACGCAGTTCTCGTCCAGGCCAGGGTATCCGTGGCAGATCCCCAGAACGACCGTGAGGTCCGGGGCGAATCCCTTCACGGCCTCCAGCATCTCGTCCCCGACGACAGCGTATTCGTCCAGTCCTCCGATGTTCCTGTCGAGCGATACGCTCTCTGATTCGAAGTCCTTGAGGATGTCCCTGCAGTAGCCCCTGATCCTGGGAAGTCCCTTCTCCGGGTCCAGGTTGGCCACGAAGAACGTGCTACCGCCCAGTCTGTCCTTGGCCTCCTTCACTGCCGGGAACATGTCCGCGAAGCGATATGCCAGCTCCTTCTTGGCCAGCATCACGACGGCGACCTTGCCGCCGGCGCTCAGGGTATCCATGATCCTCTTGCAGACGGTGAGCTTGGTGGGGCTCTCGGCCGGTGACAGATACGTCCTTCCGGCCATCCCTTTCTTCTTCTCCAGAGAGGTGGCCGCCTTCAGCAGCTTGGCCTGGCGGTCCGATTCCTCCTTGGGGATTATGCCTGCCGCCGCTCCCGCTTTCAGGGCGCGTATTGCGCCCTCGGTATTGCTGTCCATGCATCCGTGGCAGTCGATCGCGAAACAGATCGTGTCCCCCAAATCTACCCTGCCGATGATCGCTTTGATGTCGTCCCCGATGATGGTGCTCGCGCATGTCCCGATGACGGCCATGGTCTTCGGGTCGAACCTCTCCTTGGCATCCTTCAGCGCTTTCTCGAGGGAATCCCCTCCGCCGAAGATGAGGTCGTTGTCCTTCATGGAGGATGTGACCACGCGGACTCCCGCGTTCTCCAGGGGCCTTGATGCCATGAAAGAGCATCCTGCGGGCCCGTGCATGACAATGACGTCCACGTTCATGTCCCTGGCCGTGTACATGGCGGCCACTATGGGGTTGGGGCGAGGATGGAAGACGCTGGTCATTGGTAGCCTTCCTTGGTCATGCGGACGACCGTCCTGACCCCTGTCGGGATCTCCGGTTCCGTTCCGTCGCCCGGGGTGACGATCAGTCCTGCCCCGTAGCTTCTGACGACCTCCTCAATGAGGTCGCGGTCCAGCTTGTCGCACACCTTCTTGGATACCGGGTCGATGATGACGAGCGCATCCTCCAGGCAGCCCATGGTCTTGAGAGTCTCCAGCGTGCGCTTCACGGACATATGCGAGATGCCGGGGTTGCGCTCCACGATGTACTTCACGTTGCCCTTCATATGGACCTCCCCTCTTCCGGGGACCCCTTTGAAGGTGGACAGGGCATCCATCACCGCATCGGCGGGGATGTCCATGGCGTCGCAGACCTCCAGGGCCATGTCCATGGCCTCGATGTACTGGAGTCCGAGATAGGTGCCGTCCAGCGAGGTCCTGTGCTTCCCCCTGTAATCGACCTCGACCTCCAGAGGCTGGCCGAACGAAGGGGTGCCCACGACGCTGACCTTCTTCTTCGAGAGCCTCAGGGGCTTGCCGTACTTCGCCCAGATGTCCTTCTCGGATTCCAGAACGATGTTGATGCCGTCCGAGAGGATGTCCTTCTTGGCCTCTTCGGCCACACGGGTCTTCTTGGCGATCCCGTAATTCTCCAACAGGTTGGTTATGCATGTGATGTCGGCCTTCGCCGAGCCTCCCAGGGACACCTCGCAGATCATGGCGTCGTAGTCCCCCTCGGGGAGGTTCAGCAGGTAAGGAGGAGCGATGCTCTTGAGCTCTTGGATCTGATGCCCCTCGGCGGTGTACGGGCCTGAACCGCGGGAGGATCTGAGATAGACCTTCTTCCCGGCACGCGCCAGGATATGGGCCATCACGTAGCATGTGCTGGTCTTCCCCTTGACGCCGGTGACCTCGATCCTGAACCTCTTGTCGTTCATGAAGAGGTTGACAGCCTGGGAGTACCATATGCGTTCGCCGTAGGTGCATCCCTCGAGGAAGATGTCCGGGCAGTGGCACGGCATGGACACCAGGTCGTAATGCCCCGGTTCAGGGGCACCGACGAAAACGTGCGCGCCGATGGACCTGAGCGACTCCAGCATGCTCTCGGGAGCGATCCTGTACACATCGCAGACGGTCACGTCGTCGCCCCTCCCCTTGAACAGGGGGGCGAGGATCTGACCGCCGTGGGTCATATCCAGGAGTAGTACCTTCATCTCACTCGCCCAGGTAGTGTCTGGCCTTCCTGTCCAGATTGTCGAGCAGGCGCGGGTCGTCCTCCATCGGACGGGTGTAGAACACATGGATCTTCCTTCCGTTGACAGTGATGTCCCCTCCGTCGCTGTATGGCGGGATGCCGATCTGCTCGGGGATCTCATCGCCCAGGTGCAGACCCATGGCGATGAACAGGGGGATCGCGACGATGTTCTTCACACCGCTCTTCTCCAGGCGGTCGAGGGCATCCTTTATGGACGGCTCGCAGAACTCGTTGAACGCATACTCCACGTGCTTGTATCCGAGGGACGACAGCCTCTCCGCGTTGAGCTTGACCGTGTACATGTTGGCCATGGATGCGTGCTTCGTGCCGTGGCCGAGGACGAGCATCCCCGAGTCCATGTCGCCTCCGACATCCGCGATCCTGTCGCAGATGATGTTGGTGAGGGCGAAGCTGTTGCCGAAGGCCGGGGCCATGTAAACTGTGATCTTCTTTCCTTTGATGTCCGCGACGCCCATCTCGGACTGGATCCCGATCTTCTCGGGAATGAACTGCTTGGTGAGCTTACCCTCAGCGATGTAGTAGGGTATGGCGACTATCTCGTCGATCCCATCCGCGGCGATCCTCTCCATCGCCTCGGGGATGCTGGGGCTGGAGATCCTGAAGTATGCCACGTACACGTTCTCCCAGCCTCTGCTTCTGAGCCTCTTGGCCTGCGTCTCGAGCACCTGCTCCAGATTTCCCTTCCTTGTTCCGTAGCCTACAATTAGAATTCCTTTACTCACAATCATCACATCCTGTGCAATCATCAAGTTTCAGCCCTCCGGATATGTCCTCCGAGCGGCCGTAAATCGTTTTCGCTAAGTCGCGGTAGAGGGCGGCCATGGGGGAATCCGGTTCTCCGGAGACCACGGTCATGTTCCTCTTCTCGCATGTTTGGACCGTAGGGGACCTCGGGAGCCGGAATATGACCTCCGAACCCATGCCCTCCGCGGCCTCGTCTATGAGCTTGTCCTCGTCGACCACGCCTCTGGAGTTCTGTATGAGCCCTCCGAAGCGGGCGTATCCGTCCTTGCGGAAATCATTCACTGCGGTGGCGATGTTGTTGGCCGCATACAGCGACATCCTCTCTCCCGAGGTCACGACGAAGACATCGCGTGCGTACCCGTTGCGTATGGGCATCGCGAAGCCTCCGCACACCACATCCCCCAGGACGTCGTAGATTATGACATCGGGATGATATACGTCCATGGCGTCCAGCCTGTCCAGTTCCTGGAATGCGGCTATTATCCCCCTTCCGGCGCAGCCTGTTCCCGGACGCGGCCCTCCGCATTCTACGCACAGTACTCCGTTGGAGCCTGTATGGACCATGTCCTCGAGAGTGCGTTCGTTCTTGTCGCGCATGGTCTCCAGGACCGTGGGGATCTGTTTCCCTGTGAGAAGTCCGGTGGAGTCGGCCTTGGGATCGCACCCAATCTGCATGACCGTGAGACCGGATTCAGCAAGGGCGTCGGAGATGTTCGACGATGTGGTCGATTTTCCAATCCCGCCCTTACCGTATATCGCTATCCTCCGCATATGCGTGCGTAGGGGCACACCATTAATAAAAATGATGTGAATAGTGCTACCATATATGCAGTTTGATCTGTTGCCGTAATACCGGTTCGGGCACAATCCTTGTATTATATCGTACACTCTAACTGCGTTCGAGCAGCATTCTGACGAAAGGAGCGGGGTATGATGGGTCTGATGCAAGCAGATGCCCTGGATGAAGAGAGGGTGAAGACGATGGTCATCGGATCCCCCTGCTATCCGTAAGCGCTGTTACATTTGTCCATAATATTGTATCATTTAGTACAATAAATGTTATTAATATACAATTATTCGAGACCATATGGCCGAATTGAGCATCCAAGAGATCGGTATGTCCAAGCGGATCACCGATTATCAGGGACTGAGGGAATCGATCCCTGATATCGTTTCAGAGAAGATATCGTCTCCCGACAGCTGGTTGGATACCGGATGCGGGATGGGCGGCTCGGTCAGGGCCTCGTTCGAGAGATTCCCTGGGACCCGCTTCGTGCTGGCCGACCCCTCTTCCGAGAACATTGCGGAGGCCAGGAAGAACATACAGGGTGCCGAGTTCGTCATCGCTCCGACCGATGGCCTGACCATGCCGGACGCCTCGTTCGATGTCATAACGGCCATCCTGTCCCATCATTATTACAGCCAGAGGGAAAAGAAGATGGATGCCGTGAGGAACTGTCGCAGGATGCTCCGCGAGGGAGGGATGTTCATCACCGTCGAGCATACCCGCTATGACGGCGACCAATCCGCCAAGGATTCGGAATGGCGGGATTACATGGAGAGCAAGGGGCTTGAAGAGAGGTTCATCGCAGAGATGTTCCAGCGCAGGGGGACCGTGTACTTCCCCATGACCGAGGAAGAGCATCTGTCCATGCTGGAGGAGGCCGGGTTCAGGGATGCAAAGGTCTTCTGGAGGACCTGTTCCGACATTGGGATCTATGCGTTCAGACGATGTCATGGGAAGTCGATCCCCGCCCTTTCGACGGTCGGCAAACATCAAATAACCATATCCGGTTCTGCGACCCATGATCTGTTACTTCTCCGCAACCGGCAACTGCAAGCATGTCGCGGAGACCATAGCAGTCGCCGCGAAGGATTCCGCCGTATCCATCGAGGGATTGGATCCCGGGGCCCTGAAGGGCGAGAGCGTGTTCGGACTGGTTTCCCCCGTCTACTTCTGGGGCCTCCCGACCATAGTGGAGAGGTTCCTCAAGCAGGTCCGCATGGATGACTGCAGATACTCCTTCTTCGTGGCCACCTACGGCACGACGCCCGGATACAGCGGGAAGCAGGCCGCCATGATACTTCGCGAAGACCACATCGGCCTGGATGCATCGTTCAGCATCAAGATGCCGGACACCTGGACCCCGATGTTCGACCTGAGCGACCCGGAGTTCGTGGCGGAATAGAACAGGCAGGCGGACGAGTATCTGGATACGATCATCCCCAGGATCCTGTCGCGGGACCAGGGCAATTTCATGGAATCCGAGAAGCCCTATTCGACACGCTTCTTCGCCGGACAGGTGGCGAAGCGCGACAGGAGGACCAGCAACTTCCATCTGGAAGAGGACTGCACCGGTTGCGGCCTCTGCGCCAGTAGGTGTCCCGTCCAGGCGATCGAGATGAAGGACGGGAGGCCGGTGTGGGCCAAGGATGCATGCGAATGCTGTCTGAGATGCCTCCATCATTGCCCCGGGTTCGCGATCCAGTACGGCGACGGGAAGACCAGGTCCCACGGCCAGTACACGAACCCCCATGTGAAGGTCCGATCCGGATCACATCACGATATTCTTCGGCACCTTCGGCGCGTTGACCAGGTACACCCTCCTGTTGACTCCTATACCCATGGTGAAGACGCAGTCCTGCTGTTCCAGGATAGCCACCATCTTCTTTACCGCATAGATCGACAGCATGGTGTTCATCGAGAGCTCGCTGATGGTGGCGCTCCTATGTTCCAGCAGATACGAAAGCACCATATTGGCATCGTTCTCCGGGGTCCTGCTCCTCATGTCGAGGGAAGGGAGGCGCACAGAGAACTCATCCTCTGTCCTGATGAAGCAAGGTACGAGGCCGGAGGTATGGTAGCCGCTCTTGATCATCGACAGGCCCCTGCCCTTCAGGGAGGCGTACTTCAGCGAGACCATCAGGTCGGCCATCCTCCTGTTGCGGGGATTGGTGGTGACGATGTCGGTCCACTCCTGGGGAGGCAGGAGGCCACCGGGCGAGGTGATGTTCATCAGGTCCCTTTCCAGCTCTATGACGATAGGGCTCATCCTCGAAGCGTCGAAGTGCAGGGTGGCGTTGACCAGGGTCTCCAGGATCGCCGAGCTCGGATAGCATCTGTATTTGGCGACCCTGTGGAGGATCGTGGTGAACGGGGAGTTCTCCCTGAGGTGCTCGTAGCATTGTTCCAGCTGTACAGGAAGCGGCCCATCGAACACCATATCGTAGCCATCCGTCCTGATGATGAAATGCCAGGGGCACTGGTCCGATATCATGTAGGCGTAATTGTTGTAGAAGCCATCGTCGGTCATCAGGCCGGAGATGGTACGTTTGCCACTCTTCTTGTAGACGTAGTCATTGATCTGCTTGAAGCTCAGTTCTTGGTTGGGGGAGCGGAGCTCTTCGAAAGAGTGCAACATCGTCTACCTAATGATTTGGTCGGTTTAAGAACGTTTATTATTACTCTAACAAACTAATACCATTCGATAGTTCGGGAACGTAAATCATCACTGATAAATAGTATCCAGTTTCATCCGACTCCCAAGGTGATACGTAATGGTAACGATACCTCAAGAAGTATTGGGCCTTTTGGGTGCAAAGGAAACAGTCAAGCTCCTCGTGACCGCATCGAAGGACGGTCAGCCTCATGCGATCGTCTGCGGAAGCATATTCGCGACACCCGATGGAAAGGCCGGTGTCGGAGAGGTCCTGATGAAGAGGGCTTCCCAGAACCTGAAGGACACTGGAAAGGCAGCACTGTCCATCACCGCCGGACCGAAGGCCTACGAGCTGATCCTCAAGAATCCTGCACGCGCGGACAGCGGACCCATATTCGATGACATGAAGGCCAAGCTGGCCTCGATGAATCTGCCGTGCTTCGCAGTCTGGACATTCGACGTGGCCGAGGTCTGGGACGAGAGCGCAGGACCTAGCGCAGGCACCAAGATCTGCTGAAAAACCAAAAGCCCCTCAGGGGGCATTTTTATCTTTTGTAGTGGATTGGCCCTTCATGGGATTGGAAGAGTACCTGCCGTCATGGGTGCTGGATTATCTAGCTCCGATCGTCCTGGTGCTCGGTGGGCTGATGGCCCTGGTGATAGTCGCAGCTTATCTTAAGGATAAGGACTCCGCCTGGTACAAGTTCACTGTGGTAATCGGGGTGCTCATGGGGATAGCGATCGTCATCCTGGCGGTGATCGAAGGTTTCAGAGCACAGACATATACGGTCGCGCTCATAGCTGTGGCCGCATTCACGCTTATCATCAGGCCAGTCCGCAGCGTCAACATCGCTGTCATCATAGGTCTGATGGTGATGGTCGTGGTCTATGTCCTGCTCGGTGATCTGAACGGGACCACTGTCGCGGGCGTGGACCTGTCGGTCCTGGCCCAGGGATGGCCTAGGGTCATAATCGCGTTCATAGCCGGTGCCATAGTGTTCGGACTGCTCAGGTTCGCAGAGGCCCTGGTCCAGCTGTTCGGGAAGATCCTTAATTGCTGGCCCATACTTGGGCTTCTAGGTATCCTGTGCATTGCCGAAGCGGCCTGCATATCCATGGGATACGGCTCCATCTTCGACTTCATCCGTCAGGTCAAATGGGGGGATGTCGCGAAGGTCATCGCCGACGCTGCGATGATACGGTTGTGATACCGTCAGCGGGACTACTATCCAGCATATCGGGATCGTACCTCCGACGTGGCAAAGGGGCTAACAAACCTTTAAATGATAGTAGCCGATGGAGGGAAAGAGTGGGCTCGTGGCTTAGCCAGGATATAGCGCTGGCCTTCTAAGCCAGACGCCTCGGGTTCGAATCCCGACGGGCCCGCCTGGATGCATCACCATAACGATGACAAATCCAAGGGAGAATCAAGATGAAGAGAGGCTCACGCGCCTGGAAGAAACGCGGTAACCAGCGTTGGAAATGGCGCAAGAAGAAAATGAGAAGAAGAAAGAAAGAAGCGAAGATGCGTAAGCAGTGATTTGCATCACTCTCCAGGGGGTATAGGCTAACCTGGCAGACTGGCGGGCTCCAGTTATTGAGCGTGATTGTAAATGGGTTTGCTGACCAGTTGATGATTAACTGGAGCGATGACTCATTGATTCCGCGGGAGGTAGCTCCTCCCGTAGTGGAAACCCGCTGACGGGGGTTCAAATCCCTCTGCCCCCACCTTACGCATCTTCGATGCTTCTTCTTAGACACCTTCGGGTGTCTAACAACCTTCTTCCCGTTCTCGGTTCTTTTTGAAAAATGATGAAAAAGGTTCCCAGCTCGTTCTTGGCTGGGATTTTGTCGTCACTGGGGCGATACGTATTGCCATTGCTTGAGATTGAACGTGCAGCACTGGACCTTGGAGGAGACTATGACGCCGTCCTTCCATAGCTTGTTCAGCATCGGTTTCAGGGAGTCGATGTATTCGCGATACAGCACGTTGTCCTTGAACTCATCCGGGCGAAGTCTTTTGACGATCGCACGGGTGCAGATCATCGGATTCTCCTTGATCACTTCAAGCAGCTCTTCTTCCGTGATTGGTTGCATGGATAATAGAGCCAATTCGGAACTATATATAATGGAACGTCGCAGGGGCAACTGCAGGAAGATGTTAATCCAGAAGGATGGTGCCGGGGCATTCGCCCCGGGCTCAGTTCTTGAAGCTGTGGATCGGAGCCGGGATCCTTCCGCCACGGTCGACGAAGGCCGCGCATCCGAATCTGTTGACGGGCATGATCTTGGCCTCTCCGAGGAGTCCTCCGAATTGGGCGAAATCGCCTACGTCCTTGCCGATGACCGGGATGAGCCTTACCGCGGTGGTCTTCTGATTCACCATCCCTATGGCCATCTCGTCGGCGATGATGCCCGAGATGGTGGTCGCAGGGGTGCTTCCAGGTATGGCGATCATGTCCAGCCCGACGGAGCATACGCAGGTCATGGCCTCGAGCTTCTCGAGGGTGAGCGCGCCGATCTCGGCGGCTTCCGCCATGGCCCTGTCCTCGGTGACTGGGATGAACGCTCCGGATAGCCCTCCGACATAGGAGGATGCCATCACACCGCCCTTCTTCACTTGGTCGTTGAGGATCGCCAGCGCCGCTGTGGTCCCGGGGGCTCCCGCATACTCGATGCCCATCTCGTGGATGATGTCCGCTATACTGTCGCCGACGGCAGGGGTCGGTGCGAGCGACAGGTCCACTATGCCGAAGGAGACGTTCAGTCTCTTCGACGCCTCCTTGGCGAACAGCTGTCCGACCCTGGTGACCTTGAACGCGGTCTTCTTTATGGTCTCGCACAGGACCTCGAAGCTCTCGCCATGCACCTTGGAGAGTTCATGCTTTACCACTCCGGGTCCGCTGACGCCGACGTTGATGATACGGTCCGCCTCGGTTACGCCATGGAATGCGCCGGCCATGAAGGGGTTGTCATCCGGCGGGTTGCAGAATACGACCAGCTTGGCGCATCCTAGGGAGTCGTGCTCCTTGGTGGCCTCTGCCGTCTGAAGGATGATGTCCCCCATCAGCCTGACGGCGTCCATGTTGATCCCGGTCCTGGTGGAGCCCAAGCTAATCGATGAACATACGCGCTCGGTTTTTGACAAGGCCTCAGGAATGGATTCTATGAGCAGGCGGTCGCCGGCGGTCATGCCCTTCTGCACAAGGGCGGAATAGCCTCCGATGAAGTTCACGCCCACCTTCTTCGCCGCATCGTCGAGGGCCTCGGCTATCCTGACGAAATCCCTCGTCGATGAGCAGGCGGCCCCACCGATCAGCGCTATCGGCGTGACGGAGATCCTCTTGTTGATCACGGGTACCCCGAACTCGCTTCCGAGCTCGTCCCCGACCCTGACCAGATCCTTGGCCGATTCGGTGATCTTCGCGTATATCTTCTCGCAGAGCCTGTCCAGATCCGGGTCGATGCAGTCCAGGAGGCTGATGCCCATGGTGATCGTCCTGACGTCGAGATTCTCCTGGGACACCATGTTGATGGTCTCGAATACCTCGTTGAGCTCCACCATACGATCAGATCCTGTGCATCATGTCGAATATCTCTTCATGCTGCGCCCTGATCTCGCAACCGACCGCAAGCCCGACCTTCTCCAGGCCCTTGTTGAGGTCAGCGGTGGATCCCTTGTATTCGTCGGTATCGACGATCATCATCATGTTGATGAAACCCTGGGAGGTGGTCTGCTTCAGGTCCAGGATGTTGATGTTGTTCTCGGCGAAGAAGTTGCAGACGGTCGCTATGATGCCGACCTTATCCTTCCCGACAAGCGTGACTATTGTTCTGCTCATTTGATTTCACCCAATCATTAGTTTGTATTCAAGCGCGTCGACCAGCGCGATCAGGCTGGCCCCCACGACGTTATTCGAAACCCCGACGGTCGTCCAGGTGCGACTCCCGTCGGTGGATCTGATGAGGACGCGGACGCTTGCGGCGGTGGCCATCTTCTCGTCGAGTGTGCGGACCTTGTAGTCGGTGAGCTTCATCTCGTCGATCTCAGGATAGAATCTGACCAAGGATTTCCTCAGCGCTTTGTCCAAAGCGTTGACGGGACCGTTCCCGTCGGCAGCGGTCTGCTCCAGCACACCTTCGGAGTCCAGGACCTTTATGCTGGCCTCCGAGCCCATATCTCCCAGGCGGTCGTCGATGAGGATCTTGAACCCTTTCACGGTGAACTTGGGCTCCAGCTCGCCCCTCAGTCTCCTGACGAGGAGCTCAAAGCTGGCATCCGCACCTTCGAACTGGTATCCTCTGGATTCCATCTCCTTGATCTTCTCGGCTATCTCCGGGATGTCGTCGCCGTTCTCAAGGCCAAGCTCTTTCAGCTTCTCGATGATGCCGGCCTTTCCGGACATCTCGGATATGAGCAGCCTCCTGGAATTGCCAACCAGCGACGGATCGATGTGCTCGTATGTCTGGTTGTTCTTCATCATAGCGGATATGTGCACCCCGCCCTTGTGGGCGAAGGCGCTGGAGCCTACGAAGGGCATCTCATGATGCGGTGTGATGTTGACGATTTCCCCGATATCCTTCGAAAGCTGGGTGAGGCCGGACACCTCTACGTCCGCGGTCTCGAAACCGATCTTGCAGACCAGGTTCGGGATCACGGTGCAAAGGTTCGCGTTGCCGCATCTCTCCCCCAGGCCGTTTATGGTCCCTTGGACCATGGAGCAGCCGCTCTCTACCGCGGCCAGGGAGCAGGCCGTGGCCATGTCCGAATCGTTATGGCAGTGGATGCCGAGGGGGCAGTCCACCGTCAACAGGGCATCCTCCACCGCGGCGGATATCTCGCCCGGGAGCGATCCTCCGTTGGTGTCGCACAGGACCAGCCATTCGGCGCCCCCCGTCTCTGCGGCCCTGAGGACGTTGAGGGCATACTTCTTGTTGGACTGGTAGCCGTTGAAGAAGTGCTCCGCATCGAATATAACGTGCTTCCCCGAATCGACCAGGAACCTCACGCTGTCCTGTACCATGTCCAGATTCTCGTCCAGGCCGACGCCCAGGGCCTCCATGACCTGGAAGTCCCATGACTTCCCGAATATGCAGCACCACTCGGCGGGGCAGGCCGCAAGGGCCCTGAGGTTCGGGTCATCCTCCGCCTTGAAGTCATGCCTTCTGGTGCTGCCGAACGCTACAAGCTTGGTCCTCTTCAGCTCCACGTTGGATACCTTGCTGAAGAATTCGTCGTCCACAGGATTCGATCCGGGCCATCCGCCCTCCACGAAATCCATGCCGAACGCATCCAGATGCCTGAGTATGTCGATCTTGTCCTCCGAGGAGAGCAGTATCCCCTCGGTCTGTGCGCCGTCGCGCAAGGTGGTGTCGTATATGACGACTCTCTCGCTCAACTCATTCACCGAGTCTGCGGTCCATTATGGCCACCAGGTCGCTCATGATGGCGGACGCCGTCTCCAGGCGTCCGGCACCGCTGCCTGAGACAGTGATCGGTCCTGCGAGCTCGGTGATGATCTCCGCGGTGTTGAGGGTACCGGCGAGACTGAGCGGGTGTCCCTTGGGAATGAGCCTCGGGGCGACCTCGAGCTTCGTCGCGGACACCTCTCCGATGAGCCTGATGACCATGCCGCTGCTCTTTGCTAGGGCCACCGCATCGGCGTTGATGCTCGTGATGCCGGTGATGTCCACGTCGTCGAAGGTGACGTTCCTGCCGAATACCGAGTTCGCGAGGATGACGACCTTGCATGCGCTGTCATACCCCTCGATGTCGTATGTCGGGTCCGCCTCAGCATAGCCCTGCTGCTTGGCCTCCTTCAGCGCCTGCTCGAAGGGCTGTCCGCTGTCCATCTTGCTCAGTATGTAGTTGCAGGTACCGTTGAATATGCCTCTGATGGACTTGATCCTCTGGCCGGCCAGGTCGGAGTTGCAAAGGTTGATGATAGGCATGGCGCCGCCCACTGAACCCTCGAAACGGAACATGCATCTGTTGGATTTGGCCAGATCCATGAGCTCCTTGTACTTCAGGGCGAGAGGGCCCTTGTTGACCGTGATGACGTCCTTCCCGTGGCCCAGAGCGTACTCTATGTTGCCCAGTCCCACGCCGCCGGTGTCGATGTCGGTGGGGGTGACCTCGATGAGGACATCGAAATCGGATGATGCGAGGACCTTTACGACATCGGTGTACTCATCGTTCCCGACATTGCTGGTGGTCTTCTTGGTGGCGAGGAGCTTCTTGAGGTCCAGGCCGTTCTCGTCCAATGCATAGGTGGTCGAATCGGTGGCCCCTACCACCAGCACGTTCTCTCCGTAGCGCTCCTCGAAGAACTCCTTCTTGTTCAGTATGGTCTCGGCGACACCTTGGCCGACGGTCCCGAATCCGCAGATGAAGATCTTCATTTCAGACACCCCTGATGTAGGTAACGTTGGCATTCCTGCATTCCTTCCTGAGAATGGCGTCGATCTTGTCGAGGTTGTCCTCGTAGCGCGCCTTGACCGAGATGAGGCTGGTGTGGCTCGCGGTCTTCATCGATTTGGACGAATAGCTCACGTTTATCTCGTCCAGCGTGGTCGCTTCGTTCACCATCTTGAGGAGGCCTTCGATGTACTGGGCGTTAACGTCGCCTATCAGTATGTAGTTCATGGAGAAGGTCTCGTGCACGGATCCGAGGCTGGATATTACTATATCCCTGGCCTTCCAGAGCATCTTGAGATGCTCCAGTTGTCTCTCACTCACCTCGAAGGTGACGTTAACGCAGATCCTGTGGTCGATGATCTTGTCACGGTTGTGAACCACCCCCAGGATGTTACCGTCAACTAGGGATATGGGCTCCAACGACCCGATCAACTGACCAGGAAGGTCATTCACGAACAGTTCTGCGTTAACTATCATGATCTCACTAATCCCACCCAGTGCATTCCCCTAATAAAATGTTCCGCGCGCATGGATAGGTAATGCATCTAATCAAGAAGATTCCCGAAGGGATGCCTCGGATGTAAAGAGCCAGCGGATGAAAAACGATGTCATCTGCAGGGGCCATCGGGGACGTGGATCGGAGCGTATGGTCGGGAGATAGGGCCGCAACGATATGGCCGATCGTCATCCGGATGCTCAGTCGGACCCATTTCAGCGTATATGGCCCATCTCGTGCTGCGGTGTGATGGAGTACCGTCACTTTCCGAGACGTTTTCGCTCATCATCTGATCGGGCGCTTGTTGATATGGAATTTAGTAAAGTATTATGAACTTACACATAGTCTGAAAGATGATGGGTAATAGTTTTATAAAGTGTTAACCTCAGCCCGCAACGGTGAGGAAATGAGTCGCAGCGGAAGCCTCAGCTATCGGGGGCTGGATCCTTCGACACCCGTAGAATCGTTGAGAAGGATCATTCGTTGGGCATTGGATCCGTTTCGATTGTCATATGTATTGCAACGTTGATACGGCCCTATTGAGGATCGGCTACGGTGCCGCCTATACCGGCGGCGATAAGAACAACTGCAATGCGCCTGCAATGGAACACTTCACCACTTCCATTCAGGTTCCGTTCATTAGAGAACAGTCGGTAGGTGATGCGTACGAGGGACGTTGAACAATCAAGGACGAGTGCTGCAGGCACGGGTCTTCCTCTGTTATCTAGGAAGAAGATCGCGGTGTTCATCGTAGTTCTGTTGCTGGTAAGTTCTGTTCTTATCGCCTTCCCCAGGAATGGAATGGTCGAAGGTGCGACCGCCCATACGATAACTTATCATAGCGGTTTCGTCGCTTCTGGAGAATCCTCGGAGAAGACCGTGGATGTTACATATTATGGAATCGCCGCTACCGAATACAACCCTGAGTATTGGTCCGAGAGTCTCTCCAAACTTTTGGGACAAGGGGATCTGGATAACGGTATAGCGGAGAATTGGGAAGGGCCCGCCGTCGATGGCACAGTGAATCTTACAATCAGCAAATTCCTGGCGATCCAGGAGTATGAGGTCTGGTATGTAAGCAATTCTGATTGGGTCTGTTACATGAGGGCCGCTGACGGCAGTGAGACCGAACATAGGGATCCCACGGGGGATTTGAATACCTGGACTTATGGTTACGATGTCGGTATCGATTCAACCGCGGGAGACGTAGTTTTCAAGATAGTGCTCGACCAAGAAACTCTTTCCGGAGCCAAGATCAAGGGAATCCTTGCAGAAGGAAGTAATCTGCGTCCCGTTTCGGAGAAGTACGGGATATGGGAGGACAGGTTCCATATCAATAGTACCAATAGGTACAAGATCTCATACTTTGTCGGCGGGAGCGGAAGCTATGCTACCGGTACATATAACCGTCCCCTTTCGGCGACCGAATTGTACTATGCTCTTTACAACGAAGATGCTGAGCATCAGAACAAAGAGAAATTCGTCAGGTTCGGAATCGAATTCGAACTGGATCTGGCTACACCTCAGACATTGAATTTGACCGACAGCAATTTCAAAAAGGTGTTCGCGGGA
>Ga0310786_10001639_pt1 | contig 35993 bp, 25 predicted proteins | sample AusTroGonzalo_MG_FD_203881 | JGI IMG/M metagenome (GOLD analysis project Ga0310786, IMG submission 203881) | Bovine rumen microbial communities from tropical cattle in Woodstock, Queensland, Australia - Gonzalo_03 (v2) (version 2) | ecosystem: Host-associated > Mammals > Digestive system >... | reverse complement strand
GCACAACTTGCACCTTGGAACCCTGTATAATCGAATGGCTTGTTGACGGGAAAGTAATCAAACGAGCACAAATTCAAGAAATCCGTGATAGAGGAATCTTCTTTGACGACATCTATTTAGAAGTCACGACACTGGAAGACAATAAAAAATACAATATCGGAACTCCAAGCGACTCTAAGCAGTGCCCTCATTCTTGGTGCGTTGATTTTGACCACTTGCCGAACAATCCCTAATGCCGACCGGTATTGAAATGAGCATTTTCTACCACCTTCCCGGACTATTTGAATTTTACGAGCTTTACAAGGCGTTCTTGCCGCTATTCCGCGAGCACCGGGAATATTTTTACGATTGGTGCGAAATCGGTTCTATTTACGGGGCGCCGAGCGACTGCATCTGGGGAGGCGGACGCGTCGGTTTCGGGGATGCAGAGCCACGGAAAGTCGCGGAACTCATGAAGGAATATGGAATTTCCGCACGGCTCACATTCAGCAACTCATTGATCCGCAAAGAACACCTTGATGACGCTCAGTGCAATAAGTTGTGCGAAATTTTTGAAAGTAATTGTGCGGTTGAGACGCGCACATTTCAAGATGCCGACAAGAATCACGAGAATCCCGATGTACGGGAAATGCGTACTGTTCAAAATGGCATCATCATTCATTCCGACCTGTTACTGAATTACATCAAAACAAAGTACCCCAATTATTACTTTGTCTCCTCGACAACAAAAGTCATCACAGATTTGGAGCAGTTCAAAACAGAGCTAAGCCGCGAAGAATTCCGCTATGTCGTTCCCGATTTCAGACTCAACAGGCAATTCGACAAATTGAACGCTCTTACAAACGAACAAAAGCAAAAGGTCGAATTTCTGTGCAATGAATGTTGTTGGTTCGGCTGCTATGACCGCAAAAAATGCTACGAGAACGTGAGCAGGAAAAGCCTTGGCGAAAACTGCGAAGACCACATTTGCGTCTCGCCCACAGCCCAAAGAGGCTACCGTTTCTCCGATGCAATGAAAAATCCAAGCTTTATTGGAATCGAGGACATTCAAAACATCTACGCTCCTGCGGGATTCCGACATTTCAAAATCGAAGGCCGCAGCCTCGGCAGTGCCCTCATTTTAGAATTTCTACTTTATTACATGACGAAACCCAAGCACCAGCTCAAAGTTCGTGAAGAAATTTATCTGGACAGCACGTTAGATTTATTTTAAACGGAGATCAAATGAGTTCTACTATAACGGCAGCAATCATAATAATTACGTTATCTTCGTTTATCATAACAAAGATTCTTAAAAAATTTGCAAAGAAAGCGTCTCCCTATTTGCTATTTGCCATCGCAGATATCATCATCGGCCTTTTGATATTAGGTTTTGCCATCTACGACATCAATACCGCCGAAGGAGAATTCGCAGGAATCTTAGGCGAAATGGCTTTGCTGATTGGAGAGCCAATTGTCGTTGTACTTTTAATTATTGATGCTATTGCATGGTTCAAGTCGCGCAGAAAGATAAAGAAGGATTGAAATTATGGAACCGACAGATGCTTTGTTCATGACTATTGCAAAAATTATACTTATTATCATTTTTTCGATAATTCCATTTTTATTAGGCGTTTTCGCGAACATTTCTATCAAGCATCACAGGGCATTTCTCATTACGGGGAGAATCGTATCGATTCTACTCACAATTTTCATTATCATCTCACTTTCGATATCCGTAATATTCGCAATCAACGAGCAGGATTCTACACAGCGACCCTATATTTTTGCATGGTGTATTTGCTGGCTACTCATAGCTATTTTTCCTTTATCAACATTTGACCTCACCACAAGCCCAAAAACAAAAAAGCAAAAGACCTGTTATCTCACCATTTCATTTATTACGTTTTTCCTAATTCTGTCAGGATCTGAATTTCTATACAATCGAGCGTTTGGATACGTTTTTCATACGGAACGGTTTGAACTTTCCATAAACGATTTTTACTCGAACCATCCTGAAGCCGATAAAAATAGCGACATCAATATATTCGCATCTATACAAAACGGAGAAGATGAGTTCACAGCGAATATATCCGTATATAAAGATTCTATAACTCTAAAAGCAACAGAACTCCGTTATATAAGCAGTGAAATTATAAGCAGCGAAAAATCGAAAAAAGATTCTTGTTATCGCAACGACTTGCCGCGTGACTTAGTTCAAGACATTATTGAAGAAATCACCTATTATCAACCGGAAATTGAATATACCTGGGTAGGAGACCTATGTTTCCATCCATTCGCATTTGTTGAACTTGCCAATAATAAAAACGCAACAACAATAAAATTGCACCTTCCAGACATTGATGAATTTCATCCCAACGCCCAGCGTTTAGTAAAAAAAATCAACAGTCTTGTAAATGATTCTATAATTGACCCTACAAAAGGTTGCTCCAATTAATTTCAAACAATCAAAAAATATGAAGAAAAAATTTATGACCATCTTGATTATCATCGCCGCCATCATTTTGCTTTTGGCAATTTGGTTCAACATTCCCTATTCGTCCGTCAAAACGCAGTTTCAGAACGATGTTGAAGCAAGGTTGCAAAGAGCCGTGACTCACACAAACGTAAACACCGACAGTTCCGTCGCACCCGCCGGAACGCTTAATTCCGCGGACATCGCAAGCCTTCCGCCCCTCATTCAAAAATATTTGAAAACAAACGGTTACATCGGCAGCGAAAGACGCACGCACTTAACCATGGAATACAAAGATGTCGATTTTGGCATGGGCGTAAACAAGCCGCGACTCAAAATCGATTATACGCATGTGGACTTCGTCGATTCGCCGGACAGGCTCGCCTTTATCGACAGCAAAATGTTCGGCATTCCATTCCAAGGCTACGATTATTACATGAACGGCAAAGGCGGCATGAAGGGCGTCCTCGCGAAACTCATCACGCTATTCGACCAGACCGGTCCAGCAATGGACAAGGCAAGCCTCATCACTTATCTTGCCGAAGCATTCTTTTTGCCAGAAACACTCTTGAAAGATTTCATCACGTTCAAGCAAATTGACGAGCACTCCGTAGAAGCTATAATTACAAACAAAGGCGTAACTGCAACCGGCATTTTCCACTTCAACGATGATTACGAAATGACCTCATTTACAACAAATGACCGCGGTCAAATTTCACCCGACGGCACTATTGAATACACCCCGTGGGAAGCGCAATGCGAAAATTACAAGGAATACTCGGACGGTATCAAGCGACCGACCGTTTTCCGCGCCGTGTGGAAAAACAAGAACGGCGACTTCGTCTATTTCGACGGGAAAATTAGCAAAGTGAACGGAGCCATCAGTCTTTAACATTTTATAGAGACTTTTTTTCAGCAATAATGTTCCCCCCCCTAAACTCCCGCGGCAAGTTGCCAAAAGTATAAATTATGAGTAAGTTTAACAAGAGGCTTATATTGGATGAAGGAAAACTATAATGGGAACTTATATAAATCATACAGACAGGGTTCATATAACGAACGAGACACGGACTGACGGTTGTTTCGAGTCTCTCGGGTATAAAGACATTGATGACCAGATAATCCAAGCAATCGCTGACAACGGAAAAATTAAATGCATTCAGATATCAAAGCCCTTGCCAGACAAAGCTTACCAGAAAATAGACGAGATCCTTTCATTACGACCAGACATCACTTTCAGGCTTTTTAATTTTGATGATGATGATAAAGTAGATATTTCGTTCCTCTTGAAAATGCCTCATATGAAAAACCTTTGGATCAACCGTATAGATTTCAGAAATGATCAACAAAAGATTAATTTTGATGTGCTGGCCCGATTGCGATTAAAACAATTTTATATCGATTGTTTTGATTTGAGAAACTACGAATTCATCAAATATCTTTCAGACGATTTGGAAGATTTGCTCATTACAGCTGATACGATGGGACCGGGAATCGTATTTGACTGCGCATGGCTTCTGAAATATGTAAACCTGAAAAGTTTGTGGCTAGGCAAGAAAGCGAAAAAGAATATTGAATTGTTGAGTCAACATCCTAAGCTCAAGGAACTATCATTAAGAGGAATTAAAATTACCGACTTCTCGTTTCTTCAGAAGATGAATCTGGAAAAACTGGCGCTTCTTTGGAATTCAAATAATGACTTGCATGAATTGGCAAAACTCAAAAATCTTCGTGAGATTGAACTTTGGCGAATAAATAAACTAGACGACATTTCGTTCATTAAAGATATGACAAGCCTTGAGATAATAAGACTACAGAACCTTAAACACATTACCAGCCTTCCGGATTTAAGCAAGCTCACGAAGCTCAAAAAAATAATCCTCATTGATACCGGAATCGATTTAGAATCACTACCCGACAGCATTAAGCCTTATTGCTCTACCTCTTGGGCGGATTATTGTCGCTAACGCAATCGGTCAGCTTGTTTAACTTGCATACAAATATACTCTAACGGAGTCATAAAAGCACTCGTTAGGGCGGACAAAAACACCCGTTACATACTAAAATAAAAAAACATAGGTGTTAGTATGTAAAAATTGGACTGAATAGGACGAAATAAATGTCTTATTGGGGGGATTGCGGACCGTTTTGCAGTCTCCAAAGCTTCAAAAACACAAAAAATGTTATTCTTTTGTACGTAAATTACATACTAAAAAGCCCTAAATTAAAAATAGTATGTATTCAAACAAACTAAACAAACACTATCTACATACTAAATCGCCGCTCTCGTCATTTTAGTATGTAACGCCGTGTGAAAAAAAGATGAGTACTCCTTATTCAAATTCAACTTTGATTTCGACACCGGGGACCCAGGGTTTAGCGCTATTCAGAATAGGGGCGAGGACTTTACGCACAGCCGAAAGATTTTGAGTTTTGACGTAAAGTTTGGCCCAATAAACATTCTGCACTTTCGGGACAAAAGCATCGACAGGCCCAAGGACTGTCAAAGCAGATTCTTTCCGCAAAATATTTTCAAGGCGGTTTACCGTATCGCGGAGTAAATCCTCGTCACGCGAACCGCAACTGATTTCGACGAGCTTGCAGAACGGCGGATAGAACGCCATTTGCCTATTTGAAGATTCCAAGTCGGCAAATCCATCAAAGTCATGGCGTATGGCATACTGCATCACGGGTTCTGTCGGATTGAGCGTCTGGATGAACACGCGGCCGCCTCCCCCTGCACGCCCCGCACGGCCAGCCGTCTGGCTCAACAACTGGTACAGTCTTTCTGACGAGCGGAAATCAGGAATGCCAAGGCCCGAATCGGCACCGACAACCCCGACAAGCTTTACGCCCGGAAAGTCATGACCTTTAGCGACCATCTGCGTTCCAAGCAATATATTGTATTCGCGATTCCTAAACGAAGTCAAGATTTTTTCGACTGCGCCCACATTCTGCGTCGTATCGCGATCCATGCGGATGACTTTTGCATCAGCAATCCACTCCTGAATTTCTTCTTCAAGCTTTTCAATCGCACCACCGACAAATTCATACGTTTCGGCACCGCATGACGGGCACGGCATATCTAAAGGATACAGCGCAGCGCAGTAATGGCACATCAACGCATGATACTGTTTATGATACACGAGCGGAATATGGCAATGTTTGCAATAAAGCGTTTCACCGCATTTTGTACAAACTCTAATTTTTGAATAACCGCGACGATTCATGAGAATAATCGCCTGGTCGCCGCCCGCAATACAATCCGAAAGAGCTTCCCGCAAAGCAGGCGACATAAGCACGCCCTTTTGCTGCCGCACCTTCCCCATATCGACAACCGTCACATCCGGGAGCGGTGCCGCCGTTGCCCGGTTCTTGAGCGTCAAGAGCTTGAGGTTCCCCGCTTTCGCATTGCGGTACGTTTCAAGGCACGGCGTCGCACTGCCAAGCACTACAAGCGCCCCATGCTTTTGCGCCAAGTGGAACGCCAAGTCACGCGTGTGGTAACGCGGAGCCGGATCCTGTTGCTTGAACGAGGAATCGTGCTCTTCGTCCAAAATAACAACGTCAAATTCAAATGGCGAAAGTATGGCGCTGCGAGTACCCAAAACAACCTTTGCAGAACCATCAAGCACTGCCAAATACCCCGCCCTCTTTTGCGGAGCCGACAACGCCGAATGCAACACGACCACAGGCACTTTCAAATAATCTTCAAACCTTGATGCAGTCTGCGGAGTAAGCCCGATTTCAGGCACGAGAATCAGCACGCGTTTTTTCCGTTTCAACACCTCACGCACCAATTCCTGATAAACTCTCGTCTTGCCGCTGCCAGTCACGCCATGCAAGAGCGTTCCACGAAAGCCGTCCTTGTCCAAATCATCCACAAGACTAGCAAGAGCCGTCCTCTGTTCGTCTGTCAAGGGGGGCAAGTCCGAACTAACCGCCATTTCCGGTTCATTAGAGGGAGCCTCGCCCCGTGGTTCAGTGTTCTTTTCGGCAAACAGCGCATCGAGGTATTTATCAAAATCAGCGGGCCAAAATACGTTCAAAGTGCGCATGGGCGTGCTTACATAATACTTAGCCACCCATTCCAGCGATTCCATATAACGTTCACTAAATACATATCCAGACTCATGCGGACACGCGTAAAGGACGTCAAACGAAGGCTTTTCGGAATGCACTCGGCCAACCAAGGCCAGCATCGGCTTGCGACGGCCAAGCTGCACCCAGACAACGCTACCACGGACAATATTTGCGTTTTCTGGCACCCCGTAAGTAAAAACCGATGGAGCCAAAGGAATATAGACCTCGCAAAAACGTGAAAGAAGCGCCGATTTACAGCGTTCTTTGACCATTTCAGGAGCAGAAGTCTTTGGAATTCTCTTTGCCACGGGGGCAAAGATAGTTATTGTATGTAAATAGGCGTAAAATTGCACAATTTTTTCTTACCATAACATTTTTTTAGTTAGATTATGCTATACGGAGCCGTGAAGTTCCGTCTACCCTTTGGAGATATTATGAGCTTTTTTGACGCATTTAAACCGAAATGGCAACATTCCAACCCTGCAAAACGTATCGAAGCGATTGCCGACTTGGATGAACTCAGTAGTCAAGATATTGTCGAACGAGTCGCCCTTTCCGATGATAATGTCGAAGTGAGAATGGCTGCAATCAAGAAACTTGCAATTATTAAAACACTTCAGGAAATTTCTAAGAACGACAGTGATTCCGGCGTACGCCGTTTGGCCGAAGCCAAAGCATTCGAAGAAATCGTCAAAAAGCTAAAAGCCTTTAATGAATCCAGCTTGAACGATGAAGTTCGTGAATATATAAATGCAGTCAAGGACACCCGCTACGCCGAAGACGTTCTCAAGGCTACAGACAACTTAACTCTTAAACATGAGTTGGTCAAGCAGTGCAACAAGCAATCTCTCTTGGCACAGATTGCAACACGCGACGTAAGCGAAGAAATCGCACTGGCAGCGGCAGACCGCGTTGTCTCTGAATCCTTGCAAGCAGACCTCATCAAGAACTCCAAGCATAGTTCCGTCCGCAAGAAGATTTCGGATAAAGTTCGTGCAAAGCGTGAAGCCGAAGACAACGGCAAGAAGGCAGCCGAACTTTTGCAGAGCAAGCGCGAAGCATTGATCAAGCAAGCCCACTTCCTTGCGGCTCAGAAAGATGCTATTGCCACCAAACCGCAATTTGACGACTTGATGAAGGAAGCCCAAGCACTCGGCATGGGCGACAGTGCCGACACGCTCAACGAAATTTACGCTAGCTTCAACAAATTCTATGACGAAGCGAACGCCGAAAAGATTGCAGCAGAAAAGGCCGAAGCCGATAAGCAGGCAAAGATTGCCCACTTGACGGAAACACTCGCCGAACTTGAATCCTTGCTCGAAGCGAACACGACCGAAGAAAACGCCGAACGTGTAAACGCCATCATCGAAGAATGGACCGCCAACAAGTCCATCATGGATGCCGCCTCGACCAAGCGCTTTAACAACGCTTACTTCAAGACGCAAGAAGCCAAAAAAATTGAAATTCCGACGCCGGAATCCGAAAATGCCAACGAAGAAGAACTTGCAATCCGCAAGAGCCTCCTCGAACGTCTCCAAGCTCTTTCCGACACGGAAATTGACGAAAACACAGGCAAGCATTTGCATGCCATCGTCCGCGAATGGGAAAAGATGCCGCTCCTCGAAGGCGACGACCCGATTCTTCAATCTTACAATGCACTGCGTACAAAGTTGAACGAACTCATCTCGACCTTCAACGAAAACGCACAGAAAGTTGTCGAAGAAAATTCGAAGAAACTCCGTGTCCTCATCGACCGTATCCAGAACATCGACGAAAATCAGGAATTCCGCGAAATCCACAAAATTCTCCGCGACACTTATCAAGAATGGAAGGAAATCGTCGGCGAAAACAAATTCAAGTATCACGATCTTTGGCAGGAATACAAGATTGCCACGTCCCGCTTCCAAGAAATGCAGCAGTGGGAAAACTGGCACAACGAAAAAGACCGCGACACGATTATTGAAGAAATGGACGCGCTCTCCAAGGAAACGCCGAGCCAAGCTGTTTTGGCAAAGTTCCGCGAACTCTGTGGCAAGTGGCGTGAAATCGGCCCCATCTCTGCCGCCAAGTTCCAGGATTACAGAGACCGTTTCCAGGCTCTCGTTGATAAAATCAAGGAGAACTGCGCTCCGTTCATCGAAGAACAGAATGCCGAACGTCAAAAGAACCTGACCGAAAAAGAAGGACTCTGCCAGAAGGTCGAAGACCTTGTTGCCAATGCAGAAATTTTCTGGAAAGACAAGTTTAAGGCTGTGCAAGAAATTCAGGAAAACTGGAAGAACATCGGCATGGTCCCGAAAGAAGCTTTTGCCGCTTTGAACAAGCGTTTCAAGGATGCAGTGAACGCCTTCTACGCCCAGCATAAAGAAAATGTGAAGCGTGAAGACGACAGCCGCGAAGCGAACTACGAAAAGAAGGTCGCTCTCTGCATCGAAGCCGAAGCCCTCAAGGATTCGACCGATTGGAATGCCACCTCCACCAAACTCAAGCAGTTGCAAGACGCTTGGAAATCGACAGGCCCGGTTCCGAAGAGCAAGTCTGACGAAATTTGGACGCGCTTCCGCACCGCTTGCGATTCCTTCTTTGAAAAGAAGCGCAACCACTTTGAAGAAATGGATGCCGCCAAGCAGAAGAACCTCGAACAGAAGCAAGCTCTTTGCGAAAAGCTCGAAGCTTTTGACTTAGAAAACATCACTCCAGAAGTCATCGAAGCATACAAGGCCATTGATGCAGAATGGAAGAATGTCGGCATGGTTCCGAAAGAAGCTGTCGAAGGTATCAACGACCGCTTTAACGCTATCGTCAACAAGATTGTAGCCAAGATGGCCGAAACCGACCCGGAACTCCAAGCGAAGATTGCCGAAGTCAAGAAGAAAAAGCAGGATGCTATCGAAAAGGTGCGTCAGTTTGCCGAAAGCGCAGGTTCCAACCAGCTCGCTGATGCAGTTCGCGACATCCAAAAGGAATGGGGTTCGCTCGGTTCTTGCGGTAACGACGATGCAGAATTGCAGAAAGCATTCCGCGACGCTTGCGACGACTTCTTCACTCGCCGCCGCGACCAGCTCGATATTCAAGAACAGGCACGTCAGAACAATTTGCAGAAGAAGATTCTCCTCTGCGAACAGGCCGAAGACTTGCTCACGGACTTGAACGAATCTACAGTTGTCGCCTCGATGAACAAGGTCAAGCACTTCCGCCGCCTCTGGAAAGAAGTCGGTGCAGTTCCTCGTGAACACTCCGAAAAGATCTGGAAGCGTTTCAACACGGCTTGCGACCAAGTTTTCGCTTTCGGACGCAAGGACGAACCGAAGAAGGAAGAAGCATCAACTGCTGTTGAAGCCGCTCCAGCAGCAGTTCCTAGCGAAGCGTAAGAAAAGTAATCAGTAAACAGTGGTTAGTGGTTAGGATTTTGGTCATAACAAAAGCCACTTTTACATAGTGTCATTCTGGAGGCACGAAATGCCGATAGGATCCACAGCTTTACATTGTCACCCCGGATTTATTCCGGGGTATTCTTTTTTTTATCCAGGGTCATCTTTTTAAGTCGTCGCCAACCCAATTCGTTATTCCCGACACCGAACGGGAATCTCTTTTTTCTATCTTTGGCATCGTAGGTAGCACAAGATGAAATTTCCTCCTTGGACAAGTGTAAGTGAAGCCGCCCAACTCCTGAAAGACGGCGAAGTTGTTGCCATCCCGACAGAAACGGTTTACGGACTCGCCGGTAACGCATTCGAGCCGAAAGCTCTTGCCAAGATTTTTGCCGCCAAGGAACGCCCCACATTCGACCCGCTGATTGTCCATATCGCCGACATCGCACAACTGACCAATATCGCGAAAGACATTCCCGACAGCGCCTACAGACTCGCCGAAGCCTATTGGCCGGGCCCGATGACCATCATCCTCCCCAAAAAAGATTGCATCCCCGACCTTTGCACAAGCGCCCTCCCCTCTGTCGCCGTGCGATTCCCGAGTCACCCGATTGCACAACAAATCATCAAAGAATCGGGCCTCCCGCTGGCAGCGCCGAGCGCAAATCTCTTTAAACATGTAAGCCCGACAACTGCCGAACACGTTGCCGCACAGCTCGCCGACCGCATCGCAGGCATTGTCGATGGAGGCCCTTGCTCCGTCGGAGTTGAAAGTTCCATCATTTCACTTGTCGGTGAACCGACTGTCATGCGTCCCGGAGCCATCACGCCCGAAATGTTCAAGGCGATTCTCGGCGAAGTAAAAATCAAGGAATCCACGTCCAAGCCGGGCCAGCCGATGCTCGCCCCCGGACAGTGCGACACACATTACCGTCCGCAGGTCCCGCTTTACTACGGCGAAATACCAGCAGGTTACACACTCCCCGAGCACACTGTTCGCATCGCGTTCGGAACGCAAGCAGGCCCCATCCCCGCTACATTAAATTTGTCTGCAACAGGCGACATGGTCGAAGCCACATCAAAGCTTTATGCGTTCATGCACGACCTCGACGACCCGAAATACGACTTGATTCTCGTTGACCCCATCCCCAACACAGGCGTTGGCATGGCACTCAACGACCGCCTCAAACGTGCAAGCATAAAAAATTTGATTGATAGTCATTAGTTATTTGCTAAATTTGTTCACGGTAAAAAAGTGAACGAGAACAAATACATACACAACGCATTGCGACAGGTCCACGTCGATACACCCTGCTCGCCTATTTCCGGTTTTTCGATTTCCGGACTCGCGACGTACATTCAAATTCCCGAACTCGATTTTTGCATCGACATGGGCGAATGCCCTCTTACAGCGACACCGCTTGACCACGTGTTCTTGACGCACGCTCATGGAGACCACGCCCGTTGCGTGATGCGTCACCACAGCCTCCGCAAGATGATGGGTGTCGAACGCGACAGCGTTTATTACATGCCGGAATTTATCAGCGAAAACGCGAAAGCATGGATCAAAGCCGAAGCCATGTTCGAAGGGGTTGCCGAAACGAAATTCCGTTATCCTGAAATTGAACCCGTCACGGCTGGCGAATTACAGTTTTTGAGATACCGTAAAGAGATTGCCCTCGAAGCGTTTGAAGTCAAGCACTCCATCCCCTCGATGGGCGGAACGCTGTATTTTTACAAAAAGAAACTCAAGGACGAATATCTCGGATTGTCCGCAACAGAAATCATCGAACTGCGCAAGAACGGTGTCGAAATCACGCGTGAAGTCTATGAGCCGCTCGTGAGCTTCATGGGCGACTGCCTTGGCGAAAGTTTGCTCGACAACAGCCGCGTTTTCCAGTCGAAAGTGCTCATCACGGAATGCACGTTCCTTGACGATGGCGAAGAAGCTATGAGCAAGAAAAAGGGGCACAGCCACTTGAAAGATATAGTCCATGCCCTGAACGAATTCGACGATGAAATCAAGTGCGAAAAAATCATCTTGAGTCATTTTTCGATGAAGTACTCCGAGAGGCATATCCGCGAAGCGTTGGACAAGGCGATTCCAGACAAGTTCAAGGAGAAGGTGGTTGCGTTTATTTAGAGGTGTGAGGTATGAGGTCGGCGCAGAACGCCTTTGAGGTATGAGCATGTCATCCTGAGCGAACCCTGGAGCGTAGCGATAGGGGAAGTCGAAGGATCCAGTGAACGTTAGGCGATAGACGAAAGACGATAGACGAAAGATTTGTAGGAAGTAGGAAGTAGGAAGTGGTTAGTGATTAGTGGTTAGGACGTATCATACTGGAGCGAAACGCAGTGCAGCGATAGGATCCAAGGAATACATTAATGGATTCTATCGGGGTTTCACCCCTCCATAATGACAACGTATAAAAGTAAAGTTTAAAAAACAGAGAACAAAATTATGGCAGAAGAAAACAACAACGAAATTTTGAACGAAGAAGAAAAAGCCCCGAAGGAAGTCGTGATTCCAGAATTTTATCGCGACTTGACGCAAGACCCGCAAATGAAGGCGTTGTGGCATTACGTGTTCCGCACCAATGGCGACCGCAAGCCCATCAAGACTCCAGACGGAAAGCCGCACAAGTTAGACTTCAACTGGAAAGACATGTTCCCGAACGAAAACGGTCACGTTGAAGTGGAAATCGGAAGTGGCAAAGGCAACTTCATGACGGATTACGCCGAGAAGCACCCGGATTACTTTATCATGGGCAGCGAATGGGATTTCACATGGGCAGCATTTGCTCACGAACGCATGGAAAAGCGCGGTATCGTCGCCCAAGGCAACGCCGTCATGCTCCGCGGTGACGTATTTTACTTTTTGCGTGATTGCGTCAAAGACAACACGGTCGATGCGTTCCACATGTACTTCCCGGACCCGTGGCCAAAAGAACGCCACCACAAAAATCGTTTGCTCCGCCCCGACTTTCTCGATGAAGTCGCACGTTGCTTGAAACCCGGCAAACGCATTTTCTACTGGGGAACCGACCACAAGGAATACAACGAAATCGCTCTCGAAACATTCGATGCCTACCCGACTTGCAAAGTTCTTGTCCGAAACACGGCTGAACCCACCGAAGGAATCATGACCGGATTCGAACGCAAGTACAAGAAAGAAGGACGCCCGATTTACAGAAGCATCATAGAATTTGAGAAATAGGTGTCAGGTGTCAGGGGTCAGGTATGAGATCGGTCGCCGGAGTTTATCCCGCACCAGTTGCGGGGACTCCCTTTGAGGTATGAGCAAGCATTACTCAAAGCGAAGCGCCCTCAAAGCGAATTTATGAGCGACCTCAATCCTCACAGCAAGCATTTCATATTATAATTTATCTAGAATATGTTAAAGCAACTTACAATTAATGGTTTTACGCTCATTGCCGAAGCGCAGGTTCCTTTCCACGAGGGATTTACCGCAATTACGGGTGAAACGGGTGCAGGCAAATCCGTTCTTATGAAAGCACTCCGCATGGTCTGCGGGGATAAATCGCAAGCCTCCATGGTCCGCACAGGCGAAGAAAAAGCAGTCATCGAAGGAACGTTCGATATCAGCAACGAACCCGAAGTCAAACAAATTCTTACAAAACTTGAACTCGATGACGATGATGAACTCATCATCCGTCGCGAGATTTTAGAAAACGGAAAAGGTCGTGCCCGCGTGAACGGTTCCGTGGTCAGTCTCTCAGACTTGCAAGAACTCGGCGAATCATTAATCCAGATGCACGGACAGAGCGAACAGCTTTTGTTGCGCGACATCCGCACACATGCCAAAATGCTCGACGAATACGCCGGCAATAACGAGTTGCTTACAGAATACGGCAAGAGCTTTACCGCATGGAACAACGTTCTTGCCGAAATTGAAAAGACTGAAGCTCACGCCAAAGATTTAGCCGCACAAAAAGATTTTTTGAAGTTCCAGTACGATGAACTTTCAAAGGCGGCACTCCGCGACGGCGAAGAAGAAGAGCTTGAAGACAAAGTCAATGCAGCAAGCAAGAGCGAAGCTGAACACAATCTGCTGAACGATATTCAGGGATTGATAGGTTGCGAAAACGGCATTCTTGAACAAGTTCAAAATCTTCAATATAAATTGCGTTCCCTTGCACAAAAGATTCCGCATTACGAAGAGGACTTGAATGCACTCGTCGAAGTTGCCGATCCGTTTGAAGGAATTTGTAAGGACTTGCAAAGGCTCCGTCCCTCAAAGTCCATGAGTCCTGTCGAAATCGACAAAGCGAACTCTCGAATTGCGCTTATTCAAAAATTCAAACGCAAATACCGCACCGACGTTGCAGGCCTTATCGCACTGACAGAACAACGTAAGCAAGAGCTCGACAGTCTCGAAAATCTCGATGCAGACCTCGAAGAACTCAAGCGCAAAGCTAATGCACACAAGGCCGAAACCGACCGTCTAGCCGCCATCCTCACAGAAAAGCGTCACGAAGCGGCCCTTAAATTTGACAGCGCCGTACAAGAAATTTTGCACAATCTCGGCATGCCCAAAGCGAGATTCTTTACGAGCATCACGGAACAAGCTCCTTCCGCAAACGGAGCCGACCGCATCGAATTTTTGCTCGCACCGAACCCCGGCGAAGGCGAAAAGTCATTGCAAAAGGCCGTGTCCGGCGGCGAACTCAGCCGCGTGTTGCTCGCCATCAAGAGCGTCATGGCAGAACTCGATAAAGTTCCGCTGCTGATTTTCGACGAAGTCGATTCCGGGATTTCCGGCGAAACCGGCAACAGCATCGGCGAAGCCTTGCGGAATTTAGGCAAGCACCACCAAGTGCTCACCATCACGCACTTGCATCAAGTCGCGAGCCGCGCCAAAAATCAGCTCGCCGTGAGCAAAAAAGAAATTGACGGTAGGACTTTTACGTCCATAATTGACTTGGACAAGAACGGACGTATCGAAGAAATTGCTAGAATGTTAGGCGGATCATCGGAAACAGTCCATACCCACGCAAAACAATTGTTGGAGGAAAACCTATGACCGAAAAAGCGTCGGACGTACGTCTGCGAACGCGTGTTTGGAGCGTTTTACGCGCTCTTGTATTTGTGTGCGTCATCATATTCATCTGGGAAGGCTGGACCAAGACGGCATGCGCCTTTGTGGGCATAGCTCTTATCATGGGTTGGGTCAACCTATACCAGCTCCGTAGTCAGGAAATCGAAAAGCCTTATTATAAACTGTGGCTCAACACCATCGACGGGTTCTTGCAGTTCACCGTCATGACGAGTATTTTCGTCCGAGATTTACTCCAAAATGAAAGTGCCGAAAAAATCTTGGGAGTCGGTTGTGCAGTTTTGTTAGCGCGATTGATTTCGCATACTTTGTTCTCATTAGGAGTTCTCCGCGAAGGCAAGCAACTCCCCCGCAAACGCCGCTGGAGCAAGTTGGCAAATTTATCCGTAACAATCACGATGGGCGTCTATTTGTTGAACTTGGAAAATTTTCAACAAATTATGATGGTCGTTTCCATCTTGCTGATTTTAGCTTCAACAGTTGCATACGCTTATTGGTACTACCGCGACCCCGCCCACCGCAAACCGCTTTCAATTGCAAGCCAACTCACCATGAGTCGCATCGTGCTCACGCCATTTTTCCTCTGGGTGTTCTTCTACGATAACGACTTGGATTACAGCAACAACAGCCTCGTCTTTAAAGTGCTTGCGCTCGTGATGGTGCTCGGATTCATGCTTACCGATTACCTGGACGGCAAACTCGCCCGCGCCATGGGCGAAGTCAGCACACTCGGCAAGTACCTCGATCCGTTCAGCGACAAGATTTCGAACATGACGATTTTCATGTGCTTTATCGCCACGGGTTACGCATCGGTGTGGATGGTCGCATTGATTTACTTCCGCGAATCTAGCGTGGAAACACTCAGGACGCTCGCCGCAAGCGAAGGACTCATCATGCCTGCACGTCGCAGTGGCAAGTGGAAAACGGCATTGCAAGGGATTGGCATTGTCGCCATTTTGCTTGGCGCGATTGAACCTGTCCGCGCACTGATTCCCGGTTTCGATGATATCTGGCAAGAATTCCCTGTTGTTGTGATGGGCATCATAACGGCAATTACGATTGTGAGCGGAATTGATTATTTCTATGCAAGCAAGCACATTTTAAAGAAGTTTGTTTAGCAATGCATAGAAGGTGAGTTGTGTGAAATTTCACGAAATTCGCCGGAAAAAGCATAAAAAAAACTTACTCCCCTTTTTAAACGACGTTTAGGACTTGCCAAACCCATTATTTTTTTCTATATATGGGACAACCTCGACGCGGGGTGGAGCAGTTGGTAGCTCGTTGGGCTCATAACCCAAAGGTCGCAGCGTTCAAGTCCTGCCCCCGCTACTAAAAAGACGCAGATTTCAATCTGCGTTTTTTTTATGCAACAAATCACCTCTATGGATCCTATCTCTTCACTACGTCACGTTCCAGAATGACCGAAAAATTCTGTCACTCTGGAGCACCGCGATAGAGTCCATTATTTTTTAAAGCCAAAATATTTCGCCTTTCATTGCTTGCAATCTCGTTGGATCCTATCACTCCACTACGTTACGTTCCAGGATGACACGAACGCCTCAATGCACTCCGCTTGGATCCCGTCGCGGCACTCCAAGATGACGTGTCGGGCCGAAGGCCCATTCTTTCGTCTATCATCTACTGCCTACTGCGGCAAAGCCGCCCCTATCGTCTATCGTCTATCGTCTTTCGTCTATAGTCTCTCGTCTAAATTAAATATATTTATCGCATGTCTCGCATTTCAGAACAAGAAGCACTCGATCTGTTTTTAAACGCCCCCCTCGACGAACTCTGCGCCCGCGCGAACTCCGAAAAAGAAGTACGCCACGGCAAGTCCGTCTATTGGGTGAACAACCGCCAAATCAACTACACGAACGTGTGCGTGCTGCACTGCAAATTTTGCGCCTTCAGCCGCATCAAAAAAGACAGCCCGACCGCATACGACTGGAATTACGAGACCATCCGAGACAAAGCCGCCGAAGCTATTGGCAAAGGTGCCCGCGAGCTGCATATCGTCGGAGGCCTCCATCCCGACCATCCGTTCGACTACTACATCGAAATGTTGCGCAAACTCCGCAAGGAATTCCCCTCTGCGAACTTGAAAGCATTTACCGCTGTGGAAATTTGCCATTTCGCAAAAATTTCCGGGCAGACTCCCGAACAAATCATGGCAACGCTCAAAGACGCAGGGCTTGACGCACTCCCCGGCGGCGGGGCCGAAATTTTAGTACAAAGTGTCCGTGACAAGATTTGCCCCGGCAAAGAGACCGGCGAAGAATGGCTTGACGTTCATCGCGCGGCCCACAAGCTCGGCATCCCGACGAACGCGACAATGCTATTCGGCCACATCGAAAAGATTGAAGACCGCATCGCGCACATGAAAATGCTCCGCGATTTGCAAGACGAAGCACCCGGCTTTTTCGCGTTCATCCCGCTCGTCTATCACCCGGAACATAACGCGCTCCATCAAATCGTCCCGAACATCACAAGCGAAGAAGATATCCTCCGCACGGTCGCCGTTTCGCGATTGTTCCTGGACAACTTCCCGCACATCAAAGCGTACTGGATTCAAATGGGAATCGAAACCGCGATGAAAGCCCTCCACGCAGGAGCGTCTGATTTAGACGGCACAATTATCGAAGAAAAGATTACGCATGCCGCAGGCGCCACCGCCCCCATTGGCATGAGTCCCGAACGCATGCGCGAATTAATCAAAAAAGAAGGCCTCGTTCCGGTGGAACGAGACGCCTTGTATGAAAGATTCTCGTAGAGGTTTGAGGTCGCACCTTTGGTGCTTTGAGATATGAGGTCGCACAAGTCTTACGACATGTGCTTTGAGTTCTTATAGTCGTGCCATAGGCACCTATAATTCGCACAAAGCCTTGCTTCGCAAGGCGAGCCCAAAAGGCTCAACGAGCCGAGCTCACGGCTCAAGCGTTAAGCAATCACGCCGATTTCCTTGAGGTAGCGCGAAAGAGCATCCTGCCACGTCGGAAGCGGCTTGAATCCAGCTTCCACAAGTTTGCTCTTGTCGAGTCGGCTATTGAACGGGCGAGCAGCCTTAGAGATTCCATACTCCGCAGTCGTCACCGGCAAAACCTTCGTCGGGAGTCCAGCCTGCTTGTAGATTTCCTTCGTGAAATCGTACCAGCTGATGAATCCGCCTTCGTTCGTGGCGTGATAGTAACCGTACTTTTCTGTTTCAATCATATCGACGAGGAGGCGGCTCAAGTCGAGCGTATAAGTCGGCGTTCCAATTTGGTCATAAACAACGCGGACAGTATCGTGAGACTCGCCCACCTTGAGCATCGTCTTGATGAAGTTCTTGCCGTTAAGGCCGAATACCCAAGCAATACGCACAATGAAATACTTTTCAAGCGTTCCCGAAACAGCAAGTTCACCTTCGAGCTTCGTCTGTCCATAGACATTGAGCGGCTTGTAATCCTTGCAGTCCGGCTTCCACGGGGACGTTCCTTGACCGTCGAACACGTAGTCCGTGCTGATATAGACCATTTTCGCATCAACTTCTTTCGCGACACGGGCAATGTTTTCGGTACCCTTAGCGTTAATGGCAAAGACCTTGTCCTTCTTGTCCTCGTCTTCGGCCAAATCAACAGCAGTCCAAGCAGCGCAATGCACAATCACATCTGGACTCACGCTCTTGATGGTTTCGGCGACCGCAGCCGCATTCGTAATATCCATTGCCACGTATGGCATCGTTGTCACAGCGCTACCGTCGGCAACACCCGAATACGCAGGAGCGATATCGCTACCGACACCTTCATAGCCGCGCTTTGCAAGTTCATTCATTACATCGTGGCCAAGCTGACCACCTACACCAGTCACTAAAACTTTCATAATAAAACCTCTATCAGGAAAGATAGTAAATAGTGGATAAAGGTTAGAGATTAGAGGCTAGATGTTAAAGGCGTTCAATCCTTGATGCAATGAACCGATAGTCCAAAAGAAGCTTCCTTAAGGTTCATGACAGCAAACTCATAACCGTTGTTCAAAAAAACAAAATACACAAGGCTGTCCGACATTTTGGTAGATGTCCAGTATCGCTCAGTAAAGCCTACGTTTTCGTTAGATCCATTCGGAGATTCAGAATATCCGTAATTAGCGGCGCCATCTTTATTTTGGCCTCTCTTAGACTTTTGCGTTTTCCCCGTTTTAGGACCAGCCGTTTTGATCAAAGTTTCAAATTCATCCTTGCTCGGCAAATGCCAACCAATCGGGCAAGCTTTTTCCGCAGCACTCCAAGCGTATAGTCGTCCATTTGCTTTACAATTATCTTCCTTGTTGTCATAACAATAGCTGTTCTCCATTTCGAAAGCGAGGTTCTCCATCATCCAGATTTGATTGCCAATGGCAATCGTTTGGTAAGTACGACCATCACGGTAATCAGTCACTGGCGATAATAACGTCTTTACATCCTTAATGCAACGAACACTCCGAGCGTCGTACTTATAGTCATGGAACAAACCCACTCCACCGCTGTAAAAAAAGCCCAAATAATAAGCATCTACAGCAACACTATCACTTCTTTTGTACTTAAACGAAGTATAGCTCCAAAAATCAGCTTCGCCACCCCTTCCCCAAAAAAGATCTGCAAATGATTTGTGACCGCCAGGAAGCACAGAGAATCCGTATTCATCGGAACCACCAAAATTGTTCCAACCTATTCTAGATTTAAGTTTTTTCCCCGCGATAGACTTTCCACCAGCGGTTTCAATCAGAGTTTCCAGTTCTCTTTTACGCGGTAAGTGCCAACCTGTTGGACAAGCACTCATGGCCGATTTCCATTCATAAAGCCTCCCGAATATAGAACAGTTTGATTCTTTATTCTTGTAGCAATAGCTTTTCTCCATTTCGTAGTTAAGGTTCTCCGCCATCCATATCTGCTCGCCAATGACAACAGTTCTGTAAGTCTTGCCATCGCGGGAATCGATAAGAGGATCGCCCGCCACACCTTTGAGGGCCAAAGAAGAGTCAAGTTCATTAGGATAAATAAATTCATCATCAGGATTATTCATGATGCAACGGACCGAAAAACTGTTATCTTTATCCATGTACCAACTCATGTCTGCAGAATTGGACTGGCTATAAAGCATCATAAAATACGAGCAATCAACATAATATTCAGTAGATGTCCAAAAAACGGCTTTGTCTCCCTCAGCGCCATATTTTGATTTGCCAAGCGAAATCCTTTCTCCAGCAGGAAGAGCCGAAAAACCGTAGGCATCCGAACCATTTCCATTATTTTTCCAACCGCTCTTGGACTTTAATTTCTTCCCTGTAGCAAACAGTCCACCGAAAAATCCATACAACGTCTCATAATCTTTCTTGCTCGGCAAATGCCAGCCCACCGGACACGCCTTTATCGCATCATCCCAAGTGTACAAGAGACCATACTTTTCACAGTTTTCTTCCTTGTCTTCATAGCAATGGCTGTCCTCTGTTTTGTAGTTCAAATTCTCAGCCATCCAAGTTTGACTACCGATTTTTACAGTCTTATAGACTTTACCATCGCGAGAATCTTTCAAAGTTCCTTCGACATGATTTTCGCATCCTGTGAAGATACCTATTACGCACAAAAAAGCAACCAGGGCTATAGTCTTCATCATTTCAAACTCCCTCGCAGCACAATCCACATTTAATACTAGCCATTGGCGATACTAGCCTTTGGCGGTGAAATTGTGATTTTTCGAGTCATTTTCACCGCCATTTTTTAGTTTATTTGTTCAATTTTGGGCTCAAAACACGATACCAAGCAACTTTTGGCGGTGAAATAGCCCATTTTCACATTCATTTCACCGCCAGCAGAACCCCCTATCAGCAGATTTCAGCCACTTTCAGCACAAACAAGGTAATTTTCGGCGGTGAAATCAAGGACTTTTCAGCCGTTTTCACCGCCATTTTCGCATTTCGCGACCTTTTCAGCATTTCGCGGTAACCTTTGCCGCTTGAATTTCGCCGCCCACAAGCATTCCGCTCTAGAACATATTCCCGAATCGCACAATGACTCCGGCAAATACAACGCTCACCATGGTCATGAGCTTGATGAGAATGTTGAGCGAGGGGCCTGCGGTATCCTTGAACGGGTCGCCCACAGTATCGCCCACCACGGCGGACTTGTGCGTATCGGAGCCCTTGCCGCCATAATTGCCTTTTTCGACAAACTTCTTTGCGTTATCCCAGGCACCGCCCGCATTATTGAGCATCGTCGCCAAAGCAAAGCCGCACGCAAGCCCGCCCGCCAAAAGTCCGAACACGCCCGCCACGCCCATCGTAAGCCCCACCAGCACAGGCACGACAACAGCAAGAACCGACGGCAAAATCATTTCGCGTTGTGCACCTGTCGTCGAAATTTCCACGCAACGAGCATAATCCGGCTCGCCCGTCCCTTCCATGATTCCTGGAATTTCACGGAACTGGCGGCGTACTTCTTCGACCATCGCACTGGCGGCACGGCCCACAGCCTTGATGGTAAGCGCACAGAACACAAACGTCATCATCGCCCCGATAAACAGCCCGCCCAAAAGCATGGGGTTCATCAAGTTGAGGTTATAAATGTGCATAAAGTCCATATAATTTACTTTACTTGCAACCATACCGAGAAGATCCCCGTTTTCAGAAATCGCACGAGTTCCGTCATCGAGGAATTTCACTCCCACCGCCCCAGAAAGAGCCTTAGCCAAATCACCAACGCTGTTCGCAAAGGCGACAGAACCGACTCGCCACACGCCCTCGGCAGATTTCGCGAGGTGCCCCAACCAAATTTTCACTTCTTCGACATACGACGCCAAAAGCGCCATCGCGGTCAGTGCAGCAGAACCAATCGCAAAGCCCTTGCCTGTTGCCGCCGTCGTATTCCCCAGCATGTCGAGTTCATCCGTGCGTGCACGCACTTCAGGATCGAGGCCCGCCATCTCCGCGTTTCCGCCTGCGTTATCCGCAATCGGCCCGAACGCATCCGTCGCAAGCGTGATTCCAAGCGTACTCAGCATGCCCACTGCGGCAAAGCCCACACCGTAAAGCCCAAGCGCCATGTCGCTAAATCCGCCCGCACAGCCAAAAGAACACACGATTCCCATCACAATCGTCACCACCGGGAGTCCCGTGGAGAACATGCCGACCGAAATACCGTCGATAATCGTCGTCGCCGCCCCAAGCTTCGCCTGCCCCGCAATTCCACGCGTCGGCTTGTAGGCATCGGACGTATAATATTCCGTAAACTGGCCGATTAAAATTCCAGCCGCAAGGCCCGAAAGCACGGAGCCGAAAATTCCCATTGAAATAAAGTCAAATTTCACGAGCACCAAAAGCGCAATGAGAATCAACACCGACGAACCTAGCGTCCCCGTCAAGAGCGAGCGCAAAAGTGATTTCGTCGAAGCATCTTCACGTGTGCGTACTGCAAAAATTCCAAGCAACGAAAGCAAAATTCCAATCGCCGCCACGACCATCGGGGCAATGACCATCTTCACGCCGCCCATCGGGAGCGCTGCCCCCAAAGCTGCCGTCGAAAGGATGGAACCGCAATAAGATTCGTAAAGGTCCGCGCCCATGCCAGCCACGTCGCCCACGTTATCACCCACGTTATCAGCAATCGTCGCCGGGTTACGTGGATCGTCTTCGGGGATTCCCGCTTCAACTTTACCCACGAGGTCCGCACCGACATCCGCCGCCTTCGTGTAAATGCCGCCTCCCACGCGCGCAAACAAAGCCTGCAAAGACGCACCCATGCCAAACGTGAGCATCGTCGTCGTGATTTCGACCATCTTCGCATGCGCCCATTCCGCATTGTTCACGAGCTCCGCATTCCACGCCCCCAGCGAAAGCTTTGACGCAATCCCCGCACCAAATTCCCAAACGTTATGGTCGTAAATGTAATTGAGCAAAAAGAACCACGCCGAAATGTCCAAAAGCCCGAAGCCCACCACGATAAGGCCCATGACCGCCCCACTGCGGAACGCAATGACAAGCCCCCGGTTCAGGCTCGTAATGGCACCGTTCGCCGTGCGGGAACTCGCATGCGTCGCCGTTTTCATGCCCAAGAAACCGCACAGACCGCTAAAGAAACCTCCCGTGAGGAACGCGACCGGCACAAACGGGTTCTGGATGCCTAGCAACGCCAGCACAAGAAACACCACGAAAAGCACGGCAAAGACTATGGAAACCGTCTTGTACTGCCGTTTAAGGTACGCAAAAGCGCCCACACGCACATAATGCGCGATAGCCTTCATTTTGCGAGTACCGCCAGGCTGACGCTTCATGAAGCGATAGAAAAACAGAGCCATTCCCAGTGCAACCAACGCTGCAACCGGGACAAAATACCAATAAGATGGAATCGAGTGCATGGATACCTCGTTTATCAGGTTTCTATCGGTATGGTTAAATTTCCAAAAATAAATTTATAATGCAAATCGAGAAAACGGCACTTTCTTTTCTATTTTTTTACTCAATGTTGGAAGATTTAAACTTTCATTTCGGATTTTACGACTGGTTGCTCGTCATTATGGTGACTGCCCTCGGGACAATCAGCGCGTATTTGAAGGATCCACAGCTCAAGGCCGTCACGGCGACCATCCCTATCCCCTGCGGGTTCGCCTACATCGCGGTCGGACTCCCGATGGGGACCGAAAACGCCGTTTCCGGGTTCATGTGCATGCTGTACGTGCATATCGTGCGCATTCTCCATTACAAAGTCAAAATTCCCATTGTGCTTTCGATTATCGCAGGGCTTGCGTTTTTTGTGACACTCGGAACATTTTTACACGCCCGCATTCCCGAAGGCGAAGCGTATTTTATCGGCGCATGCCTTTTTGACCTTATCATCGGCATTATCTTTTTCCAAAAGCAAAAATACAAGTCCGGAGTGCGTTACAAAACCCCGCTCCCGGTCTATATCAAAGCCCCCGCCATCGCAGGAGTCGTTTCCGGGCTGATGCTCATCAAACGCCTGATGGGCGGTTTTTGCACCAGTTTCCCGATGATGAACTCCATCGTGAGCTACGAGAGCCGTTTTTCTCTCGGCGATCAATGCCGCCAACTCCCGCTGTTTCTCATTGCCGGACCGTTCATGTTCGCCACGATGCGCTACGTCGAAATCGGCCTTGAACTGAACCACTGGATTGTACTCCTCATCGGCTACGTCGTTTTTGCACTGATTTACTGGCCGCTGAACAAGGAACTCAAACGCAGGAACGAGATTAATTATAATGGTTAGTTGGAAGTAGGAAGTAGGAAGTAGACAGTGGTTAGTGATTAGTGGTTAGTGATTGGTGGGGAGCGATTATAGCAGGCGAAGCCTGTCATCCCCGCGGAGGCGGGGACCTCCTTACACTATACACATTAACAAAACACTGTATAAAGCCGACGCGATAGGATCCAGGGACGGTTTAGACGAAAGACCGCTGCGCTGGTAGACGAAAGACGAAAGACGATAGGTTAGTAGGAAGTAGGAAGTAGGAAGTAGACAGTGGTTAGTGATTAGTGGTTAGTGGTTGGTGGTTAGGAATGTGTCATCCTGAGGAACGAAGGGACGAAGGATCCAGTTAATGTTAAGCGATAATGCCAACATCCTAAAACCTGAAACCTGTCACCTGATACCTAAAATTAGACGAGAGAAATGGCGTTTCCCATGTCTTTTTGAAAAAATTTACTTGATGTAATCTTTAAAAAGAATAAATTTAAAGAGATTAAACAAGGATTTTACTCCATGCATAAAATTTCACGTATTTCTTTGGCATTTACCGGAGTTCTTTTGTCTGCGGCCCTTTTGGCAGCGTGCGGCGACGACAATTCAAGCACTCCTTTCACCAACCAAGGCGAATTAACCGTAAGTTCTTCCAGCGAACAGGCAGTACCGCCCACACCGCTCTCCAGCACGACCGAACCAGGTTCTTCGACAACTCAGCAGCCGGACGCCACCAGTTCCGCCACCGCTCCTGTAACCGCCTCCAGTTCTTCAGAAGCATTGGCAACATCAAGTTCTGCAACAGCAACACCCCCGACTTCCAGTGCCGAAGGCAACCCGCTTGATCCAAGCTGCGTCGAAACACCGGTCGCCACCATCGCCACCGATTCTCTCGGCCTTGCAGACATTGCCGATGTGTTCAAGAGCGTCCGCTGCAACGAAAAAGCAGTATTCGTGCTCCGCCACGGCGAACGCGACGACGCCGACCATACCAAGGAATCTCCGCTTACCTATTGGGAAGGCGAACCAGACTCCATCAAGGGTCAACCGGCTGACGGAGTCCGTCAAGCCATCGCCGTTGGCAAAAAACTCGCAAGCGCCGACGAATTCACATACACGCACACCAAGTACCTCCGCACCGAACAGACTTGCTTCTACATCAACCAAGGTCGCGGGCAAGCGACATTCCCGCACGATTCTTCCGAAATTTACTCCATCAGTTGGTACAAGAAGGATAAAGACCGTTACAAATTCTATGACGATTCCACCACAAATGTTCGCCTCGTCATTGCAGGCTGGGCCTACGACAGTCTTTACGCCGACGCTTTCTACGACTTCAAGGAAAGAACAGTCGAACTGATCAAGACTCATATTGCACCGGATTACGCGACCATGAACAAGTTCCGCGTCATCTGCTCGCACGACGACTTGATTCTCCCGCTGTCCGTATATGCCTCTGACGGAAAAGTCAATTACAGATTCCACGACCCGGATTCGAGACACTGGCCGTACTTCCTCACCGGAGTCGCCGTCATCATCGACAACAAGAACCAAATCCGTTACGTGCCGTTCAAAGGACTCAGCATCGGTGCGGAATAACGATTCATCAATCCCGCAAAGGCGGGAATCTATTATTTTCCTTTATGGATCCTCTCCTTTCCCCGTCAAGCGAGGACTGGCGTGAGGATGACGATCTACTTACATTGTCACGCCAGACAAATTTAGATGTCACCCCGGCCACAGTGCCGGGGTCTGTTTTTTTTACAAGAAGACATTTACAGTAAACCGCTTTTAAAATGTTCTCAAAAAATTTCTTAATTTAAGGTTTATATAAGAACCGTTTTTCCAAAATTTAATGTATATTACTTATAGTTGTTCGGGTTCAATGTTCTCAAAAATTCAACGGAGATGGTATGTTTGGTAAAATTTCAATCAAGGCCTCGATAGCATGTGTCGCTGCACTCACCGCACTTGCCTCGACCGCCAACGCCGAAAAGTACGAATGGGGCAACGTCCGCTTTGACGGCGGCGGATTCGTCAGCGCCATTATGCCGAGTCCAACAGTCGAAGGGCTTATTTACGCCCGTACCGATGTCGGCGGCATTTACCGTTGGGACGCTACCAACAGCCGCTGGATTCCGTTGATGGACTGGATTAGCCAAAACGACGTGGGCCTGTACGGCACCGAAGCTTTTGCGCTCGACCCGCAAGACCCGAAAAAGATTTACGTGCTCGGCGGAACCGGCTATTTTAGCAAGGGCCGCACCGCTGTCTTGCGCTCCTCCGACATGGGCGTCACTTGGGACACGAGCTACGTGGAAATGCTCGCCCACGGCAACGGCATGGGCCGCCAGACCGGCGAAAAACTCGCCGTCGATCCGAACAAGTCAAACATCATCCTTTGCGGAAGCCGCACCAAGGGCGTTTACAAGAGCACCGATTCCGGCAAGACTTGGACCAGCCTTTACAAGGTAGCCCTCTCGACCGCGACAGAAAGCAGCCTGAACGGCGTCAACGGCGTGAGCTTTGTGATGTTCGACCCGGCTCAGGGTAAGCTCGCCGACGGAAGCACCGCTACCATTTACATCGGCCTTTCCGAAACCAAGGACAACTTGCAAGTCAGCCATGACGGTGGCGCCACATGGGAAGTCGTCGCAGGCTCCCCCGCCGGGCTCATGCCGCACCGTGCCAAGATTGTCGATGGTAACATGTACGTCACGTTCGCCGATGGCCCCGGCCCGTATAACATTTCTCGCGGTGGCGTTTTCAAGTACGACATCAAGGCCGGCACGTGGACCGACATCACGCCTTTTGACGACAACGAAAAAGAAGACGGCACCATCGCCCACGAAAAGAACACTTGCTCTTACGGCGGCATCGCTATTGATCCGAAAGACCCGAAACACATTGTCGTCTCTACGCTCGGCCAATATACAGGTCGCCACTACTTCAAAGACGGCACCGAAAACTACGGCGACCGCATTTACGTGACGACCGACGGCGGCGAAAACTGGACATTCGGCCAGCACTACGGCGACGGCGTGAACATGGACGAAAACGGCAACAAGTGGATTCACGGCAACGCCATCCACTGGGCAGGTTCCATAGAATTCGACCCGTTCAACAATAAAAAAGTCTGGGTCACTAGCGGTAACGGCATTTTCCAGACCGACGACATCACCGCTAAAGTTCCCGTTTGGAAGTTCCAGTCCGTGGGCATCGAAGAAACCGTCCCGCTCGACATCGTAAGCATCCCCGACGGTCCGCTCGTCACCGCGATTGGCGACTACGACGGCGCCGCTTACAAGAACATCAAGGAAAGCACTCCGCGCCACACGCCAATTATCGGCACCACCGAAAGCATGGCCTACGCACCGCTTTCCGGCACGCTTCTGCGCACGGGCGTTATCACCAAGTATTACACTTACGAATCCAAGAACTTCAACGTGATGTACCGCTCGGACGACTTGGGCGCCACATGGGACAGCGTCAAGACGGAACTCAAGGGCGGCAAAGGCCTCGTGGTCCTCTCCGCTGACGGCAAGGTGATGCTCCACCGCCCCGACCAGAGCGCAACAGTCTATCGCTCTGACGATAACGGTGGCACTTGGACCGCAGTCGAAACCGGCACGCAGACGCAGTACGCCCGCATCGTCGCAGACCCCGTTGACCCGAAAACATTCTACGTGATGAACGCCATGGGTACGCTCTACAAGTCTACTGACGGAGCCAAGAACTTTACCGCACAGGAACCCCGTTTGCAAAACGAAGGCGCTGGCGAATACTACAACGGCGCAGGACTCATCCGCACCGTGCCGAAGAAAGAAGGTCACCTCTGGGTTCCGATGGACCAGGCTCAAGTCTGGCAGCCGAAGGGATTCACCGAATACGGCCTCGCCTACACCGAAGACGGCGGCAAGTCTTGGAACCGCTGCGAAGGCGCAAGCACCGCCATTTCCGTTGGCATCGGCAAGGCAAAAGAAGGCTCCGATTACGAAACGATTTTCATCTGGGGTGCCGCAAAGTCGGGCGATCCTATCGGCATCTACCGCAGCACGGACAAGTGCAAGAGCTTTGAACGCGTGAACGATGACGCCCACCAGTACGGCGGTCCGGGTAACGGCAATTTCGTGCAAGGCGACATGAACAATTTTGGCGTCGTCTATATGAGCACAGTCGGTCGTGGTCTTATCGTAGGCGCACCGGAAGGAACCAAATTCGTCGATGTCATAACTCCGACAGAGCCAAAAATATCCATCAACACGATTTCGTTAACTCCTAACAAAGTCTCACTCGCGCTGCAAAATAGAAGCCTCCAAATCAACACGCCATCACCCAGCAAGTTCGCACTCATCGCAATGAACGGCAAGACACTCCTCACCGCAGATGTGAACGGCAACAGAAGCATAAGCCTCAAAAAGATTCCGAACGGGCACTATATTGCAAAGCTCATTGACGTAAACGGCAAGACACTTTTGAGAAAGACTATTACCGTCAAGTAAGTTTAATAATCATCAATCCCCACACTTAAAAAGGCTAGAGTCCAAAGCGAATGCTTTAAAGCTCTAGCCTTTCATTTTTCAATCCCAGAATAGTGTACTATTCACTCAAATCAATACACCATCCGACGTTTAATAGACACCGCATGTTGCCGGACTATCAAGAGTAAATTCCAGAACAGTCCCTGAAACAAGGTTTCCGTCAACACGTGTAGAGATATAGTCATTTCCCTTTAAAGCACTGCGATTCAACGATCCAACAACGCCCACCGTTCCGTTAAGAACGCCCGTCGGAACATCATTGCGATTTACTTGGCAAAACACCGAATTGGCAAAAGCAGCAACATTCAAATGAACAATCGAAGTCCCCGCGGGCAGCTTGATTGCACCAGTTCCCTGAGGTTCATCAATTACGAATTCCGGGCCCTCCGTAACCTTTACAGCCGGGCATTCCACATCAACCACGGAGTTGTCGCTATTCGATACCTTGAGTTTCGGGGCATATCCATCACTTGCAGCCGCAAAAGTTTGGGTAAACGTAGACGTTCCCGAAGAACCGTCCCACTCGTATGCCAGACTCAAACCTTCACCGGTACTGCAGCCCGTCACGGTCCAAGCCACATCTGGAGTTGCGGTAAAATCTACCGTTGCATTTTCCGTAGAGCACTTGCAACCTGTAATCGGAGCGCCGTTTATATGCACCGGCGAACACGGGATAGCATAAGAGACATCGTCAATAACGAGCTTGAGAGAAGCTCCATAATCGCCCGATTTCGCATACTTGGCCGTCTGAGAAACGCCCGCAGCATTCGTCACAACGGCATAAGATGGCGAGCCCCCTTCAAAAGTCCAACTGAATGTCGCGGTAAGCAATTTCGCTGCAGCAACCACATTATTACGAACAAATTTCCATGTTACGTCTTCGCCTATTTCGGCCACCGCTTTTGCCGGAATACAAGTTCCTATGCCTTCAAACACCTGATTTGCCGAACTCATCGCAACCGAGGACGAACTCACTGCCGCCGACGAAGAAACCGCTTTCGCGGAACTCGATGCAGCCGTATTCGACGACGCAGGCTTTGCCACACTGGAGCTGGACTTCACTGACGCACTGCTCTTGGCGGTAGAAGCCGAACTCGAAGTCGCACTTTTGGCAGTCGCACTGCTAGAATTGCCGGACTTGTCTTTTGCACTCGATGAGGACGCTTTCTGCTTGCCGGAATCGCTGGACTTCGCCGTAGATGCTGATGAAGTCTTTTTAGACGACGAGGACTTTGCGACACTCGAACTCGACTTCGCCTTACTCGTACTTGATTTTTTCACAGACGAACTAGACGCATCTTCTTCTTGCGAGTCCTTTGATGCACTCGGGTTCACGTCATCGCTATCACAGGAAATCAACGTCATTGACATCGCCAATGACATCAAGCCCAAGAACTTGGGCAAGGCGCAATTTTTTAGCATTACTGCCCTACCTGCTCCGCGTTGAGTTCTTCGTACGCCTGAGCAGCGTTGTCACGAATTTCGTCAACGTTAACGGTCTCCTCCTTGGGAGCTGGTTCAGAGCTAGCGCAAGCCATAAGAGCCAAAAGGCAAACACAGAATAAAAGATTTAATGTTTTCATAATCAGAATATAGCATATTAGAGGAGAGAAAAGCAAGACTAAAGTTTAAAGGTTTGACTCATTTACGCTTCTAGCCCTGCCGCCAGCATATACTTTTGAGCGAACATATTCGCTTCTTCGTCTTTTTGCAGGTTCTTGTTGCCGTAATACACGTTCTTGATGAAAATGTCCTTTTTACCGTGGAGCACAATGTGTCCAAGTTCATGGAAGAACGTAAACCAAAACGCATTGCGGTCCTTGAATCGGTCATGCAACTGGATAACCGGGATATCCTTGTACCAACGGGCCATGCCATGAATCGGCGCGGACTTGAAATTCTGCGCATAGAGCACCTTGATGCCAAGTGTCGCCCCCAGTTCCTGCAACTTATGCATACCCTCGTCAATAAAGTCTTCCCCGATTTTCGGTTTCGGCAAAGCTTTCTTGCGCCGCAAAGTTTCCCATCTTTCCACATCGGCCTTCGCGAGTTCCACGAATTGCGGCATCGCCTTCTTGATGGCAGAACGTACCTTTTTGTCGTTCTGCTTTTCCATCTGGATCTGGTCAGCAAGGATTTCACCACGACGCATCCACACCGAGGCGGCATACGGGTCTTCCGTTTCGGCAAGCGAAATGCGGAACGCCACCTTGAGACGGTTTCCGAAGTAATAGTCCTTCCACGCCTTGGGGGTAGATATCCCGAAATATTTAAGAATTGGTAAAACCCCATTGTTTTTATTGAAGTCATCAATCCATTTACGAGGATTCAATTCGGCAATCGGAAAGAATTTAGGCCACTTGGCTTGATTCTTGAGGGATTCCTCGATTTTTTTTCGACTGAGAAACTCGTCGTACATCATCTGCATGTTAAGCCATATGGATTGCGAAATACCTGTAGCGATTTCAAGATTTAAAGCCATTTCTGGTGTAACACGACATTTGGCTTTCAACAGCTCGTTTATCGTCTTGGGTGTGTATCCGGTTCGAGACGCTAATTCTTTAGCATCCAAGCCCATTTCTTCTAATTTATCAGCAAGCATTTCTCCTGGAGGAGAAACTCTCCAAAGCTTTAATGTATGCATGTCGTAGAACATAAGTACTCCTTATTTATGATAATCTACAATTTCAAATTCGATTTTCACGACACCCTTTTCGTTAATCAAATATCCTGTTTTGTAATATAATAAATACGATTTACCAACGCAATAGGGGCTCTCGTTTTCGCGGATTACATAAATTCACAAAAATTCCATCAGCATTACCGATGGAATATTTTATTTAAAAAATTTTAACACAAAAAAGACCTACCCCGTATGGAGCAGGTCTCAAATTCGCCTTGTTGGCTTCGCCAAAACTAGTTGGCAGCCGGGGCAGCAGCAGCCGGAGCAGCAGCGGCTTCAGCCGGAGATGCAGCGTCCTTCTTCTTGGACTTAGAAGAAATCGAGAAGATAACGGTGCGCGGAACAGAAGCGAGCTGAACACCTTCCGGGAGCTTGAAGTCCTTGGCGTAGAAGGTCACGTTCGTTTCGAAGTTGGAGATATCCATGTCGAGGACAGCCGGGATGCAAGCCGGCTTAGCAGCGAGCATGAGGTAACGGGCTTCCTGAGCGAAAACACCACCCTGAGTCTTCACACCAACCGGGAGACCAGAGAGCTTCACCGGAATGCGAACCTTGACGAATTCGTCTTCGGCGATCTTGATGAAGTCAACGTGGATGATTTTCTGAGTGATAGCGTCTTTCTGGACGTTATAGACGAGAGCCGGATTGCCAGCCTTGCCGTCGATTTCGAGGTCAAGAAGCGTATAACGCTTGCCCGGAGCGAGAACCTTGCGAAGATCCGTATCGGCAACGGAGAGGTTCTGAGCTTCGATACCCTTACCATAATAGACGGCCGGAATCTGACCAGCCTTACGCAAACGGGCGTTTTCGCGGTTTGCACCTAGCACTCTCGAGGTAACTTTGAGCGTTGTGAGTTCCATTGTATTATCTCCATTAGATAAAAAAAATTCATTGGGGTAGCTGGACTCGAACCAACGAATAACGGAATCAAAATCCGTTGTCTTACCACTTGACGATACCCCAATGGTGCGACAAAGATAGTAAAAAGATGGAGAATTTCAAAGACGAAAGGGCAAAAAAAGGTAAAAAAGTTACTAGCAGTCAGCAATCAGCCCGCTTCGCTATGAGAGAGGATAGACGAAAGACGAGAGAGAATAAATAATCTCAAAAGCTTTGGATCCTATCGGTCCGTTGCACTCCCCTCCAGGATGACAGTACTGCCCACACCTCACACCCCAAAGGCACGGAGTGCCGACCTCAAACCTCACCTATGCCAAAATTTCGTCACGGTCTGGTAGCGGGAAATCGGCTTCAGAGCAGCGGCGGCCTTTTCAGCGAGAACCTTGGTCTTGAAAATTCCGAAAACGGAGGCTCCGGAGCCCGACATCAAAGCAACCTCGGCTCCAAGTTCAATGAACTTTTGCTTCATTTCGGCAACAAGCGGGTGCGTCGGGAACACGGAAATTTCAAACGCGTTGAAGTAGGATTCGGGCCGCAAAACAAGTCTATCCAAATGATCGCCAGACCATAAAGTAGAACCAGCAATTGGATCACCACACATCGGATATTGTATTTTAGCATTCCACGCGGTCTTGTACTGCTCCCAGCGGTCCGGGCCAGACTTCGGGACGCCCGCATAAGCGTCTTTCGTCGGAACCGCGTCGAGCGGAGTCGCTATGAGGAGCGCAGCCCCTTCAGGCAACTCCAGCGGATCGACAAACGTCAAGCGTTCACCGATGCCTTCGGCAAACGCGGTTCCGCCTCGAACGAGGAACGGCACATCGGCACCGAGGCGTGTCCCGATAGATTCCAGCGTTTCGAACGGAAGGTTCAGATTCCACAGATTGTTCAGCAAACGGAGCGTCGCAGCCGCATCGGCACTGCCACCGCCAAGACCAGCCCCGAGCGGCATCACCTTCGTCAAATGAATGTCCGCACCGAGCGGCGATTTCGCAAATTCCTTGAGAGCTTTTGCCGCCTTGAACACGAGATCCGATTCCAGCGGATAGTTCTGCGGTTCGTTGTACGTCAAATGGATTTCGCCATCTTCGCGGAGCGTCGCTTCAACAGTATCGCCCGCATCGACAGTCTGGAAAACAGTCCCCAAATCGTGGTAACCGTCTTCACGTTTGCGAATCACATCAAGAAACAAATTGATTTTAGCCGGAGCGTATTCGTGCATAGCAGTAAACAGTGGTTAGTGATTAGTGGTTAGGACGAGATTTGCAAGGTAAACTTAGAAAAAGTTAGCCTATTTACCAGATGTAGAAGAACTCTTATATTCAGTCAAAAAATGCAATTTTGTTGAGTTTTGGTTGATACGCAGAGTTTTTGCAAAATGTAGAGTAAAAGTGCCGTTTTTTGTTTAAAAAAGCAATTATTGTAGATTTAGCCGTGTTATGATGTTATATCTTGGCTAAATCGTGCATTTTTCATGAGATTTAGCCGAGTTATAGCAGATTTGTGGGCTAAAAATCGCTTATGCGACTTCAAATGTCTTGATTTTTTCTAGTTCCGCAGCGATTTCAATCTTAAGATTGCGAATGTCGATGTCGTCTTGAAGTGAAATGAAGTAATCATCAGATACGCCAAAAAACTTGGCGAGTCTTAAAGATGTATCGACTGAGATTCTCCGGCGGTCATGAAGAATGTCTTGAATCCTTGATACGGGAACATTGATAGCCTGTGCGACTCTGTAGGCGGACAAACCCATAGGAATGAAAAATTCTTCGTTAAGAATCTCCCCGATAGTCGGAGTCTTGATATGCTTGTTCATGGTCTGCTCCTAGTGATAATCTACAATTTCAACGTTGTAGAAGTGTCCGTCGATTATTGTAAAACAAATTCGCCATTGATCGTTTATGCGGATTGAAAACTGTCCCTCTCTATCGCCGTGCAATTGTTCAAGGCGATTGTTTGGCGGAATGCGTAAATCGTCTAGAGTTTTTGCATTGTCTATCATCATCAGTTTTCTCAAGGCGACCTTTTGTATTGTATTTGGTAGTCGTCTGGAAAATTCCTGATTATAGATGATAAGAGAAACTATTCCTAGTTGGAATAAAAAAATTGGCCGTATCAAGAAAAAAAATCTCTACCTCATCTAAACAGCGATATATTTATAATAATCAGGAAGGGGTTTTATGAAGCAGCAACTATTACTTATTCCAGTTGCACTTTGTTGCAGCATGCTCTATGCAGAAGAAACTTCTGCTTTAGAAAAAGCGAACCCAGAGAAATCTCCTTGGGAACTTTCTGCGACAACATCGGCGGCATATTACCCCAAGGCCGACCATGAATCGGGTTCTAGTCATTTCTCGGAAATAAGCGGAGCTTATGACGGTGCAAAAGCAGTTGTTGAATTTGATGCTGCCTACACGCTCCCCTTCTTGCGTGGCGATAACGCATTCACCAAAGAAAACCACGTAAAATTCAACATGGGACTAGAAATATCTCCTGTTTCGATTGCTCCCGTTGCCTCAATTACCTTATCACCCATCGCATTTTTGGAGTTTGCCATTGGCGGCACTGTAGGTACAGGTTGGTACATCGGCAATTTGTTTCAAGGAATGTCTGAGTACAACGAATCCAAACCCGCCTACAGAGACTTGACTCCCTTTGCACACTGGTATTTGTACGGATGGGCAAAAGCATGCCTCATGTTTGACTTGGCTGCCCTTTGGGAAGGCGACTGGCACCATATCGTCGCCACCGCAACATACAAAACGGGATACCAAAACATAACAGGAACCGATGCAGATGTCTGGCTTTGGCAGGCCTCCAAGGGCTTAGCTAGCGGTTGGATTTATGAGCAGGAATATTTTTTAGGATACCAGATGCCGCTGAAATTGTCCATGATTGGCGTGGGCGCAACGCTTTCCGGCCACTACCAATCGAGTGATTTTGGGAAATATTCCTCAAACTACAAAGGCGATTTCATGACCATCGATATTTGGCCTATGGCAGAAATCACGTTCAGCAATGCAGACAAACTCTACATACTTTTAGATTTCCGGTCCCGCCGCAGTTTCCGCGAAAAATATAAAGATGACGAATACGCACCCTTCATGACCTATAGCGGACGAGAATGGTTTTTCTACACCATTGGATTTCAATGGAAGCATTTGTTCTAGTCTATTCAATTACGTTATTCTAAAAAAAATAACAAGAAGGTAAAAAATGAAAACGCTAAAAAAACTAATGATGGGAGCCCTGTCTCTAATGCTAGGCATGACAATCGCAGCATGTTCGTCAAGCAATAATTTGTCTTCAAAAAATTTTTCACCCGCCGAAAAGCCCTTGGCAGAAAAAGTTTTGGGCAAGTGGATTATAAGCGAAATTGCAGGTCAACCTCTTCCAACCAACGAGAAGGTTGTCTTTACCTTCGCTCCCGACAACAAATTTTATCTGACAATGTCAAGGACAGACAATACCAGCAAATATAAAAAATGGGATAACCGCATACCCTGTGCCATCAAACTAGACAGCAATACGTTTACCATAACCGGCTCGACCGATGACGGTGCGATAGAAGCCTTACTCACCGTGAACTCCATAACGGAAACCGAAATGCAGACCATCACAAAGTTTACCATCAAGGCGCCCGATTCGACGCTCACCATGACTATTCCTCAACGCTACGTC
>Ga0310786_10001638_pt1 | contig 35997 bp, 32 predicted proteins | sample AusTroGonzalo_MG_FD_203881 | JGI IMG/M metagenome (GOLD analysis project Ga0310786, IMG submission 203881) | Bovine rumen microbial communities from tropical cattle in Woodstock, Queensland, Australia - Gonzalo_03 (v2) (version 2) | ecosystem: Host-associated > Mammals > Digestive system >... | reverse complement strand
GAAGGCAGCGGTTCGGGTGATGATCCGCAACCGGGTACAGCGAAGTTCTACATCACAGGCGACAGCGCACTGGTTGTGGATGCAGGTTTGGAGAAAGCCAAAGCATGGAACCCCGCTGCTATCAAGTCCGAGAAAGACACATTCGAACTCGAGCTGAAGGCTGACCAGTACTACGTACTGAAAGTTACACTGAACGGCACTTGGGAAGGTGAGAACAACGTCAAAGGTTACAACGAGCTGACCGAGAAGACCGACGGTCTGGTAGATGACAGCAATGACCACAACATCGGATTCAAACTCAGTGAAGCCGGTAAGGTACAAGTCATCTACACCATCAAGGATAACAAGACGATCTTCAAACTCGCCGGTAAGTTCGTAACCGAAGGCAGTGGTTCGGGTGATGATCCGCAACCGGGTACAGCGAAGTTCTACATCACCGGTGACAGCGCACTGGTTGTGGATGCAGGGCTGGAGAAAGCCAAAGCATGGAACCCCGCTGCTATCAAATCGGAGAAAGACACATTCGTGCTCGACCTGAAGGCTAACCAGTATTACGTACTGAAAGTAACACTGAACGGCACTTGGGAAGGTGAGAACAATGTCAAAGGTTACAACGAGCTGACTGAGAAGACCGACGGTCTGGTAGATGACAGCAATGACCACAACATCGGATTCAAACTCAGTGAAGCCGGTAAGGTACAGGTGATCTACACCATCAAGGATAACAAGACGATCTTCAAGCTCGCCGGTAAGTTCGTAACCGAAGGCAGCGGTTCGGGTGATGATCCGCAACCGGGTACAGCGAAGTTCTACATCACAGGCGACAGCGCACTGGTTGTGGATGCAGGTTTGGAGAAAGCCAAAGCATGGAACCCCGCTGCTATCAAATCGGAGAAAGACACATTCGAACTCGACCTGAAGGCTGACCAGTACTATGTACTGAAAGTAACACTCAACGGTACTTGGGAAGGTGAGAACAATGTCAAAGGTTACAACGAGCTGACCGAGAAGACCGACGGTCTGGATGACGTTAGCAACGACCACAATATCGGATTCAAACTCAGTGAAGCCGGTAAGGTACAAGTCATCTACACCATCAAGGATAACAAGACGATCTTCAAGCTCGCCGGTAAGTTCGTGACAGAAGGCAGCGGTTCGGGTGATGATCCGCAACAGGGTACTGCGAAGTTCTACATCACAGGCGACAGCGCACTGGTAGTGGATGCAGGGCTGGAGAAAGCCAAAGCATGGAACCCCGCTGCTATCAAATCGGAGAAAGACACATTCGTGCTCGACCTGAAGGCTAACCAGTACTACGTACTGAAAGTAACACTGAACGGTACTTGGGAAGGTGAGAACAACGTCAAAGGTTACAACGAGCTGACCGAGAAGACCGAAGGCCTGGATGACGTTAGCAACGACCACAATATCGGATTCAAGCTCAGTGAAGCCGGTAAGGTACAGGTGATCTACACCATCAAGGATAACAAGACGATCTTCAAACTCGAGGGTAAGTTCGTAACCGAAGGCAGCGGTTCGGGTGATGATCCGCAACCGGGTACAGCGAAGTTCTACATCACCGGTGATAGTGCACTGGTAGTGGATGCAGGGCTGGAGAAAGCCAAAGCATGGAACCCCGCTGCCATCAAGTCCGAGAAAGACACATTCGAACTCGACCTGAAGGCTAACCAGTATTACGTACTGAAAGTTACACTCAACGGTACTTGGGAAGGTGAGAACAATGTCAAAGGTTACAACGAGAAGACCGACGGTCTGGTAGATGACAGCAATGACCACAACATCGGATTCAAACTCAGTGAAGCCGGTAAGGTACAGGTGATCTACACCATCAAGGATAACAAGACGATTTTCAAACTCGAAGGTAAGTTTGTTACCGGAACGACACCTGTTGATCCGGAAGAGACTGTAACCGTGTACTTCGTCAACAGCGTTAACTGGGAAACAGTAAATGCATTCGTTTGGACGACTGAAGGTAACGCTTACAAGCCGTGGCCGGGTGAGGCTGTGACGAAAGAGGCTGAACCGAGCGGAACTGCCAAGAGAGTAGCTGCCAAGCTGCAGGGCTACGATGTATTCTCATACACGTTCCCTGCGAAGTATGTTAACATCATCTTCAACAACGGTGCAGAGCAGACCGTTGACCTGCAATGGAATGCTGACAAACCGTACTTCTTACCGTCGGAGAAAGACTCCGAAGGTAAGTACGAAGGTGCTTGGTACACCAAAGAGGAAATTGATGGAGACACCGGCACAGATATTGATGTTATCAAGGCCGGCACTCAGGCGACCAAGGTCTTCCGCGACGGTCAACTGTTCATCATCCGCGGCACACAGACATACACGGTGATGGGACAAACAGTCCATTAAATTAGAGCGAACGTGCGAATTGACAAACACATAGTACGACTTGTAGTACTGCTTACCGGGCTACTGACCGCGTTACCAACGCGCGGTCAGTATGTCGGTAGCGGTAGTTCGACATTTGCGTTTCTTGACCTGCCGGTATCGGCGCGACAGAACGCGTTGGGTGGAGAGAACATCTCCATCCGCGACGGCGAACTCAGCTCTGCATTCGCCAACCCTGCCCTGCTCGGATCGCTGACGCACAACATTTTGCAGATAGGCTACGCGTACTATGGCACGAATCATTTCGGCAGCGCGATGTACGGGTATAACTTCGGCAGTCGGCAGTCGGCAGTCAGTGATCAGCTATCAGCAGCAGGCATAGACCGACCGAACTACTTTGCAGTAGGCGTACACTACCTCGACTACGGAACTATGCGTTACGCCGAAAGTTCGGGCGAGTTGATTGACGCCACGTTCGGCGCACGCGACATCTTGCTGGAAGCAGCCTACGCGCGTCAGCTCGGACCGATGTTCACCGTCGGCGTGGCACTCAAACCGGTGATGTCGTTCTACGAGTCGTACAGTTCGTTTGCCCTCGGTGCGGATGTCGGTGCACACTTCCAGATGAAAGACTCTACCCTACAGGTCGGGTTGGCATTGAAGAACATCGGTTGGCAACTCAAAGGCTTTCACTCCGACGAGTCGGGACAACACCTTGAGATGCTGCCTATCAACCTCGAGTTCGGCATCAACTACCGCGTCAAGCACGCACCGTTGCGATTCTCGTTGACCGTTCATAATATCCAGACTTGGGATCTCGGTTACAGCCGTCTTAACGAGACAGAGTTGCCGGTTAAGCCCGTCGGATGGTTTGATATGATGATGCGTCACACGATCTGGGCGATAGATATCGTGCCCAAGAGCGAACGATTCTATCTCACCATCAGTTACAACCATCGCCGCCGCATGGAGTTCAACCTCCAAGACCAGCGTTCGCTGGCAGGATTCGCCGCAGGTGTCGGCGTACGCATCAAGATGATACGCCTCGGCTTCGCGATGAGCCAGATGTCGAAGCAGAACTTCACCTATCAAGTCAGCCTCGCGATGGACGTCAACAGTTTAATGAAATAACTATGAAACAGATCATCGTAGCCATTGACGGCTATTCGTCTTGTGGTAAATCCACCATCGCCAAGCAATTGGCACAATATGCAGGCTACCGTTATATCGATACCGGTGCTATGTACCGCGCAGTTGCTCTCCAGGCTATCCGCAAGGGGATATTAAGCGATGGAAAAGCAACGGATATCGAAGGTATCCTAGAGTTTACTCATATTGATTTTGCTATTCAGCCGGACGGCACACAGCACGTCACGCTCAACGGCGAAGATGTCGAGAAGCATATCCGCACGCTCGAGGTAGGCAACGCGGCATCGCAGATTGCGGTTATTCCTGAGGTGCGCAGGTTCCTCGTTGCGCAACAGCAACAGATGGGGCAAGCCGGCGGCATCGTGATGGACGGCCGAGATATAGGCACTGTCGTATTCCCCAAGGCTGAATTGAAGTTATTCCTCACCGCCTCGCCGGAGGTGCGTGCAGAGCGACGCTTCAAGGAACTGATTGAGAAAGGCGAACAACCGGTCATGGCTGATGTGCTGGCTGATGTCAACGACCGTGACTACCGCGATACCCACCGCGCCGAGTCGCCACTGCGCCAAGCAGAGGATGCTATCGTAGTAGATAATAGCCATATGACCCGCGAAGAACAGATGGAACATATCTATCGCATATTCGACGCAAAGTGCAAGTAACCATTGATTCCCATAGCGGATTCTGTGCCGGTGTGACAGGTGCTATCCGACGCGCAGAGAACGAGTTGCAGCAGACCGGGCAGCTCTATTGCCTCGGCGATATCGTGCATAACGGTCAGGAGGTGCAACGCTTGGAGCACTTGGGATTAGAGACTATCGACTACGACGACCTGCGTACTATCCATCACGCACGCGTACTGCTGCGCGCACACGGCGAACCGCCATCTACCTACTGGATAGCCGAGCAGAACGGCAACACGATCATTGACGGCACTTGCCCCGTAGTCAAACGTCTGCAAGAACGCATAGCAGCCACCTACAACGCCCACAAACATGACGAACCGCGGGCGCAGATAGTGATCTTCGGCAAACGCGGGCACGCCGAAGTCATAGGACTGCAAGGACAGACAAACAATACCGCTATCGTCATCGAGAAACCGGAAGAAGCAGAAGCACTTGATTTCTCAAGACCGATTTACCTCTTCTCGCAAACCACAAAATCCGTCGAAGATTTCCACAGGCTGGTAGAAAAGATACAATTAAAAGTTAAAAATGACGAATCTGCTATTCCGTTCGAATATTTCGACACAATCTGCAGAGCGGTAGCCAACCGAGTGGAACAGCTCAAGCAGTTTGCCCGGGAACAGGATATAGTACTCTTCGTCGGCGGAACCAAGAGCTCGAATGCCGCGGTGCTGTTCGGCCATTGTAAAGACGCCAACGAGCGTTGCTATTTCCTCACCGCGCCGGATGATCTGAAGGATGAACTGATAGACGAATGCCGCCAAGCGGAAAAAGTAGGAATATGTGGAGCCACATCCACACCATTGTGGCTAATGGAGCAAGTAAGAGACAAACTTTAAACTTTAATCATATGGAGTACAAGATCAACACCGTAGGTGTGCTCACCTCAGGAGGTGACTCACCGGGAATGAACGCAGCAATCCGTGCGGTTGTGCGCACATGTATCGCCAACGGTATCAAAGCCAAAGGTATCTATCGCGGCTACCAAGGACTGATTGATGACGATGTAAAAGAACTGTCCTCGCAAGACGTGTCAGGTATCATCCAGCGCGGCGGCACGATCCTCAAATCCGCCCGTTGTATGGACTTCAAGACCCCCGAAGGACGCAAGAAAGCGTTTGAGACCCTGCAGAAAGAGCAGATCGATGCACTGGTAGTCATCGGTGGTGACGGCACGTTTACAGGTGCGCGCCTGCTTGCGCAGGAATATAATGTACCTATCATCGGTCTGCCGGGCACGATTGACAACGACTTGTGGGGCACAGACTCCACCATCGGCTACGACACCAGTTTGAACACGATTATGGAGTGTGTTGACAAACTTCGCGATACAGCTACCAGCCACGAGCGTGTGTTCCTTGTTGAGGTGATGGGGCGTGACGCCGGGTTCCTGACGCTGAGTGCAGCCCTTGCCTCGGGTGCGGAAGCGGCTATTATCCCCGAACGCGCTACTATCAAGGAGCAGATCGAGGAAGCTATCGGTCAGGGTCGCCGCAAGAGCAAGAACTCCAGTATCGTGCTCGTTCAGGAGCACGCTGTGGAAGGCGGAGCGCAGACCGTAGCCAAAGAGCTGGAACAGGTTCATCCGGAATACAATACCCGCGTGACGATCCTCGGTCACCTGCAGCGTGGCGGCAGCCCGACAGCCTACGACCGTATCATCGCTTCGCGTATGGGTATGGCAGCTGTGCAGGCATTGTTCGAAGAGCAACGTAGTATCATGATCGGTATCAAGAACGATGAGATCGTCTATGTACCGCTCAGCAAAGCTATCCGCGAGAAGAAAGACGTCAAAGCTGACAAGTGGGCAGCTATGCAGATCTTGTCAATATAACTTTAGCCATTAGCAGCCAAGGCCTATAACAAGAGGGTGTGTCAAAATGAATTGACACACCCTCTTGTTTGGTGATGATCGTCACCGCGGGTTACTTGGCAGCTTTGTTTGCCTTGCGGTTAGCAATAGCGCGCTGGATGTCGTAAGCGATCGGCGATGCCACGAACAGTGACGAGAACGTACCGATAATTACACCCATCAGCAATGCGAATACGAAGCCGCGGATGCTCTCGCCTCCGAAGAGGAAGATAGCCAGCAACACGATGAACGTTGACATAGAGGTCGAGAATGTACGCGACAGCGTTGCATTCAAGGCATCGTTGATGTTACGTTCGCGCTCACGCTTCGGATACAGACCATTGTACTCACGTACGCGGTCGAAGATAACCACGGTATCGTTGATTGAGTAACCGATAACCGTCAGGATAGCAGCGATGAATGCTTGGTCAATCTCCATAGAGAACGGCATAATCTTCCACAGGATAGCGTACAAGCCGAGGATGATTACCGTATCGTGGAACAATGCAGCGAGTGCGCCGACCGAGTAAGCGAAGTTGCGGAAACGTACGAGGATGTACAGGAAGATCACGATCAGCGCCGCGATAACTGCCCATACAGCCGAGGTGGTGATATCGTCAGCAATAGCCGGCCCAACCTTCTGCGATTGCATGATACCTACGTTCTCGTTAACCTGCGTCGATTGGAACTCGGCGAACGTCAGTTCCTGTGCGAAGAACTTCTTCGTACCGTCAAAGATGAGTTGCTCGATCTCGTCGTCAAGAGTCTCCGAGTTATCATGGATGCGGAAGTTAGTAGAGATACGTACCTGGTCGTTGGTCTCGCCAAAGGTGATAACACGTACCGTCAAGTTCTCACCCGAAGTATTCTGCTCACTGAAGATAGTTGTCAGCGACTGCTCAACATCCTGGGTATTGATCGGTTGATCAAAACGAACAACATAGTTACGTCCACCCGAGAAGTCGATACCGAGGTTCAGTTTGCCGAAGATGTGCGGCTCCAAACCAAGAGCAGCAAAAATTACCAATGCACATGCCAGAGGGTAAGCCCACTTACGTGCAGCGACGAAGTCGAAGTGCATATTCTGGAACCAGTTCTTGGCGATAGCCGAAGTGAACGGCAGTTCCTTGGCATCCTCACGCTTTGCATAATCCTCGAGCAGCAGACGGGTGATGAACACAGCTGTCAAGAACGACGAGATGATACCGATGATATACGTTACGGCGAAGCCCTTGATAGGACCTGTACCGAATACAGCCAGAATGATACCGGTCAAAAGCGAGGTTACGTTGGCGTCCACGATAGCGGAGATAGCGCCCTTGAAACCGTCCTCGATAGCCTTACGCATATTCTTGCCGGCACGGAGTTCCTCACGGATACGCTCATAGATAAGCACGTTAGCATCGACGGCTGTACCCATCGTCAGCACGATACCTGCGATACCCGGCAATGTCAATACAGCCGAGAACGATGACAGGATACCTACCAATAGGAATACGTTGCACAGCAATGCAAGGTCGGCGATAAGTCCCGGAATCAGTCCGTAGTAGAAGATCATGTACAACAGGATCAGCACGAAGCCCAGTGCAAATGACCACAGACCGCTCTGAATAGCTTCCTTACCCAGGCTCGGACCAACAACGTCCTCTTGGATGATACGAGCCGGAGCCGGCATCTTACCGGACTTCAGGGTGTTAGCCAAGTCCTTGGCTTCCTCAACGGTGAAGTTACCCGTGATCTGCGAGTTGCCACCGGCGATCTCGTTCTGTACGGTCGGGAACGAATATACGAAACCGTCCAGCACGATAGCCACGCTCTTGCCGATGTTCTCTTTCGTGATACGCTGCCAAGCCTTAGCGCCCTCAGCGTTCATCGACATCGATACGTTAGCGTAAGCGCTGATCTGCGAGAAGTCTGCACGTGCATCGGTGATCACGTCACCCTCGAGCGACGGACGACCGTCACGCTGTGCTTTGAGAGCAACCAACTGATACAGCGAGTTGGCATCATCAATAGCCTTAACCGTCCAGCGGAAACGGAGCTCACGCGGCAGCACTTGCTTTGCCTGCTGTGAGGTAAGCATAGCGATCACACGTGCGGTATCCGTATAATGAACGGTACCTACCACCGGTCCGCGATAAGCCTGACCGGCTTGGTTTACTGACGGATTGAGGATATAGAACAGCGGGTGAGCTTTCTTGTAGTTCTCTACAGCCTCAGCCTGTTCCTTCTGAGCCTCGGCAGCGCTGTCGTTAGCGGCAATAGCCTGAGCCAGCTCGTCAACCGTAGCGTCGGATTTTACTTCCTCGGCTTTAGCCTCTTCCACCTTGTCGCCTTCAGCTTCCTCGGTAGCAACGTTAGCAGCGCCCAACTCACGGTCGATCTGTGCGATCTGCGGCAGCAGTTCTGCAAAGTCGTAAGTCTCCCAGAACTCGAGGTTAGCCGATCCTTGGAGGAGTTTACGTACACGCTCCGGCTCTTTGATACCCGGAAGTTCGATCAAGATACGACCGGACTGTGCCAGCTTCTGGATGTTCGGTTGAACAACGCCGAAGCGGTCGATACGGGTGCGGAGCACCATAAACGAGTTGTTGATAGCGCCCTCAACTTCCTCACGGATAACGCGCTCCACCTCCTCGTTGGTCGAACTGGTGGTCACTTTGTCTTTCAACTCAAATGTGGCGAAGATCGATGCCAGACGAGCGTCGGGATCCACCTCACGGAACGAGGCGAGGAACAATGTCACGAAGTCGTCACCGCTGGATTTCTGTTTCTCTTGAGCCAGGGCCATAGCACGGTTGAAGTTCTCGCTCGTGTTGTAACCGCTCAGTGCGCGCAGAATGTCAGGCACGCTGACTTCCATCGTTACGTTCATACCGCCCTTGAGGTCCAGACCAAGATTGATCTCTTTCTCACGGCACTCTTTCAACGTGTAGCCGAACCACACTTTCTTAGCAGCAATAGAGTCCAGATACTGATACTCTTTCAGCTGGTCACCGGCGGCATACTCCTTGGCCTGCTTGTCGTAGTGACGAATCACAAACGAGAATGACAGGTAAAAGGCGCAAACCAAGAACAGCAATACTGCCAGTGTTCTTACAATTCCTTTGTTTTGCATAATTATATTTTAATTTGTTTCGTTTTCCGCAGAAAAGCACGCGCATTCCCACCACAAAATGGGGTCCCCGACTCAACCTATAAAGGTCGTGATGGGGAGAGCGGAGGCACGCACCGCCTTTATTGCGCAGGGCGCAATCCGATGCGGTTGCGTTGCCGAACGCGAAAAAAGTGCACAAAGTTACAAATAAAAATTGATAAATGCAAGAAAAATCGCATTTTTTTGAAAAAAATTGCTAAAAAATTTGCATAATTGAAAAATTTGTTGTACCTTTGCACCCGCTTACGAGATATAGCGACTATCAGAAGGCATCTTGCAAGAAGTCGTGATAATGGAAAGATAGCCCTGTAACGTCGCTTTTACAAAGTAAGTTGTATCGCGGAGTAGAGCAGTGGTAGCTCGTCAGGCTCATAACCTGAAGGTCGGTGGTTCGATCCCGCCCTCCGCAACCAAGAGCTGCTCAACAGAGCAGCTCTCATTTATTTCCAGAACATCTGGAATACCCAGATTGTCCAGAATATCCGCTCAATGAAATCCCCCGAACAAATAGAACTCACCCGCCTTCAGTCCCGCCTCACCAAGCGGTTTCACAAGGCGTGCACTGACTTCTCACTCATCGAAGACGGCGACCACATTCTCATCGGTCTGAGCGGTGGCAAGGATTCGCTCGCGTTGGTGGAGTTGCTGGGTAAGCGCGCGCAGATCTTCGTTCCGCGATTCAAGGTGACGGCTATTCACGTGCGCGTTCGCGAACGCGCGTACATTACTGATATATCGTACCTGCAATCGTTCTGTGATGAGTTTCATGTGCCGCTCATCGTCCGCGACACCGAGATCGGAGAGCGCCATGCGACAGCGGAGTTCACCAACAGCAGAGCGGCGAAAGATCCCTGTTTCCTCTGCTCGTGGTACAGGCGCAAGGCACTATTCGCCGCCGCACAAGAACTCGGCTGCAACAAGATCGCCTTCGGGCATCACAAGGACGACATCGTCGAGACCCTGCTGATGAACCTCGTCTTCGAGGGGAAATTCACGACGATCTACCCCAAGCTGCAAATGAACAAGATGCCTCTGCAGCTCATCCGGCCGCTCTGCCTGATTGAGGAGAAAGACCTGATACGTTACGCCGAGCTGCGTGGTTACATCAAGCAAAAACAGCTCTGCCCGTTCGAGAAAGCCAGTTCACGTTCCGACATCAAGCAACTCGTCACACGACTCGAGCAACTCAACCCCGAAGTACGAGACTCACTCTGGGGAGCAATCATGCGCAAACAGGCGGATTTGTAACTCATGTTGGCAAAATTCTGTAAAACAGAACATTTTCAGCAATAAAACGCCACAAATATTTGCATAAGTGCGCAAATTTGCGTACCTTTGCCGCGGTTTATATGAGATAAACCGAAAATGCAGCGATGTTGCTACCTAAGAGATACTGCATTGCTGTGATTGTTTAACCGTCATTTGCCAACCAAATCGTAAATCGTAAATGGTAAATGACTAAATGGTAAATACCTATGTATTTGACATCTGAGAAAAAAGCAGAGCTCTTCGCTAAGTTTGGCAAGAGCGCACAGGACACCGGTTCGACCGAAGGTCAGATCGCACTGTTCACTTTCCGTATCAACCACCTCACAGAGCACCTCAAGCTGAACCGCAAGGACTTCGGCACAGAGCGCGCACTGACCAACCTCGTTGGTAAGCGTCGTCGTCTGCTCGACTACCTGAAGGCTAAAGACATCGAGAAGTATCGTGCATTGATCAAGGAACTCGGTATCCGTAAGTAATCCTTACTCTGCTAACAAAGATAGGAGCGACGTGAGTCACTCCTATTTTTTGTTGCCTGCTGCGTTGGGGATACATCAAAGTTGGTCATTCTCAACGAGTATGATGATGCGTTCTATTATCCGGTCTTTGTCCTTGGCGTCGTACTCCTCCTTCAGGTCGTTCTTGAACAGCTTGGCTACGAACTGCCAGAAGTCTGCCGCAAACTTGCTCTTGAATGTCTGTATCAGTTCGTACGACGTGCGGTTACTCTCTCTGTCCAGCAGCAACATCAGCATCCGTCCTTGCGAGGCGGTCATACCGCGGAAGTCCGACTCATACTCCTTGAACAACTCCCGTTCACGCTTCCGCCACCAGCGGCGTTTCTCTTTCGGAGTCATCCGCGCCAGTGTATCTTCCGCCTCAATAAGCGCCTGATTGATGCGCTTGGCATAGGGCAACGTCTTCTTCACGTCGCGCACCGTACGCCAGTAGAACCGCTCTTGCTTTTTGTTCTTGAACTTCAGCGGCGCATAGCAGTACACCTCATGCAGAATGGCGCCGTACAACGTATCGTTATCCGCCTCTTCTGCCCGCGTGTATGGAGTGCCGATGGCTAGCATACATGCGCATAATACTATGTAGCGTGTCACGCGCTTCATGCGTCTGTTTGTCTCTTGACTTGTCAAAATACAACTATTGTGCCACAATCTGTTTGTTTTTGTACAAAAAATTTGCAATTGTCAAAAACTTGTCGTATCTTTGCACCCGCTTTTCGCCGGAAGCATGATTTGTCGAACGCGAACGGGATGTGGCGCAGTCCGGTAGCGCAACGGTCTGGGGGACCGGAGGTCGCAAGTTCGAATCTTGTCATCCCGACATGAAGGGATAAGGAGGAGTTTTCCTCCTTATTCTTGTTTCTGATGATGCTCATAATTTCCTGATATATAGTTTATTCTGTCGAAAATACAATTTGTCTTTTTTGTTAGATAATTGTCATTATGTTTATCCCACAAAACTCCTTCGGGAAAAATGAGATTTTGAATATCTTGTTGAAGTTCGTAGTCCCCGTTTCTCCATAAATCCCCTAATTTACAAGACATTACAACTGCATTTCGGGCTATCTTTTCGAGGTTAGATAATTTTTCGGAGTATTTTTCAAGACTTTTGTTACATTCGTTAAGTTCACCATTTAAACATTCCATCGTTACATCGTATGTTTCTTGATTTATCTCTCCTATCCCATATCTTGATATTACTTTTTTTATCTTTGCTTCAACTTCGCTCTTATGCTTCTTTATTTCCCTACACTCCCTATCTCGCTCATCATTATATACCTCCAATTCATTGGTAATAATTTTGATCAATAATGGTATGTATTCTTTCTTAACACCATAGTTTCCCAATAATGTGACGTACTTGTTATGCATCTTTTGGAGTGATTGATTGTTTGAGCAACCACGAGTATTGCACCTGTAATAATGTTTTCCTTTTCCTTTGACTTCATATGCAGTAAATGGGCATCCGCAATCTGCACATTTAACATATTTCTTCAATGGGTACATTTCTGTTACCGCTCGCTGTTCATACCCTGTTCGCGTTTTTCCATTGGCAACAGCAAAAGTCTTTTCATCTATCATCTTTTCGTGTTTCCCTTCAATCTCTCCTCCTTCTAATGATGGATGAACAATGTACCCACAATAGAAACGATCATGCATGATGCGGTTCAGTTGCTTATAGTCAATTCTTAGTCCCATCGCTTGCAGTTTCTTGGTTATTTCTGTATCGGTTAAACCCTCTATTTTCCATTTCCATGCGTTTCTCAGTTTCTTCCCGTCCTCATTAACATAATCATATAACTCTTTCCCTTTCCTCGTTCGCGAGTACCCGAAACGCGTGCGATTACAATAAATACCTCGTCTTAGACTATCTAATGTCCCTCCGTATGTTTTATCGCGCCTCATCATGTTTTCGAATTGGTTGAAAATGAAAATCATATTTTCCATAAACGTTCCTGAGGCTGTGTCAGGGTCTGAGGCTTGCGTTGCAGAAATAACATAAATTCCTTTTGATTTCAAATACGCTTTTGTCATAAGCGCTTCTTCCCCTGCTCTTGAAAATCTATCGTAAGAATAAACGAGAATGATGTTATATTCTTTGTCTCTTGCAACTTCTGCAATCATTTGTTTGTATTTATCCCCTTCGCTTTTAGCGCTTTCGTGCGTGCCTCCAAATGTTTTTTTAATTGTTATACCATTATCTTCTGCATATTTGCGGCACACACGCTCTTGCAAATCTAAAGAACAATTCTCATCTTCTTGTCGTTTTGTAGATACTCTTGTCCACAACGCTGCAACCTTCTTCTCTAATTTTGCATATTTGGTTACTTCTTTTTTTCTTCTATCTTTTCTCATAATTCGCTACAAACATATTTGTTATAGTTATTTTGAAAAATAATTGCTAACTTGTAAAGTGAGTTGATTATTTCTGTTTTCTCCTGCTCATCAGTTATGCCTAATTGTTTTAAATCTTCGTCATAATGTTCTTTTTTTATCATGAATGTTGACGATTTCCCCTCATCGGGTCGGCAAAGCCGTTATTGGTTTTCAGGCTCTATTGCGAATTAACGCCGATATTCTTTTACTGCCACCTTCGGATCACCTTGAACCTTAGCATTCGATTTCTGATTTTTCTTTCTTTTTAACGCCTCCTTTCTGTTTTACTAAAACAAATATACAAAAAAAATCAGAAAAAGACTATTATTTGATCAATTTTTTTATTTTTCTTAAAGTATTTATGCTTGTACCTGTAATTGATTGTACATTTCTAAGTGATATATCTTTCTTTAAGAGAGATATTTCTTTATTGTACTGCGTGCGCATTTCATCATCTGATTTTCTATATCCTTCTTTGCGTCCTACTTTTCCTCCATTAGCACGGAAATGAGCATACCCGCTTGACATACGATTACGAATTAGGCTGCGCTCCATGCAATTGAATTGTCCTATGATGCCAAGCACTAATTGCGCGATGGGATTTACTGAGCCATCTGCTAATAAGGTCTCTAACCCGTTTTGCAGAATATACACACTTACACGCATTTGCGTTAGTTGTTCAATCACTTGTAAGAAATCAATAGCCCTGCGGCTGATTCGGCTGCACTCGTATACTAACACCTTGTCAATGCGATTAGCCGCAGCATAATCTAACAAATCTACCAAGGCTTGTCGCTCAGCGATGTTCTTCGCTCCGCTAATCTTTTCACTAAACTCCTTCACTATCTCGTAATTCATTCTCTTGGCATATTCTCTCAACTCAGATAACTGACGTTGATAGTCTTGTCCTTGGGTACTTACTCTTGCGTAGATGCAAACTCTCGTTTTCATAATGTCGATCATAATAATTGCATTAAAAACTAATATGTGCGCATATAATTGCAGCGTTATCTAATTGTCACAATGCAAAGATACAACTTTTTTTTGACATTTGCAAATATTTGATCAAAAAAAATGCAAAATAATGCAATTTTTTTCAAAATTATTTGATAATGTCGAAATTTTTTGTTATCTTTGCAAAAATTTTACTTATTGTAATGAAAGAAGAAAAACTGAGAGCATCGGAACTGCTTGAACAAAACGTAAAGCAAATAGCAAGGGTACAGCATCGCTCTCTTGCTCAAATTGCTAAAGAAATGGGAATTTCTGCCCCATCGCTTACTCATTTATTGAAAGGTAATCCGCAGTTAGATAGGATTCAGAAAATTGCAGACACATTGAACGTCCCAATATCTGCTCTATTTAGAGATGTTAATAGCATAGAAGGTGTTCTGTTTGTAAATGGCGTTGCTAAAATAATCCGCTCTAAAAATGATTTAGAAACGATTAGTTCTAATCAGCTTAAGGTAAAAGTCGGAAGTCAACTAAAAATAGGAGGTTGATTACCTCCTATTTTCTTAGTTGCAAAGACGTAGCATCTGCTTAGAATGAGTATGAGAATCCTATTTGGAAATCTACCATTTTTGCTGTAAAAAGACCTTGAGCACGTGGAAGGCTCCCATAACTTACAATTGTTTCCACATGGTCTACTATATTTGTAAAAGAGCCATTTGACAAATGTGCGCCAAAATCGATAAGAGAATACTCCGCACCGTTATTGAAATATGTACTACCATTTAAACCTATTCCGAGAAATGCAAATGTAGCATCAAGTCTGAGATGTTCTGTAATTTGATATGTTAGAACGGGGTTTGCATTTAATCCCCATTGCAAATAAATACCATTACCTGCGATGTCGTGCTTATCGTCATGGAAACCCGTGCTTGACGTACCAAGAGTCCCTTTTGCTTCGAGCCAGAAACCTATTTTCTCATTCCCGACCAATAGAAATCTTGCAAGTGGATTAACCGCCCACACAAAATTTGAGCTTCGCTCATCCCCTCCACGCCCCGTTGTTATAGCTTGTGACGTGCCGATTGAAAGAGATCCACCTACTTCCCATTTGTCGTTTAGCATGTATGTGTAGCGTGGTTCAATGTTTAGATTAATGTTTATACTGCTACCAGTCTTAGCATAAATACCAAAACCAAAATCACCTCCTATTCGTGATTGAGCAAAGCAACCAACGAAGGATATCACCAGAAGGCTGCAAAGAAGAATATTTCTTTTCATAAGATTGTTATTTTATAATGTTTACTACAAGTTTGCCCTTACATCCGACAACAAAAAGCGCGGGCTAATGCTATATTAGTGACTCACGGGCTTCGACTCCCTTATACCTCTGAATATAGAAATAGCTCACGCATAAGCGTGCGCGTACTACTATACTAGGACAGGTATAACAAAAAGTTGTCGAAGTTTTTTGAGTCAACCCTAATTAGCAAACGCTTTATGTTTGTGTCTCTAAATGACTTTTATTTTCCCATAGGCATACAAATTTGAAATTTGATGCAAAGATACGAAAAAAATATGACATTTACAAATTTTTGACGATTAAATTAACCTTTTAGATTGAATTAATACGTTTTTTCGTCAAATTGAGCCTCTGCACAAGATTAAAAGGGTACAATTTTAAATTGATACAATAAAGCCAATTAGAAATATCTCAAGCAAGGCATTTTTCAATCTCTCTTTGATACCATCGGGGGTGTTAGCGTGAATTGCATTATACAATAGACGATATGGTTTCATCGCCTGTGACAAATTTGTCTTAGGAGACTTGATGGGGAGTATTGCACGTTCAATAGCCTTCATATCATACTTGAACTTCTCCATGAATGCAAGCCTTTCTATATCCCGAACGGATTTAGCCACACGAGCCTCAGCGTTATCTACTAATACTTTGTCGAGGAAAGCCATTATAGGGTTCGCCTCCGCATGTACTACCGAGGATATAGAGTTATCCTTAATCCGAAGATTATCTACAATGGCTTTGATGGATGTAAGGTTAAGTTCAAAACGGATTTTCTTACGGAAGTAGTCGTTTATCTGTTCAGCCTCAGCATCGCCCAATGATTGAAGCCATCGTTGGTTATCTGCAAGGTTCATCTCCTTTTCCTTGTCGTAGATGGTTAACCGCATCTTCCTATTAGAGGTTTTAACTTTCTTTTCAACGATGAAGTTGCCAATTTCACAAGTCGCATTGTAGCGTTCGTTATTTTTTACACAGGAAAGTAGTTCTTGTGTTAGGGGTGGCATGTCAACATGCTCAATATCCTTAGTAACGTCTGCTTTCACTACTTCCCCGCCATTCAGTATGCCATCAACATCTAATGTGCATATACCAAGCGCGTTAATGTTTTCTAAGCATGTACGAATGTTGGTTGTATTGATGAGTTCGGGGTAACGTGCCCCTAATATCTTGCCTGTAAATTCAATGACTAACTCATCTTCAAGCAAATCCTTCTCTAAATATATATAAGGTGTGTTTTGAAGGTATTTGTATTCTGCAATTTGTTCGTTTCTAATGATCGTTTTGAACTTGCACGTATTGATATTGCTTATATAGTCGGCTGATTTGACTACAATTTTCAGTTTGTCGAATGTTAACATTTCTCATGGTTTTCTGAATTTGATTATTGTTAAAAAAAACGAAATCTTCACCTTGATAAGTGATTAAATGTTCCCGTCTAAATACTTTCGCATCTCGTCTTCGGGCTTATGAGGCACACTCTTCCAATAGTCCTTCATTGCTTGGCTTATGTGCTGCTTGTGTAAGTCGCTCTTTTTTACACCTGTCGTGCTGCGGCTGATTTTCTCTTTTGTTGCATCGTCTAACTCACGATACTGACGTTTATATTGATTGTTATTCATAATTACTTCGGGCGTTATTATGCCCGCTCCTATAATAAATATAGAAAGCAAAATAAAAAAGTCAAGTATAGTAGAAAATTTTTTGAAAATTTTACAGGTGACAAGTAATATAAGCAACAAGTGTACGCCTACTAATACTACTATATTTGGGTGAATTTCTTGACGAGTTTACAATGGCTGATATGCCGAAAACAGGGGCAAGAAGGGGCGTTTTACTAACGTAGTTTTCGCTAATAATACCCATTTACAGATCCCGTAACGAATCCTCTAATAAGTGCGGATATTTTTTCATAAACTGCACGATTTGAAGTATGTCTTCATCTGTAAAAAGGTTCGATATTTTGTCAGTCATCCCGACAAGCAATAACGAATAGCAGGGTTCAGCCCTGCTATTTTTGTTAGCAAGTGTAGGCACCAAGTTCGCTTGAGTGGCTATGCTTGATGACAAAAAAGAAGAGGCACTCTTCGTCATTCGTTATTGCTTCAGCCTACCCACCCGCCGTGCAAGATTACGAAGCAATCTTGTCATCCCGACAAAAACAGCAGAGTTCATCGCTCTGCTGTTTTTGATTTATCGTCGTCTTAGTACGCTGCCATCTGTGCGGCTACGGTTGACTTAACGAGGTCGGCAAACTCCTGTATAGTCATCTGACCTTTGTCCTCAGCGCCCTGTACGCGTACACTCACCAGCCCCTGCTCGGCCTCCTTCTCGCCGACTACGAGCATGAACGGTATATGCTTCATCTCGTTGTCGCGGATCTTACGTCCGAGTTTCTCGTTGCGGTCATCGACGAGGGTACGAACCTCCTGTGCCTCCAGGATCTCTTGTACCTTATGCGCATATTCGTTGCTCTTCTCGGAGATAGGCAGCACGATGCACTGATCCGGCGTGAGCCACAAGGGGAACTTGCCGGCTGTGTGCTCGATGAGCACCGCCACAAAACGCTCCATCGAACCAAACGGTGCGCGGTGGATCATCACTGGACGATGTTTCTGGTTATCTTCACCTACATATTCGAGTTCGAAGCGCTCAGGCAGGTTGTAGTCCACCTGGATCGTACCGAGCTGCCAACGGCGACCGATAGCGTCCTTGACCATAAAGTCGAGTTTCGGACCGTAGAACGCAGCTTCCCCGTACTCAACACGTGCAGGCAGGTTCTTCTCCTTGCAAGCCTCGATGATTGCCTGCTCAGCTTTCTCCCACACCTCGTCCGAACCGACGTACTTCGTCGTGTTCTTCGGATCGCGGAGACTGATCTGTGCTTCGAAGTTCTTGAAGTCCAACGCCTTGAAGATGATCTCGATGATCTCCATCACGCGGATGAACTCATCTTTCACCTGATCGGGACGGCAGAAGATATGTGCGTCATCTTGGGTAAAGGAACGCACGCGCGTGAGGCCGTGGAGCTCACCCGACTGCTCGTAGCGATACACCGTACCGAACTCCGCGCAACGGAACGGCAACTCCTTGTACGAGCGCGGCTGGTTCTTGAAGATCATACAATGATGCGGGCAGTTCATCGGCTTGAGCATATACACCTCGCCTTCCTCAGGCGTGGTGATAGGCTGGAACGAATCCTTGCCATAGTGATCCCAGTGACCGGAAGTCACATACAGCTGCTTAGCTCCGATATGCGGGGTGATAACCTGCTGGTAGCCGTAGCGTTTCTGTATGCGCTTAAGAAAATCCTCCAGACGCAGACGCAGGGCTGTTCCCTTCGGCAACCATACGGGCAGACCTTTGCCGATCATGTCGCTGAACATAAACAGTTCCATCTCCTTGCCTATTCGGCGGTGATCGCGTTTCTTGGCTTCTTCCAGCAGCGCCAGATACTCGTCGAGCATGGCTTTCTTCGGGAACGATATACCGTAGATACGCGTCATCATCGGCCGCGAGGCGTCACCGCGCCAGTAAGCCGCAGCGCAGCTGAGCACCTTGAATGCCTTGATAGGCTCCGTGGAGAGCAGGTGCGGACCTTTGCACAGATCAGTGAAGTTTCCTTGGGTGTAGGTGGATATATGTCCGTCCTCCAGTTCGCTGATCAGCTCGCACTTATACGACTGCCCTTTGTCGCCGAAGGCTTTGAGGGCATCGGCTTTGGTGATCTGCTTCTTTACCAGCTGCTCTTTCTTGGCGCGCAACTCGGCGATCTTCGCTTCGATCTGCGGAAAGTCGCTCTCTTTGATCACCTGACCTTCTGCAGGCAGGACATCGTAGTAGAACCCGTTCTCGATAGCAGGCCCTATTCCAAACTGAATACCCGGATAGAGCTCTTGCAGCGCTTCCGCCATCAGGTGCGACGATGTGTGCCAGAAGGCGTGTTTCGCTTCCGCATCGTCCCACTTGTGCAACTTGATAGCACAGTCCGTCTCAATGGCGTGGTTGAGTTCAACGATGGTGAAGTCCTCGTCATCCGCAGCTTTGATACTTGCGCACAAGATATCCTGTGCCAAACGGCTGCTGATACTTTCTGCTACTTGTAGCGGCGTCACGCCGCTTTCATACTCCCGAACACTGTTGTCGGGGAAAGTGATTTTTACCATATTGTTATAAACGTACAAATGTTTATGCCGCATCAACTCACAACTGTTGATTCCGGCAGAATATGTTAATTGTTGTGATTTACTTTTTGATTATTTCCTCTATCTCCTCATGCGAAGGATTATGCGCGAGGATCGTACCGTCGCGGCTGATGAGCACGGTGTGCGGGATTGCGGTTATGCCATAGGCCTTCGCGCCCTCGCCATTCACATCGCGCAGTTGCTGCCATGTAATCTCCAGCGCTGCTACAGCCTGCTGCCACGACTCTTCGCTCTCATCCACCGACACCCCGACGATGGTCAATTGCTCGCCATGCTTGGCGAGCAGCTCCTTCAGCCCGGGCATCGAGCGGCGGCAAGGTCCGCACCAGCTCGCCCAGAAATCCACGAGCAGATACTCGCTCTTACCCACAAAGTCGCTCAGCGCCATAGCGTTGCCGTCAGCCGTGGCGGCTGTAAAGTCCGTGTATGCAAGACCTACTGCCGTCTTCTGTTCTGCCACAAACGCCGCATAGTGATGCTGCAACTCGTGCGCCTCCAGGCTGTCAATATCCAGCACATGGAACGCTTGCTCCTTCTGCTCCATACTGAGCATGTAATAGATATCGCCCAGAATGACGTACGCCGCTTCGGACTCCGGAGCAGCCTGCTGGAGCTCAAACGCCTCGTCGATGAACGCCGTGACAATGGAGTCAGCTTCCTCTTGAGATTCAGTACTGTTGAGCTGCTCGGCTACGCGCTCGTTAAGTGCCTGATAGTCCGCAAGCAGTTTGGCAGACTTGTCTTCACGTTTGCATGCCGTCATCAGCAGGGCAATGCACAGAATGGTACAGATTCGCTTCATCTTAGTTTGTTTTGTATAATGTTTTGCAATGACGAGGTGATAGAATTTCATCACCGCACTATTCGTCGCGACAAAGATACAACATTTTTTGCAAATATCAAAATTTTTATGTAACTTTGTGGCGTTTTTGTAAAAAATACATTCATTATTTTAACGAAATATGGCAAAAATCTTAGTTATAGACGACGAACGTGCTATTCGTAACATCCTCAAGGAGACCTTGGAGTTCGAGGGTTACAAGGTGGATGTGGCAGAGAACGGTGCCCAGGGTGTGGAGATGGCGCAGGCTGGCAACTACGACCTCATCTACAGCGATGTCAAGATGCCCCAGATGGACGGCACGGAACTGCTGGCAGCCCTCAAGCAGCCGGACAGCAACTGCGCCGACGTGCCGGTGGTGATGATATCAGGTCACGGCAACATCGAGACCGCAGTGGAGTGCATCAAGCAGGGTGCGTACGACTTCCTGGAGAAGCCGCTCGACCTCAACCGCCTGCTCGTCACCACGCGTCACGGCATCGACAGCAAGCAACTCCGCCATGAGGCGACGACCCTGCGCAACGAGGCTACGGCGCTGAAGAAGAAGGTCAACAGCAAGTACCAGATGATCGGCACGAGCCGGGCTATCGAGGGCGTACGTCAGATGATTGCCAAGGTTGCACCTACCGAGGCGCGTGTACTCATCACCGGCGAGAACGGCACGGGAAAGGAGGTTGTGGCACGAATGATCTTCGAGCAGAGCAACCGCGCGGATATGCCGCTCGTCACCTGTAACTGCGCAGCTATACCGTCGGAGCTCATCGAGAGCGAACTGTTCGGGCACACCAAAGGCTCGTTCACCGGCGCGGTCAAGGATCGTGCGGGTAAGTTCGAACAGGCGAACGGCGGCACGCTGTTCCTCGACGAGATAGGCGACATGTCGCTTGCCGCACAGACCAAGGTGCTGCGTGCGCTCCAGGAGGGCGAGGTCACACGCGTGGGCAGCGACAAACCCATACAGGTCAACGTGCGCGTCATAGCCGCCACGAACAAAGACCTGCACCGCGAGATTGAGAAAGGCACGTTCCGCGAGGATCTGTTCCACCGACTGAATGTTATTCCTATTCACGTGCCCGCGCTCGATGACCGCAAGGAGGATATACCCGAACTCGTTGAGTTCTTCACGCAGCAGATCTGCGAGGAGCAGGGCTGGGCAATGAAGTCCTTCGACAGCGCAGCTATAGCGGCGCTGCAGCAGCGTCACTGGCCGGGAAACATACGTGAACTGAGAAACGTCGTCGAGCGACTGATCATCCTATCCGGCACGGAAATCTCCGCTGCTGACATTGAACACTTTGCTTGAGCCCAAGGGCTTGACAATGTCCGTCAGGTGCTGGCGGTCGGTATCGGTGAGGAAGATCTGACCGAACTGCTCGCCGCGTAGCATATCTATGATCCGCGCCACGCGCGTGGCATCGAGTTTGTCGAATATATCATCCAGCAGCAATATCGGCTTGCTGACTACTGATTGCTGATTGCTGATTGCCGAGAAATACAACGCCTGAGCTAATTTCATAGCGATGAGGTACGTCTTCTGCTGCCCTTGGCTGCCTACGCGGCGCAGAGGATAGTCGCCCAGCTGCATCTCCAGCTCGTCTTTGTGTATGCCCTGCGATGTCCAGCCCAGGATCAGATCGCGCTGCCGTGTGCGCCTGAGCGCCTCGCTTAGCTCTCTGTCGAACAGCTGCGAACGGTACGTGAGTTGCGGCTGCTCCTCGACCTCGGCGATCGTCTTGTACAGGTCGGCAAAGATCGGAACGAACGCCTCCACAAATCGCTTCCTCCGCCCGAAGATATACTCCGCATGCGGCACCATCTGCATCTCGATCACCTCAAACAACTCATCGCTGACCGCTGACGGCTGACTGCTGACTGTTGGCTGTTCTCCGAACTGCTTGAGCAGCGCATTCCGCTGTTTGACCAGCGCGTTGTACAGACTCAGGTGCTCCAGATAGGCGCGGTCGGTCTGACCGATGATGATGTCCAGAAACCGCCGGCGCTCGTCGCTGCCCTCGGCGATGAGTTGGTTATCCTCGGGCGAAACCATCACTAGCGGAATACGACCTATATGATCCAACATCCGCTGGTAGTCTTTCTTCCCGCAGCGGAACTGCTTCTTCTGTCCCCGCCGAATAGCACATGTCACCTGCACCGGCTCATCAGGCTGATCGCTGACCGCTGACTGCTGATTACTATATAGCCCCTGAATCATCGCAAACTCCGCGTCATGGCGGATGTTCTGCGAGTCAATGGCGTTGAACGCCGACTTGGTGAAACTCAGGTAGTAGATCGCATCCAGCAGGTTCGTCTTGCCTTGACCGTTCAGCCCGACAAAGCAGTTGAGTTTGTCGGCAAAGGTCAGACTCGCCTCGGCGATGTTCTTGAAGTTCAGTATGTGCAGTTCAGTGAGGGTCATCGTGGTGCGTTTGGATGATTTCGACTGCAAAGATACGAAAAAATTCCCGCAATTCCAAATCAAAACGCATTTTTTTGAAAGATTTTTTGTCTTTCGCTTGCAAATGTGAAAATTTTTTTGTACTTTTGCATTCGGAGTATTTCGCGCGCATGCGAAATACATGCGTACTTTATTACGAAAAAATAGTTTTTGATTTTGCATTTTTAATTTTTAATTTAATATATGAATATTCTCGTTACCGGCGGCGCTGGGTTCATCGGCTCGCACACCTTGATTGAATTGTACAAGGCAGGTCATACTGCGCTTGTAGTGGATAACCTGTATAACTCCCACCCCGAGGCGCTTCGTCGTGTGGCCGAGATCATCGGCGTGCCCGATATCCCGTTCGTCAAAGCCGACATCCGCGACCGCGAAGCGCTGGAGGACATCTTCGCTGCGCACCGTTTTGAGGCATGCATCCATTTTGCCGGTCTAAAAGCCGTCGGCGAGTCGGTGGCTAAACCGCTGGAGTACTACGAGAACAACATGAACGGCACCTTTGTGCTGCTCGATGTCATGCGCAAGCACGGCTGCAAGAATATCATCTTCTCCTCCTCGGCTACCGTCTATGGCGATCCGGCTATCATCCCCATCACCGAGCAGTGCCCCAAGGGACATTGCACGAACCCGTACGGGCAGACGAAGTCGATGCTCGAGCAGGTGATGATCGACGTCCAGAAAGCCGATCCCGAGTGGAACGTGGTGCTGCTCCGTTACTTCAACCCTATCGGTGCACACGCCTCCGGGCGCATCGGTGAGAACCCCAACGGTATTCCTAACAACCTCATGCCGTATATCACTCAGGTGGCTGTCGGCAAACGTGAGTGCCTCGGTGTGTTCGGCAACGACTACCCCACCCACGACGGCACCGGCGTACGCGACTATATCCATGTTGTCGATCTGGCTACCGCCCACGTGGCTGCGCTGCAGGCTATCACCCGCAAGCAGGGACTGGCTATCTATAATATCGGCACCGGTCACGGCTACTCCGTGCTCGATGTAGTCAACGCCTTCATCCGCGTCAACGGCGTGGATATACCCTATCAGATCAAGCCGCGTCGTGCAGGCGATATCGCTACCTGCTACTGCGATCCCGCCAAGGCGGAGAAGGAACTCGGCTGGAAAGCGCAGTTCGGTCTCGACGAGATGTGCCGCGACTCATGGAACTGGCAACGCAACAACCCCAACGGCTACTGATTGCTGATTACTGATTACTAAAAATACATACTATGACCAAACAACAGATCTTATCTGCTTTTGCAGACAAATTCGGACAAATGTCAAATGACAAATGTCAAATGGCAAATCCCACCGTCTATGCTTCCCCCGGACGCATTAACCTCATCGGTGAGCACACCGACTACAACGGCGGCTTCGTCTTCCCGGGCGCCGTACAGCAGGGTATCATGGCGGTCATCCGTCCTAACGGCACGGACACCGTGCGCGCCTGCTCGCTCGACCTCAACGACAGTGCCGAGTGGCCTGTCAACGATCCTCAAGGTCCCAAATCTACCTGTTTCCGATTCGTCTATGGCGTGGCACGCGAGCTCATCGAGCGCGGCGTGGCTGTCAAAGGTTTTGATACCGTCTTCGCCGGCGATGTGCCTCTTGGCGCTGGTATGTCGTCCAGCGCTGCACTGGAGAGCTGCTTCGCCTTCGGTCTGAACGAGCAGTTCGGCGGATCGGTCAGCAAGTGGGATATGGTACTTTCCGGTCAGGCTACCGAGCATAAGTATATCGGCTGCAACTGCGGTATCATGGATCAGTTCGCTTCGGTGTTCGGACAGAAAGGCAAACTCATGCGCCTCGACTGCCGCAGCCGTGAGTTCGAGTACTTCCCGTTTGAGCCCAAGGGCTACCGTCTGGTGCTCGTCAACTCCTGTGTCAAACATGAGCTCGCCGGCTCGCCGTACAACGACCGTCGTCGTTCCTGCGAGAACGTAGCCGCAGCTATTCAGGCACTCCACCCCGACCGTAAGATCGAGACCCTGCGCGACTGCACATGGGAGGATCTGGAGGCTGTCAAAGCCACCTGCTCGGAAGAAGACATCCAGCGCGCTACCTTCGTGCTCGGCGAGAAAGACCGTGTACTCGCTGTCTGCGACGCACTGCTCAAGGACGATTACGAAGAGGTCGGACGTCAGATGTATCGCACGCACGAGGGCTTGAGCCGTGAATACGAGGTGAGCTGCGAGGAGCTCGACTTCCTCAACGACATCGCCAAAGAGTGCGGCGTCACCGGCTCACGTATCATGGGCGGCGGCTTCGGCGGATGCACGATCAACCTCGTCAAGGACGAGCTCTATGACGCCTTCACCCGGCGTGCTGTAGAGGCCTTCGAAGCCAAGTACGGCCATAAGCCCGTCATCATCGATGTTATCATCGGCGACGGCAGCCGACGCATCGACTGATTAAACAAATCACCCGTCACTTTTGGCGGGTGATTCAATAGTATAAACACAACAATAATACACCTATGAAACGCTTATTTTTTATACTCCTCGCGGCGATGATGGCTGCGGGAGTTATGGCACAAGGTGAGATGATCAAGATCTACGTGCCCGAAGAATTCAATATCAAAGACAATGTCGTGGTGGTCAATCAGTCGATGTGCACCATTCAGCAGGCTGTAGTGGCTCAGATCGACGGCGAGAATGTCACTCCTATCGGTTCGTGCATGAACGTTGCCTCCGGCAAGGATGCTACCGTAGCGGAGTTCAGCCGTAACGGGCTCCGCCGGCTTCGTGGCAAATATATCGGCGTTAAGGCTACCGGCACAAGCACTCCCGGGGAGGATGCAGACGAATCGGCTGCGGAGACTGTGACCGACTTCACGATCACCGTCGGCGAGAAGAACCATGACCTGTACATCTACCTCTACGACAAGCTGCCCGGCGCCACTACGCAAACCGCGCCGGCTGCACCGGCTGTCAAGACGACGGATGTGCTCGCGGAGGTAGCCGAACAGACTGCCGAGGGCATTCGTGTCAAGATCACCAACAACGCCACGCAGACTATTCACCGCGTCAAACTCCGCATCGGATATATGATGGACGGCTTCGCCAAACGCATCCAGCTGACCGACAAGGAGATAGAGGTCAGCCCCAACGGCGAAGCTACCGTCAACATCCCCAGGGAGAAGACCGAACAACCGGACAACACCGACATCAACGTTGAGGTCGTGACTGTGGAGTAGCATGGTAACCAGTAAGACGCTAACTGCAAGACACCACATGCAAGTAGGCGAATTGCAGTTTATGCCGGTGGCATGCTACGCATATATCGTAGGAGAAAATACACTGAATACAACAAGAAAGAAATACGGTGTATAACATGCGGAAAAATAAGCACGGTCGAGCGTGCTTATTTGGAAATGCACATGTAAAATATTGTTTAGCAGCTGTTTGTAAAGGAAGAATAAGATGAGGTATTGAAATGCGGATTGAGAAAGAAGTTGACAAACGTGCAGAACTGTTAACACGTGAGGAACTGGGCATGTCGGAAGATGAGTGGTGGTTTGGCTCGTGCCACACGTTCTGGAAGCACAAGAAACGTATCTTGCGTGAGGAGTACCACATGATTTGGCGCAGCCCGCAAGACCTCAATCCGGAAACTTGTTTTGATTAAAAAAAGCAAATTTTATTTGCAAATGTCAAATATTTTTAGTAACTTTGCACGCTGAAATTATACAAAGGAATATGAATGTAGTTGTGTACGATTCTCAACAAGAATTATTTCCAAGAGTTATAGACTCTCGTGATATTCGTTTGGCTGCTCCTGTGCATGAAGGTGTAGAAAGGAACGACGGCTTTTTCACTATCAAAGAAGCCGCCATATGGGCAACTGAACACTTACACCGCGCAGTTTCTAATGCAAACATATCTTACCTTCTTAATTATGGTAAGGTTAAGAAATATTCTCGTAATGGCAATGTGGCGATAATGAAAGATGAATTAGAAACGTATTATAGTTCATTTCATGGTCAACGCCAAATTGAATGGAAAGATAAGTTAGGAGAAGATCTTAACTGGGCCCTTTCGTTTGATAATCTGCCGGAGAAAGATACGACTAAACATGTTCATCGTTTGCATCCATACAAGGGGAAATTCATCCCGCAGTTAGTTGAATACTTCTTAGATGATCATATAGATGAATTCAAAAACGAAGTGTATTTCCATAAGGGTGATATTATCTTAGATCCGTTTGCCGGTAGTGGAACGACGCTTGTACAAGCAAGCGAAATGGGAATCAATGCTATAGGCATCGATATTTCCTCATTCAATGCGATGATAGATAATAGCAAATTAGCAAACATAAATGTATGTGAATTGGCATTAGTGACGACGGATATCACATATAAGCTTAAAACTTTTATTGCAGATAGGCAAATATCTGAATTCGAAGAAGAACTTATGCAGGCATTGAATGAGTTTAACAATAAATACTTCCCGGTTCCTGAATATAAGTATAAGGTAACGCGTAAGGAGATTGACCCGAAAATATATGGAGCAGAGAAGGAGAAAGAATTCTTGCCAACATACGAACGCTTGGTAAAAAAATACAGAATACAACTTAAACAAGATAGTCAAGATACATTTCTTGACAAATGGTTTACTCAACAAATTCGCAATGAAATAGAATTTGTATATGAACAGATTCAGCAGGTAAAAAATAAAGAGCTGCATGACTTGCTATGTGTTATCCTAAGTCGTACCATGCGCTCTTGCCGCGCAACCACTCATTCAGATTTAGCGACATTAAAAGAGGCAGTGACCACAACCTACTATTGCAGTAAACATGGAAAAATATGCAAGCCATTGTTTTCTATTATCAAGTGGTGGGATACATATTGCAAAGATACTATCCAACGAATGCAAGAATTCAGTCAATTGCGCACAGATTCATTCCAACGTTGTTTAGTTGGTGATAGCCGTACTATTGATATCTTCAAAGAGGTTGAACAGATAGATCCTGTTTTTGGCGACCAACTGCGCAAAAAGAAAATCAAAGGCATTTTCTCTAGCCCTCCCTATGTAGGAGTTATTGATTATCACGAACAGCATGCATATGCATATGATTTGTTCAAATTACCCCGACATGATGATGACGAGATTGGACCGTTATTCAAGGGGCAGAAAAAAGAGGCTCAGCAATCATACGTTGAAGGCATCATTGCGGTTCTTAACAACTGCAAGCAATTTTTGGCAGAGGACTATGATGTATTTCTCGTTGCGAACGACAAATATAATCTATATCCAAAAATTGCTGAGGGCGCCGGAATGCAAATCGTAGAACAAATTAAACGCCCTGTCCTTAATCGCACTGAACGCGATAAGGGCGCATATTGTGAAATCATTTTCCACCTTAAAAGTCTATAGTTATGGCACTAACAAACACACAAACCGAACGCGTAAAACAAGTTATTGCTTCCTGCTTACGCAATAAGTTTAATAATTACATACCCGAAAACAACGCAATGCCTTTTCATTATCGCCTATTAGGACGTGATAGAATGGCATTATATTCTTTTATGCAATCTCTTTTAACAACATTTGGAACTTCCATCTTTGAGCCTGTTGCAGCAGAGTTGGCTAAAAATAATTTTGCAAAAGTTGAGACACAACATACAGTAGGCAAAGAGATCTATGCCGAATGCCAAAAGAGTGTTCAAGACATTGTCAACCGCTTAACGTATCAACCAACTCCCAACAAGATCACAGAACTACAAGAGTTATCAAAACATTTATATGGCAGTAAAAACATATTAAAACCAGCGAAGGTTGATTTGTTTGTTGAATCTGCTAATGGAGAACAGTATCTATTCGATCTTAAAACTGCAAAACCTAATAAAGGAGACTTCCAGAAATTTAAACAAACACTTTTAGAGTGGGCAGGTATAATTTATACGAGTAATCCACAAGCAAAGGTGCATACACTTATAGCCATTCCATATAATCCTTATGAGCCAAAACCATATCAATTTTGGACAATGGCAGGAATGCTAGATATTAAAGAGGAATTAAAAGTTGCAGAGGGGTTCTGGGATTTCTTAGGTGGAAAAGGTGCATATCAAGAATTACTGGATTGTTTTGAACAAGTAGGTATTGAACTCCGTCCAGAGATAGATGCATATTTTGCAAGATTTAAATAGTCTTAGTTAAAATATAATATACATGGCACTTACAGCTCAACAAAAAGAGCAAATTGCTCAAACCGTAATTAAAGTTTTATACAAACGCTTTAACTCTTTTCCAGAAGAGAATTCGGCGAATAGGAATGCCCCCTTTCACGAGGCTTTTATGCAAGCTTTTCAAGATAAGTTATGTGATAGGGTGAGAAATATTCCTGATTTTATCAGTTTAAGTAGTTGGATGCATGGACTTAATACTACTTTAGGGGAAACTTTCTTTGAATCTGTTGCACATATATTATGTGACGGCGAAAAACGTGTATTTGCAGAGAAACCAATTTATAAAAATCAGAATATTGTAATTGCGGATATTATAACTGATTTAAAAAATGGCGCTTATAGACCGTCTATTCAACGTGAAGATGCTCTCATCGCTCAGAATGCGAACGGAGATTTGCAGACTGCTTTAAATTTTACCGCTGATTGCTTCTACGAGACAGATACAGACGTTGTTGCAATTGAATTGAAATCTGTTCGTCCAAATTCTGGTGAAATGAAGGGAGAAAAACAAAAGATTTTAGTCGGTAGAGCAGTATTACGAGCTCTTTATCCCGACAAGAATGTTCGATACGTTTTCGGTTTCCCATTCGATCCTACCGCTGATAGTGAAACCGCTTATGACAAAGCACGTTTCCTGCATTATCTCATTGAGGCAGAAAAGTTTTTGGCGCACGATGACTTTCTGATTTCAGATGAGTTATGGACATTCCTCGCGTCATCTACAGGGGCAATGCAGGAAATACTAGATATTATTAATAGAATAGCAACGGTGGATTTTATGAATAAGTTTAATCAAATCCAAGATACAAGTATATCACCAGCCGCTCAACGTCAACTGCTTGAAGATTGGTTTCTTTATTCAGAAGTTAGAATTTTAGATGAGGTAGTTTGTTCAAAGGCAAATTGTAAAAAATATCATATGGCTAGATTTAGACCAGATGGCAGTTATAATGATAAGCGTCTGCAGTTATTAAATGTTTAAAATAGCCCAGCTTTTGCGAGAGTTGCATAATGACGCAATAGATTAAATAGTAAACGACCAAATCGTAGAGATTAGATCTTAGTATTGGATGTAAAACTAATTAGATATGGTAACAAGAAATAAATTATGGGATGATATTAAGGAAGCCGATGTATTTTCAAGATGCGCAAGGAGATATGCCTCCGTACAACGTAAAATTCTGTTTGTTTATAAAGTGGCAATCCCTGTTCTAGCAGCATTGTGTGCTTTATTCACAAAATTAAACATGCCAAATTATACCTTTTGGTCAGCGATTTTAATATGTTTTTCAACTATTCTAAAATCTTTCTGTACACAAATAGTATTATCGGAAAAAGATATTGAGAAATTAGATAAATTAGGAGTAGATTTTGAGAACTTCCGTACAAAGTATGAGGACTTAATGAGGAAACTTGATAATAAGGAGATTTCTGATAATGAGGCCTCTGATGTTATAGAAAAACAACAATCAAACCATTCCAAATTGAAATCGGAGTTGAATAAACTTATTTTGTGGATACCTTTTGGGGAAAATAGACGTTTACAAAAAGAATCCGAAGAATATTTAAAAGGAGTACATTTTAATCAATATTAATATGAAGAGAATAGTTAATTTTGCGCATGATGCATCAAGGCATACAAACGATGTGCCATCTCCATCGAGAATGGCTCCACCACCTCCACCAACTCCTAAAAAATAATAGAAATAACATGAAAAATAATCAGACTAATCAAAGAGAACTGCCAACTAAGTCGACATTGCCACCTCCACCGCAACCAACGAGGAGATAGATGATTTTAGCACTGGAGAACCGGTTTATATTCGCAGCATGACGACAAGAGAAGCATATCAATTATTAGAGCCTCCACTTTTCTTATGCGATGATGACCTTGTGCAACCCGCAACGCCTGAAGATGTAGAAACAAGGCGTCGCATTATTGATTTTGTGCACGAAATAGAAACGGCACGTTTTATGTTGGCTATGTCCTACAAACATCCATATCTTGATTTGGTGGAAGAAAAGGACTTTGACAACAAATTCAAGACGGAATACTTCAAACAGCACTACCTTTACTCTGCATTGCTTTGGTACCACAACAGCTTTGATTTGGTCTTACAATGTATTTGGTTTAAGTATCGTCTATATGGAAATCTTCCATTGAGAGAAGACAATATAGGGATGATCTTGTCTAAATGCATGGCAACTGAAATAGTGAAGCGATTAGACAATGACCAAATCTTAAAGCAGCTAAAGGTATTTCTTGATAGAAATACAGAAGTACATGATTTGGCAAACAGACTAAAGCACCGACAGTATATTGAAAATGACAATTACATATTGTATGCCGAGGGTCTTAATGTGGTAGCCGATGGATATGATTCGGATGTGACGAGATACCGCAAACGACTTGTCGACATCCAATCTCTGCTAATGGACTACCACAAAGAAATCATCCAACTGGCAAAAGATTTGCTGCTTCCCATCCATAATTCAATATCAAACCTTTTTCAATAACCCACTATGCCCTGCCCACATAACTCCATAGATTGCCCTTGTACCAAAGATTGTCCCCGTCACGGACATTGCTGTGCTTGCGTCGCGCACCATAAAACCGCCGGCAAAAAGTTACCGGCATGCTTGAGAGGGATAGAATGGGAGATGTAAATACATATAAATTCAAACGCTAATGGAAGAACTCAAACAACGGATACTTCGTGATGGCATCGGTAAAGCCGAAGGCAATGTCGTACTTGTAGGACGTTTCATCAATCACCAGATTGATCCGCAACTTACTATGCGCTGCGCCAAGGAGTTCGAACACATATTTAAGGACAAAGGCGCTACACGGATTGTCACGATCGAAGCCTCAGGAATCGCTCCGGCTGTCATGCTCGGGTATCTGATGAATCTGCCGGTCGTCTTCATCAAAAAGCACAACCCGAAAAACGTGGACGAGTCCTTTAAATCGTGGGTGTACTCATTTACCAAAGACGACAACACAACCGTCTGCATCGGTAAAGAGTTCCTCACCAAAGACGATAAGATCATCTTCATTGATGATTTCTTGGCTGACGGACATGCTTCCGGTTGCGTAATCGACTTCTGCCGTCAATCAGGCGCCGAAATCATAGGCATGGGCTTCCTCGTGGAGAAAGCCTTCGCTAAAGGCGGACAATTCCTTCGCGACCATAACATCGACTACCACTCCCTTGCCAAGATCATCCGCATCAATACCGATAACTCCCTCGTTGTCGAATAAAACTAAAATACTAACCATTATGATTATCACAACAACCCCGACCATTGAAGGTCACACCATTAGGGAATACAAAGGTCTTGTCTCCGGAGAGGTCATCTTCGGAATGAACTTCCTCAAAGATTTTGGTGCGTCGCTGCGCGATTTCTTCGGCGGACGTACCGAGAGTTACGAAAGTGCTATGCTCGAAGGACGCGAGACAGCACAAAAGGAAATGCAGCAACGCGCTACTCAGATGGGCGCCAATGCTATCGTTGGAGTCAGCTTCGGCTATGAAACAATGGGTCAAGCCAACGGAATGATTATGATTTCCATATCCGGCACAGCTGTGGTGATTGATTAGTCACCAAGCCCTGCCCACATAACCCTAAAGATTGTTCATATGCTGGTACACATAAGCGTTGGATAGAAGGACATTACTTTTATGTTTATTTCTTTTGAAGGCTTTTACTCGTCAGAGTGCAGAAATTAGTAGTAAAAACTATCTAAAAGTGCACTTTTAAGGAGTTTTTGGTAGTAATTTATGCATAGAGCGGAGCTCAAAAGCATTCAAAAGGGTTTATTTATGTTTTTGTTTTATTTGACTGGACACTAATGACACAACGACAAAGTTTCAGTGAGATATTTCCTATCGGATTGAAGCCATTGCTAACCCAAAACTGACCCGGGATCGAACCTGCATCGAGAGCGCATCGAGGTTGTATCGCATCCCACCACACCCTATATATACTATGTATATATCCCGTGATTTTGAAACGAGCCCCCAAAAACAGCAAAAATGAACAACAATATTCACCCTGTTCTATACACATACTTCCTCATTCTCAAGGATGAACTTGGCGCAGAGATCGTCCCTCGGCGCAAACGACACTCGGACATGTGCATCGAGATCATCTTCTACTCCGATGACCTTCTTGTTACAACAGGGCGTCTGAACTCGCTCCCCGAAGCGGAAGAATGCGGATACTGGGTCATCTGTCGCCGGCAAACCAAACGCGGGCACACCATCTACAAAGTTCATAGTGTCTTCCAACTCTTTCTCTCGCCGGTTCATCCCAAGAAACGCCGCGAAAGTATCCGTTTTATCACGCCTCGCACTGCCCTGTAATTTAAGGATTATTCCGTTGTGAAGACATCCAGGGGGGCATGTACGTCATTTGACATACATGTCGCTTTTTAAAAGTATTGTTCAGTCGCGTGCAAATGACACATAACCCCAAGCCCTGCCCACATAACTCCATTGATTGGCAATAGTAACCCCATTTTTTATACAAGCCTACTCTCTCCATCCTCATTTTTTTATACAAGCCAACATCTTAGCTTGTATAAATTTTGGTGCTAGGTATATTAGCTTGTATAAATTTGGGTGCTGGGTATATTATCTTGTATAAATTTGGGTGCTTATGAGCATTAGCTTGTATAAAAAAATAGCCAAATTGTACTGTTAACTTGTATAAAAATATAATTTTACTCATCGGCTTGTATAAATTTTGACCACACACTTGCTAATGTCATTTTTTTTATGTATCTTTGCATCCACAAAGGTTATACCCCTTTCCCCGTGGCGGTTTTCCCCGTTTGGCGGGGACAACCTAGTGTAACTTTGCACAAAATAATCATACTCACAAAGTATAGCAAAAGACAATAACATGAACCTAAAGACATCCGAATTACTACGCAGTTCAGTTAGTTGGGACGGAGCAGCCCTACCCGACTATCCGTCAGGTCGCCCGGAATTAGTGGTCAACAGACTTGTCTTCCCCGTGGGAGCCATGACAGGCTGGCATCACCACAACGTAATCAATTACGGCATCGTGGAACAAGGCGAACTGACAATCGTTTGCGAAGACGGCAACGAACGCACGTTCCATGAGGGCGAGGCAATCGTTGAAGTTGTTGGTACAATTCATCGCGGCGAAAACAGGGGCAGCAAACAAGTCATTCTGAACATGTTCTACGTTTCCGGACCAGGCCAAACCATCACCGTGCAACATCCTGATTTCCACATACCAACACCCGAAAAACAACACCAGGAACAACCATTAACGACATATGAGCAGCGGATACAGAATCGATTAGATTGTTTGCCTCCGACTGCTAATAAGACAGAATGGCGCGTGCGAAAGCTAATACTATCACTGGGAAGAAACACACTGACACGCAGACAGATAATGGCAATCATGGGACTCAAAGAGAACAGCCGCAAATCATTCGAGGACAATTACTTCAAGCCGGCTTTAGAAAAATATTATATCGAGTTTGCCTACCCTGCCACGCCCAATAAACCTATTCAAGCATACCGTCTCACACCTATTGGTCTTGATTTGTTTAGATCATTATCACAAGAAAGCAAACCATAGCTTTTTTATACAAGTCCACCCTTTAGCTTGTATAAATTTCAAAATCGGAATATTGCCCCATTTGCTAACAAGATATAGAGTATTATAATCCCAGCTGGACACGTCCGCGGATGCCCCACAGGGGTGTGGTGGGGTCGTTGCGGTGCGTGAGTCGCCATATGGCATAGACGTCGATCAGTCGGAAGATATTACCGATGCCTACACCGGCTTCGACGTACGGTATATCGAGCGGCTGCATCGCTCCGACGAACGAGTGCCCTTCGGACAATCCGCCATAGGCGATCTTCAGTTCTGCCAGTTCGCGCAGATGCAGGAACCGTACGCCCGGGATGAGATTGAACAGCACACCCATTCCGTTCCACTCGGCATGCAGGGTGAGGAACCGGTCGGTAGCGTACTGATGGCTGTTCATCAGCGTAAAGCGGTAGGAGTCGTAGATATACGACTGGTTACCGTCCATGATCTCCAGCAGCGGATAAGGCACCTTACCGATCAGCACTCCCGCCGAGAAGACGTACGTCAGTCGTCCGCCTACGCTGAACGACACCTGATGGCGCAGGGTGGCATGCAACTTGGCGTACATGTGGTAACCGCTCCCGGCATCGACATACGAGTACCCGCCGACCTCGGCGCCGAGGAAGAGCGTAGGAAGTTGTCCATACAGGTGCACACGTCGCATGTGGAAATCCGCGACACGCTCGTGCCAGCTCAGACGGACGATGCCTGTCAAGCTCTGGAACCGGAAAGGCGTGAACGGATAAGGCGCTTCGGGGATAATAGCGTTGGTGAGCAGATCGTGCGGATTGACGTACGAGGGATCGAGCCGTCCGACTTTCACGCGGAGCGTCGTCTCCACGCCGTCGCGCCAATCGCTCTCGTAGCCGAGGAGGAAAGCCCGCTCGCGGATAGCGGTGTGCTTGGCTGTCATGTTGGTGAACGGAAGACCGTCGAATATGCCTGTCGTCAGATCCATCTCATTGGTGCCGATGCCGTTCTCTCGCGGCAGTTTGTCGAAGATCGATGTCTCCGAATAGACATAGTTATCCTCGTAGCGCAGTTGCAGCCAGT
>Ga0310786_10001637_pt1 | contig 35997 bp, 25 predicted proteins | sample AusTroGonzalo_MG_FD_203881 | JGI IMG/M metagenome (GOLD analysis project Ga0310786, IMG submission 203881) | Bovine rumen microbial communities from tropical cattle in Woodstock, Queensland, Australia - Gonzalo_03 (v2) (version 2) | ecosystem: Host-associated > Mammals > Digestive system >... | reverse complement strand
TTGACGACCAAAATCTCGACGGCTACGCCTACCACCTGTACCATGCGGGCGACGGCAACGACAACTCCGGCACGAACTACCTGAATCCGGAGAACTTCCGCAAGGCGATGACCAACATCGGCAAGAATTACGGCAGCGACAGCAAGCCCATCATCATGACCGAATTCTGCACCATGGAAAACGCAGTGCGCGAACAGGACATGCTTGGCCTCGCCCACATCATGCAGGTCGGCTTCACCAGCGGCAAGCTGAACGCCTATATTGCCTGGGAACTCTTCTGGGGCGAACAGAATGGCCAGCTTATCGGCGTGTGTCCGGGCAACGGCTGGAGCAGTTGCACCGAAGAAAAGCTCTACATCAATCCCGAATACCACGCCATGCGCCACTACTCCAAATTCGTAAACCCGGGCTGGCGCGTGGTGAGTTCCACGGCTGACGGTTCCGACGTGTATGCGGTCGCCTTCCGCAGTGCCGACTGCGATTCTATTACGGTTGTCGCCATCAACAAGGGTTCGGCACAGAACCTGAACCTCTCCGTAAACGGTTACAACCCAGTTTCCGCAGTGCAATCCAGCGAAGGCGGATCCAAGAGCAGGGAAATTACCGCAGGCGCCATCATTGACGCTCCGGCAAAATCCATCACGACAGTCGTGTTTACCACGAGCAACACCGCCGCCCTCCAGTGCGAAGACTCCCCCATCGTCGACCCGTATGTTGACCCCAATAGCCAGATTGGCGATTCGCTCGTGATTGTTGATTACGCGAGCGAGAACTCAGCCACAGGTTGGAAGAGCGATGAAACACTCGGTGCGGTCACATATGAAAACAATTCCGTGAAGGTACCGCTTGCAAACTGCGCCCAGGACGAATGCGGCTACCAGCACGCCCTCTTCACCATCCCCGACGCAGCCGCCGTGAAGGAACCGCTCACCAAGTGCAAGGAGCTCGTGTTCACCATGAAGAGCATCGACACCGAAGACGCTTCCGTGAACATTGGCGGTGCAGGCGGCAGCACCTGGATCAACTACCAGTACGGCAACACCGCTCCGGCAAGCGGATGGGAACAAGTATCTGTCCCGCTCGCAAACGAGATTGACTCCACTGGCACGCCCTACGGTTCCACCCAGCTCTCGTTCAACAGCGACAATGCAGGCATCTACATTGCAAAGATCGTGGCTACCGGCTGCGGCGGCACCTCGCCCATCAAGGGCATCCGCACGAACTTTGCCGCAAGCGACATGAACGCAGATGCCAAGGTATTCGACCTGAACGGCAACCTGCTCTGGACCGGCATCAAGGGCCAGGCACTCAACGCCAACGGCACGCTCCGCCTTGACCTGCGCAAAGGCATGTATATCGTGAAGACCGGCTCCTCCACCGTGAAGGCAGCAAAGTAATCTACCTGCGCGCGGCAACCTCACCCGCGCTGCAATTTCAAAAAAGAAAAACGCCGGCTTAATGCCGGCGTCTTTTGCTTTTACACTCTATGTATTACCCTTCAGCGAGAGCTTCCTTGAACTCGTCGACGATGGCGATATACTCGTCAATCTTGTCTTCCTTGGAATTCAGGTGGTTCAGAATCTGGTCCAGATGTTCCTTCTGGAACACGGCCTTCAGCTGGCGGCTCGCATGTCCCTTGTAGCCCCATTCCTTGAGGATTTCGTCAGTCACGAGGAAAGAGTCATCCATGGAAACAAAGTGCATCGGGCCATAAACAGCCCAGTTGTGTTCCATCTGCATGCATTCCGGTTCCTGGAGTTCCGGGTTCGACATGAAGCGCTGGATATGGCGGGTACGCACATCCTTGATCTTGTCGATGCGCATGTAACCCATAATCAGGTACTTGTTGCGCATTTCGGAATCGCTCAAGCCCTCGTAGCGGGTGCCGAACAGGATGTAGCGGCTCTTGGCACGCACAATGGCGTTGATGTTCTTCACATTGTAGCAGCTCATCAGGCCGTAAGTGCTCGTTTCGTAGTTCGGCTCGTACAGGAAGCCCTTCTCGTTTTCGTTCAGCTGGTCACGGACCGGCATTTCGGTCTGGTGGCTGGTTTCCACGTAAAGCAGGCTACCTGCAGCATTGCCACGGTAATCCTGCCAACCTTCGAGATTGATCTGTGTCTTCGGCATATTATATACTCACTATGATAAAAAAAACACAAGCGGACCTAAACAGGTTCGTCAGTTACACTCGCAATGTACATTTTTATTACTTAAAGGACTACCGATTCGGCAGAGATTCCCTCAATTCCGAACAAAAACGCCCCTTTTTCGAAAAATTCGGCAGTATCCGAAGTCAAATACTTCGTTTTCCTGCCCTTCGAGAGCCGGGATTCCATCTCCGGGTGGCGTTCCAGGTAGTCGAGCGTCTTTTTCGCCACGATGTCGCCCTGGAAAACGAGCCGAACCTGCGGTGGCAGTGCGGCACGAATTTCACGTTCCAAAAGCGGGTAATGCGTGCAGGCCAAAAGCACCGTATCGATTTCGGGGTCCTGCGCCAGCAGGGCATCCACATCCTTCTTCACAAAGAAACGCGCACCATCTGTCCCCGCCTCGCCGCATTCCACAAGCGGCACCCACATGGGGCAGGCCCGCTGGGTCACCTTGAGTTCCGGGAAAAAATGGCTGATTTCTATCCCGTAGCTGTTCGAGGATACCGTGCCCGCAGTCGCAAAAATCCCAATATGCCCGCTCTTGCTGAACTTGCCAATCTCTTCGGTAGTGGGCCTGATAATGCCAAGCACCCTCTTGTCCGGGAACTCAAACGGAAGCACATCCTGCTGGATACTCCTAAGCGCTCGGGCCGAGGCCGTATTGCAGGCAAGTATCACCAGCGGGCAGCCACGCGCAAAAAGCGTGCGTACCGATTCCAGCGTATAGCGGTAGATGGTCTCGAAACTGCGGGACCCGTACGGCGCGCGTGCGTTATCGCCCAGGTACAAAAAGTCATAATCCGGCAAGGCCTTCTTCAGGTCGCGCAATATGGTGAGCCCGCCAAAACCCGAATCGAACACGCCTATCATATAGCAGCTTCCATCCGTTCACGGACAATGCGCATTAGGTCCTTGCGGGCATCGAGGTTCGGTTTTTCAGCAAGCATGGCCTTCACGTCGAGCGGTTCCAGCACCTGCACCGACACCTTCTTGCGCTTTGCATCCTTACGGTGCTCCCAAACAAAGCCCGAGCCCTTGATGAACACGGGAAGGATCGTCGCCTCCGACTCGAGTGCGAGCCTAAACCCGCCACTCTTGAACGGCACCATGTTTTCGTCCTTGCCGCGCGTGCCTTCGGGGAATATAAACAGCCTCGGAGCGCGCCCATGCGCCATCGCCTCGCGAATCAGCACCGCCCCGCCACCCTTTTCCCGATTGATAAGCACGCTACCAATCTTCTTCATCCAGAATCCGAGAAACGGAATGAAGCGGAGTTCCGCCTTGGCGATAAAACCAATCGTACGTTCAATAGCCAAAAATATAATCGGGATATCCGCATACGAATTGTGGTTACCCATCACGAATACGGGCCTGCTCCAGTCTACCTTCGAAAGCATCGCCTGATTTTCAATAGAGAGGTCGACGCGGAGAACCTTCATGCAGAACCGGGCAAAGCACTGGATTTTCTTGTCTACCCAAAGATCGAATTCACCCCTGTGAACAACGTGCATTAACGGCAGCACCAAGATATGGACACACATGTACAAAAGCACTGCAACGACAACGTATATTTTAAACAAAATAAGAGGCATTTTCAAATCCGTAATTAAACTGTTTTTTCGAGGCAGGAATCTTGACTTTCTGTAGTTATGAAGCCGGCCCTTCCAAAACCGCTGTTTGCAATATAACAAAATCAGGTACGCCTCGGCACGGGTCACCCCCACATAATACAGCCTGCGTTCTTCGTCCAACTGCTTTTTCCGCTCTTTTGCGCCTCCGGTACATTCCCCGGGAGTAAGCCCCTCGGCAAGTCCCGCGTAAAAGACGACAGCATACTGCAGGCCCTTGGAGGCATGCACCGTCTCGATGTGGATACCATCCTCGACCTCCTCGCCCTCCCCCGCCTCGGCCCCTGCCACCGGGAGTTCGGCATCGCGCAACACCTCCTCGTAATAAGCCCGCTGGCGATTATACCGCACAAGTATCGCGAAGTTTTTCCACGCAAGGTCGTATGCCTGCCGCAATTCCTTGATCTTGCATATAATCTTCATCATCTCCTCGACGGGATTCTCCGAAACCCACACCTCGGGTTTACGATTTTCCTTGAACAGCGGGTTTCCGTGAGAACCATTCGGGTTGCCCGCCCGCAGCACCTTGCGCAACCGGAGAGGCTTGTTCTCGAATATCTCGTTTGCCAAGTGCAATATGTTCGAAGTCGACCGGTAGTTCCATTCCAAACGGATAAGGGAACTCTCCTTGAAGTCTTCGCAAAAACGGTTGATGTTCCCGATATCGGCCCCACGGAACCCGTATATCGCCTGGTCGTCATCGCCTACGACAAACAGGCTTTTCCGCTCCCCCAGCAAAGCCTTCACCATGCGGTACTGCGACGGGTTTATGTCCTGATATTCATCCACAAGAATCTCAGTCCACTGCCGGTGGAAATACTCACGCGCATCCTCGTGACCTTCAAGCAAGCGAATGGCAAGGTAAATCAGGTCTTCGAATACGACCTGCCCGCTTTCGAGCACAGAGGCGCGCATTTTTTCGAGCCGAGAATTGAGCGATAACGGAAGCGAGTCGTCAAAGAGATGCTCGCGGTCCAATTGCCTTGCAGATATTTTCTGCCGCACCAAGTTCTCCATAAAGTCTTCTGCGGGACTTTCCTGCGGAACGGGAGGCTTGCTGAACCCGACCAATTCGTAGGCAAAACGCGCCCCGATTTTTTGCTTGAGCATATAAAGTGCAAGCGAATGGAACGTACACAGCCGGACAGGCGCCCCTGGGAAAAGTTTCTGCACGCGCTCCCGCATTTCGGACGCCGCCTTCGCGGTAAATGTGAGCGCCAGGATGTTTTCCGGATTCACGCCCATGGCAATGCGGTACTGGATGCGCTTGGTAAGCACGGACGTTTTGCCCGAACCCGCCCCCGCAAGAATTAAAAGCTGTGCATTTTTTTCGTGGTCGTGCAACACCGCTGCACGCTGGTCCTGGTTAAGACCATGCAAGATGCCTTCGGCATCCATATTCACCTCGATGGAATTGGGCGCCTTTTACGCCCTCTGCTATAAAAAATCAGGACTTTGCGTCCTGACAGCCTGCACTATCCGCACCCCCCCCTAGCAGGAACACGAACGCGCCAAATAAACTCAATACCAAGCTCACAAAATACGCGAGCAACTGAATGACAACCGATTCAAGGCTTGCCACCCCGGCACGTGCAAACAGGGACTGTGCCAAAAGTTCACGCGGGCCAAACCCGCCAATCGATATCGGGAGGGCGCTCACGATGGCAACCAGCGGAATGTAGTAAAAATACCACGAAACCGAAAGTTCCACGCCCACGGCGATACCGCAAAAGAAATGCACCAGAATGCGAAGCGACTGCGTCGCAAAAGAAAGTCCCGAAATCTGCACCCAGAGTTTTACCGAGCGGAAATGCCTAAAGCGTTCGAACATGTGGACAAGCCTTCCACCCATGCTCTTGGGCAAAAAGCGCGACATGAGATTCGTCGCAAGGAGTCCAAGCCTCCTGCTGCAAAGCCCTGCAAACATGGCGCAGAACCCCAAGAATATCCAGATAGACGGCCACACGAACGCACGCTGGGCATCGTCATGGATAAAGAACAACGCTCCCACCGCAAGCGCAAACAACGTAACAAAGAACAATCCGTACAAACGGTCGAAGAATGTTGCGGTAAGCCCCGCACCTACAGTATCCTGGCCACCCTGCATGCGAATATCATAGACCTTCTTCACATCACCGCCCACGTTTCCGGGCATGAAGTTGTTGAAGAACAATCCCACGTAATAGAGCTTGAGCAATCGGGCATACCCTAGATGCACGCCCTGCCTTTCGAGCAGCAACTTCCACTGCAGGCAAGCAGTGAAGTTCGATACCGCAAGGCACACAAGCGCCATCACGAAGGGCAAGACGCTCTTGACCGAAAACAGACGGTACAGGTCACCGATATCCCAATCCGGCGAACCGACGATGTTCCTGTAGACAATGTATGCAGGGACAATCGTCACCGTGAGTTTCAACGCGAAAACAAGCGCCGATTTTATTTTGGAATTGAGCGCCATAAAACTCAAGGCTTGCGGCCAATGACCCCGATAGAGAGTTGCGTGTAGTGCATCACGGGAACCGAGACGAGCGCATCGAGAATCGCGTCTTTCGCCTTCTGGTAAGCCGTACCGTTGAGCGGATACTTCGGGAATTCCACCCCGAACTTGAACCCGAGTTCGCGCAACATGCGGTAGAACAGGTTCGGTCGCATCCAGTCACCATAAGCATACTCGCACTTGAACCCCGCATCGACCATGAGTTTTTTCAACTGCGGCATGGTAAACTGTTTTTCCCAGCCGGCAAACCACTTGTCCATCGCGATAAGAATGTGCTTGATTACGGTATAGGGATGCACCGTCTGCGGCACGTCGCAAAGGCAGCAGCCGCCATGCTTCAAGATGCGGTAGTTTTCCTTGATGAGCGGGAGCGAATCCTTGAAATGCTCGGCAAGCCCCTGATGGAACACGAGATCGAAAGTGCAATCGGGGAACGGAGCCTTGAACGCATCTCCACGCACGAGTTTCAAGTTGTCGTAGAGATTTTCCTTCGCGCGCAATGCATCGACAATCTTGAGGCTGTTTTCGGCAAAGTCGAGAACGTAGACATCTGCGCCCAACTTTGCAAGTTCCGCACTGTCACGACCCGTACCTGCACCCACCTCCAGGATCTTGAGCCCCTGGAGTTTAAAATTCTTCTTTATCGCATGCAGCACCGACGGGGACGAAGGATACACCTTGTCCATATCGTTTTTCCGCTGCCAAAAACGGTTCCATACGGATTGATCGGGTTCTTTAATTGACATAACGGGCAAAATATACGAAAATAGAATAGAAGGGAACAAGCAATCAGGGGAAGAATGCAATGTTTTGACGCTCAATATATTTACAAAAATCGTGACATTTGTTACATTTTGTAACAAAATTTCATTTTCCCTGAACGCGAGGCTCCACACCGCACAGCAACAAACAGCCCCAAATCCTTTAAAAACGGCATTTCCGGCAACCTGTCCAAAATTTTACACTTTTGGCACGCAACTTGCTAATAAAAAAAGCGATATTTAAGGGGCAAGGATAAAAAATGCATATAGATTCCACCGATACCACACTCAAGCGTTACCTTGAAGATATTAGAAGGACCGCTCCCCTTTCCCGTGAAGAAGAGCAAATCCTTTTCCAGAAAGCAAAAGAAGGTGACAAGATAGCCCGTAAAAAACTGATTTCCGCGAACATGCGTTTCGTGCTGAAGGTTGCCATCCAGTACCGTGGCTGCCCCATTCCGCTGCCGGACCTGGTAAGCGAAGGTGCCATGGGTCTCGTGCGCGCCATCGAATCGTTCGAACACACCCGCGGTCTCAAGTTCATCAGTTACGGCGTGTGGTGGATCAAGGCTTACATTACCCGCGCCATCAACGAGCAGGGCAACCTCATCCGCCTGCCGGCAAACCAGCACCTCCGCGTGCGCAAGGCTTTGCACGAACAGTCCCGCGGTAAAGAGATTAACGAAGAAATCCGCGAACTCATCCAGATCGGCCAGCGCGGCGTTTCTTTCGACAGCCCGCTGAAGGCAGACTCCAAGGCGACCTACGCCGAAGTGTTGCCCGATACCGGAGCCTCGAACCCGGAAGCCGATTCCGAAATCCAGAGTGTCGAAATGCTCGCACGCGACTTGATGGAACAGCTGCCCGAACGCGAAGCGAAGGTCATTACAGGCATCTTCGGTATCAACCAGGAAGCCCCGCAGACCCTGCGCGAGGTGGGCGAATCCATGAACATCTCGCATGAACGTGTGCGTCAGCTGCGTGACCAGGCCCTGCGCCGCATCCGCAAGTACAACAGCAAGGAATTCCTCCAAGAAAAGAAGGATGCTTTTTTGGCTGCCATTAACAAGTAATTCAAACAAACTTTGTTCTAAATCAATCCTCCACCTCTGGTGGAGGTTTTTTCATGGCTTCGCCATGAAAAAAAGAAAGGACCCCGTGAGGGGTCCTTTCCTAAGAAGGAGAAAATATTGAGCGGTTTCCGGAACCTTGATCCCATCAGGAGGGGAGCAATGATGGAAATGAATAGGATTTACCTTTCAACCATCCCAACACTTATAAATATAATAAAAAAATATGCAGCTTGTGCAATTTTTTTGTAAAAATTACTCTTCGCGGAACACAATCTTGCACTTGGGGAGGAAACGGAACCCTCCACGGCGGTGGCGTTCAATCTCAAAATACTTCTTTACACCCTCGCCATTGCCATCCTTCTCATCGGTACCGTTGATATGGGCGATTACGCGGTTAAGGCGGCTTTCGAAGTTCGGGCGAAGCGGGTCCATGCAAATTGACGGATCGCGCTTAAACTCGCGGTTTTCGTACTCTTCACGGCCAGTCGCAGTGTATTCACGGAGCAAATTGCGCAGAATCCTCGCAGGAACATTGCGCATCAAGTGCTTGCGGTTCACCGAGATGGAATCGTCGCTCTTGTAGTAGACGACTTCCACGGAATCGTTCATGGCACCAAGAAGCTGTTCCTGGGCCTTCTGGACCGGTTTCCAGGCATCGAATTCCTGCTTCACGACAGAGCTCATCAACTTGAGGAACGGCTCCGGGGTAATCACATTCGCCTTGAACCTTACATCGAGGATGTTGCTCGGCGCACCATAGTAGCAGCCCTTACGGAGCAAGAGCGCGTTTGTCTTTTCGTCACGCACGTCTTCGAGCGCAAGCACGCAGCCCACATCGCGTTCGGGCTTGTTTTCCCAGTCGAACCCGAACTTGTCGAGGCACTCACCAAAGGTGGCGGTCCGACCTACAATTTTCTCGCCGATATAGACATTGCCGTCCTTCATCTCGGCTTCGACTCGACCTTCAAGCGCTTCAATGAACGAAGTCTGAACAGCCTCGCATTCCATGTATTCGTATGCAGGCGTATTCAAGAGAAGCGGGCCCACGCGGAACATTCCGAGAATCCAGCGCATGGGGTTGCTGACCAGCACCCCCGGTGTTTCGAAGCGGAAGGTAAAGAACATGTTGCGCGTTTCGTTTTCAGTCGTATCACGGAGGATAGACGCATGCGTAAGAAACTGGTAACGTTTCGGTATTATTTCAAGGCATAGCGCGCGAACATCCTTTGTCTGGTAGAACTGCGACACAAAGGGCAAGTAAGTGCGAAGCACGCTACGTGCGGGAACCGCCTCAAAATCAGCACAACGCTTTACGATGCGTTCCACAAATTCATCCGGATTCTCGCCACGTTCATAAAGCCAAGAAACAATGTTGTCGAATATAAAACGGTGCGCATTCTCGTCTATAAGGGAACCTTCAAAAAACAGGTCATTCACCAGCTTGGCATCGAACCGGGAATCTCGGCGGACAAGCGTAAGCAAGTCCTTCACGGAGTAGGATGTCAACAACTCGATGTGAGCCAGTTGGATAAAGAAATTCGAAATCACTATTCTATCCTCGCTTTTTGTCGGAACCCATAACCAGAATTTATCGCTAATTTAACAAAAAAAAGAGAGCCAGATATATGTTTTGGCTATATTTGTGCCATGAAAAGCGCTGAAATACACCTTTTACCGGATGAAATTATCAATAAAATTGCTGCAGGCGAAGTTATTGAACGTCCGGCATCGGCTGTAAAGGAACTCATAGAGAATTCCATTGACGCAGGCGCCACCCGTATACAGGTCCAAATCGAGGAAGGCGGCAAAAAGAAAATCCTCGTTACGGACAACGGAAAGGGCATGGGCAAAAAAGACCTGGACCTGTGCTACCTGAGACACACGACATCGAAACTGTATTCGGCAGAAGACCTTTTCCACCTGCAGACAAACGGATTCCGCGGAGAAGCAGTCGCCTCGATTGCGGCAATCTCCAAGATGACCATTTCGACATCGACCGAAGACGGCGATGGCGGAAGACTGATTCTCAAGGGCGGACAGGTAGAAAGCGAAGAACCCTATGTCGCCGGCCACGGCACGACATTTCTCATCGAAAACCTATTTTTCAACACGCCCGTTCGCCGCACATTCCTCGGGAGCGAAACCTCAGAGGGTACAAAAATCCTCGATGTCATCATCAAGGCATCCATCGCCCATCCGGAAATACGCTTTGATTACAAGGTAGGCGACAAGGCGGTATTCATCGGAGTGCCGGGAGAACTGCGTTCAAGGCTGGCCGAGGCAATCGGGTCTGGAATCGCCAAGAACCTATTGCCGGTCGACTACACCGAGGCCGGAGTCCACGTCACGGGCTATATCTCCCCCACAACGGAGACCAAAGGAAAACGCCACCACCAATTCCTGTTCATGCGGAACCGCCCCATCGAAAACAAGATGATCGGAAAGGCCATTTCGCAGGCATACGAGCCCTATGGAGCACAGTGCAAGCCGGTAACGGTACTGTTCCTCGACATGCCCGATACAGATTTCGACGTGAACGTTCACCCCGCCAAGCGCGAAGTACGGTTTGCAAACCAGAACCTCGTATTCTTGGTGGTGAACCACGCCATACGCGACACGTTCCAAAAAGACTTGGAAGCAAACTCGCCGTTTATAGACCTGAGCGATGAAATTAATCCTCCAAGTACAAACAACGTAAACACAACCGCGACACCAGGTCCGGATGACTCCTTCTATAAGCCCATCGCCCCGAATTACAGGCAAAGTGCGCAGGAACCCCGCAAAGCAGACCATTACGACGTTTCCAACGACGTGCAGGACTTGTTCTCGCAGCCCGAGGCCGGGAAAATCATTTCACTTGAGCCCAGCGAAGGGAACGTTCCCGCGCCGGAACCCGAACCCGCCCCGTGGAAAGCGCCCACATTATTCCAGATTGCCGACACCTACATCGCGGGCGAAGATAGCGACGGATTGCTCATCATTGACCAGCACGCCGCACACTCCCGAATTTTGTACGAACGTGCCCTGGATATTCTACAGAACGGCACCGACCTTGACTGTCAGGAACTGCTCTTCCCCGAACTGATCGAATTCAGCAAGATGGAAAAACAGGTCTTTGCAAGTGTTGACGAGCAATTGCGAAAACTCGGTTTTTTCGTAGAGCCCTTTGGCGGTGACACATTCCAGATTCGCGCCATTCCGAGCGCACTCAAGTTATCGCGCGCAGTAAAGGCGGTTCACGAGTTCTTGGACAGTTGCACCGAAAGCGGCGACAAGGGCGATGCCTCGGTGGTGCAAGACACGCTTGCAAAAGCATGGTCCAAGACGAACGCATATCAGGCAGGCGACAAACTCAAGCCCGAAGAAATGGCACAGCTCGTGGGCCAACTGATGGCAACAGAAAATCCGCTAAAGTCGCCTTACGGCGCCCCCACGCTAATGCGTATCACGCTCGACGAACTCGCGAAGAAATTCCGACATTAACGATTCGGCGCTCTTGGAGTTCCCGAAGGTGTTTACCAAGTCCCCCGCCGTCGAGCGTGGCGGATTTTCAAAAGCTTCCCGGAGAGCTTCTGCAACTTCCTTTACATTTTTCTTTTTCAGGGATGCGCGCCGCGTGAAGAAGAATTCCGGAAATTCACCACGTTTTAGCAGCACGTTCGGCAAGGCGAAATAGTCCGTCTTTACGAAATGCTTGCCCATGAAATAGGTCAGCGGGTCCAGCACGTCGGCAGCGACAAGCGACACGCCCGAAAGAGCGAGTTCCAGCGTGGCTGAACCCGGCATGCAAAGTGCAGCGGCATGTCGAGCGTAGAAAGCGGCGCGTTCGCGGGCTTCTTGCGGCACCACCTCAACGCAAAAACCATCGGGAATTCCGCCCGCACTTGCAAGCGCCTGCTCAAATGCGGTCTTGAGTTTGTCGCGCGATGCGGCTATCACGAATCTTCTTTCGGGATAAAGCGCATGAACCCGCGATGCGACCGCCATAAAGAATCTCAAATTGCGGAGAGCCTGTTTTTTTCTGCTTCCCGGCAACAGCAATACGTCTTGACGCAGGGCAATTCCGGAACCTTGCGAGGTTGCATCATGCTTTTGCAGGCCAAAGGCGTTCGGGTCAAGAGAATCTGAGCCCATCGCCCGCAAAAACGGATGTTCCAGAATATCGGCGTTCAATCCGAGGGATTCGTACGTGCGCCGTTCAAAATCAAAGAGTACCGCAAGTTTCGTTCCCTTCAGGCGGCGGGCGCGGTGTTTTTTCCAGGCCCAAACCTGCGGGGGCGCAACATATAGCACAGGCTTGTTCATTGCAAATGCCATACGGCACAACTTCATGTTGAACCCGGGATAATCAATGCATACCAGCGCCATGCAGTTTTCGTCACGCAACAGGCTTGCAAGAAGCGAAAGGATCTTCTTCAGGCGAAAGATATGCGGGAGCACGTCGCCGAAACCCGATACGGGGAGCATCTCGTAATCGGCTGTAGGCACAAGACCCGCACATTGCATGCGCTGCCCGCCAACACCCTGCACTTTAAACCCGAGCCGCACGCATTCCCGTACAAGCGGCTCTCCCAAGATATCGCCGGAATCCTCTCCCGCGCAAAAAAGGACAAAGGGGTCGCGCATTCTCGATTGCCTAAAAATACGCCCGGTTTAGCGTCTCGCCTTCGGAGATGCCCAGACCTTCATGAGCCCCATATCTTGACGGAGCCAATCCAGCAATTCTACCGTATAATAAAGTTTGTGCTTGGTAAGCGTCACCCCATGCTCGTAACCCGATTCCGTTTCCACATGGCATACCATCTGGCAGCCGGGCTCGCTTTCTTCAAACACCTCGAAACGTTCCAAACCGTTCTTCAGTTTTTCAAGGAATTCATCCGTAAGCATTCCCGAATCCACGCTCACATGGACGAATTTCACCATGCTGTTCCGCACCGTATCGAGTTGTATTGCCTCCTCTACGGTAATCTGCAATTCCTCGGTAGGTTTACGGTCGCGGTCACGCTTGAATTCCAGCAGGCCCTTCACGAGAATGCGGTCGTCCTCGGAAATCTTATCGCGGAAACGTTCCCAATCATCTTTCTTGAAGAATAGTTCCACTTCCCCGTGGAAATCGCACATCATGCCGACACCAATCGTGTCGCCACGCTTGGTTTCTATGGAACGCATCTGCGTCACCACGCCACCTACCGCCACACGGTTTTCCACCTTCTTGCGCAATTCCTCGTAGGCAAGCGATACTGTCGTAAAACCCTTCAGTTCGGGCCGGAACTCATCTAGCGGATGCCCCGAAAGACACATGCCAAGGACCTTACGCTCCTTGTTGAGCATTTCCATGTCGCTCCAAGCCTCAGCATCCTCAAGGACTTCCGCTGTATTTTCCATGCCCCCGCCACCAGCGCCACCTATATCGAACAGAGACATCTGCCCCATCGACTTTTCTTCCTGGTGTTTCGCAGCAACTTCTACGGCACGGTCAACGGTCGCCATAAGGGCAGCACGGCTACCCGGCAGAGAATCGAGCGCCCCAGCCATAATGAGGCATTCCAGCACCTTCTTGCTCAAAGGCGGATGCTTTTCGCTAAACTCCCCCTGATACTCCGCAACGCGCTTGCAAAAATCGAACAAATCCTTGAAAGGGCCCCTCTTTTCGCGCTCGGCAACCACATCCTCGACAACAGCGATTCCAACGTTTCGAATGCCAGCCAAGCCATACAAAATCTGGCCCTTGGCATTAGCTGTAAACACTGGGTACGATGTGTTTATATCAGGAGTAAGCACATCTATACCCAAGCGCTTGCTTTCCTGAATAATCGTCACAATGTCTTCGGTCTTGCCCATCTTCGACGTCATAGACGCCGCCATGTATTCAGGCCCGTAATTCGCCTTCAAATAAGCCGTCTGGTAGGCCACGTAGGCATATGCGGCAGCATGGCTCTTGTTGAACGCGTATCCGCAGAACGGGAGCACCGCATCCCACACCTTCTGAATCAAGGCCATGTCATAGCCCTTGTCAATGCACTTCTGGAAAAATTCCGGCTGAAGCTTTTCCATCTTATCGGGCATCTTCTTGGCCATGATGCGGCGGATGTTGTCAGCGCCTCCCAGCGTGTAGCCTCCCAGAATCTGGGCAAGCTTCATCACCTGTTCCTGGTACACAATCACGCCATAGGTTTCGCCGAGCACCTGCTCCAAATCAGGGTGGTAGCAGTCAATTTCTTCCTTCTTGTTCTTACGCGCAATAAAGTGCGGAATCTGGTCAATCGGCCCCGGACGGTACAGGGCGTTCATAGCGATGAGGTCAAAAATTCGCGTCGGTTTCAGTTCACGCAGATACTTCTGCATACCCGGAGATTCGAACTGGAACACCGTAGTGGTCATTCCCTTGCCCAACAGGTCAAACGTCTTCTTGTCATCGAGCGGGATATGCCCCATGTCCAGGTCAATCCCACGATTCTTCTTGACCATGTTCACCGTGTCCTGGATGATGGACAAGTTGATGAGCCCCAAGAAGTCCATCTTCAAGAGCCCGATGTCCTCGGCGTAATGCTTGTCGTACATCACCACGGGAGTATCGGCGGGTGCGGCACGGTACAAAGGCGCGAGTTTGTAAATCGGAATCGGCGTAATCACCACACCACACGCATGCACACCCGTCTGACGCGGCAAATCCTCAAGCTTCTTTGCAATTTCCCAAAGGTTCTGGTAGCTCGCACGACTGTTAATAAGCGCCTGCAAGGGTTCCGGACTATAGCCGTCTTCAAGCGGAGCACCTTTTTTCTTACCAGTCCAGGCCTGCTCCAGACTAAAATTCAGCGTTCGCTGCGGGAAAAGCTTCGTAATGACTTTCGCTTCCTGGGGAGCAAATCCCAGCACTCGCGCCACGTCGGTAATGACCGCCTTCGACTTGAGCATGCCGTAGGTAATAATTTGGCCCACGCAATCGTAGCCGTACTTATCGGTCACATACTGGATAACGCGCCCGCGGTCACGATCGGCAAAGTCGGTATCGATATCGGGCATCGACACACGTTCCGGGTTCAGGAATCTCTCGAAAAGCAAATCGAACTTGAGCGGATCGATATCGGTAATGCCAATGATGTAGGTAACAAGCGAACCAGCCGCAGAACCACGACCCGGCCCCACGGGTATCCCGTGTTCTCGCGCCCAGTTTATGAAATCCCACACGATAAGCAGGTAGCCCGCCACGTTCATATTGCGGATACAGTTGAGTTCCTTATACATGCGCTTCGCCACATCGGTCTCGTGCGCAGGGAACTTGAAATCCTCCTCCGGGAAGCGCCACTTCAGGCGCTCATTGCACAAATGCGTAATATAGATGTCGGCATCGCCGCCCGGCTTGCACCAACGGCGAATACTCTTGTTCCAAGCACTTTGATCGTCATCGTCAAAGAATTCCGGCTGCGACAAGCGTTCAATTTCGGCCTTGTCCTCTTCGGTCAGGGCGTCTTCGGCAATTCCCTTGTCGGCACAATATGATGCCTGGACCTTTTTCTTCTTGTCCTTGATGACGCCCTTCAGTTCCCGTTCGCGGATTACCGGATATTCGGCATCGTATTCCGCCTTCACGATTGCCCTGATCTTCTGGCATTCCTCGGAAGCAAGGAAATCTTCGGGAATCTTGAAACGCGGCCAGAATTCATCACCGATGCCCGTCTTTACCGTAAAATTACAGCGTTCCGCAATCTTGACCGTATTCTCGATAGCGCCCGGAATGTGTCCGAAAAGGGAGCGCATCTCTTCTTCGGTGCGGAAATAGAACTGGTCCGTTGGGAAACGGCTGTCTGTAAAATCGTTCAGCGTACACTTGAGAGCAATGCAACGAAGCACCTTGTGGGCCATGGCATCTTCGGGCTTGATGTAGTGGACATCTGCCACGGCGACCACTTCGCGCCCCATTTCGTTTGCTAGCGCCACATTATACTTGTTCACCTTGTCCTGCTGCGGCACGCCGTTATCGCACACCGAAATATACAGGTGTTCACGGTCAAAAATCTTATCAAGATTATCCATGTACTCGCGGGCCTGCGACTCGCGTCCCGAGACAACATTCTGTCCGTAGCGGCTAAAGAAGTCGCCCGCAATGGCAATCAAGCCATTCTTGTGCTGTTTCACTACTTCCAGCGGGACCGAAGGGATTTCGGCCCAGCGGTCGCTTTCTTCGTAACGGTAACTGACAATACGGAGCAGGTTGTTGTAGCCTTTCTCGTTTTCGACAAGAAGGGTCAGGCGTTCAAACGAGATCGGGTCCTTCTGATTTGCGTTTTCATGATGCACATACACATGGCACCCGTAGATCGTCTTTACTGGCGGAAGGCCCTTTTCCTTGCGTTCCTTGTTCAAATCCTTGCCACGGGTCTGTATTTCCAAAATGCCGAACATGGCTCCGTGGTCCGTAAGGGCTACAGCCGGAGCATTTTCTGCGGCAGCGGCATTCAGAATGCCATCTAGGCGCGCCGACGATTTCAATACGGAAAATTCAGAATGTACTTGCAGGTGAACAAAAGCCATACCCGCAATTTAGTTAATAGTTGCCTGTTCCGGTGGTCTACTCCGCCAACAAAAATGTATCTTTATGGCATGAAACGCGCACTTATTACAGGCATTACCGGTCAGGACGGCTCGTATCTGGCAGAATTTCTCCTTTCAAAAGATTACGAGGTTTACGGACTTGTCCGTCGCAAAAGCAAACTCGATTTCAACAACGCAGAACATCTCAAGGACAAGGTCACGTTTATCTTCGGAGACATGACCGATTCCGCATCGCTATTGCGCGCCATGGAAATTGCAAAACCCGACGAGATATACAATCTTGCGGCGCAGTCCTTCGTGACAACCTCCTGGGAAACCCCGCTTTCTACCGCAGACATCAACGCCATCGGCGTCACAAAGCTCTTGGAAGCCGTGCGCCTGTGCAAGCCCGATACGCGCGTGTACCAAGCAAGCACCAGCGAAATGTTCGGCAAGGTGCAGACTACTCCGCAAAACGAAAACACGCCTTTCTACCCGCGCAGCCCCTACGGCGTATCCAAGCTGTACGGCCACTGGATTACCAAGAACTACCGCGAAAGTTACGGCATGTTCGCCTGCTCGGGCATTTTATTCAACCACGAATCGGAACGCCGTGGCGCCGAATTCGTGACTAGAAAGATTACAATCGCCGTCGCAAAAATCAAGGCCGGCAAGCAAGACGTACTGGAACTCGGGAACATGGATGCGAGCCGCGACTGGGGGCACAGCGCCGATTACGTGCGTGCCATGTGGCTCATGCTGCAACAAGACAAGGCCGACGACTTCGTTGTCGCTACAGGCAAGACACATACCGTGCGTGAATTCGTGACGCTTGCCTTCAAGGCCGCCGGAATGGAAATCGAATTCCACGGCAAGGGCGTTGACGAATACGCTACCCTGAAAGGCACCGACAAGGTGGTTGTCAAAGTGAACCCGCAGTTCTTCCGCCCCGCCGAAGTGGATATGCTCATCGGCGACGCGAGCAAGGCAAAGAAAGTCCTCGGCTGGGAACCGCAAATCAGCTACGAGGAACTTGCCAAGCGCATGGTGGAAAGCGACATCAAGCTCCTTGCCGAAGGGAAAATCTAATGAAGACCGTCGTGGTCGGCGCAGCCGGATTTGTGGGCAAGTACCTTGTCCGCGAACTTGAATCCGCAGGGCATTCCGTCGTAGCAGCGGACATTCCCGAGGTAAACCTGCTGAACGCAGACCAGGTGGGAGCGCTTATTGAAGGCGCCAAGCCCGATGCCGTCGTGAACCTTGCCGCCATCAGTTCCGTAGGAGCCTCTTGGAAATGCCCCACCGATACCATCAGCGTAAACGTGAACGGCACGCTCAACCTGCTGGAAGCAATCCGCAAGCACGCCCCGCACGCAAAGACGCTTTTAATCGGGAGCGCCGAGGAATACGCCGTTCCCGAAGGGCGAGTACCCCTCAAGGAAATTGACCCGCTCAATGCAAGCAATCCCTACGGCATCTCGAAAATCGCTCAGGAAAATTTCGCGCAGCTCTACCGCAAAAAATACGGGATGAAAATCGTGTGCACCCGCTCGTTCAACCACACCGGCGTGGGTCAAACGACCGCCTTCGCGCTGCCCAGTTTTGTAAACCAGGTTGCCGCTATCGAGAAAAGCGGCAAGCCGGGAACTATCAAGGTGGGCAACCTAGGTGCACTCCGTGATTTCTCAGACGTCCGCGACGTGGTGCACGCCTACCGCATGTTAATCGAGAACGAAACACAGCACGACACCTACAACGTAGGCTCCGGAGTTGCGCATAAGGTCGGCGATCTGCTGGGCACCATCATCAGTTTCGCTTCGGTCAAGATAAGCATTGAAGAAGACCCCGAAAAAATGCGCCCCATCGACGTTCCCTACCAATGTTGCGACAACACGCGCATAAAGAATCTCGGCTACTGGAAAGGAACCGAGATTCGAGAAACCCTCAAATGGATGTTCGATAGCGCCCTAGCCAATCGGGTAGGCATCTAGAATCTGGCGGACCTTCGCGCCAACATTTCCGAACTGTTTGCGGTATTTCCTGCGGACAGCCAATTCACTGGGTAACATCGCGATAGCCTGTAACCAAGCCTTCAGCAAGGCCCCGCAAATAGAAGTCTTCGAAAGTTTTTTCCCGTCACCCGACTGTCCGGGAACGCCACCCTTCGCCATCTTTATATAGCGCATAAACCCGCGGAACGGCAATTTAAGCACATCGCCTATAGGCATCAGGCGTATTGCTGTACGCAGGCGGTTGCGTTCCGAATAAAACAACTTGCGCGGAGAATAGCGCACCGTCGTCATGGAGCGTTCGTGGTAAACCTTCGCATCGGGGCAAAAAAACGTCTTGAACCCGGCCAGATTGTGGCGGAAATACCATTCGGTTTCCTCAAAGAACAAGAAGAAACTCGCATCCATCTTGCCCGCCGCCTCGGCGGCAGCCTTGCGGAAACTCATCACGGCGCCATAGCAGCCGAACACTTCCTTCTCACGCACGTCGGCTTCGGCAATATCCAGCCCGCTCGCCTCGTTTTTGGCAAACAGGTCTGTTCCAAATTGCACGCCGACCGCATTCACCACCCCGCTTTTTTCCATCACGAGGCTTGCCACGGAGCCCGCCTCCGGATGGCGTTCAAAGCACTTCAACAAGTTCGTTGCCCAAGCCGGGTCAAACTCCAGGTCCATATTGCAGAGCACCTGGATGTCGGCATCCATGTTTTCTAAAAGCCCGTTGCATGCACCTGCATAGCCCAGGTTCTTTCCGCTCTCAATAATCTTGCAGTCGAGCCCGGAACCCTTTAGAACCTGAATAGAGCTGTCTGTCGAGGCATTGTCAAAAACGAAAACCCGCACAGGTTCGGTCTGCGTCAACAAGCTCTTGACGCAAGCGGTCAGTTCATCACCGCCATTATAGTTGATTATGCCTACATCGATACTCATATTTTCCAAAAAAAGAAGGGACCTCCGGGGTCCCTTCAAATATAGTTTAAACTTGTAATTTGCAATTACAGGCCATAGTAGCGGATATAATCGATTTCACCGACAAAGAAGCGTTCATGCTTGGCCTGCATCATGGCATCGTAGCCGATACCGATGTTGTAGCCCAGCTGGGAAACATCGCCCTTCGTTTCGGCAGTCGCGGTCAATTCGCCATTCTGGAAAACCTTGATGACATCGGCAGTACGTACCACGAGAATTTCGGACCATTCATCGAGAGCAAGCTTTGCTCCTTCAATGATATTCCAAGTAGTGCCGTCGGCATCTTCATCGCGGAAATGCACCGTCAACACGCCATCGTCAAGGCGAACAATCCAGCCATCGCCATAGCGTCCGGGAGGCTCGGCTACGATGATGTTCTGCATTCCACCAAGCTGGGTCGGCTTCACGCGGGTTTCAATCGCAAAGGCATTGCGCTGGAACACCTTCGAGAGGGACACCTGCAGGCCGGACTTGCCATCGAGAGCAACCGTCGTATCGGCAACCTTGGGAGCGCCCACCAGATAATGCGTGGAGTTGTTCGCCATGCGGTCAAGTCCGATGAATGTTGGCTCGTTGAATTCCCACGCGGCAAGCAGCCACTTGGTATTTGCAGGCTTGGAACCTTCGCTAAAGCCCTTGAACACACCGAAGCGGACATAGTCCATTTCGCCGTCAAAATAACGGTTGTGGAAATCCTGCTGCATGCCGTCAAAGCCAATGCTCCAGTCGTATGCCATCTGGGTCAAATCGCCCGTATAGGCGGCAACAACCGTAAGTTCGCCATTCTGGAACAACTTGACGCTATCGGCGCTGCGTTCCATGCGGATTTCACACCATTCATCAAGAGCCATCTTTGCACCCGGGAATACACTCCAGTCATCGCCATCCCTATCGGTGTCGCGCAGGTGTACCGTCAGCACGCCCTCGTCAATGCGGAGCTGCCAGCCGTCCACGCCACGTCCAGGGGGCTCGGCTACAATAATATTCTGCATAGTGCTAAAGCGGGCCGGCTTTACGCGGGCTTCCACAATGAACTCGTTTATCTTGATGTTCTGGTCCAGCTTCACGGAGAAGCCCGAGGCACCGTCGAACTTGGCAACGCCGTCAACCGCAACAACAGCACCCTCGCCAATCGTCGCATCGTGCCCGTGACCCGTCACATCGCGACCCACATTTTCGGCGTCGTTGAAATCCCATTCGGCAATCCATTCCGGAGTAGCGACAAAATCATTTACCTCGGCACCCGTATCAACAGGCGCCTCGACCGGTTCAACCACTTCGATGGAATCAATCGGAGTATCCTCGATTTCATCGACAGTCTCCACATCGACCTGTTCCACATGGCCGTTGTGGCAGTGGCACATGCCCGGATTCAACTTATCAAAGCCAAACGTGATCTGGCCTTCAATCCTAAAAGCAACCTTGGTCTCGTTACGGAAGGCTCCCACAATCTTCCCGTTCACGAATATCACAACCACATTGCCCGCACGCTCTACGCGAACATTGCTGAGCTCATTCACTTCGACGCTCTTTTCGGTGGTGAACTTGTTCCATTCGCTATCGGCATTTTCACGCCAGGAATACACCACAGCGCCACCTTCAACCTGGACCATCCAGGCAAAGCCGTCACCATCGACACCGGCAGAGGCAACCGTGTAGGCCGAATCGTCCTCGACCGTCACGTCTGCATCGACAGCAAAATTGTCGTTCTGCAGCACAGAATCAATCTTGACAGAAACGCTATCGGAATCCTCTGAATCGAATTGCCACGACCCCACGGGAGCACGCCTGAACATAGCCAGGTGCGCCTTGGCCTCCGATGCACTCACAAGCGCCACATTGCCGGACTTATCCCCATAATTTCCGGACAAAATAGGCGAAGACGGGTCCGCCGATTCCGACGAACATCCGAAAAGCCCAACCATAGCCATAGAGGCCACGGCAGGAACAGCATACCATTTTTTCATTTTTTTCTCCTTTCCCCCCAAAGAGGGCTTTGTATAACTGAATATAATATTTTATATTAGGCGTATGCAACCCCAGAACGAGAAAAAATGGACGAAACGGCTTTTTTCGATGATAAAAGTCATCGTGACCGTGGGGGGAATCGCATACATTTTTAACAAAGTTCCCTTTTTTGACGCAATTTCCAAGTGGGGCAACTCCACCCTCCCCTGGCTGCTCTTTATTTTGATCTTAACGGTCATCCTCATGACCATCCAGGCGAACCGGTGGCGCGGCCTGCTCCTCGACGACGGGAAAAAAGTAAAATTCCGCACTTTTTACGCCTATATTGCGCTCGGCTATTTCTTCAACAATCTGCTCCCTAGCGGGTTCGGGGGCGACGCCGTCAAGACCATCGCGTTTGGCCGCAGGTTCGGGAACACGGCTAATTCCGTAGCCGCTATCGCCGTCTCGCGTGTCATGGGACTTTTGGCGATGTTCTTAAGTTTCTTTATAGCCCTACCCTTTGTCGCCATCAAGTACGAGATTCCCCTCACCTATACCATTACCGTAAGTACCGTCGCCCTAATCGCAGTCGCAGTCATTGTCGGCGGGCTTTTTGCAGATAAAATAAAGATTCCCGCCAAGCTTACAGACAAAGTTCCATTCCTGCTCAAATTGCAAGACGCCTTTACCATCTACAGAAGCCACCCGAAGGCTTTCCTCCTGTCGGGGCTAGATTCCGTCTGGCTGCAATTAGTGACCATCATTATCCATTACGCCTACTTCAGGGCCGTCGGAATCGACGTAGACATAGCGGTCATTACCGTATTTACCACCATCATGGTGACATTCACCATGCTCCCGATTTCAATAAACGGAATCGGCATCCGCGAAAACGTGCAGGTCAGTCTGTACACGGGCCTACTAGGCATCCCCGCCGAAATAGTCCTCGCGTCAACCCTGCTCAGTTACCTGCCACTCCTGTTCCAAGCCATGCAGGGCGCAGCCGTTTTTGTGGCTCTCGGAAAGCGTAAATAGGCGCTTTATCGTCTATTTTCCGCATTCTGTCCTCTGAAAATTGACCAAAAACACATTTTACCGACAAAGGAAACCTTTTTCGCAATTTTTTTCTTATTTTTCATTACAAACGAAAAAGGAAGGAAGATATGAAATTTCTCAAACAAGCCTCCATCTTCACGCTCTGCTCCCTGGCATACCTGACCGGGTGTTCCACCACGGACGATGAATCCCCCATAAAGCCTAGAGAAGACATCTCGGTTGACGAGCCCCAAGAGACCAAGGTCGAAGTCGTTACCGGCTGCCAGGCAATTACCGACGAAGCCGACAAGGCTACCATCAAGCAAATCAAGAGCGACCTTACCGACGTCTATTCCTCTTTCGGGAAGGGCGACCTGAACAAGACACAGAAGGCAAGTATTGAGACCAAGTCCACCATCGAGACCATCCTCAAGAAATACCCCGGCAACTGCGAAGCGCAACTCAGCTACGTAGCGGCCATCATCTCGGACATCGCGAACAACCAGAAAATCAACAATTTCCTCGACACACTTGCAAAACGTCAAGGCAAAACCAAGTACGACCTTTTCTCGGAAGATGTCGACGATGCGGCAGAACTCACGTTCAACTACACCATCAATTCGTCCGATGACATCCGTGGCATTTTGGTGAGCGACGTGCAGTCCGCGATCGGCAGCGCCATTCCCTCCCTCGATTCCGCCATCAGTTTCATGACTAACATCGCGAACGATGACGATTTCACCTGCTCGTTCCCCATCGACGAACGCAACATCGAGCTGGACCGCGGTGAATTCGGGCCGGTTCTTGCAGCCCTGTATGTCGCCAAGGCAACCCTTACCGCTCTCGTGAGCATCAACCTGGATATTGACGAGAACGGGAAATACGACTGGATTGATTCCCTGATGGAGTTGGAATACAAGTTCAACTACTACGACAACCACGGTTTCGAGCAGATAGCCAAACTCATCGGGAAAGACAGCAAGTTCACAAGCATCCATGATTCCTGGAAAAAAGAGTTCAAGAACATCCCGAACCTGCTGGACAGTGCCATCACCTACGTGCAGCTCGGCCTGCAGTACGGCCTGGAAGAAGCCAAGACCGGGCTTTCGACTCAGGAAAACGACCTGTATGTGGTGGGCGATGGCGAATTTGCGGACCTGAGCACCAAGGATGCCCAGAAGATTATCGACTCCCTGACGACCATCAAAAAGCAACTCCGCGAAGGATTTGACATCGAGTACGCCAAGGGCAAGACCATCAAGGTCAATGTTTCCAAGCTGTTCGAGAACACCGACGGCATCCAGAAATTCCTGCCTTACCATGTTATCAACGACAAGTCCGAATGGGTGAACCCAGACGGCGGATTCTACTGGTCCGAGGAAATGGAATACCACGCCTACGCCCAGAGGTACATGCAGGGCCATGTCGGCGAAGCCTACCATGCCTTCAAGCCCGAGGGCCGCGACATCATGGTTGACAGCCACGAAAAAGACGGTACTAGCGGTTATGTGTACCTGGAGGTTTACAGTCCTTACGAAAAGGCAAAAATCCGTTACGATGTAGACGGTTGCAAGATTAGCTTCACCTTCGTGTTCTTCGGCAACAGCATTCCAGGCACTGCAGACACGATACCCCTCGAAACCGCTCCCTGGAGCATTCCCGACTTGACACTCCCTGCAGGCATGTGCAAGGAAGAAAAGGGAAAAATCAAGTACGCCGTGGCCTTCTACGAGAATGAAGTTCCGAACTACCTGTACTTTACCGACAAGGATGGCAACAAGACCGAAACCCTCCAGGGGCTCCTCAACGGAAGGATGATCGATACTGAGATTCACCTGTACAAGTACGAAGACCTCCGCAACATCATCATCTTCCCCGACGTCACATTCGGAGGCATCTTCCCCGACATGACCGAAGATATCTTCTGGAACGACTTCGTCAAGGCCATCATCGGCGAAGACGATGACGAAGACGACTGGGAGGATTGGGAAGACTGGGAAGAAGAAAATATTCTTGAAGAACTCTAACCGAGATTTGTGAACAGCTTCAAGAATTCACTATACGCATTCGAGATGCTGTGCCTAGGCGCAGCATCTTTGGCGTATGGCGTTGAATTGAACGCCGCTCAAGTTTCTATAAACGACACCGTCAAATTCGGTGCACACCGCATATTTGCGGGCTTCGGATATGAGCACGTAAACGGAAAGTGGAATGACGGTTGGTCTCTCACATTTAACAGGGAAGACTTCCTCGGTTTCGCCGGCTTCAATAGCGATTTCCGAAACATTTCATTATCCGTAACGGCAAGCAGCGCACCCGCCATCACGTCGCAACTAACGGCACATACGGTAGATTCATCGTTCTTTGCAGGAACCACCTTTGGGAGAGGAAACCCGTTCCTGATGACTGTCCGCTGGGAATCCGAAAACGACAGCGACCAGGTTCACCTCATCGAGGCAGACTGGGAAACCGACTACATCCGCAAGGGATTCGTGATTGGCGGAAACTTCAAGAGGAACCATTTGCAGACCGGCTACGAACAAATCCGTACCACGCCGGTCAAGCCCGACAAGGAATACTTCATCAAGGATTCCTCCCAGATAAGCATCTGGGACACCCGCTACAGGCATTCCTTTGAAAAGACCGCGCTAGACGTACAATACACGCAATTGTTCGCCAAGTCCGAAATCATTGGCAATTCCTACCGGGAAAGCAGCACAAAACGGTTCATGTACCTGCCCGTAAAGGGTTTTATCCATTACGCCAATACCCACTGGGGGAACGAATCGTACGGGCTCGACGCCAAGGGAATCCTCGCCTACGGCAAGATGGAAAAGAACAACGACCGCTTTTTCGAGACGCTCGCACCAAACAGGCTTTTGCCAGCATCGGTCACACAGGCGCTCTCCTTCTCGTTCTTGCAAAGGAACTACCTGATCGATGCCGACCTCGACATTGCCGCAGCGACTTTCGGCGGTTATTTCAACCCGCATTTCAACATCTCCGGGCAAACAAGAATTGCACCCAAGTTCGGGCTCTACGGATATTACACCTACGATGAACTCGAAATAGAAAAGACTTCAAAAACAACTTCGTTCATCGGCTTCAATGCCGATACCGAATGGTGGCTCATGTCGCTTGAAAGCACAGGACTCATCGCCAACGCAGGCATTTCTCTAGGCAGGCCTTTCCGCAACAATTCTTTCGGCTTTTCGCTGGAATGGGGCGCAACGCAGATTATCCCGCTGAAAACGGACATTCGCAAGAAATGGGAATCGGAAACTTCTGAGGAATCCAGCAAAACAAAACCGGAAGGATCGAGTCCTTCCGGGATATTCAAGAACGGGTTCGCTACGCAGCTGATTACCACACTTCGGTTTTAAGCTCGCGACTCCACATTTCCTTAAGGACATCTTCCACCGTCTTGCCCTCGAAGAGGAGCGCATGGACGGAATTCACGATAGGCATCTCGACGCCGAGCTTGTCGGCAAGGGCCTTGGTGCTCTTGCAGGTCGGCACGCCTTCGGCCACCATCTTCATGCCGGCGAGAACCTGTTCGATGGTTTCGCCACGGCCGATGTGTTCGCCCACATAGCGGTTGCGGCTATGCTGCGAGAGGCAGGTGACGATGAGGTCGCCCATGCCGGCGAGACCGGCGAAGGTTTCGGGCTTTGCGCCGAGAGCCTTGCCCAGGCGGCACATTTCGGCCTGGCCACGCGTCAGGAGGGCTGCGCGGGAGTTGTCGCCAATCTTGAACTTGCCGCTAGCCTCGAGACCGTAGAGCACGCCGGAAGCAATGGCAATCACGTTCTTCACGGAACCGCAGAGTTCCACGCCGATGATATCGGTAGAGCTGTACACGCGCAGGTAAGAGCAGCTCATGACCTTCTGCACGAACTTCGCAGATTCTTCGCTCACGCTCGCTGCGACGATGGCCGTCATGATATGGCGGCTCACTTCTTCGGCATGCGACGGACCGCTGAAAGCGACCATCTTCTCGTCGGTAAGCCAAGGCACGTTCTCGAGGAGCACTTCGCTCATCAGCTGGTTCGTACCTTCGAGGATACCCTTCGTCGCGCACACGACCACGGGTTCCTTGCCCTTGGCCGGAGTCCACTTGCCGAGGTTCTTCGCGACCCCGCCCATAAACTGGGACGGCACCACGATGAGCACCATGTCACAGCCATCGAGGGCAGCGTTCATGTCGGTCGTATACTTGAAATCCGCCGGGAAAATAACGCCGGGGAGTTTGTCCTTGTACTGGTGTTCCGTAGAAAGCAGGTCCACTTCGGCCTGCGAGTTTGTCCAGAAGGACACGTCACACTTGTTTTCGTAAACCACCTGACCGAGCGTCAGGCCCCAACCACCAGTACCTAAAACTGTAACCTTCATATTATCTTTCCTAATCTCTTGCGTGTCACCCTGAGCGAAGCCACTTCGTGGCGAAGTCGAATGGGTCTTTTTAGATTCTTCGACTCCGCTTCGCTGCGCTCAGAATGACACAGACAATCATTCTTATAACAATCTACAATATTTATGCCTTCGGGGTCTTGCGTTTGCTGCCAAAACCGTTCTCGGTGCCGTTCATAAGGCGCTTGATGTTGGATTTGTGCTTCACAATCACGAAAACGGCCACCAGAAGGCAGGTAATCATGAGCCCGAGGTTGATATCGTCGGGCGGGAACGGCAGCTTGAGGTAGCCCATCACGCCCAGGGCACCGAGGGCGACACAGGCACCAATGCTCCCGACAGACACGTATTTTGTCGAGAACGTGAGCACGACCCAGACGCCCAGGCAGGAGAGCGCCGTAATCGGGCAGAGTGCGAGGAACACGCCGAGCGCGGCAAGCACGCCCTTACCGCCGCGGAAACCCGCAAAGCAGGTAAAACTGTGACCGAGAATCACGAGGATACCCGCAACAAGCGGAACCCAGCTGGAATAATCAGCGCCACCGGCGGCCACCTGAGCGGCGCACATCTTCATGGCAATCCACGGGCCGAAAAAGCCCTTGAGCAAATCCATGAACACAACCGGCAGCGCGGGCTTCCAGCCCAGCACGCGGAACGTATTCGTGAGACCAGCGTTCTTGGAACCGTAGTCCCTAATGTCGAACGCGCAGCCCTTTGCGATTTTTGCTACCCAGATCGCGCTGGGGATCGACCCCAGCAAGTACGCTATTGGAAGACTCAGTAAACTGTTCAAGTTCTTCATCCTTTCTAAGGGTTAATTTCTGGTCGAAGTTCAGGCGCAGGGGCGCACCCTGCAACTGGAATTCTTCGTAAAACTTCTTGAGCAAGTAACGCTTGTACGACTCGTCCACCAGTTCGGGCGTACGGGTCTCGATTGCAATCACCGGCGGCTCCACCATCACCTGGCAGGCGCGGGTCAGTTGCACCACGCGGGCATTGTGGCTCGGGGGTGCCTTCTCTTGCAAGAAGTTCGCAAAACTTTCGGCGACGCGGTCACGGCCCAGCACACGGCGGCAGTTCGCATACACCGTCTGGATGGCCTGGATAATGCGGCTCACGCGCTGGCCTTCCTTTGCACTTGCCGAAATGATGGGCACAAACTCGAGCATCGGGTCGCGTTCCAGGAATTCCTTCACCATGTGGTCGAAGGATTTTTCCGTCTTGTCCGGGAGAATGTCCCACTTGTTGAGGACAATGACAAGGCCCTTGCCCGACTTGCGGATTTCGGTAATGATGCGGTAATCCTGGATTTCGAGCCCGCGGGTGCAATCGACCATAAGCACGGAAAGGTCGGAACGGCGGATGCTTTCCAGGGTGCGCATGTTGCTGAAGACCTCGACTTCGTCTTCGACCTTCGCCTTCTTGCGCAGGCCCGCAGTATCGGTCACCACGAACTTCTGACCATCGACAATAAAGTCGCAGTCAATGGAATCGCGGGTCGTGCCCGGAATGTCAGAGACCACCGCGCGGTCTTCGTTCAGCAGGCGGTTCAACAGCGTGCTCTTGCCCGCATTCGGGCGTCCGAGGATAGCAAAGCGGATGGGGCGCGCTTCCTTGCGTTCCCCGCGCACAGGCGTCGGGAGAACGGTTATGACTTCGTCGAGAAGCGAAAGGCAGGCATAACCCGTAAGGGCACTGATCGTGCGGGGCTGGCCAAAACCGAGTTTCAGGAATTCATAGCTTTCCTGGCGGTCGCCCTGCTGCTCGCTCTTGTTCGCCACAAGAATCACCTTCTTGTCGAGCTTGCGGATAAGGCGCGCAAACTGCTGGTCGAGTTTGGTAATGCCCACGCGGACATCCACCATAAAGAGCACCAGGTCGGACTCTTCGACGGCGTTAAAAATCTGCGTGCGAACGCTATCAGCCAAAACGTCGATGGAATCGTCCGGCAAGAATCCGCCGGTATCGACCACCGTAAATTCGTGGCCCTTGTAGTTCGCGGTCTGGTAATGCCTGTCGCGGGTTACGCCATCACGGTCAGAGACAACGGCAGCACGACGCCCCAAAATACGATTAAAGAGCGAGGACTTCCCCACGTTCGGGCGCCCGACTATACATACGACTGGTAATTTCATCGTATGTAAATATAGAAAAACAAAGGGAAAACGCCTAGAGCGTAAAGCCGCGGCGGAAGTTCTCGATGAGGCAGCAGCTGATGCTTACGTCGGTTTCGTACTCGGGGATGTCTTCGCGCTTGACCCACATGGCCTCGGAAAGTTCTTCCTGTTGCATGCGGATGGTGTCGTCGCCATCGAGTTCGGCGGTAAAGCCCGCGATAAGCGAGTCGCTGAACGGCCACGGCTGCGAACCGAAGTAGCGGATATTCTTCACGCGGAGACCCGCCTCTTCCATCACTTCGCGGTGGACGGCCTGTTCGAGGCTCTCGCCCACTTCCACAAAGCCCGAAATCAAGAAAAGGCGCGGGTTCGGATTGTCGATATTGTGAGCCATCAGGAGCTTGTCGCCGTTACGGACCGCCACAATGACAACCGGCGAGATGCGCGGGTACACGACACTCCCGCATTTAGGACAAACTATTGAACGTTCGCGATCACCGCGAATAGTCACGTTCCCACAGCGGCCACAGAATTCATTTAACGATTCCCAATGCGCGATATGTGCGGCAGTGGCCCCGCCCATACGCAAAAGCGGGTCGCCCATGTAGCGGTACGTACGTGTTGGGCAAAGAGCGTAATCGTCCGACACGGATTCCACCAGCTCTTTCGAAACGCCGGAATCCGCCAAGAAGTACGCAGTATCGTCAATGCTGAAAAGATAATGGCACGGGATATTTTCTCGATTGAAATCTTCTACCTTAGGAATTTCAAAGGAATCACCATTCTTTTTTAGCAGGCTCTTATCCCCGAAGAAAACAACGAGGTAATCGGTCGGCTTGGGGTCGGCGATTTTGAAAGCGTTATTAAACTTATGGGGCTCTATCTCATGTATCACAGGACTAGATCCTTCGACTTCACTTCGTTCCGCTCAGGATGACACCGGCAATGGATTGCTTCGCTACGCTCGCAATGACGTTCCTTTACTCCAGATACGTGTATCCGTAAAGTCCAGAACGGTAGATGTTCAGGAATTCCTTACCCTCTTGCAGGGTAATGCGGCCTTCCTTCACGGAACGCGACACCCAGTTTTCCATGGTGCGCACGAGCGCCTTGTCGCTGAAGTTCACGTAGTCGAGCACGTCTTCCACGGATTCGCCGTCAATCACCTTGTCGATCTCGTAGCCGCCCTTGTCGTTGCAAACGATGTGGACAGCGTTGGTATCGCCAAAGAGGTTGTGCAGGTCGCCGAGGATTTCCTGGTAAGCACCCACGAGGTAAACCGCGATGTAGTACGGCTCGCCGTTCTTGAGTTCATGTAGCGGGAGCGTGCGGCTCACGTCACCACCGCGAACGAACATGTCGATCTTGCCGTCGCTATCGCAGGTAACATCCTGCAAAGTAGTTTCTACGGTCGGTTCTTCGTTCAGGCGCTGGATAGGCATGAGCGGGAAAACCTGGTCCACGCCCCAGCTATCCGGAAGGCTCTGGAACAAACTGAAATTGCAGAAGTACTTCTGCGCCAAGAGGCGCGGGAGTTCGCTCAGTTCATAAGGCGGATGGCGCAGGTCCTTGGCAAGCAGGTCCACCTTGCGCACGATGCTCCAGAACAGGCGTTCGCACATGGCGCGGGTCGGCAGGTCGTAATCGCCCACCTTGAAACCGTTCAGCACGTCATCATTAATCTGGATGGCGTCGTGCCAGCTTTCGAGCAGGTTCTTCGGGGTAAGTCCCTTGTAGATGCCGTAAAGATCCTTCAATGCATCGGGAGCGTCGTCGTCAATTTCGTGAGTGTTCTCGTCGAAGAATGCCTGGCCGGCAGTTTCAAGAACGTTGAACACCAAGATGGAATGGTGCGCCGCGAGTGCACGGCCCGATTCCGCGATGATATTCGGATGTTCGACACCGCCGTTTTCACAGGCTTCGAACATGGCGTACACCACATCGTTCGCGTATTCCTGAATGGAATAGTTCACCGAGCTCGCATTACTACTGCGAGTGCCATCGTAATCGACGCCGAGGCCGCCGCCCACGTCCACGAATTCGAGGGCCATGCCCATCTTGCGGATCTGCACGTAGAACTGCGAAACTTCACGAAGGCCACTCTTGATGTGGCGAATGTTCGTAATCTGGCTACCCAAGTGGAAGTGGATGAGCTTCATGCAGTCTTCCATCTTCTCTTCCTTGATGTAGTCGAGCGCTTCGAGCAGTTCGGAACTGTTGAGGCCGAACTTGCTGTGGTATCCGCCGGATTCTTCCCACTTGCCGCTACCGGAGCTGGCGAGCTTGATGCGGATGCCGATGTTGGGGCGCACGCCGATACGGCGGGAAAGTTCCACCACCAGGTGGAGCTCGTTCATCTTCTCGACGACGATGAAAATCTTCTTGCCCATCTTCTGCGCGAGGAGGGCAAGTTCAATGAAGTCTTCGTCCTTGTAGCCGTTGCAAATGATCAGCGAATCCGGATTGTCCATGTTCGCGAGCACCGCATGCAGTTCCGGCTTGGAACCGGCCTCGAGACCGATGTTGTACCTCTTGCCGTGGCTGACGATTTCTTCAAGCACCGCGCGCTGCTGGTTCACCTTAATCGGGAAGATGCTGTAGTAGCTCCCGTTGAAACCATATTCCGTGCGAGCCTTGTTGAAGCATTCGTTGATCTTCTCGATGCGGGTATCCAGGATATCCGGGAAACGCAACAGCATCGGGGTAGAAACGTCGCGGAGCGAAAGTTCCTGCACCAACTCGTAAAGGTCGATGTCCGGGCCGCCTTCCTTAAGCGGATGCACCGTCGCATGACCCTTGTCGTTGATGTCGAAGTAGTTTACGCCCCAGCCCTTGACATTGTACAAGTCACGGGAATCGTCAATGCGCCATTTTTTCATTTCTGGTCTCTCTAGTCAACGAGAACGGGATTGAAGTTTTCCTGCCACGGGAGGCCATACTTGGTGAGGGCTTCCATGAACGGATCCGGGTCGAACTCTTCGACGGTATGCACGCCCGGCTTGTTCCACTTGCCGGTGAGCACCATCATGGCACCGCACATGGCCGGAACGCCAGTCGTGTAGGCGATAGCCTGGCTGCCGAGTTCCTTGTAGCATTCCTGGTGGTCGCAGACGTTGTACAGGTAGTACGTCTTGTCCTTGCCGTCCTTCTTGCCCTTGAAAATGCAACCGATGTTGGTCTTGCCAACCGTGCGGGGGCCGAGGCTTGCCGGGTCCGGAAGGAGAGCCTTGAGGAACTGGATAGGAACGATGTCCTGACCCTGGAACTTGATGGGCTGGGTGCTAAGCATGCCCACGTCTTCGAGGCAACGCATGTGGTCCAGATAGCTCTGGCCGAACGTCATGAAGAAGCGGATGCGCTTTACGCCCGGGATGTTCTGGGCGAGAGATTCAATTTCTTCGTGGTGCAGCAAGTACATGTCCTTCTGGCCGACCTGGTCGAAGTTGTACACGCGCTTGATGCTCATGGCCGGGATTTCAACCCAGTGACCCTTGCCGTTTTCGTCGGTGTCCCAGTAGCTGCCCGGGGCGGAGACTTCGCGGAGGTTGATTTCGGGGTTGAAGTTGGTCGCAAACTTGTAGCCGTGATCGCCACCGTTGCAGTCGAGGATGTCGATTTCCTCGATGGTGTCGAACTGGTGCTTCAAAGCGTAGGCGCAGTAGGCCTGAGAAACACCCGGGTCGAAGCCGGAACCGAGGAGAGCCGTGAGGCCGGCCTTTTCAAACTTTTCTTTATAAGCCCACTGCCAGCTGTAGTCGAAGTAGGCACTGAAGCCCTGTTCCTTGCAGCGCTTATCGTAGACCTTGCGCCATTCGGGGTCGTCAATGTTTTCGGGCTCGTAGTTCGCCGTATCCATGTAGTTCACGCCACATTCGAGGCAGGCGTCCATGATGGCGAGGTCCTGGTACGGGAGGGCGATGTTCATCACCAGGTCAGGCTTGTATTCCTTGATGAGCTTAACGACATTTTCTGCCTTGTCGGCGTCCACGGCGGCAGTCGTAATGACCGTCTTCGTATTCGGACGCAGTTCCTGTGCCAGCTTTTCGCAATTTTCGCGATGGCGGCTCGCAATGCAGATTTCGCTGAAGACTTCGCTGCAGGTGCAGCACTTCTTGATAGCAACTGTGGCGACGGCGCCACAACCGATAATCAAAGCTCTTGCCATTTTCTGTTTAATCCTCACTTGGTGATGGTTAGCCTCAAAAATTTAGAAAAAAAGCCCCCGGCAATCGCCAAAGGCTCTTTCATCAAAAGGTTTTTGCTGTTCTCCGTGAGCAAAAAGCGACCGATATTAATCGGCCGCGATTGCGAGACGACGAACGAGCGGTCTTAAAAGTTATCCTCGTGCACTTCGAAGAAGGACTGCGGGTGGGCGCACACCGGGCATGCGGCCGGGGCCTTGGTACCCACGACGATGTGACCGCAGTTGCGGCATTCCCACACCTTGACTTCGCTCTTCTCGAACACGGCGGCAGTCTCCACGTTCTGGAGGAGCTTGCGGTAGCGTTCTTCATGCATCTTCTCGATAGCAGCGACCATACGGAACTTCTTGGCCAGCGCGGCAAAGCCTTCTGCTTCGGCGGTCTTGGCAAAGCCTTCGTACATGTCGGTCCATTCGAAGTTCTCGCCTTCGGCGGCGGCCTCCAGGTTGGCGGCAGTGTCACCGAGACCTTCGAGTTCCTTGAACCACATCTTGGCGTGTTCCTTCTCGTTGTCAGCGGTCTTGAGGAAGAGGGCGGCAATCTGTTCGTAGCCTTCCTTCTTGGCGGTGCTTGCGAAGTAGGTGTACTTGTTGCGTGCCTGGGATTCGCCCGCGAATGCGGCCTGAAGGTTCTTTTCGGTCTGTGTACCGGCGTATTTGTTTGCCATAAATAATCCTTTTTTTGTTTTGTGTTTCTTGTCTTGCTAATGTAGATTATTTTGGCTCCAAAAGACAACATTCGACTCCAAATAATACGCTTTGTATAATTTAGCATTAAAAATTGAATTTTTTAATAGATTTTTGTCAATTTTTCACGTATTTTCGCATTTTTGTATAATTCAAATATTGACTTTGCGGCTCAACAAACCTATTTTATAAGCATGAAATCGATACTCGAATACAAAGATTACCGCGCCTATATGCAGGACTATTACGATTACCGTAAAAGTCATGGAGCATTTTCGTGGCGCGAATTCTGCAAGCTCGCCGGGTTCTCGTCGCCGAACTTCTTAAAACTCGTGTGCACGGGGCAAAGCAGCCTGAGCAAGGTCAAGATCGCCCCGGTCGCAAAGGCCATGGGGCTCACAGGATACGAGAACGAATATTTCAAGCAACTCGTGATTTTCGGGAACGCGGCTACGGACAGTGTCAAGAAGGACTCGCTTATCGAAATGGAACGGATTGCCCGCGAGCACAAGGTGCGTGTGGTAGATGCGGATGCCTTCCAGTATTATGAATCGTGGAAATATCCTGTAATCCGCGAACTCGCGCCGATGATGCCCGGAGCACGCCCGCGCGACATTGCCGAAGAATGCAAGGAATACGTTTCCGCCGAAGAAGTGCGCGACATCCTCGCCTTCTTGGTGAAAGCGGGATTCCTCAAGAAGGACGGAGAAAAAATTTATTCTCAAACCGAGAAGGCCGTCATCGGTTCGCCAGAAGCGCTGCCCATCGCCATCCGCGCCATGCACAAGGAAATGGGCAGCATGGCTGTACGTGCCGTAGACCGGTATAGCGCAAATGAACGGTACTTCACCGGGATGACTATCGGCGTGAACGAAGCCACCTATTCGCGCATCGTGAACGAAATCGATATATGCAGCAAGAAAATTGCAGCCATCGCGAACGAAAGCGACAACTTGAACCAGGTCTATAGCCTGAACTTTCAACTTTTCCCGTTTACAAACAAGATTGAAGGAGGGCGTCATGTTTAGCCTCAAGGGAAAAATCTACATCGCAAGCGCGCTTACCCTTTGCGCCCTTTCTGCCTGTTCCTCAGACAATCCCTCATCGGCTGGTTCTACAACCATCCCAAATGCTATCGCCGAAAACAGTAGTTCTTCAGAGGAACTTGTCAGCAGCAATTCCATTGAGCAGAGCAGCAATTCATCAATCGTGGAAAAAGACATTTTCTTCGCAACAGCAGCCACCTCGACCAAGAAAATCACCGAAGGCGAAGTCACGGTCTATGGAAAGGAGAACGGAGCCCAGGCATCCTGTTCCGCAGGCAAAAGCACCAATAAAAAGCTATACGAAGCAAAAATCAGCATCACAAGCGAATTCACCATGGAACGGACTCTGTTGTTGAGGAACTTCGGCAACGCCTGCGACAGTCTCTTCAACGCATTCAAGGAATCTTGCCCTTCCGAATTCATGCAAGTTGCAGCGGATATGTCGTGCAATAACGAAAAGGGCAACCTGAAAGTTTTCTGCTACGCAAGCAAAAGTGCTTCGGACATGATATGCGACGCAACGGGAAGATGCACCTTGGCAAAAGACACCGCCAGCCTCGACTTCGATGCAATCGTCGATGATTTCTCAAAGGAATCCGATGACATCTGCAGCGGTATCGCCGATGGTGTCGATACCACCTCATACGAACTCCCGCCAGCCGGAACCGACAGCGGTGTCGTCGTATCCTCAAAAAGAAGGTTCATCATAGAACCCAGCACCGAAAAACAGGATATTTCCGAAGAAGAACGCGTATTCTTGGACAGCCTCGCTGCAGCCTTCCCACAAAAAACTAGGATAGACCAAATTGACGGCATGACAATCTTTATCAACTACGATGCCGAATACAAGTTTACGACTGCAAAGGAAACCTACAATGATAGGGCAAGCAACTGCAACATTAATGTTTATAAAGAGGAATCCGGGCTGG